>OHBP01000004.1_pt1 | contig 322493 bp, 310 predicted proteins | sample 1577471 | NCBI WGS metagenome assembly OHBP01 (sample SAMEA3879503, study PRJEB24766) | human gut metagenome | biome: human-associated habitat; feature: feces | place: USA | collected 1985/1987
GTTCGACATTTCCAAGACAACCGACAGGTCTTTCCTGTTTCCGATACAAAAGTACGGGCATTATTCCACAACAGCTTTGCTGCAAGGCTCAAACTGTTTTGTCCTGAAGTTCATCTTACCATGAAGGAGCGACACCATAAGCCTCCTTGTATATCTTGGAGAAATGCGACAGGTTCTTGAAACCCACATCGAAGCAGGCTTCCGTCACTTTCTTCTTGCCTGATTTTATCAGGCCGTGCGCGGCTTCCAGACGACGTTTGATAATCCACTTTTGCGGTGTCAGGTTGCTGACTTTGGCAAAGTCCCGCTTGAAGGTAGCCAGGCTGCGTCCCGTATAACTGGCGATTTCCTCCAGAGAGAGATCACACATGTAGTTCTCGTTCAGATAGTCGAGAATGTCGATTTTCCACGGCTCCACGAAGTCGAACAGCGACGCATAGAGATTCCGGTCTGTATTAAGCAGTACATATATCCCTTCTACCATTTTCAGCTTCAGTACGTCTTCGGACGGTTTTTCGCCTGCATCGAAATAGGGTATGACCGATTCGAACAGCGAACGGATATCAAGCCTGTTACTGGGCAACACGCGCAGGCTTACCTTCTCACGTTCGGAGTCGTTCGGAATCTGTTGCCGGTTAAGCGTCTGGTAAAATTCTCTTAGAAACGGTCTTGAGAACTTCAGTACGACAGAACGGTAAGGCTTTCCGTCCTCTACCTTTTTCTGCAACCACATCCGGTTATCGCGCCGCATGAAAGCACAATCCCCCGGATGCAACACGGTTTTCTTACCACGTTCCTCTATCTCCAACTCACCGGAGCACAAATAAATAAGCGTATGCTCCCTGTTTTCGTGGGCGCATCCCCGGTCATCGGTGAAATAACTCGCTATAAGCACGTTCGAGCAATCGAATACATCTAATCGTTCCATATTGTCAGTCTTTAATTTTCGCAAATATAACGCATTCCAACCATAAAGTTTTTGTTGTAAGGCTCAAATTTGCAAAACGGATAAAATATTTTTGTACGCTTGACCTCGTATAGCAGCTGTTACCTTACAGACTACAGTACAACACATTACGGTTTCAACGGGCCATAAAAGTACGATGCCGTAGCACCGCCGTCGATCAGAAAGTCCGCTCCCGTGATAAATGCCCCTCTGTCGCTCATAAGTAGTTCGGCAACATTGGCAACCTCGTCCGCGGTTCCGGGGCGTCCTGCCGGACATTTGGCGAACATGTTTTTGTAAAAATCACCTCGCTGCCCGTTGAACTCGTCGATAGCCAAGGGAGTTACAATGATACCAGGTGAAATGGAGTTGATTCTTGCCCCGCGCTCGCCCCATTTCACAGCTTCGGCCATTACACGTTTCACGTTACAACGCTTGGCCATCTGGTAAGCGTGTAACGTATCCTTGATACTATCCGGTTGCAGCATGTCGAGCGAGAGCAATTCTTCGGCAGGAGTCGTGGCCAGTAGCATATCCTCCTCGATGGTCAGTGCGGGCATCCGATGCCCTGACTGGCTGGAAATCGTTACCCCGACACCGTTTTCTTTAATAACCTTCCCAACTTCTTCGAGCAGGACAGCCGTTCCGTACAGATCGACTTTCAGAATCGTTTCGATGGAAGCCTGACTCGGTGATACGCCCGCCGTATTGACGAGCATTGAAATTTCACCATGTTTCCGTGCAACCGCAATCAAGTTCAAAATGGACTCCCTTGAAGAGAGATTCATTTCGACGGGTACTGCATCAAATCCCGCCTCATTCAATATACGGCAAACAGCCTCGGTACTCTCCGGGTTCAGGTCTCCGACAACGATCTTTTTCCCATATCCCATACGGCGGGCTATCGCCATTCCTATCTGACCGGCACCGGTCAATATCATTACTTCTTTCTTCATATTTACTTTTTCTTTATTCTTTGATAACGTGATTTTTTATCTCATTGCCGGTTTATTCTTCATTTTGTTCCAGCACACGGGCCATCCGCTCCAACCCTTCAACAAGCAGTGTTCGGGGGCAAGCAATATTCAGACGGATAAATCCCTCGCCGCCGGGTCCGTACATCGTACCTGAATTGATCATCAGTTTTTGTTCCTCTTGCAGGCGCAAGGTCGTAGCATCCGAACCGATACCGAGTGCTCGGCAGTCTATCCATACTAAGTAAGTTCCTTCGAGTGGTAACACGGGATATTGCGGTAACCGCTGCTCAAAAAAGTGGCAGAGATATTCGTAATTCCTACGCAAGTATTTGCGCAAAGCATCGAGCCACTCTCCACCCTCGTTATAAGAGGCGATTGTAGCGATTACGCCGAACGGGTTGACATCGCACACTTCATTGATGTTGATGGCGCGGTCAATACGACGACGTACATCATCATCGGCCGCAATGATATTGGCAATTTGCAGTCCGGCAAGATTGAATGCCTTACTCGGTGAAACGCAAGTCACGGAATTTTGTTGGAAGCGTTTAGACAGGGAAGCAAAAGGAGTATAGTCATACCCCTCATAGGTCAGTTCGCAATGAATTTCATCTGCCACAACAAACACTCCGTTGCGCAAACAGATGTCTCCGATATGCCGCAGCTCTTCCGGCGTCCAGACCCGTCCGACCGGATTGTGAGGATTACATAGTAATAGGATTTTCGCCTTCGGATCAGCCACCTTTGCTTCGAGGTCGTCGAAGTCGATTGAGTAGCGACCATCTCGGTAAATGAGGTTATTGGCCGACAGTTCGCATCCGTCGTTGCGAATCGACGAATAGAAGCAGTTGTATGCCGGAGTCTGGACGATTACCTTGTCGCCCGGTACGGTCAGGGCTTTGATAATGGCCGACAGAGCCGGTACGACACCGCTTGTATAGATAATCCACCGGGGATCTATCCGCCAACGATGACGGTTCTCGAACCACCGGACGACTGCATCGTAATAGGTTTCGGGTACTTTGGTATAACCGAAAATGCCGTGTGCAACCCGCCTTTGCAAGGCTTCTACAATGGTCGGTGCAGTACGGAAATCCATATCCGCCACCCACATGGGCAGCACATTTTCCTCCTCAGGAGTGTCCCATTTGTAAGAGTTCGTCCCGCGACGCGGGATAATCGTATCGAAATCGTATTTCATAACTTATCTATTTATTCGTAATTTATAAATCCAGTTACTGCCCCAAAGTCTCGCGAGGAAGATTACTCCCCGGAAACAAAGCTCGATGCACATGGCAAGCCACACGCCGCGTAGTCCCATCGTGGGAGCAAGCCATGCCGCCAGTGTCAGTCGCACGCCCCAAATGCTGCCGAAGTTCATCAGACTGGGTACGAATGTATTACCCACACCTACGAATACACCGTAGGCAACGATAGATGCCGCAAACATCGGCTCTGCAAAGGCTTCTATCCGCAGAATCTCGATTCCCAACGTGCGGATTTCCTCCACGGGAGTCATCACTCCGATGATTTGCGGAGCCGCCACATATATCAACGCTCCCATAACACCCATAATCAGCATTCCCGACCAGACGGTAATATTGGCAAAACGACGGAGCAACCGGATACGGTTCGCTCCAAGGCTCTGACCGACCAACGTCGTGGCAGCCTCCGAGATGCCGTAGCCGGGCATATAGCAAAGGCTTTCGGCAATAATGGCGAACGAGTTGGCAGCAATGGCAACGATGCCGAGCGGTGCGACAACCACCGTCGTTGCGATCTGCGCTCCACAAATGGCCATGTGTTCGAATCCCATCGGTAACGAAATACGGAAAGACTTACGCAATGTCTCCCGTTTGGGTAGAAAACTTCCCCGTTCTCCGACGAACTTCAGCATGGGCGAGCGGCGGCATAGATACCACATCATTCCTCCGGCGGTAACGAGTTCGGCCAATACCGTTCCCAATATAGCACCTTTCACACCCAGACCTGCACCGGGAGCGGTAAATACTACTCCGAACCACTCCACATGCCTCGTCGGAAAGATCAGGAAGAAGTTGAACACGACATCCAGCAAGCACATCATTATATTCAGCATGGCGGGCACGCGCATATTCCCACTGCAACGCAACATGCCTCCTGCAAGAAAGTTCAACTGCAAGGCAGGCAGGAATAGTGCGAATATTCTGAAGTAGAGGGACGAATCGTTCCATATCGCCTCGTCTCCACCCAACCAGAGAGGAAGCATACCGCTGATACAAATACCGCCAACAGCCAACAGCGAACTGAAAACAAGCGTGGCAGTAACTGCCTGACGGAGTATCTTTTTGGCTTCCACGAAATCCCCGGCTCCGATACGATGTGCCACCTGCACGGAAAATCCCATCGCAGCGGCTGCACACACCCCCCAGAACAGCCAAGTTGTGGTCGAGACCAATCCGATGGAAGCAGCGGCATTCGCACCGAGGCTGCCCACCATCGAGGCATCGATGTACTGCATGGCGATAGAAGATATCTGAGCCATAATGGCCGGGACGCTGAGGTATGCAGTCAGGCGTAACTGCTGCCCCAGCGTCATTTGTTTCCCTTCGCGGATAAGCGATAACAGATAATCAGTCTTTCCCTTTCCTATTCCCATTAAATTATTCGCAAGTACGTCAATCGGTAAAACAAGTTTTCTCATCCCAGAGTCTCAGCTTGCAATCGGCGGGAGCCTTGATATTCTCGTCAAGGATAATCTCTCCGTAGCTCTCGGCGGTGATACAACCTGTTCGCGGATTCTTTACTCCGCCTATCGCACCTTTGATGGTGGCCTGCACCGAACTGTACTCGAAAGCCCGGTCACAGTCGGGGCCGAACGTGCAAGTCTCCAACACGAGGTCGTGGGCATAGCAGAGCGGCTGTTCGCCGGTAATGTGACAGTTCACCAACCGGAGATTGTGCGAATGCCAGCCCAAGTATTCGCCGTTGAGTTCCGAATCGTAGATCGTCACGTTCTCCACCTCCCAGAAAGCATCTTTCGTGGTGATTTTGGCATTATGAATCTCCACATCTTTCACGTACTGGAAAACGTATTTACTGTCACTTTCCAATCCGTCGATGCGGATATTGCTGCTGAACATGAAGGGATAAGTGCCGCCATGCAGTTTCAGATTTTTGATATTCAGATTCCGGCAACGCCAAAACACTTCATCGGCATCGTTTATCTCCACGTTCTCGATTTCGATGTCGTGCATCTCGCGGAACATCTTGGGCGCATCAATGCGTGTATTCGTCATTTTCAGATGGTCGGAGTACCATAGCGCCGAACGTCCTCCGACATCGAAGAAACAACGGTCGATAACGAAACCATGCACATGCCAGAAAGGATAATTCCCCTCGAACCGGCAATCAACGGCTTCGATGTTGCTGCACTCCTTGATGGCCGACTCTCCGGCACGGATGATTACATTTTCCAAACGTAAGTCATGTGATTCGAACAAAGGTCTTTCACCTCCGAATTCTGCATTTGATATTACTTTCATACTTTCCTTATTTTTAATTATTATTCATATTCGACTTATAACAGCGCAAAAGTACGAAGCGCCCTTTATGACCACTTTGCTTCAAGGCTCAATTTGCTTTGTTATAAAGTTCATCTAACAGAGGATGGTTTATGTTATAGTACTATAGATTTAATGAATTGGGCGGGAACACCAGCTGCTACCGTATTTGCTTCCAAATCTCTTGTTACAACCGCTCCGGCCCCGATGACGACATTGTCGCCGATGGTTACGCCTTGCAGAATCGTTGCATTGGAACCTATCCATACGTTCTTACCCAACACAATGGGTGCAGGATAGGTCGTATGACGTTCTTCCGGAGCCAAACCGTGATTGAGTGTGGCAAAGACCACGTTATGTCCTATCTGGCATCCGTCACCAATTATCACTCCGCCATGATCCTGAAAATGACAGCAGGCATTGATGAACACCCCTTCGCCGACGGTGATATTTTTACCGAAATCGGCATAGAACGGTGGAAATACCCGGAGCGATTCCGGTACCTCGTAACCGAATAGCTCGGAAAGTAATCCACGTACTTCGTCCTGTGTGTGATATGCTGTATTCAGCCGGAAAGTAATGCGCCGGGCTTCGTTGCTCATATCGTCCATAAAGCGGTGTATCTCCTCTGTATCGAGTGCCCTACAAGTCTTGACATATTCTTTGAATGCATCTGTTGTCATGCGTCTTATCTCCTTTCAATCTTCACGGGTATGTCTCCGGCTATACTTAATGCTTCGATACCGTTCCCGTCGATACGACCGATTTTAATCAGGTCGTTACTATGAGACCAACTCTTACAGAAAATAGCTACATTGCCCCACGGTGCATAGATTGTTATATTTCCGGGTGTGGGGGCACAGCCTCGTGTGACGCCTTCGGTTGTCAGAGCCGGATCAGGATAGAAAATCTTCTCCGTCATGTTGTTATAATCGTTCAGTGTTATTTCAAGAGGCAGGCGAGAGAGGAAATCCCGTGCGGCGGCATTGTCTTCCATCGTAGCGGTAACGGTACGGTCGCCGACAGTAATATTTACGTTCAAAGAAGATACATCGGGAGTTTCCGGTTGTCCGGGTCTAAACGGTTCGTCATCACCTCCGCCACAGGCCGCCATCGACAGGACGGTCAGCAGTAACAAAGGAATCAATAATAACTTTTTCATATTCATTTTTTATTGGGATTTACAATGATTGTTTCTGCCGGAATGCGTCGCATTGAATTTTCCCACTCTTTCATCTCCACATCTTCGACGGATACAGATACGAATTTGGCATCGACTCCGAGGGTTTCAATCAATGTGTTGCACAAATTTTCGGCTAATTTTTGTTTTGTTTCCCGATCTCTGCCGGGTAACATCGTTACTGCAATGTGTGGCATAGTCTTTTGTTTTTATTTATTTTTTATCCGATGCAAAAATAGACGGTCTCCGCCACACGCTTGGTAGATAAATCCTCGGTATTTATACCCAAATTACGGATTATGCTTTTTTAGCAGGTAGAATTATCCCCGACAAATGAAAACTCCCATAATCGTTTGAATTACGGGAGTATAAAAGAGATTTTAAGTATATCTGTCATGCCGGGCACTCGATATCATAGAGCCGTTGCACCTCTTCCGGAGCGTGTAGGTCGAGAATCGTATTGTATCCCGTATTCATGGAAGCGATTGCGGTCATATCCTCCGGTGTCAGCATGAAATCCTCGATGTTGAAATTCTCTTCCATCCGCTGGCGATGTACCGATTTGGGAATGGCGACAATTCCGTGCTGCAAGTGCCAGCGTAGTACGACCTGTGCTGCCGATTTATTGTATTTGCGACCGATGCCGGTCAGAATATCGTCCGTGAACAATCCGTTCCGTCCTTCGGCCAAAGGTCCCCATGCCTCCGCTTGTACACCGAGTTCCTGCATAATTCGTATCGCTTCGGTTTGCGGAGTATAAGGATGCGCCTCTATTTGATTTACCGCCGGAATAACTCTGGTATTATGGCATAAATCCAACAATCTGTCCGGTTCGAAATTGCACACTCCGATAGCCCGTACACGTCCTTGAGCATAGAGTTCTTCCATAGCCCGCCATGCGCCGTAATAATCACCGAAAGGCATGTGGATGAGATAGAGATCGAGGTAATCCAGCCCCAAACGGGTGAGCGAAGCCTCGAATGCCTGCAATGTCTGTTCGTAACCCATTTCCGAAATCCATGCTTTGGTCGTGATGAACAGTTCTTCACGCGGAATGCCGCTTTTCCGAATAGCCGTACCGACCGCCCGTTCGTTGCCATAGACCGAAGCGGTGTCGATGAGTCGGTAGCCTACGGCAAGCGCATCGGTAACAACTTTTTCGCACTCGGTGGCATCGGGTATCTGAAAGACACCAAAGCCTTGTACCAGCATCTTTACTCTGTTATTCAATTCTTTGAAATCCATATCCTATTGTTACCGGCATAATAATCATTTTTCTTCACTAATAGGTAAATGTGTATCGCAATACTTCTTTCTATATTGCAAAGGAGTCATATTATGATATTGCTGAAACAACTTGTTCAAGTAGCACGGGTCGGTATAGCCCATTCTGTTTGAAATCTCTTTAATGCTCATTTGAGTGCCGACAAGCATGTCTTCCACCGTTTTCAACCTGCTTTTTTGGATGTACTGTTTGAAATCCTCTCCAAAATTCCGTTTAAAGAAACGTCCTGCATAAGTGGGGGAAAGGTGAAATTTTTCAGCCACAATATTCAATTTCAGGAGTTCGGGCTGGTGGATATGCTGCCTGATGTATTTTAGCATATACTGTGCCTTGCTACTGTCCGCATTATCATGCTCCGGGGCCAATGTGGAAAGATTTCTTACAGCAAGCACAATGACACTGTTCACGTAGTAGTTCAGCAGATAGCCCGACATCATTTTCTTTTCAGATACCTCCCTGACAATTAACTCAATCAAACTGTGAAGCATTTCCGCATCACTCTGTTGAAACCGGATACAGTATCCGGCTTGTATGTCGAGAGCCCCTTCAGCATTTCTGTTTATATAATCGGTCACATAATTCTCCGTGAACCGGATAAACAAATAACGGCTATGTGAACAAGTCCGAAACAGGTGAACTCTATTGGGGGGTATCAGGCATAAGTCGGCGGCACAATAGTTATGATGTTCTTCCCCGCCATTTACGGAATTGACAACAAAACTTCCGGTACCTTCCAGAATATAAGCCATTTCGAAAAAAGAATGCTGGTGCTCTCCAATCGGAAATGTATCGTGCTCCCTTAAAAGTATTTCAACCGGCTGATATAGATTTTCTTTCCACATAGCTTATTTTTCCATGTTTATGGTACAAAAATACAATAATCTTCATTTCCATGACATTTAACTTTGCACAAAAAAACAGAAACATGAGAATATTAAAATTTATAGTAACATTTATTTTACTTATGGGAAGTGTATCTAATAGTTTAGCACAAGTATCTTCAGGAAGGCTGAAAGATAAAGTTGCAATTGTAACGGGAGCTGCATCCGGCAATGGAAAGGCAATAGCTGTCTTATTCGCCAATGAGGGAGCAAAAGTTATTCCGGCAGACATCAACGGTATAGAAGTAAGGAAGATTGCAGACACGTTGAAACAAAACCAATCGGACGTTACACCGGTTGAAGTGGATGTAACCAGAGAAGATGATGTACAGCGGATGATAAACTCGGCTTTAGGGCGATTTGGACGGATTGATATTCTGGTAAACAATGCCGGAGTTTTTGATGAACTTCTTCCGGCAGGCGAGGTCAGCGATGAGATTTGGGACAGAGTGATTTCTACAAATCTTACAGCGCCGATGCGTGGAATCCGTGCCGTTATTCCTGTATTTGAAAAACAAGGAGGAGGAGTCATTGTGAATACAGCTTCCATTGCCGGCTTTACGGGAGCAAGGGGTGGAGGGGCAGCCTACGTAGCCTCCAAGCATGGCCTGATAGGACTGACAAAAAATGTGGCATTTAATTATAAGGACAAGAATATCCGTTGTAATGCGGTGGCACCGGGCAGAGTCGAGACAAACCTGCGGGTAAACAGTGAGAACTTAATCGGATCAAAAACGGCTCATGACAAATCCATTGATAATTGGAGAGACATTGAGACCAAAGTTTCGGAAGGTTATATCACTAATATGCGGAAATGCACTCCTGATGAGATAGCCAAAGTTGTACTTTTTCTGGCATCTGACGAGGCCTCTTTTGTCAACGGTTCCATATTTGTAGCAGACGGAGGTTGGACTTCTTATTAAAGACATAACAATAGCATATGGAAAAGATTTGTTGGAAAGGACATGCCGCCATGTTCGGGGCAAATGCCATGTGGGGGTTGATGTCTCCCATATCCAAATTTATCATGTTGGGAGGAGCTGTTACGCCTCTTGTCGTAACTGATTTACGTATCGGGGGTGCGATGGTTCTCTTCTGGATAGCTTCTTTTTTTCAAAAACCGGAACATGTCAGCCATAAGGACTTGGCAAGCCTGTTTGTTGCCGCCCTTTTAGGTATTGTATTCAATCAAGGTTGTTTCATATTCGGTGTCAGTCTAAGCTCACCCGGTGATGCCTCCATTATTACTACCAGTATGCCTCTATGGGCTATGGTACTGGCTGCATTGATACTGAAAGAGCCCATTACCGGAAAGAAAGTGTTGGGCATTGCGGCCGGAGCGAGCGGTGCGTTGTTACTGATACTTGGAAACGGGCAAAACGGGCAAGGAACATCGGCAACAACCGCAGGCGGCACAATGATATGGGGCGATTTGCTGGTGTTGCTGGCGCAGTTCTGCTATGCCCTTTACATCGTATTGTATAAGGATTTCGTGAACAAATATTCGCTGGTGACCATTATGAAGTGGATGTTCACCTACTCGTTCATATGCATCCTGCCATTTTCTGCCAACAGCCTGATGCGCACGGACTGGAGCAGCCTGCATCTTCCCGAACTGGGTGGCTTGTCCTTTATTGTCGTGGGAGCTACCTTCATCAGCTACATGCTGATTGTGGTCGGACAGAAGAATCTCCGTCCCACCGTGGCGGGCATGTACAACTATATCCAACCACTTGTTGCCTGCATTGTTGCCGTTTGTTGGGGTATGGACTCTTTCAATTTCATCAAGGGCATGGCTGTTATCTTCATTTTCGGCGGTGTCTATCTGGTTACTTCGAGCCGGAGCAGGAAGGAACTGGAATCCTATAAGACAAATGGCAGCGAGAAAATCTGAAAGTATTCTTATTAAACGTTGTCACAATAAGTAGATATGCATAATGCCGGATTTGAAGATATTCCTTTCAAATTTCACTATTCCGGAAATTATAATGTAATCATAAACGATGCCCCCAAGGTGAGCATATTCATATATTCACCGCTATTCCTACTATGTGACGGAAGCAAATTGTAGTCGAGGAAGAAACGGATGCCGTAATGCTCTTTTGCCTTGAACGTCAATGAGACCCCGCTTCCCAAAGAAAAGCCGCCTCTTGCGGAAATCATACGGTCTGCCAGTTTCAGTTGGGGATAATGCACATAGCCGCCCAACAGCTTGCTGCCCAACAGCCAGCGCGACGACAACGGATAGGAGAAGTAGCTTCCTCCGCTAACCGATACCGCATCGAAAGTATTATTCTCCGCCCGGTCTTTATTGACTATTATAGAGGTATTGGAAACAGCAAACCGTCCCCCGGCACCAATATACGGATTGAAGAAATAGGCACCCTCCACACCTGCCGTGCTGCCTGACGAGGTGCTGAACTCCGTTTGCTCATCGATGTCATAACCGCTCAGAGGTATGTTCAAACCGAAGTACAGACTCACGAAGGAAGGCTTGTCCAACCGTTCGAACACGTTTTCATTGGCAAAGCGGGTAATTCCCTTTTCCTTAAATATCAGGTCGGCAAGGTAATAACCAATTTCTGTCGAGAGTATTCCTATGCCCGCGCCGGTCAGCACGTCACTCAGCCAATGCTTGTTATTTGCCATCCGCATAAGGCCGGTTACGGTGGCCATGCTGTATGCCCCGACACCGATCCACGGACTTTTATGTCCGTACTCCTTATTGAACATGGTAGCGGTCATAAATGCCGTGGCAGTATGTCCGGAAGGAAAAGAATGGCGGTTGGAACCATCCGGACGCTCTACGTTGGTCGTGCGTTTCAACGTGTTCACCACACTTCCCATAAGGATGGCGGAAAAAGCGTCGGAGACAATCATCCTGCCCCATGAACTGCGGCTTTGCACACCGGCGACTTTCATACCGAGCATTATCGCGGCAGGGGCATACTGCATATAGTCGTCCGCATGGCGGTCGAACCGGGGCATATAATCGTTGCGCAGACTCCGGAAATGGTCGTCCTCACTTTTTACAATCAGGCCTCCGACAACCAGCGGAACGCCGATGTATGTCATCTGATAGAAATGGGAAGACGAGAACCGGTCAAGTCTTCCGCTGAAATTGCTTGTTGCGGAGATACGTAAACTGTCCTTTCTCTCGGCAATCAGGCTGTCTGCCGAAGTCCGGGCCGACAAAAGGGTAAAGCTGTAAATGCCAACGATACATAGTACTATCTTTTTCATGCTGCCATAATCTTTTTGAATTACGGCAGCAAAGATATCAGGCGATTTTGGGGAAAGTTTGAAGATTTACCGGAATATCACCACAAACTGATGTTTTCCATCAGCATAGGCGTATAAAATCTTCCAGCCGTGATAATCGCATACTGCCTTGACAATGGAAAGCCCGAGACCGTTGCCCGTCGTCTTTTCCGAAGGACGATAGAAACGGTTGAATATCTGGTCTGCATCCAGTGCCGCGTCATCGGACGTATTGGATACCATCAGCCGGTTGTCCGACAAGAATACGGTTATCTCCCCACTCGTCTTATTGTGGCGCACGGCATTCACGACGAGGTTGTTTACCATGCTTTCCAACAGAGAACGGTTGGCCTTTATCGGCAAGGAAGCCGTTGAAAAGTTTTGCTTCAAGATCAATCCTCCGGAGAGACTTTCGAGATAGGGCTGAAGGTCTTTTATCACCGTTATGACATCGACGGACTCCGTACGGCTGAACTGGTTGTTCTCCATCTTGGCCAACAGAAGCAGGTTTCGGTTCAAACGCGACAAACGGCTGTTCATTTGGTATAAATCCTGTATGATGGCGGCTTGCCGTTCGGTTAGCTCCGGCTGTTGGAGCAACAGGTCGAGCTTGCTTTGGAATACAGCCAATGGCGTTTGTAGCTCATGTGAGGCATTTTCCGTAAACTCTTTCTGTAACCGGTAGCTGTGAAGACTGTCTGTCATCAACCTTTGCAGGGCGATATTTAGTCTTACAAATTCTTTGGTGTCACTTTCCGCTAATTGTGGACATACTCCGTTTTCCAGCTTGAAATGTTCTATCGCCTCCAGTGTTTTATCAAACGGTTGCCATAACCGGCCGGAGATAAAACGCATCGTCAGCACGATAGCCACGCCCAATACCGTAACGATAAGTGCAAACTGTATCATGATACCATGCAGGATATCCTCTTCAAGGTCGAGGGCCGGAACCGGTTTCCCTTGCTGTACGGCTTCGATAATATCTATTATGTCCTCGGCATAGAAACTCTTGGTCAGCCAATAAAACAGAGGGGTTGCCAGCAGCAGGAGTATTGCCACGCAAACGATGAACTGCGTGAGCGATTTGTACATCAGGCTCTTCTTTTTCATAGTTCCGTCCATTTATATCCCGTTCCATACACATTCTTAATGCAATCTTTACATCCCGCAGCGGCAAGTTTCGCTTTCAGGTTCTTGATGTGGGTATAGACAAAATCGTGATTGTCCATCATGTCCGCCATTTCGCCACTAAGATGTTCAGCCATGGCGCTCTTCGATATGACACGGTCTTTATTTCCAATAAAAAACAATAGCAGTTCGTATTCCGACTTGGTAAGTTCTATCGGCGTTTCATTCACTACAGCCGACTTGTTCAACAAATCAATCCGTACTCCATTGCTCTCCAAGATATTGTTTGCCGCGAACTCCTTACGGCGGATAATGGCATAGATGCGCATACTGAGTTCGGGCAGGTGAAAAGGTTTGGCAAGGTAGTCATCCGCACCTATCTCCAATCCTTTCACTTTATCACCCAGCGAGTCTTTGGCCGATACGATAATCACACCTACCGGGTTACGTTGCTTCCGGATGTCACGCAGGATGTCGAGACCGTTGCCACCGGGCAGCATCAGGTCGAGCAACACGCAATCGTACTCATACAGGTTTACCTTCATCTTGGCATCGTCATAGGTGAAAGCCTGTTCGCACAGATATTTTTCACTACTGAGGTAGGCTACGATGCTATCCGAAAGACTTCGTTCGTCTTCTATGATCAATATCTTCATACTTTTCTACTTTATTAACATTACAATACTGCCACCCGTAATGAGCAATGCCCCGATGATAACCCGCAGACTGGCCGGCTCTTTCAGAAACAGAAAGGAAAGGCAGATGGTAATCACCACGCTCAATTTATCTATCGGTGCCACACGCGACACATCCCCCACCTGCAATGCCTTGAAGTAGAACAGCCACGAGAGACCTGTGGCAGCACCGGACAGAATAAGGAATATCCATGTATGTCCGCTGATGCCTTTCACCCCAGCAGTATGGTTTCCGGCAAGAACGATTCCCCAAGTGATAAACAAGATGACTGACGTGCGGATAGCCCGATTTTAGCAAACACAGCCGTCAGTGCGGCAAAGAGGGCCGAAAGTAAAGCATAATATTTCCACATAAATTTCTATTTATCGCAAAATTAGTGATTTACTGTTATTTCATTTACTCTTTTTATAAATTAATAGCATGATACTGGGCAATACTAACAGCAGCAAGGGCAAGCCGACAATAAATCCGCCGATGACAGCTACCGCCAACGGTTGTTGCATCTGTGCGCCGAGGCCGATACCGAGTGCCAATGGCATCAGGGCAAGTACGGCGCCGATAGCCGTCATCAGTTTGGGACGGATGCGCAGGGCGATGGCGTAATCTACAGCTTCGGATACATCGCCACCCGTGCGGCGGTTCATTCGATATTGCCATACGGTGAAGATAGCATTCTCCGCAATGATGCCCACCACCATGATGATGCCTGTGTAGCTGCTTACATTGAGTGGAACGCCCGTCAACCACAAAGCCAGCAGACAGCCGCAGATACCCAGCACGGAGATAAACAGTACGGTAAGCGAGATGCGCCATTCGCGGAAAAGGAACATCAATACGGCGAACACCAGCAACACGGCGAGCGAGAGAATCATCATCAGTTCACGGAACGACTGTTGCTGTTCGGAATAGGCCCCTCCATAGGAGATGCTGTAGCCTGCCGGAAGATGAAGCTGCGCATCGAGAGACGTTTGCAAGTCTGCTATCGCACTGCCCAAATCCCGGTTCTCCAAGCGGGCGGTCAGGGTGATGTTACTCTTCAGGTCTTCACGTCTCTGCTCTATCTCCCCCGGAATGACACGAACGTCGCAGAAGAAGCCGAGCGGACGGGTGCTGCCATCGGGCAGGAATATGGGCTGCTGTTCCAGCCATTCGGGAGAGTTGTCTTCGAAGTCCGTGAAACGGAGCAGGATGCGGCGCATCTGCTCGCCTTCCTGAACGGAACCTATTTGCAGTCCGCCCGTCATGACTGCCTGTGCCGGGTTAGGCTCTATCATATTGGCAGGCTGACAAAGGGGAACACCGCCCGTATGTGCCGTGAGCTGTTCCTGAAAATCGATCAGCGAAATGCCGAATTGCGAAAGGCGTTCCTGATTCGGGGTGAAGACCAGTGAGGCTCCGGCGGGTATCAGTCCGTTGTCAATGTCCACAATGCCCGGTACGGCTTCCATGACCTTCTCCACCTGTGCTGCTATCTTCTGCAAGGTTTCGTAATCGTTTCCGAATATCTTCACTTCGACGGGTTGCGCGGTACTCATCAAGTCGCCCAAAAGGTCGGCAATCCGTTGCCCGAAGCCGATGGTCATCAACGGAACGGCTTGCAATATTTCCCGGCGCAAGTCGCTGATGACTTCGGGGGTACTCGTTTTCCGGTCTGTTTTCAGCTGAATCAGATAGTCGCCGAAATTGCTCGGTCGTGTCTTGAAGGACATGCCGAGCGCCGTACGGCGCGAGTAAGTCTCCACATCGGGATGTGCCATGATGATACGTTCCATCTGCCGGCAGAGGCGGTCGGTCTCCTCGATGTCCGTTCCTGCGGGAGAATGGTAGTCGAGCACGATGGTTCCTTCATCCAAATCGGGCAGAAAGCCCGAAGAGAGCTGGGAAGAAGCATACCAGCCGCCCAAACCTAAAAGCAGGACGAACCCGGCGGCAACCAGCGGTTTGCGATAGACGACGGTCAGGAAATGAACTTTCCGGATGGAGTTCTCCTCAAGCGTTTTCACGTCCAGGTCTTTCGGGCGCAGTTGTTTCTTATAGCCGATGACGAGGTGCAGCACAGGAAGCAGCAACCATGTGACGAGGAACGAGGCGACAAGCGTAAGCTGCATCGTGTCGGACAGTTCCTTGAAAAAGCTGCCTGCCAGCCCGCTCATCAGCCGGAACGGGAAGTGGATGACAATTGTCGAAAGGGAGGAAGCCACCATGGCGGGAAAAAGATTACGGATGGCATGGCGCACGACAGTGAAGCGGTCCATGCCGGGACGTTCTTCGTGCTCCCGGTAAATCTGTTCGATAACGACAATGGCATCATCGATAATCAATCCCACCGAAGCGGCCATCGCACCGAGCGACATGACATTGATGGTGATTCCTGCCAGATAACAGAGCAGGATGCTGAAAGCCACCGTAACGGGGATGGTCAGCATCACCACCAGACTCGACCGCCAGGAGCGAAGAAACAGCACCATCACGATGATGGCGAGGAACAATCCCTCGTAGATGGTTTTCAGTACGCTGTGGATGCTGTCGCCTACGAAGGCACTCTGATTGTAATAGGGCTTGAGTTCATAGCCTGCCGGAAGCTGCTGCCTTATCTCGTCCGCCTTGCTTTCCACCTGCTTCGCGAAATCGATCAGATTCACGCCCGGTTGCTTCACCAGATCGACAAGTACGGCATCATTGCCATCAGCATTGATTTTCAGAAACTCCTGCTGTTCCTGTATCTCGACAGTCGCTATATCGCCCAGACGGACAATGCGCTTGCCGTCGTTGCGGACAATCACATTCCGCAATTCTTCCATGTCGTTGATACGTGTATCGGTCAGCGTCAGGTACAAGCGGTTATAGTCCGCCACGTTGCCGTTTCCCAATACATAATTCGTCTGTGCGAAAGCGGTCTTTATCTGTGCTGGAGTAATGCCGAGCGCCGTCATCTTCGCGGCATCGGGCTTCACGACGAACTCCTTCGCCTTGCCGCCGCGTACCACTACATTGCTGATACCATCTACTTGCGAGAACATGGGACGTACCACGAGGTTGCCCACATCGCGCAGGACAATGCGGCTGTGTGTCTTGCTCTCCAGCGTGAATCCATAGACCGGGAACAACGACTGGTTCATCGCCTCGGTGGAGATGACCGTACCGTCGGGCAGAAATCCCTTTATCTCATTGATACGGCTCTCCAGCTGGGTCTTCAAAGCATAGATATCCAGTCCCCACTTGAAGTAAACGTCTATCACGCAACTGCCCCGGCTGGTGCTGCTCTTGACGACCGTCGTACCCTGCACTTTCTTCACCGCGCTTTCCAAGGGTTTGGTGACGGTAATCATCATACGGTCTACGGGCTGCTGTCCGGCATCGGCTATCACCGTGATGCGGGGGAACAACACTTCGGGAAACAGGTTGGTCTGCATCTGCGTGTAGCACCACGCTCCGGCAAGCAGCAGAAGCAGCCCTACGAACAGGATAGGGCGGCTGTATAGCTGATGAAGGCTTCTTTTCTGTATCGTGTTCATAAGGCGGCCTCCTCTTTTGTAACGACAACTTTCGCCCCGTCCTCCAGACCGTATCCACCCGTGAGGATAATGCGGTCTTGCGGTGACAAGGCATCTGATTTGATTTCGATTTCTGAAGCGTTGCTGTTGCCTACCTCAATGGGTACTCTGACTGCCGTACCATTATCTGCCAATTTCATCACCCAATGCTTCGTGAGCGTTTCATCACTTTGCACGGCGCTTTTGGGAAGTATCAAGCCTTTAGAAGAGGAATCGTTTTCTGTAAATACAGCTTTGACATTCATGCCTTCCGGCAGGAAAGGCGCTTTTGCCCGTGCAATTACCCGCTCCGATTGCGATACCATGTTCATTGTTACCAACGGGGCGTGGACGGTTGCCGTCAGCCGGGTTCCATCGGGCAGTTCCAGCATACATTTGATTCCGCTGTGCGCATACCGTTGCTGTTCGTAAGGGACATTAATTTCGAATACAAGGCTTCCGGCTTCGGCAACGGAGCAAAGCACAGTGCCTTCGGTGACATAACTTCCCGCCTGCTGCTGCACATCGAGAACAATACCGTCGCGTTCTACCTTTATGGGAATGACTGCATGGTTGCCATTTCCCAAAGCGTGCTGTTCTTTACTCTCTATACGGTAAAGTACATCTCCGGCTTTCACCCTTGAACCGGGCTGTACAAGAACTTCCGTGATGAACGCCGGAATCGGGGCGCTGACCACCGACTTGTTCTGGTACATCGTAGTGGCTGATAATATGATTTCCTTCTCGATTTTGCCGAAAGCCGTATGAGTCAGCGTGACTGCCGTTCCGGGCTTCTCTTCCTGCATGTTTCCGTTAGATGTGCCTCTTTGCCCGCATCCGCCAAAGCTTACTATAAGCAATAATAAAACGATCTGATATTTCATGACTGTAATGATTTGATATTACCAATTCCAATAATTATAGGCGGCTATGACAAGCTGCTTGTTCGTGCGCAGCAGCAGGCGGTCTTTCTCCGTCTGAATCTTGCTGCGCAGCACGGTGATATAGTCCAGTACGGATACTTGCCCGGCATCCATTTCCCTGCCGTAATCGGACAGTACGGATTCGTACTGCGCAAGCTGGTTATCCAAGACCTTTTCCCTTTCATCATATCTGCCCAGCTCGGAGAGACATTGTTTGATTCTCATGTTCCGTTGATATTCGGAGTTCTCCCTGTAAGTCCGTATGGTGTTCTGTTGCCACCCAGCCTGACGTTCCTTCAGGCGCTTCTGCCTGCCGTCGAAAATGGTCCACGAGAATGTCACCCCTGCACTCAACCCGAAATGGCGATACCAGCCGGAAAAGTCACCGACTTGAAGACCGCCGTTTACGAACAGGTCGAGCTTGGGCTTGTATTGAAGGTTGAAGGAGCGAAGGGCGACTGCCGTATTCAGGCTGTCTAACCGGTATTGCTCGGTAAAAAGACTCGATTTCCCGTCGCTGCGCAACCGAACGGGCTGGCTTATATCCGACAATGCCACATCGGTCGTTTCATCGATGCCGCAGAGCAGATTCAGATCCATCAGATGGGTATGGTAATCCTGACGGGCGGCGGTATGCAATTCGGCATTAGCCTCTTGTTCAATCATCAGCAGGTTCAAATCCGACTGTTTAGATAGCCCGTTTGCGACTAACTTTCGAACGATTTCTATTCGGTGTTCGATGACCGTCCCGACAGAATCCGTAAAGTCTATCTGCGCCTTGTCAAGCAGGCAGAGCAGGTATTGCTCCGTTACGGAACGTTCCAGTTGGTGCTCTTCCATGCGGACACGGTTATTCGCCATATCCGTGTTAATCTTTGCCTGCTCTTGCGCTATCTTGTAGGAACTCCTACCCAAAAGGGGCTGCGTCCAAGTCGCTCCGGCATGGAAAGATCCACTGCTCTCTCCCAAATCGTAACCGTAGTAATCCGTAGCCGACCGCGCATTCCATTTGAAGGCGGTTCGTCCACCGTCCTTCGAGATAATCGGCACGAACAGATAGTCGCCGTTCAGCTCCAAACGGGAGTGTGTGTACATGGCTTTCAGCCGTTTAAGTTCCGCTTGTTCTATCTCCGTCTGATTCCGGTAATCCGTTATCAGCGGACTGTTCTCTTTGGCTGTTTCTATATAGTAATACAGAGAACATTCTTGTATCTTCTGCCCATACGAATACAGCCAAACTAAACTAAATGTAAGGGATAATAATAATCGGTTCATATTCTACTTTTAAGTTTTCGGCAAAAGTAGAACAGAACTTTGAAGAAATTTGGGAGAAAATGAAATTCAATGATATTCATATCTATATATTCGTTGCTTAGGCACTTATATCTCATACCGTATCCTTTCCGTAAAGAATGGAAAATCACCATATTTTCACTACACTGCCAATGATTTTATAGAAAATCAATGCCTTTCGCAATTTAGATTAGACTTGTTACGATGAAAAATATAAAGGGTACTGTAATTGAGTGTCTAATAAAAGAAATTAAGCTATTAGAAGAAAGCAACTAATGGCCTTTTTAAAAAGGATTATATATATTGAATCTCTATTCTTTATAAGTTTCTCTCTAAATAATTGGTGTATACTTTTAAATAAGTATTTAGGTAAATAAAAAATAAATGAGAATCATATTGCTTTCAATGATTTTTTGTACATTTGCGTTTAAGTTTAGGCGTTCTTTATACTTAATGCAAAATATGACTAATACGAGCAATTTGCTCGTTTCTAAATCGTTACCTATTGTAGAATATATGTTTTATAATCCATTGAATTTCAATCAGGAAATAGATTTTGAATATCTTGCAACGTGAGTCGTCAACCGTTTCTGTATTCCGCAAATATCGGCTATTTCCTTTAGGCAAGCATTCATCTTTTGGTTGCTCAGCACAGGCAGGAGCACATTTTTTGCTACGCAATCCGGTTGGTTAGAATACTTGTCTATCAGCTTGGGGGCAGGGGATATGACGGAGATGTTACACATCTGTTTTATTTTTTGGCGGGCATTCCGAATCCACAGATTATCCTCATTATCCCTTACAAGATGCTCCTTGCTAAGTTGCTGGACATCCGCAAAAGCCATGCCGGTCAGGCAGCAGAAAGCAAAGACATCCCGTACCTGCTCCAGCTGTTTGATATCGAAATCCTTATCCATCAGCCTGTCGAGTTCCTCTTTTGGAGAGAAATTCCACGTTAACTTCATCAATCCTGAAATGGATACCATAGAACGGGGCCTTTTTTATCCATTCGTTAGCCCATGCGATACGTATCACTTTTTTCAGGTTCTTCAGGTGTTTCAACGCGGAATTGTTCTGACACCCTATGGAAGTTTTCAGCCAATACTCGAAATCACGGATGAACTGCCCGTCCAGTTCATTCAGGAAGAAATCATCCTTATGATAACGGAAATGGATAAACTCTCTCAGCCTGTTTATGGAGGTTTTAAATTTTGTTACAGTTGATTCGGCATATTCCTTGCCGATTAGGGCATGGCACTTTTTATTATGGTCCGCATAGACTTCCAGAAGGGTATATTGTACCTTGTCCCTTCCATAATATCTGTCACGGATAATGTCTGCCGTAACAACCTTGTTATCTATCTCCAGTTCCCGGTGTATCTGCAATACCTTGGCACGGACTGAATTTATGTAGTGGTTAAGTTCCTGCGAGCTGCGGTCTTTTCCTTTGGAACATTCTTTTGACTGGTTCCAGAGTTCCACCGGCACACTGCGCTTGATCACAATCTCCGCTTTCCGCTTGTCAACGGTGATACGCATACAGACGGGAGCCTCCCCGTTTTTCAGCAGCGTCTGTCGCTTGATGTAAAACAACACACTCAGTGTACTACGTCTTTTTTCAACTCCCATACTTCTTGTATTTTTAGTGGTACAAAGTTAAATCGTATTGTTCCAAATCAGACTATGCAAAATATTGAGAATCAGCGAAAACAAAACTAAATCGTTGGACTTTTTTCTTCCCCGAAAAATCCAACGGATAAGCCAGTGCCAACTGCGTTATTCCGCTGCTTTTAGGTGTGGTGTTGGGCAAAAAGAAAAGTCCTAAAGTATAATACTTTAGGACTTTTCTTTTATTTTGCTTCATAAGAAAGCGGTGCGTACGGGACTAACGGAGTTTTTAATCTAAACTGATATTCAGTCTGTTATAAAAATCTTACAAGAAAAGCACCCAGTTCTGCACCTGCTTCATTTCTATGTTTTTCCAATAGGAATTTGCCTTGTTCCAACGGGGTAAAGGTAGAGATTTTCGATAAAATAACCAAATTAAAAATATCAATAGGTACTACAAAATATTATATAGTCACAATTATTCAATATCGAATAACTTTTTATTAATCAAATCAATTATTTCGTTAGCCGATATTTTGCATCTATCCATACTGGCCAATAATTCTTTTAATTTAGAGCAAACATTTTTCTTTGCCAGTATAATATATTGAGTTATTTTAGGCAATCCTTTTACTGATTTATAAAACTCCACTAATTGTTCATATGATAAATCAACGTTATCTAATAACAGGCGAAGTGCTTCTTTATTGTCTCTCCAAGATTCCTTCGGAATAATATCATCAGAAACTTGCAATAATCCTTTAAAAGCTTCTACTACTTCTTCGAAAGAAGCAATCCAATTTAGGATTGGTTGTTCAATTTTCATAGCATATTGATTCATTTCTTTAGCTGAAGTATTAATAACAGCTCTAGCTAATACAATTTGATTTACCGGCTTTTGTTCATTAATTATGTTCAACTTTTGAGCGGATTCAGCAAGTTGTTTACCTATCCAAATAGTTGAAGTACTTATTTCATTTAAAGCCTTTATAGCTTCTTCAGATTTAGTTTTTAAAATATCTTGAAATTCTAATAACCCTAACTCAGACACTTCATCTTCAAGAGGATCTATAGCAATTGGAAAATCAGATAAATTTACTTGCGTAGTTGAAGGATTGTTGATATTCCAATTTTCTATAACCTTATATAAATGAATTCGCAAATCTTTTTTAAAATTCTCTGAGCCTACATACGTAAAATAATAACAGCCCAATTCAGATATTTGTTTTTGAAAAGATCTAACCTTAGAATATTGCTCAATATCTAAGGAATCTAAAGGTACTCCTTCAATATCAAAATACATCATTATATGTATTCTACCTATTTGTCGATAACGTTCTAATGCTCTATAAAACTCTTCTTCCGTACCAGATTCATAGTTTAATGTCTTTGAGCCAAATCTAGTCCATAATATTCCTAAAAAAATATCATACTCATCACCTATTTGAAAATTAATTACAGCTTGGGGATATTCACCTACAGAAGGATAACTTGATTTTTCCCAACTACATAATTCTATTCTTGCATTTAACTGCGAAGAATATGTATTGTTAAACTCATTAATAACATTTTCGACAATTAAACGTTCTTCTTTTACATCACTTGGTGATGCTAAGAACAATTTATACAAAGATATAGTCTGTGGCATAATTTTCTACTTTTTTCCAAAGATATTTTTTTACTCTGTAAAAAAAGCATCTTAGAAAGAAAATATTTCCATATACTTGAAAAATAGCAGCAATTTGAAATAATATAAGATTATAAAAATGCCATAAAGTTTACTTTTCCCAAAAAGAAGACTATCATTCGGGAAATGAAGTCAAGAAAAGAAGTCCTATACGAAAAATAAAGGTATATCAGCTTGAGATACGCCTTCATTATATGTATAAATCAGTAACTAATCACAATAAGGATTTTAAGAAGTTACATAAACCAAGTCCTGGGTCGTCATTATCTGAAACCAATGATATAATACCTCTATCTCTAAGAATTGTTTCCTCAATCTCATTCGGTTTAGTTAAAAAAATAAATGAACTTGGACGTGATTCTCTATAACCATCCCAAATTTTATGGAGTTTATATATTAAAAATCTCATGTTTATATCTTCCAAACTATATCCTATAAATAAGATAGTTTTACCTAACATATCTGATCTTAATTTTATATCTAGTGGAGTAGAAAAGTCTAATCTTTCAAAATAACTACTTTCGGTTAAAACGATAGAACTATCATCAGAAAAATCACCGTGGAATTTTATAATTTGAGTAATTCCATCTTTAATCTCTGTAAAATCTTTTACATTTATTATTTTGGTGTATTCTTTCTTGTAATAATCAAAACTAGCTTCAAGCCATCTATCATAGTTAGTTGTGTATATTATAGGAAATTCTAAATCTACAATCAATTTATGTATTTCTGACTTTTCTATTTGAATATTAGGATTATGCCATTTTGTATCCATATAACTCCTTAATTCTCCTATAGATTTCTTTTTAATCTTATAATATTCAACTAGTGATTGATAATTTGACAAAGACTTAAATATATCAGAATCATAATGTAATAATCTAGCAACTTCATCTATAAGTTCAGAAAAAGTTGGTAATCCCAGATTCTTTGAAACGCCTGATCCAACAAATAAAATTACATTCTTTTGCTGGATAGCTTCTTTTAGTTCATTTAAATTTTTCATTGTTCATTCAAGTATTTAGCAAATTCAGTTAAAGCTTGTTTCCTCATGCTAATTTTATTTTTTTCTAAAGTCCCCATTTCTGCGAAAGTCATATTTTTACCATCAGGAATGAAAATGCAATCCCACTGAAAAGTTCGGTCACCTTTAGGATGGTTAGTTATACATCCATTAATTTTACCTTCAAAAATCTTAAAATTCTTTCCATCCACATAACAAACAGTTGTTTTTGCTTGAGCTTTTGAACTATCATCAACCGCACCAAATATTTCAGCAAATTTATCTGCCCGCAATGTGTCCCAGAAAATTTGCGTTAGTCCTCCTGGCAATCCATTAATTTTTTCTATATATAGTCCCGTATGTTCTACAATTAAAGGTCTACCTATTTTTTTATATGCTTTTAATGCTTTGTCCTTAACTAAATGAATTACATCATCCGTTTGTAACTCTTCCAATTTTATATTATTAGAAATGACCTCAATATTAAATTCGTTTAAAATATCTCTAACTTCTTTTATCTTTTCAGGATTACTGGATAAAATTCTTATTTGTCTATTCATTATCTTAAGTTTTTAAATGCATACTTTAACTGATTCTCATACATACCTTCTGCAAAGTTGGAAATTTTTGTAATAGTTTCAAATAATTCATACTCAAAACTTAGGTTTTTATTATGAATACCTGGATTATCAGAACACAATACATAAGGTATATTAAATTTATGGAATTGTAAAACGGGATGGGAACTTATATCAGAAACAGATGACGTAAGAATATTACTGGTAAGACAGACTTCAATACATATATTATTCTGTTTACATAACTCCAATAATTCTGGATTGTTAGCTATAGCCAAACCATGTCCAATTCTATCTGCTTTACATTTTGTTATAGCATACCTAACATTTTCATCACTCCAACTTTCTCCAGCATGAATAGTGATACCATATCCATTCTCTTTAACCCTTCGAAAAAAGGTAGGCCATTCGTTAAAATGTACCTCAGTTTCATTTCCAGTTAAATCAAAGCCAACAAAAATATTACTATTCTTTTTTTTGATTAAATCCAGTATTTTATAATACTCATTTATTTCATTAATTTCTCTTCTTACAGATATGATTAATCTCATATCTATTTTATACTCTGATTTTATAGCCTCAAAGCCCTCAATATACCAATCTAAAACTTCATCATATGTAATATTATTGAGTTTGGCTAAATATATAATGGAATTTCTTAATTCTATATATTTTATATTATCAGTAAACATTTCTCTCCCAATACCATCTAATATAGCCATAAATATATTCTTATTATGGGGTAATAGACGTGTAATTTTCCATGGATTAAAATATTCCGATAAGTTTTTAACAGGCTTATCAATTATATAGTCATGTTCTTTAAAACCACATTTATTATCTATCACTTTTAATATTGTATTAATAGGGATACTACCATTTAAATGACAATGTAGTTCAGCCTTATCATAATCTGTATATTTCATAGCTTAATCAAATAAAAGCTGTAATTAAATTAATTGAGGAGTATTAAATTAGTATGCCACAGCAATTCGATAACCGATCTATCAGCATCCCTTTCTTATTTTGTTTCAAGGCATTCAGTAACATTGTACCATTTCACAACAACCAACCTAATGAAAAGATGTATGTCGCGCACTATCGGTCTAACCATAACACTTTTACATTTCTTCACCTCGGATTGCGACTTCTTCTTGAAGTCACCCAGTCCGAGATATACCTTCCTATACCGTTTCCTAAATGTAGACTGAAAAGGGAGATGAAACTTTCAGTGCAGTTTCCCTATATAATGGCTGATAAATCAGTTGTCATACTCAAGTAGATTCACAATTGAGTAACGGACTTCAGTATCACAGCAGGTGGCCTCAATCTTCATAGAGCCTTTGTCGAGAATGCCGGAACTATCTACTAAGGTGCCAGTATTTTAGTAGTCTTCATCTTCATTAACATGTTCAGAAATCTTCTTATCCTTTCATTGAATTCTTCATTTTAATATTAATTCTCAGAAGAGCATCCATAAAACCGTCCTAGTTACTAATCTGAAAGTTTTTTGGATGGCTACGAACAGATTGGGAGCGAATACAGATATTTTCGTACGCTCACTCAGTCCAAATATATACTGCATATAAAAATTAGTCTGGATGATTATAATGACTTCCTTACTAAATAAGCCCATCTTACGTTTCATAATCGATACGCCAACGATATTATAACCGTTTATAATTCATCCAGATATGATATAATAGAAAAACACTAAGGACATAGGCTATTCGGTCAATAATTTTCTGAGAACTCATACTTGAAAACGGATTTTCCATTTTAATAGTTAATTATCTGTTATTTAAAATCTGTAATATTGTGAAATTTGAGACAACTCTTCAATTTTATGCATTCTTTCTGTTATATTATATCCTTTTTCTTCAAGATACTTCATTATACGAGCATACTCTATAAAGATGTTGGTCATGAAAATTCCGGGATCATCACTTCCGATAACTACTGCTGGCATTGGAATCTTACCATCTGAGGAATGTCCCTTTAACCAGCGTTCTAAATGATGTTCCTTTAATTCTTTGTAAAAACTAATATTAAGATTACTGGTTATAGGACTCTCCAAAGCTATACCTTTTCTGGCTAGTTTATATAATACTAAGTCTTGTATATGTATAAAATCCTCCACAGAAAAGATTCCTTTATCTATTGATACTGAAATCATATTATTATATCGTTTTTTTGTTAAAGAGTTGAAATGGTACTGAAAATACAAATCTTTCACATGATAGTCTGACAATAATCTTCTGCATACACATTCTTTCTGCTGTTCGTCTTTTTCTGCTGTTCTATCGTTTAAAAGATATCTCCTTGGATCATACATTCTGCACTTCCAGCTATCTAATAATACTGTAATTGATGTTGGCTTTTGATATATTTTAAAAGCTAAATCTTCAATCTCATCTTTTAATTTTGTCAATAAAGACTTCAAGGAAATGTATGGATTGTATTCTGAAGATATCAGATAATAAGTAACCAGCAGGTCATCCATCCATTCGCCTTGACTGATGTGTACATTATCACCTACTCGTTCCATCCATAGAGCCGGAGAAATACCCGCAGCTGTTCCATGTCCGATTCTGTCACCTTGTCTCATTTCAAGAAATTCTTCTGCTTCTACTATCATTCGTAGTCCACTCAGCAGATGAACAAAATCTTCGCCAGCATGAAATGTTATTCTAAGATCTTCATCTCCCGTCCAATGATTACGCATATATCTAAAGGCCGGTGAAAAAACTTCGGGGCCGGCACTCATTTCATTGGAAGCTGCATCTATACCTTTTATTTGTACCTCCCACTTATTGTGTTTTATCCGTTTAACTACATTTAGTAAACTATGACTCTTTTGAGAAATTTCCCTGCGTAATTCACTATGCCGTTCAAAGTGGCTATAAGGATTTTTATCCATTTTCTTGATGAAATGTGCTATTAAAGAAAGTTTTACTTTTTTTCTGTTTGAGCTAATTTCCTTACAAAGCTTTTCAAAATCATCATTTATTTTCTTAATTATTTTAAGGTTATCATTTGATTGGCTACTAGGTGAAAAACGTCCTTCCAAATAATCTATAAAGCAAAATTGATTATCTGATATTATTTGCCGTAAACGTTTAAGATACTCCTTCGATTCATGTGACCAGCGTAAGTCATTATCAGGAATAACCCCAAATTGAGTAAAACCTTTTTGATTTTTCTGTTGTACAAGTAGTTTATGGAGATTTCCCAATATCAGAATGAGATGATGAAATTTACAGGCAATATTCAGGTTGCCTTCATTTTGAATCTTATCAAAAAGCGCCAAATAAAAATAAGCGCCTTTGGCTAATACTGGAGTATTCCCATTGTCTATATAGTAATCCCAATCATTTTTGAACAGCTTGTAATCTTTGTTTATAATTCTTACCAATTTCTTGATAATATTTAATGCCAGACGAAGCTGTTTAATAAATTGTTCCTGTTCAATGTATAATTGTTCATATTGGCTTCGTACCCTTTCTTTCACTAATGAGTCTCTTAAAGATGCAATCCATTTATCTACTTGTCCGATTTGTGACCACCATAACATATCAGTTTCAGTCGTTCCATTTAAATGAACATGTAAATCCATGAGCCCTTTACCATCATTTATCCAATTATCCAACTCAAATACATAGGGAATACGCATGGCAGAGGAACTAAATTGAGGTATTAAGACTTGCCGGAAAAAGGAAGAATTTGAGCTTCTATTCCTAAAGTCGTTTAAATAATATGCAGCACAAATTAAAAGCGGCGGACATAGTTGCATTACTGCCATCCACTCTTCTAATTTTTCCTTCTGTATATATAAGTTTCCATTCACCTTATATAAGTATTTGTTTGCCAATGAAACAAAACCATTAGTAATGAAACTCCCTAAATTCTCTATATAAGATTTATCAGGAACTTCATTTTCATGACGATAACGGTTCTCATAAATATAGTCCGGCAGATAAGGATTAAAAGATCTGGAAGAGTCTAATAATCTGCGCCTTATTTCACTTAATGGAGTAACCTTACCTGAATCATAATTGGACAAAGTATATGTATCCCTTAATATATAAGCAAAAAACGGTATATCTATTTGCATTTTATTTCTCTTGTTCTATACTAAATACTTTTAATAACTCGTATATCTGACTATTATCATAAAGATTGTAATAATCAATTAAAGAACTCAGTAATTCTTTTTTATCATAACTTATTTCAGTTTCGTTTTGAGGCATACATATTTTATTCATGTATAATGCTATTAAGTCATTTTCGCTAAATAATTTTTCATTGCTGAACTTATTATTAGTATTTTTACTATTCATTAAAAGTTCAATAAACTCTTTTCATAATCATCATTTTCTTTTAACCCTTCAAGATGCAAACGAGCTATTATTATAAATTTACTAATCAAGGGATTAATATATTTATGCAATATCGGACAATACAATAACCATTGAAGTAATAAATCTTGTTCCAAGAACCTTGATGATTTCTCGTTTTTATATCTAAATAGATAAGATAGATAATTTTTGAAAAAAATCTCTCTAATATCTCCATTTTGGTCATTTTGAATTCGATTTGAGCTATTATCTGCATAAAATCCTTCTACAATTAATGCATTCCAAAAAGCTAGTATCGAATTATTTATGTAATCATTTAATTTAATTTTTGAATTAAAATGATGAATAGTATGGTAAAAACGTGTAAATATATGATCAATCCAATAGGGCTGTATAACTAGTTCATTATCAAAGCTTATTCTTTCCCACTCAAATACGTGTTTATAAAAAAGAATTAAAGAATTTAAACCGTTTTCATTTTCTATAGAGATATTAGATGTTAGATTTTCTAACCATATATCTTCAATATTATGTATCTCTGTTATTTCCTCTTTATTTTGATTTCCGATGTATAGCCTTATCTGTGAATTCTTTTTTAACAGATCCCAGTGTGAATCAAGTTGTCTTTCAATAGAGTTAGTTAATTCCTTTTTTACATCATTAGCATCCCTAAGCAATTCTCCTAAAAAAGCAAATATACGATAAACAGAGAATATATTCATAACATTTCCGTTGTTTGTCTGTATTTGTAGTTGGAGCAATTGAATTAATAGCTTATTCAAGTTATCAGATTTTCCAACTAAAGATTTTTTTGTTTTGAAAAGGCCAGGAAGTATTACTGTCCCATTCTTATTCATTGCAAGAACGGACATATTTCCTAATATTTTAGACAATCCACAATCAGTATATAGACAGGATTGAGTTATAAAATCATTAATATTTTCTTTATTATCTTTTATTTCTGATAACCATTGATGAGTAAGAGATATTCGTATCCAATAATCAAATATCATAAATGAATTATGTTTTACCTGTTCATAGAATGAAAAACATAAAGCAATAATTATATTCTTTAAACTGTCATCTTCTATTTCTGGGAGGAAAGAAGCACCAGTAAATAACAAGTTATTTTCTACTAAAAACTTCAACATCCAAGCTGGATAAACAGGACTATGCCCCATCAGATATTTACTGTCCCCTGAGTATTGATTTATGTAAACTTCAAATATTTTCAGTACTCCTCTAACAAAAGTTGAAGTTTGATTTTCTTTAGTATTAAGAGCATGATAATAAGCTATAAAAAAACGTATCTGATTTCTAAATGGCTGTGCCAGCATGTGATTCATAAATTCGGAAAAAATCTTATAATTTTTCCTAGAGATACCTACTAAATTAAATGCCTCATTATACAATTCTTTTATCTCTTTCACAATCGACCCTTCTCCATTGGAATCTATTGTATATTTAATATAAACAGGCTGATTATCGTATTGGATTTTATCATATAAATTATTTAAGAAAATTCGATACTCTGCCCGTATCATTTTCTGAAAATACTGAGCCTCCAAACGATTAACCATTTTTTGGTATTCCTTGAATTTATGTTCCTTATATGAAAACGCCATTTCTTTATCCAGAAATTCCTTTTCAAAATACTGCCAAAAATGTTTTCGGATAGCCATACCATATAAGGATGCGTCTCCTGTCATTATTACTATAATTTGAGGTGACGTAAAGTAAAGGCGGATTATTTCCAATATCTGAAATTGTATTATTGATTTTTATATCACAATCATCCAGAACAAAAAGCAAAGCTTTCTTCTGTATTAACCGCAAACCAGCATCAAGGTATAAATGAAAACACTTTTCAAGTTTACTAGCGTTAATTGTTAGTTCCATAAATCTATCGGAAAGGTAAACTGAGTCATCCCAGTTTGAATACAAACAAGGATCACCAATACCATCCAATACTGGTAATGTCTTATACAAATCTTGTGTAGCTCTGTCAAAATTTTCAATCAGACGTTCCCGATCATTATACACTCTTTCATAATTCTCAGATTGTTGATGTCTTATGTTATCTGCTGCTTTTTGGAAAACATGATGAATCTGTGCAATAAGCCTTATTGTCAAGTTTTCTTTCCTTTCTGTATTGTTGGGATCCAAAAGTTCCAGACAATACAGGTCTTTCCCAAGTGTACTAAACGGTTCTTCATTGCTATATTGTATTAACTTAATAAGGGATTGTACAAATGTTGTTTTTCCTGCTCCTCTACGAGCGAAGACAGAAATAATGTCTGTTTGATGTTTAAATTCTCCATTTCTTCCCGGTGTGTATTCTTCCGCTTCTTTCATTCGTCCAAGTAAAATATTACCCACTCTCATAATTTGCTCTCTATGGATTAATTCATTGATAGGATAATAAATAACATCACCTTTAATGACTTTGTTAAGATCGATACAAATATTCTTGTTTTCCATAATAAATGCTTTATTAATTAGATAAAACGGTTTCCTATAATTGCAAATTTAAAGAATATATTTAAAAATAACTAATTCCTTTTATCATTTCATAGGAAGACAAATTGGAATGTTATAGAGAATCTAAGCTAATTCTATATGAAGTCTACATTAGGTAAGGATACTAATGGTAATATATCAATATTCAATTCCATACTCATCCTGTGAAACAAATCTTTGACACCAAGTTACTGTACTATCATAGAAGTTTATAACACCGTTCTTCACAATTTTACACCATAAAACTTGTCCTTTTCCAGAAAGAAATCTATCTTTAGAACATGAAGACAAAAAAGGAGATTTTAAAAGAAAACGGTCTAACAAACATCGATGATTTTATGGATGTCCAGTTCGGTAAACCTGGGACACCGGAACGTGAAAGATTCCGTGAAGAAGCCCGTATTTATGTGAACGGATATGCCCAAACTGCGGAATGTAAGAACTCCCAAAAGAGACGAAAATAACCGACTTTTCCTGTCTGTTCCGGCGAGCCAGAGAACACTACCTCCGTAACGTTAAATTCTTCTATGATGCAGATGGAAAGAGGTGGTTATTTGAAAAGTCCACACTTAGCAGTCTGATGTATCTGATTGAATATTAATATCCTACAAGGTTCACTAGCAAATTAAGTAAGAACTGAACCTATTTTTGTAAGCAGCGCCGAACTATACAGATACAAACACCTGATAATAAGTACATTACACACCACCCAATTAGTCCTAGGCAGCTTGGGGCTCTGGGTTCGGGCCCCAGGCGGATTTGAACCTTTTCCTATGACCTTAACAAATATCTGAAAATCAAGCATTTACTTTGTTTTTCTCCTGTAGCGTTTTATCCAAGGCTATTAATAATCAATATATTACATTCCATTCAGAACCATAATCTATGTCTTATCCGTGTCCTATGCATCCGTCTGTGATATGGACACAATTAATATTTATTTCTTATGAGACATAGTTTTTCCATCTACTTCTATCTGAAGCGTAGAAAGCTTCAAAAAGACAGCAAGTCAACAATCATGCTCCGCATCATAGTCAACAACAAGGCCGCAGATGTAAGCCTGAAGATGTCCATCCTGCAGGAGCATTGGGACAAGCAGAACAGGCGTGTTTCCGACATGAATCCAGAAGCACACGACATCAATGCATACCTAGACAAAGTAAGTTCCACATTGCAGCATCATTACCGACAGGCCCAACTGGAAGGAAAACATCTTACAGCAAGCATGCTGAAACAACGCTTCATGGCCACAGGATCCAACCCGCCTTCCCTTTTGGAGATATTTGACAAACAGGTGAAAGATGCGGACAGGCTGGCACATGCCGGACAAATCAGCATGTCCCATTCCAACAGACATAAACTAATCTACAGGCGGCTTGAGGAGTTCTGCAAAAAAATTGGCAGACAAAATATGCCACTAGAACAGTTCAACCGGCAGATGATACACGAATTGGAACTTTTCTTCAGGACTGACTGCAGGCTGTCAATCAATACAACAGCCAAGATGATGAGTATGGTAAGAAAAGGAATTCTATGGGCATACCGGTGCGGAATTATCCTGACCAATCCGTTCTCAACTTACCGGATTAAGAAGGAGGAAAGCCAGAAACAATACCTGAACAGGCAGGAAATAATAAGGATAATGGGCAAACGGCTGGATATTCCCAGACTGGTTTCCATCCGTGACATATTCATCTTCAGCTGCTTCACAGGCATCGCTTACTCAGACATCTGTCGGTTGAGAAAGGATCAAATCATTTCAGATTCCAGCAATGGCATGTATATCCATCTGTACAGGACCAAGACCAACCACCCCGCATTCATCCCTCTCCTTCCCCAAGCCAAGAAAATAGCAAGTTTTTACATAAGAAAAGGCGAATCAGAATACCTGTTCCCGACCATCTCGAACCAGAAAAGTAACGCTTACCTTAAAGAGCTTGCCGACATCTGCCATATCAGAAAAAGGGTGACATTTCATTCATTGGAACACAATAAAATCTATATCTAATTGAGAAACAAGTATTTACCTTTGTTTATTTAGCTATAGGTAACGATTTAGAAACGAGCGAATTACTATATTCAGTTTTCTTTTGCATTAATCAAAGAACGATTTTACCTTTGCAAATATACATTTTGCCAGCGATAAAAGCAAACGTTTCCTGCCTCTTAAACATCTCAAAACCAGCGATGGACGAAGGAGGTCTGATTTCACGCCTCCCCTATCCAATGAGCAAAGCACTTTCCTTCCGGCTAAAAGCGACATTACATTCCCCTTTTTTATATTTAGTCATCACAAGATTCTTATTCTCTGAAATACAATATTTTGCGTAAACAAACAAGTTGTTGTATCTGATAATTTTGCATTCTGTGTAATTTTAAATCAGAAAGTTTATGGCTACAGTAAAAGTTAAGTTCAGACCCTCCTCCGTGGACGGCAGAGAGGGTACGGTTTATTATCAAGTGATTCACGGACGTGTGGCAAGGCAGATCAACACTTCCTACAAGTTGTTTCCTGCCGAGTGGAGCAAGCGGCATTCCCGGATTGTCATCACGCCATCCAATGAGGACAGGCGACAATATCTATTGCTATTGGATAAAAGAATAGCAGAGGATACCGACCGGCTGGAGAATGTCATCACAGCCCTGGGACGGAAAGGAGGTACTTTCACCGCCGATGACGTAACCTCCGCCTTTCACGGCGAGCATTACGGGCTTTTCTTTCTCGTTTTTATGCGGAAGGTCATAAACGGTCTGAGACGTCTAGGAAAGGTACGTACCGTTGAGACCTATACGTCCACGCTCAACAGTTTCACACGATTCATGGATGGGAAGGACATTCCGTTAGGAGATATGGATTCCGACCTGATGACCGCATACGAGGCATGGTTGAAATCTGAAGAAATCTCCATGAACACAATATCCTTTTACATGCGTATTTTGCGTGCCACCTACAACCGTGCCGTGGAGAAAGGACTCGTCACCCAGCGCTTTCCCTTCAAACATGTCTATACGGGAGTCGATAGGACAACGAAGCGGGCCGTCCCCCTGCGTGTGATAAAACAGCTCAGGACGTTGGACCTGTCACTTCATCCGGGCAAAAGATTTGCGAGGGATATGCTACTTTTCAGTTTTTATACAAGGGGGATGTCCATGGTCGATATGGCCTTCTTAAAGAAGAAGGATCTTGCTAACGGTATCCTCTCATACCGGCGGAAGAAAACCGGGCAACAACTTTTTATAAAATGGGAGTCATGCATGCAGGAGATCGTGAGCCGTTACAATATTCCCGAATCCCCGTACCTTCTTCCCGTCATCGCCAGGTTGGGTATGGATGAGAGGAAGCAATATATCAATGCCTCCCATCGTATCAACAGATATTTGAAGGCCATTGGGAAAGAGTTGGGCTTGTCCGTTCCCCTGACCCATTACGTCGCCCGCCATTCCTGGGCCAGCGCAGCCCGGAGTAAGAATATTCCGATCTCTGTAATCAGCGAGGGTATGGGGCATGATTCGGAAACCACTACAAGGATCTATCTGGCCTCATTGGACACTGCCACTATAGATAGAGCGAATAGGCTGATTATAAAGTCCTTATGCAGGGAGTAGCATATTGAGCGAATAGACGTTCTCTTTTCAAGAGATGAATTTCTTGATGCAAAATTACATAAAATATTGAAAAAACACACCATAAATGATAAAAAATATGTTTCATGCTCAAAAAAACGGTTGAGCGAAAAGGGGCATTTGTTGAGCAAAAACGGATTCTATAGAGAAGAACAGAATAAAAATTATCTGATATTTAAATAGTTAGATTAATAATTACAAGATAACCCATCTCTTGAAAAGAGAGGTACAAAAAGAAATACCCTAAATAAGGAACACTTGTTCAAGGAATAATCTTAGATATGGGAATGTTCAAGGATGATAATAATGTTGAGTAAAAATTATGGTCTCTCAGTAAGAGATGAATAATACGATGCAAAATTACATAAAATATTGAAAACGACAATAAAAATGAGCAAAAAAAGATAATACAGAATGGAATGATTCCTGAAACAGCTAAACAATTTGTTGAGCAAACGGGATTTGATGAGAAATCAAAGTCTTTATTATCAGGCTGGTTTGCTCATATATGTCATGTTATTCATCTCTTACTGAGAGATATGCCAATTTAAAGCGGAATAATATTTGTAAGAATAATGACACAAATTAAAATTTATGCATTAGAATAATAGAATAAAATTAAAAAGAGACTTTTTTCATAAAGTGCCATTATCGGAAGGATAATTTGTTCTACAAATAGGGCATCTCTTTCAAGGAGATATCTTTTCCAAAGCATGGATGTTTTGGAAACAAATATACAGACAAGATCCGAATGGTTTGGATGGATAATGAAATAACAATAAAAGGCCTGAACTCTTGAGGGCATTGGTCGTAACTGTAAGTTTTTCAGATAAATACAAAATTTACAGGATTAGGAAATTTTGTATCCATTAAAATAGACACTATTATGACTGGTGATATCAAGCAATGGTTTGTCATGCGTGACTTAACCCGGAGTAATGCCAAGTATCCTGCCTGTCAGATGCTAGATGATATAAAAATAAGGAACTTCACGCCGAAAGTACAGAAGATCATAATCCGGAACGGGAAACGGGTACGTATGGAAGTACCGTTCATACGGGATTTACTTTTCGTATACGATACACGGGAACATCTTGACCCAATTGTAGAAAAGACACCTACTTTGCAATACCGTTACCAGAAAGGAAAAGGTTACTGCAATCCCATGATCATTCCAGATAATGATATGGAGAAGTTTATTCATGCAGTGGAAAGTGTTGAAAAGCCGCAATATTATTTGCCTGACGAACTGACACCGGCTATGTATAGACGCAGAATACGCATAGTGGGGGGAAATCTGGATGGTTACGAGGGGATGTTACTCACAACCCGTGGTTCCCGGGTCAAACGTATTTTGGTTAAGATACCTACATGGCTTGCCGCCGCAATAGAGGTCAACCCTGAATATATACAGCTATTATAAATAATTCTTATTTAAAAGAGACGATATGGTTATAGCGGTAGATTTTGACGGGACGATTGTGGAACACAAATATCCGCACATAGGAAAGGAAATCCCCTTTGCCATTGCAACCTTAAAAAAATTACAGACAGAACATCACCTTTTGATTTTGTGGAGTGTCCGCGAAGGGAAGTTGTTGGAAGAGGCAGTCGGATTTTGTCGTGAACGTGGTCTGGAATTCTATGCAGTCAACGCAAATCATCCGGACGAAGAAATAAAAGATAACAGAACTGCTCCCTGTCGGAAATTAAAGGCTGACATATTCATCGACGACCGCAACGTCGGCGGTATCCCGGATTGGGGTGTTATTTACGAAATGATTCATAACAGGTGGAGTTATGAGCGATATATGAATGAGGTGCACGAAGCGGGAAAAACAGAAAAGAAACCCTTTTGGGAACGGATCTTTCAAAAAAGATAATTCATTGAAGCTACAAACAAATACAAATAAAATCCATGAATAGGAGGAATATTGAAAAAATAATGGCAGCCAAACTTGACGTTCCGGAAATAACTGTACGTCCGTTTGTTCAAGCCTTTTTAGAAACGATATCAGACTGTTTGATGTACAGACAGCATATCACTATTCAAAATTTTGGAACATTCAAGCCTTGGAAACAAGTGAGCCGTCCTGTTCGTAATCCGCAAACAGGGGAATCTCTCATGTTGAGGCCACGTATATCTGTAAAGTTCACTCCTAGTAAATCGTTATTTAATAAAATGAACAGTTGTACCGACTTGATATCTGAAAAAGATTAAATGCGGTAGATTTTGATAATACAATTGTGAAACAGCGAAAACGACTATTTACATAAGTTGGTACATCCTATTTCTTAATCTTTTCACTTCCCAGCATGACGGTAGCCAACAAGAAGAAAAAGGACTGCTGTGGATGCAATGCCTGTGCGGAGATTTGTCCGAAACATTGTATCGAGATGGTTGCAGACAACAAAGGTTTTCTTTACCCGAAAATAGACCCCATCGCTTGCACGGATTGCAGAGCTTGCGAAAGGGTTTGCCCGATAGACAGAAAAATAAGATTGGATGTCCCCCTTACGGCATTTGCCGCATGGAGCAAAGACAGCCGACAGCATCTTGCCAGTTCGTCAGGAGGAGTAGCGCACGTATTGTCAGCAACCATCATAAAAGCCGGAGGCGTTGTCTACGGATGCACTTCCAAAGGGATGCACATCCGTCATATCCGGGTTGAAAACTTAGCGGAACTTACCAAACTGCAAGGTTCAAAATATGTGCAGAGCGATGTGTGCGGGTTATACAAGCAGGTAAAGGCTGATTTGAAAAAAGACAGACCGGTTCTGTTTATCGGTACTTCCTGCCAAGTAGCCGGACTGAAAAAATATATAAAGGACGTCCCAGACAACCTGTATCTTGTAGATTTGATTTGCCATGGCGTACCCTCGCAACAGATGTTGCATGAACATATTGCCTATGTAACATCCAAACAGAAGATACGTCAAATTTCTTTCCGCAAGGGAAATGACATCGTCATTTCCCTTGCGGGGAATAATTTCAGCTATGAGGCGAATGTTTGGGAAGATCCATATAAAGATTTATATATCAAAGGTTTTGTAGACTGTCTAATTTATAGGCCAAGCTGTTATCAATGCCATTTCGCACAACCTAACCGGGTTTCCGATATAACTATCGGTGATTTTTGGGGATTGCGAAATGCAGAAAAATTGCCATCCGAATCGAAAAACGGCATCAGCGTATTGCTTCCTGTTTCAAACAAAGGCATGGAACTGCTTTCCGCTACCAAGCCAAGCCTTTACATCGTGGAACGCAGTGTAGATGAAGCTGTGAGAGGGAACACCCAGTTACGACATCCATCCATACAAGGACGCAGAAGCCGCCTGTTCGGGTTACTCTATCCGACATTCCCGTTCGACATTGCCATGAATCTTGCGGTCGCCGACCACAAGGCCACAAGGAAAATAAAAGATTTCATACACTCTCTTCGCCATGTCTGTTGACGACAATAAAAGAATAGCCAAAAACACGGTATTCCTATACATAAGGACGTTCGTGTCCATGCTGATTTCGCTTTACACCTCACGCAAAATTCTTGAGGCATTGGGAGTGGAAGATTACGGCATCCTGAACGTGGTAGGCGGAGTGATCTCCATGCTCACGTTCCTGAACGGTTCCATGTCAGTAGCCACCCAACGCTTTCTTACCGTTGAACTCGGACGAAAGGATTATGGCGGTTACAACCGCATATTCAACATGGCCATGTTGATACACGTTGCCCTTGCCGCTTTCATCCTGATAGGGGCAGAAACCGTCGGGATGTGGTTTGTCAATGCACATCTCAATATACCTGCCGAGCGGATGTATGCAGCAAACTGCATTTATCAAGCCACAGTGTTGTCCGCTCTTCTCGGCGTCTTGCAAACACCCTACCACGCTTCCATCGTATCGCATGAACGTATGCACGTTTATGCTTACGCCGGTTTGAGCGAATCATTCGGCAAATTATTCCTTGTTCTTGCCTTGTTGATGTATCCTTATGACCGCCTTGTAGTCTGGGGATTCGCCATGTTTGTACTCCAGTTCACCGCAGCGATGGTTTATCGCATTTACTGCATCCGGCAATTCCGAGAATGTAAATTACGGCTAGTATGGAACAAAAAAATATTTTATTCGATGGCCGGGTTTACAGGATGGAACATGTTCGGAACAATCGCCTGGCTGTTGAAAGACCAAGGAACGAATATTTTGATAAATCTGTTTGGCGGTCCGGTGGTAAATGCCGCACGTGGAGTGTCGTGCCAAGTGACTGGCGCTATACAAAATCTTACGAACGGATTTCAAAGTGCCGTCAATCCCCAACTGACCAAAAAGTATGCAGCTGAAAACAGGGATGCGACCTGCCGATTGCTATGCAAGAGTTCAAAGATTTCCTACTTTCTCCTTTTTCTCGTTGCCTTGCCGGTCATGCTGGAGATAGATTTCGTATTGGACTTGTGGTTGGTAGAAGTACCTCCGATGTCATCCCTGTTTACACGTATCATTATCATAGAGGCTTTGTTCAGCACTTTAGGTTCACCCATGATAACGGCTCTCATGGCAACAGGGAAAATCAAATGGTATCAGATCATAGTGGGTTCGTTGTTGCTGTTCGATATTCCTGTAGCTTACCTGCTACTTAAATGCGGTTATCCTATTGCCATTCCCTTGGTCGTTTCGGCTACCTTTATCTTGTTAGGCAATGCCGTAAGATTCAGGTTTTGTAGAAAACAGCTTGGCCTGTCCGGAAAACAATATAGTTGGAACGTGCTGTTTCCGATAGTGGCTGTAACCGCCTTATCCCTGATATGTCCGTTGGGCATCCATGTTTCTATGCCCGAAGGCTGGAGCAGGCTACTGCTTACCACACTGGTATCTTGCCTGACTGTATCTGTACTAACTTATACCATCGGACTTTCTGCTTCCGAACGGACTTTCATCGTTTCATGGGTAAAGCCTAAAATAAAGCAATTCATACATGCAAAATGAAAAAAGTAGGGATTATCACTTTTCATGCCTCTTATAATTACGGTTCTATGCTTCAAGCATACGCCTTGCAACAAACTATCCTAAAACTGGGGTATGCTTGCGAAATTATCAACTTCCGCAGCGTGGTTCAAAAAAAGCAGTTCAAGCCTATATTCATGGTCGGGACACTTTACGGAAGGCTTGTACGCTTTATCATACAGTCCACCTATGTTTGTGGCATATTGAAAAAACAACGGCTGTTTGAACAATTCCTCCAGCATGAACTCGTCCTATCAGACAAAGAATATGCCACCTTGGAAGATTTGGGAAATGCAGATTTCAACTATGATTATTACATATCCGGGAGCGACCAAATCTGGAATGTATATTGCAATGACTTCAACTATGCTTATTTCCTGCCTTTTGTAAAGTCTGGAAAACGCATTGCTTACGCTCCAAGCATGGGTTCAGGTTTAAGTATCAAGACTTGTGACAAAATCGGACTGATTCAGGAATTATTAGTAAAATATGATGTTATCGGTATGCGCGAAACTATCGGTGCCCGGTACATAGAAAAAATCACCTCAAAGCAGGTCGCGACAGTACTTGATCCGACTTTATTGTTCAAGCCGGAGGATTACGACACATTGATAGACAAAAAGCCCTTGATAAAGGGTGATTATGTGTTTATCTATTCCCCCAATTATAATGAGAAGGTCAATGAAATGGCCGCTGCCTTGGGAGATAAATACAACAAACAAGTAGTCATCTCACAAGGATTGGTAAGTAAAGAGGCTATGCTGAAATGGGGTAAGAAATTCAAGATATATCCTGCCGCCGGACCTAAAGAATTTCTTAACTTATGTAAATACGCCTCTATCGTCTGCTGTGATTCATTTCATGCGGTGGTCTTTTCCATCCTTTTCAAAAAATGCTTTTTTACCTTGAACGGGATGAAAGACAACCGTATTTCCAATCTTCTGGAAAGGCTTCACCTGCAAGATAGGAGCTTTTCGCTCTCGGACACCTATCTTGACGCACCCTTGCAAATTGACTTTACCGAAACTTTCAACCTTTTGGAAACAGAACGCCGAGAAAGTCTGAACTGGTTGAAACAAAGTTTGGAAAAATGAAATTTGCACGAATTTTGTTCCTCCCGAACACATTCATTATGAAACCTTGTGTACCAAGAGGAAAGCAATAAACTGACAAAGCAAACCGGCTGTATGGTGTAAAAAGTATCATGTCATGGTAAAAACATTCATAATCAACCTTAAAGATTCCGCAGAAAAAAGGGTATATATAAACAACGTGTTCGCCCCTTATAAGGACATTTTTGATATCAAACTGATAGAGGCCGTAGATGGGCGCAAGCTTTCGGATGCGGAACTCTGCCTCCTTTTCAATGAGGAAAAGGCATGCCGCACTTATGGCCGCTATTTAAAAGGAGGGGAAGTAGGCTGTGCTTTGTCGCATAGAAAATGCTGCCAAGAACTGATAGAAAGCACGGATGAAGTCGCTTTGGTTGTAGAAGACGATTTAGTATGGCAGGATGCAGATGTTTGTAAAATCGTAACCGAAGTAAAATCGTTTATGTCCGTTGAACACCCGGTGATTGTCCTGCTTTCAGGAGATTACTGGTTTACAACCATAAAAAAACTGGGGTGCGGACTGAAACTGGCACATATCAGAGAAGCCGTATGTACCCACGCTTATATGATTAACCGTGCTGCCGCCAAAGTCATTCTTTCAACCGAAAAATGCTATTTGGCCGATGACTGGTACTCCTTAACCCAGTCAAGAATTAAACTGTATGGTTTATATCCGCATATCGCAGATCAAAACCGCAGGGATTTGAAAACTGAAATATCCACAGCCTATGCCGGATTAGTGCGAAATAACCTCTCTTTTGCCAAGCGAATGCATTCTTACTATAGGGGAGTGATAAAGCATGTATTGTATTATACAGGTCATTTTGAATACAAAAATTTCATTGATTAAGCTATGGAATATTCAGTTGCTGTCCGCACTTTGGGGACAGGGGGAAAGTCTTACCAAAAGATGTTGGATTCTTTGAAAACACAGACAATCCGCCCTTCTGCCATCATCGTATATATTGCGGATGGTTATCCCTTGCCGAAAGAAACCGTCGGACTGGAGCAATATGTATATGTAAAAAAAGGAATGGTCGCCCAACGCGCATTGGAATACAACGAAGTGACAACGGAATATATCCTATTCCTTGATGACGATGTGTATTTACCCCCTCATGCCGTGGAAACCTTATACAAAGAAATGGCAAGGAATCATGCGCAAGTGATTTCCCCATGTGTTTTCGCCAATCACCAAACGGGTGTGAAAGACAAAATACGCGGTACATTGCTGGGACGTGAGGTCTGTCGCTTATGGGGAAACCGATGGGGAAACAAAATATTAAGAACTGCCGGATTTTCTTACAACAATCACCCTGTAAAGCCGGTATATGAATCCCAAAGCAACGCCGGGCCATGCTTCTTTTGCCGGAAAGCTGATTTCCTGCAAATTCATTTTGCCGAAGAACTATGGCTTGACAAAGCCTATTACCCTTTCCCGGAAGACCAAGTAATGTTTTATAAGATGTACAGAAGCGGACTAAAAGTACTGACCTCATTTGATTCCGGTATCATACATATGGATGCAAGCACTACCGTGAAAAATGCTGAAGAGAAAACAGAAAAACTGATTTATTCGGAATACCGAAACAAATTGATATTTTGGCATCGGTTCATCTTTCTTCCGGAAAGGAATCCCCTGCTGAAAATCTGGGCTGTGGCAGCATTCTCTTATGCTTATGGCGTTCAGGCAATCAAATATTTCATTCAATACCTTTTGGGGAGCAGACGTATGCCAATAGCTTACAGAAAAGGTGTTGCTGACGGACTTTCGTTCATTAGAAGCAGTGTATACAGAAACCTGCCTAAAATCAAAGTCGGACAATGAAAAAGAAGATACTTTTCATCATTCCTTCTTTGACAGGAGGAGGAGCAGAGAAAGTTTTGATAGACATCCTGCAAAACATGGATTATAGCCGCTATGAGATGACCCTGTTCTTAGAATTTAGAACCGGCCCTTATCTGAAGGATATACCTGCTCCAGTTACCGTCCATGCGGTACACGGAAACGGCGATGTCCGATTCGAACGTACTTGGAACTTCTTCAAGAAAATACATCTTTTCTTTTTGTTAAAGAAACTTTCTCTTTACGGACTGTTCCATAAATGGTTTTACAAACCGGTCTTTACGAGGTTCTTGAAAGGACAAGAATTTGATACTATCATCTCATTCATGGAGGGAGTATCTGTGAAATATCATTCTTATATTGTGGACAAGGCAAAACGGAATCTTTCATGGGTACATATTGATTTGGAAAAAAAGCATTGGTCATTGGTGTTTTTCCAAAATGCAAAAGAAGAATTGAAATGTTACCGAAAAATGGACAACCTCATTTGCGTGTCTGAAGATGTCAAGCAATCCGTTGAAAACCTATATCCGTCGTTGTCAGATAAATGTACGGTAGTGTACAATCTTATTGACCGTGGCAAAATAATCAGATTGGCCGAAAACCAGCATGTACAAAAAAAGAAACTCACAATCTGCATGGTAGGCAGGTTGAACCAACAAAAAAGATATGACCGGGCTTTGGAAGCAGCCCGCCGATTGAAGCAAGACGGTTATGATATTGATTTTTGGATTTTAGGACAGGGAGAACTTTTGCCATCGCTAAAACGAACTGCCAAGGAATATGGCTTGGAAGATTCTTTCTTGTTTTTGGGATTTGTGAAGTCACCTTATTCCTATATGAAAGCCGCCGATATTTATCTGAATACTTCTGAAGCGGAGGGATTTTCTTTGACGGTATGCGAAGCATTTTGTTTAGGACTGCCTGTAGTATCCACGGCAACGGCAGGCCCCAAAGAACTTATCGGACAGTCGGGAGGAGGTCTACTGACCGGCGAAGACATTAACAGTATATATCATGGTATAAGGCAGATGGCAGATGACGAACTTTTACGGAAGAGATGTTCGGAAAAAGCATTGGACTACTCAAACAAGTTTGATGTTATGGCCACGATGGAACAAATTTACCGGCTAATATAAATTGCCGCGAATGTTTTCCGCAAAAGCGATTATTTATTTTTACAAACACTCCGTATGAATATAAAGGAAATAGCGGCAGATCCTCTTGTCCTGATAAAAAGGATAGCCCGATATCTGCATACAGCAAAGCGACAATTTGAAGTGGAACACATGTGCATCGAAGACGGATTCAATGCTCTTGATTTTTTAGAAACCACACTTCCCGATAAAGGTACAAGCTGTATCTGCCATAACCATATCTTTCCCTATTATGATTTACAGGTCATTATACCGGTTTACAATGTGGAGAAATATGTCGAACAAGCTATTGATTCCGTATTGAACCAAGTCACCCGTTATCGCTTCCTAACTACAATCATCAATGACGGCAGCACCGATACTTCCCGAAAGAAATTGGAAAAATATGTAAACCTTGCCCATGTGGAGATTATAGACCAAAAGAACAGAGGATTCTCCGGTGCAAGAAACACTGGTTTACAGAATATCAGAGGAAAGTATCTAACATTTGTTGACAGTGACGATTTTCTGCCTCCTAACGCCATAGAAAAACTCATGAGCAAAGCCTTTGAGCTAAATGCAGATATTGTAGAAGGCAGTTATGCGTATTTTTACAAAACTACAATTTTAGAGATTTGCCGGAACAGGGATGCCCAAAATTTGAAAAGTTTGAGAGGGTTTCCATGGGGGAAGGTCATTCGGTCATCTTTATTCAGCAACCTAAAATTTCCCGAAAACTATTGGTTTGAAGATACACTGTATGCCTTTATCCTGTTCAAACAGACAAGTAACATGGCTTCAATCTCCGATGTGGTATATCACTGGAGAAAGAACTATACAGGAATAACCTCTTCCTGCATAGGGAAAACCAAAGCAATAGACACCTTGTATGTAACGCGGAAATTGCTAAAAGACTGTGAGCTACTTGGCATTGACAAGCAAAGCACGTATGAAACATTCCTAAACCAACTCCGTTCCAATTACCAAAGGACTTTGCTACTACCAGACAAAAGGATTGTCTATGCAATCTTTTTGGAAACTGTCAGGCTTCGTAAAACATACTTTAACGGATTGAAGACCGATAACGTGAGCAATAAAACAATCGAAGCGGCTTTAGAACATAACGACTTTAAACTTTATGCTAAAACCTTAAAGAGTTAGAGCCTGTTTCGTCGGCTACTTCCAGCCGACAAATCGGGGGATGCAGCAAATAGGATGTTTTTTTGTATGAAAAAAAAATTATTATTTATTATGCCTTCATTGGCTGGAGGTGGAACAGAAAAAGTGCTGATTGACATCTTGCAGAACATGGACTTTGAGCACTACGATGTTTCTTTGTTTTTGGAGTTTGGCGAAGGAGTGTACATAAACGACGTTCCTGTCGAAGTGGAAGTACTATCTTTCTATAACCGACATACGATTTGGCATGACCGATTGTTCCGGCTGCTACGGACGCTTCATCTGTATTTGTGCTTTCATTCGTTGATTTACGGTTTCCTTTTCCGCCGCTTGCTGGGCAAAAGAAAATTTGATGTCATTTTATCCTTTATGGAGGGAAATGCCTTGAAGTTACATTCTTATGTGACAGACAAAGCAAAAAAGAATCTATCTTGGGTACATATCGATCTGAAACAAAAACATTGGTCTTTAGATTTCTTCCGAAACGAAAAAGAGGAATTTAGTACCTATCAAAAGATGGATAAGGTCGTGTTCGTATCGGAAGATGTAAAAAGGAGATTTCTGGAGCTGTATGCGATACAATCCGAAAAATGTACGGTTATCTATAACCTGATAGACAAAAATGCAATCCAACAGTCGGCTGTATCGGAGCGTATAGAAAAGAGGAAGTTTACCATCTGCATGGTGGGACGGCTCAACAAGCAAAAACGATATGACAGGGCATTGAGGGTAACAAAGCGATTAAAAGATGCCGGTTATGATTTTGATTTATGGATTATCGGCGAAGGAAGTCTTGAAGAACCTCTGAAAGCGATGAGCAATGAATACGGATTGAATGAATGTGTGCATTTCTTGGGATTCAAGAAGCCTTCATATAGCTATATGAAAGTTGCAGACCTCTACCTAAATACATCAGAAGCGGAAGGCTTCTCGTTAGTGAACTGCGAGGCACTATGTTTGGGATTACCGGTAATCTCCACAGCGACCTCCGGCCCAACAGAATTGCTGAACCACTCTCAATACGGGTTGTTAGTACCAGAAAAAGAAGAAGATATTTATATAGGAGTGAAACGAATGATAGATGATGCAAACTTGCGTGAAGAATACAGCAAGAAAGGCATACAACGCGCGGAGATGTTCAATGTGCCTAATACGATGACACAAATTTACAAAATACTGGGATGAATAGTGAGGAAAGCATAAACCTGTCCATAAATAAATTGAAAAAAGTTTCTATTATTATTCCAGTGTATAATGTGGATTCATTCATTATACAATGTCTGGATTCTGTACGCAGTCAGTCCTATACCAATCTGGAAGTGATTCTTGTCGATGATTGCGGTACGGACAACAGCATGGCTGTTGTACAGGAATATCTAAAACATCACTCCTTTACCGAAGTAAAAATACTGCATCATACGCATAATCGGGGTCTTTCTGCCGCACGGAATACAGGTCTGGAAGCCGCTACGGGCGAATATGTGTTTTTTTTAGACAGCGATGACGAACTTACAGACGATTGCATCTCGGTGATGGCAGAGCCGATAGAAAAGTTTTATCACGATTTTGTCATTGCCAACTACGAGGTGAAAGGAAGCGACAAGGATTATCCGGCCTTAACCCTGTCTACGGGAGCACTCCGAAACAACAAGAAAATCTTGCACTCATACGCTGAAGGACGATGGTACATGATGGCATGGAACAAATTGTGCAACCGGAAATTCCTTCTGGACAACAAACTGTTTTTTGAAGAGGGGCTGTTGCATGAGGATGTGATATGGAGTTTCAAACTGGCTTGTAAAGCCTGTTCCATGTATGTAATTCAAGAACCAACCTATCGATACACCATACGTGCAGCCTCTATCATGACAGGAACGGACATAGAGCGAGATGCCAAGCAATATATAAAGGTGTTTGAGGCAATAACCCAGTTTGTTGTAAACGAGGGCATGCAACAGGCACAGGATGAATACACTCTTTTAGAAGGTAGAAAAAGCACCTTGTTATTCTCCTTGTTGCAAAGGAACGAATACGGGTTGTACAACCGCTATTATCCGTACCTTCACGAAATGTCGCCTATCTCCCCTTGGGCAGCATTTAAAAGCAAAACGATAGGAATTAAATACCTGCTGCGCGATTTGCATTACCTGCTACCTATGGCATGGGGAAAGCGATACAAGCGATTGTTCTATAACCTGTATTACAAATGGAGAGGCAAACCGATAGAAGGTGCTTTTTGGTAAAAGCCTGTCGTTTAAATCATGAACTATAAAATTTCGATAATCATCCCGGTGTATAGGGTAGAGAACTATATTTCACGCTGTTGCCGGTCGCTGTTCGGGATGCGGTTTCAAGATGTGGAATACCTGTTCGTGGACGATGCGACCCCTGACGGTAGTATTGCTGTCATTGAAAGCGTCTTGAACGAATACCCTCACCGGAAAGCGCATGTGAAATTGCTGGCACATTCCCAAAACATGGGAGTAGCTTGTGCCCGCAATACCGGAATCGAAGCTGCGATCGGCGAATACATTGCATTTGTTGATGCGGACGACTGGATAGAGGAAGACATGTTTGAAAAACTATACCATAGAGCCAAAGCAGGGCATCTTGACATTACGGGTTGCAACTGGTATTTGGAGTTTGAAGCATCCAGACGCTATATGCGGCAACCCGTTTATGAAAAGGCTTCGGACTGCCTGTCCGCCCTGCTGACCGGGGAAATGCGCTGGTTCTTATGGGCTTTCCTTGTACGCCGTGACCTCTATGTAAAAAACAATATCCGTTTCCTTGACGGGGCCAATATCGGCGAGGACATGGCCGTACTTATCCAATGCTTTAGCTTTGCCCGGTCGTATCGCCACATTCCGGAAGCCCTTTACCACTATGTAAAGTCCAATACGGCTTCGATGACTGCCCTTGACTCCAAAAGGCAGATAGAGATTGTGAAACGGAACGTGGATGCCACGGTTAGCTTTATCCGTATCAGGTATCAAGACAGCTTGGAACGAGAACTGGATTTTCTGAAACTGAATGTGAAATTTCCTCTGCTGATTTCGGACAACACCGCCAATTACGAAGTGTGGAACACCAGTTTTCCCGAAGCCAACCGTTCCATCTGGAAAAACACCAAACAACCGTTCCGGAACAAACTGCTGCAATGGTCTGCCTCGCACCACTATTATTGGATAGTAAGAGGCTACTATCGCCTGCTGTTCAAATTCGTGTACGGCATACTATATAGATGATGACTGATCTGTTGAAAGCCGTTTTAACCGGCATTGTGTTCAGCGGATATTATTTCCCGTTTGAGTTTACATTCCTGCCTGGGATCAATACCAAAATGGTATTGGCAGTGGCTGGCATAGTCTTACTGGCCCTACACTGGCTGAAAGAAAGGAACACCGAAATAAACACGATGTTCGTGTTTATTTCCACTGTGGCAGGTATTTTCTCGCTGTTTTCACTCTTCTCCGTCGTTTATAATGACACTACGGATTACACATACGCTTCCTACATTGTCAAAATGTGGGTTTGGTTGTCCGGTGCATACGCCGTCTTGTCCCTGATACGGCAGGTACATGGAGAGGTATCTATCAGACAGGTATTTCACTATATGGCATGTGTCTGTGCGGTACAAGCCTTACTGGGTATCGTCATAGACAGTGTTCCGGTCATCCAAGGTTGGGTGGATACCTATATCGCGCAAAATACGGAACTTTTCCACAAAACCAAACGCCTGTATGGAATTGGAGCCGGTTTCGATACGGCAGGTATCCGTTTCTCATGCGCCTTGCTGGGACTTGGCTATCTGCTGACCCATAGGGTGTCGGATAAACAAACCATGTGGTATTGGGGGCTGTTCTTTACAATCGGCATCTTGGGCAACATCATGTCACGCACGACCACTGTCGGCTTAGTCCTTGCTCTTTTGTATATGGCCTTTACCCATTTCTCGCTGAATATCCAGCTTGATTCTTCCAAAATGAAATCCTTTATACATTCCATCCTGCTTGCAGGAGTGGTGGCAGGCATTACGTACTATTGCTATCATCATTTCCCTGTATTCAGAAATAACCTGCAATACGGTTTTGAGGGATTCGTCAATTGGTACGAAACCGGCGACTGGAATACGAGTTCCACCAGCAGATTGCAGAAGATGTTTATCCTGCCGGACAACTTAAAAACATGGCTTATCGGTGACGGGTGGTTTGACAACCCGGATGAGCCGGGAGGATTCTATAAATATACCGACATCGGTTATTTGCGGTTCATCTTCTATTGCGGTTGCATCGGACTGAGCCTGTTTGTGTCTTTCTTTATTTGTTGCACCGTTATCCTCTTCCGAAAATGGAAAGAAGACAGATTTTTCTTGTTACTGCTGTTCCTGCTTAAACTGATTGTCTGGGTAAAGATTTCAACCGATATATTTTTAGTGTATGCCTTGCTCCTGTTATTAGACAGACCTGTACCTGTACAGGACAATGTTTATTCCCCAAAGACTACTATATGATACCCAAAATCATTCATTATTGTTGGTTAAGCAATGACCCGTTTCCCGAAAAGGTACAAATGTGCATGGATTCATGGAAGAGAATCATGCCGGACTACGAACTAAAATTATGGAACACGGCGAATTTCGACATAGAGAACAGTATTCCTTACGTGAAAGAAGCATTTACCCACAGGAAATGGGCATTTGTAGCCGATTATATCCGGATGTACGCACTTTATACCGAAGGTGGAATTTATTTGGATTCCGATGTAAAGGTGCTAAAACGGTTTGACGAGTTTCTGAACCACTCCTTTTTTTCAAGCATGGAGTACCACCCCTTTATGATAGAACGGGACAAATCTTTTGAACACATAGATACGGAGGGACACCGAATTTCAGAGGACTATATTTCCGGCATTGAGATACAGGCGGCCATCATGGGCGCAGAAAAGCACTGCCCGTTTGCCGGGGATGTGCTTGAATGGTACAAAGACAAACATTTTGTAAAGCCGGACGGAACATTGGGACTAGACGTGATTGCTCCTCAAATATATGCCCGGATTGCCGAAGATTACGGATTCCTCTACAGGGATGCAGACCAAAAACTGAAAGACGGGATGATGATATACCGTTCTGAAATATTCGCAGGCAACAAGCGTGAGGTAACTCCGGTCTCATACGCCATACATTATTGCGAAAACAGTTGGAAAAGGCTCTCGTTACCTGCCCAAATAAAGCATTACTGGAAATTCTTCCTTTTCCTTTTGAAGTCCAAACTACATTTAGGCAATGCATGATTTACATAAACGGACGCTTTCTGTTACAAGAGCAGACCGGTGTTAACCGATTCGCATACGAACTATGCAAAGCTCTCCATCAGTCGGGCATATTCTTCATACTGCTTTGTCCGCACGGTGAAATAAAAATGTGCTACGATACCGCAGGATTTTCTATCAAACATTGCGGATGGGGCAAGTCGCATATCTGGGAGCAACTGTTTCTGCCTATTTTCTTCCTAAAGACACGAGGAAAGCATCTTCTTGTCAATTTCACAGGAATAGGGCCGATTGCATTGAAGAACAAGATAATGACCATACATGATCTCGGATTTATGGTAAATTCCAAATGGTATTCGTTATCCTACATCTTACTCTATAAGACATTGACACCTTTGAGTGCTGCCACTTCATTAAAAATCCTGACGGTAAGCGAATTTTCAAAGAATGAAATAATGCGTCTGTTGAATGTAAAGAAAGATAAGATAAGTGTGATATACAATGCAGTGTCGTCTTTATTTATGGAACCGGACACAAACTATCAGTATTCAGAGAAGAAGGAGAAATATATATTGGCCGTTTCGTCAATTGACCCAAGAAAAAACTTTGCGACATTGCTGAAAGCCTTTTCGATGTTGAAGGACACTGACATAAAACTATATATAGCCGGAGGGCAAAACCGCATCTATTCAATATCGGTAGAGGAATTAAGCGCGAATATATCTTCAGAAAAAATAAAATGGCTCGGAAGGGTTAGTGATGCTGAATTGAAGCGGTATTATGAGGGTGCGTCGTGCTTTGTCTATCCTTCGCTGTATGAAGGTTTCGGTATTCCCCCTCTCGAAGCTATGGCCTGTGGTGTTCCTGTCGTGGTTTCGGATATTCCTCCAATACGGGAAGTATGCGGTGATACGGCTTTATACGTAGACCCGCTCAACCAGAAAGATATAGCCGAGAAAATCGCTTTGATTATAAATGACAGGGAACTGCAAGAGGAACTGCGTACAAAAGGACGTGCCAGATGTCAAGCATTCGGATGGACTCAGAGTGCCCGGACATTATCAGCGGTCATTGCCGAATTACAAGATAGGTTCTGCATGCATTGATTGCATATCTATGCCAGAAACCAATTTTGGGCATTTACGTATGTAATGTGGATACAAGTTTGAAACCGGACGAGGCCGGAAAGCTATCCGGATGGGAGAAAGTTCAGTTGCAAAGGCGGCATGCCCTACACTGCAAGTATGCAGAAGAGATAACCTCTTTGTTTCCCTTGTGCTAATTTTTTTTATGAGTCATAAGAAGTTAAAGGTTTTACAGTTAGGAAAGTTCTACCCAGTCAGAGGCGGTATCGAAAAAGTCATGTATGACTTGATGTCCGGACTGTCCGAACAGGGAGTGGATTGCGACATGTTATGTGCCGCAAGCAATGGAAGCGGCATGACCGTTTCCGTCAATGAACATGCCCGGTTGAACTGTTGCGCATCGTGGACCCGATTGGCGGCAACCATGATTTCTCCCGGCATGATTTCCACTCTGAGAAAAATATGCCGGGAATACGACATCATTCATGTACACCATCCCGATCCGATGGCCTGTTTTGCCTTGCTTTGTTCGGGATACAAAGGAAGGGTCCTCCTGCACTGGCACAGTGATATCCAGAAACAGAAAATGCTATTGCGGCTTTATCGCCCTTTGCAAGACTGGCTGCTCAGGCGTGCCGAGATAGTGGTGGGCACCAGTCCGGTCTATCTGGCCGAATCACCCTATCTGAAAAAGGTGCAGGACAAGACGGTCTGCCTGCCTATCGGCGTGGAACCGATGCGTCCGGCAGAAAAAGAGGTGGAAGCGATACAAAAGAAGTACCGTGGCAAAAAAATAGTCTTCTCCCTCGGACGGCTGGTGCATTACAAAGGATACAGGTTTCTGGTCGAAGCCGCACGTTATCTGGACGGCAGTTACATCATTCTGATCGGAGGGACCGGTGTATTGAAAGAGGAGTTGCAGGCTGAGATCGAGACGCTGGGACTGCAAAAGAGAGTGGAATTGCTCGGACGGGTGAGCGATGAGGAACTTCCCGCTTATTACGGAGCCTGCAAGGTTTTCTGTCTGAGCAGCGTACAGAAAACGGAAGCGTTTGGAATCGTACAGATAGAGGCCATGTCCTGCGGCAAGCCCGTGGTGGTCACCGATATCCCAGGGTCGGGTGTGCCTTGGGTAAACGCACACGGCATATCGGGTATGAACGTACCTCCCGGAGATGCCCGGGAACTGGCGAAAGCCATCAAAGCCATCACCGGGGATGAAGAAACTTACAGAGTCTACTCCGAGAATGCGCGAAGAAGATACGAGGAAATGTTTACAAAAGAACATATGATAAAACAATGCTTAAAAATTTATTGGAAGTTATGAATGAAGTAAAGACAAAAACCTTATCCATGACAGGAATCAGTCCTGTACACAAGACTTTGTACTATGAAGATGCCATGTCCCCTGCTGCCTGCCGTATCAAACGCTGCCTCGATATCGCAGGGAGCGTGATAGGGCTGGTCATTTCCTCCCCTCTTTTCCTGATTATCTATCTCGCCATCAAGTATGAGGATCATGGCCCCGCCATTTTCAGGCAGGAACGGATCGGTTATCGGGGAAAGATCTTCACGTTATATAAATTCCGGTCCATGAAAGTGGCGGCGGAAGCAAACGGAAAACCGGCGCTGTGTCAAAAGGATGACAAGCGTCTTACCCGTACAGGCCGTTTCCTGCGCGAACACCATCTCGATGAGTTGCCGCAGCTGTGGAACGTGCTCAAGGGAGAGATGAGTTTCGTCGGCCCGCGTCCGGAACGCAGCTTTTACGTAAAGCAGATCATGTCCATCAATCCGGACTACCAGTTGCTATATCAGTTGAGACCGGGACTGTTTTCCCCAGCCACACTCTATAACGGGTATACGGACACAATGGAGAAAATGCTCAGAAGGCTCCGGATGGACCTGGAGTATCTGGCTGCACGTTCCTTGTGGCTCGATACGAAAATCATTATCCTGACGATCTTTTCAATACTTACAGGAAAGAAATTTTAAAAAAGGACACAACTTGAAACGAACATGCGATTATGACAAAGAATGAGACAATAGAACCCAAGGATGGGTTACGGCTAAGGAAGATCGGCAGCAGATACATGATCGTGGAGGCCTGTAACGGGAATGTAAACATGACGGATGTATTCAGCCTGAATGAAACGGCGGCACGGTTATGGCAGAGGATAAACGAAGGGAAGCTTACTCCGGAAGAACTGGCCGGATGGCTATGTGACGAGTACGATACGGACAGGGATACGGCTCTGACGGACGTGCAAAGGCAACTGGAAGAATGGAAGGCTTTCGGGCTGATAAGATAATCGGGATGTGTTTCCCTGTATCGGCATGAAAATATATGAATAAAGAACTGGTAGCCTTGCTGACCCTGCTCAGGGCCGGATTATGGGAGAAAAAACCGGACGACCTGTCTGTCTTTCCTTTGTCCGGCGAGGACTGGAGCCGGGTTTATCATCAGGCGCAACGACAGACTGTGACGGGTATTGTCTATCGGGGACTGTGCCTGTTACCGGACCGGTTTCTGCCTTCCGAACTTTTGCTTCCACGCTGGGTGGCAGCGGCAGATATTATCGAAAGGAAAAGCCGCAGGATGAATTCAGCCTTGAGAGGGCTTTACGAAGTATTCAGGAAAAACAACCTGCATCCTATCCTGTTGAAAGGACAAGGCGTGGCATCGCTGTATGAACATCCCCTATTGAGGGAATGTGGTGATATTGATTTTTATTTTCCGAAAGAGGAAGAAGCGGAACGTTCCGTGTCACTGGTAAGGGATATGGGGTGTCAGATTCAATATAAGGCTGACGGCAGTCTTTATTATTGCTGGAACGGTATCGTGGTGGAACACCATTCCCACCTGTTTGACCTAACCAACCCTTTCATACAGGATTTTCTGAAAAAAATGGAACAGACATACGGATATCATTCGGTATCATTATCGCCGGATCAGAATATGAAAATTCCGGTGCCGTCCCCATTATTGAATTTTTTCTTGTTGAACACCCACATCATGAAACATGCTTTCGGACGGGGAATCGGTCTGCGCCAGCTATGTGACATGGCACGTGCCTGTTATTGTTTCCATGATTCCATAAACCCGTATGAGACAAGATCCCTTTACCATAAAACAGGCATAGAAAAATGGGGCCGTCTGCTTCATTCGTTTTTACAGGATTATTTAGGGCTTTCTCCGGAATGCCTGCCTTACAAAGAGAAAAAGATATCTTCTCAGCCTTTACTTGAAATCATTATGCGGGGCGGCAATTTCGGACAATATGCGTCCGGGCGCGGCGATACGTCGCAAAGTACATGGAAGCGTAAGCTGCATACCTCGCGTTCATTCCTGCATAATGCCCGCTTTTCTTACAGATATGCCCCGAAAGAGGCATTCTGGACATTTATGAATCTGTTAATCGGACAAATCCATGTTAAAAGAACAGTTTTTCCGGGTGGCAGACTTTACGTTTGAAGTCTGTATGTCCGAAGAATGGGATATAGAGCGTCTGTTACCCTCTTTCCGCCCGTTCCGTCATGATGACAGCCATTGTAATGACACCCTGTTTCGTCTTGCGGAGTCCTCCGCTTCGGATCTCTTTCGGGAAGAATCCGTGCTATTGGAAGAATCCGTAAATGACATGGGATATGTGCGGTTACTGAGAACTTCTACCGGTTATCGGACCGAAATCCGGTTCACTGTCGACGGAACGGTACATTATTTACATACCGATCCTCATTTCACTTCGGCCGAAGCCAGGATTTGCCGGGACGATCCGTATGCAGGCGAAGTCCTGTCCTCCATGTTGCGTATCGTCTTTTCACAGGCCGTGGTCTATCACGGGGGAATATCCGTCCATGCCGCCACCGTGGTACTGGACGGCAAGGCTTACCTGTTCATGGGGAAAAGCGGTACGGGCAAGAGCACCCATGCCACCTTATGGCGGGAATGCTTTCCGGGATGCATGCTGCTCAATGACGACAATCCCGTGATTCGTATTGTAAACGGCAGGGCGATGGTTTACGGAAGTCCGTGGAGCGGAAAGACACCGTGCTACAAGAACCTGTGTTATCCCATCGGCGGAATCGTGCGGCTTGGCCAGGCGAAAGAAAACCGTTTTATCCGGCAGGAGGATGTGGGCGCCTTCATAGCGGTATTGCCCGGCTGTTCGGTGATACGCCAGGACCCCGACCAGTACGGGAGGCTTTGCGATACGCTGGTACACCTTGCCGGACAGGTTGCAGTGGGCAGGCTGGAATGCCTTCCCGACAGGCAGGCCGCTATCTTGTGCCGGAAAGAAATAAACCGAATTAATCAACACTACCAAAAAAATGAATAAACAATTAGTACTACTAAGTCTGCTTGCCGTGTGGCTGTTATCCTCTTGTGCCTCGCGGAGGAACTTCGTTTATCTCTCGGACATGCAGATGGGCGAGAAATATCCGTTTGATTCCAAGTACGAGGCAGTTGTCCACCGTGACGACCGTTTGGGAATCACGGTAAGTTGTAAAAATCCGGAGCTTGCCATCCCCTTCAACATTCAAGGGGGAAATTTCAGTGTGGACGGAAGCGGTAACATAAAGTCTTCCGACATGTCCGCAAGCCGGGAAAAAGGCTACCGGGTGGACGTGGACGGCAATATCGACTTCCCCATTCTGGGCAAACTCCATGTGGAAGACATGAAGGTCAGCCAGGTGAAGGAACTGATAGAGAGCCGGATAAAAAAAGGCAATTATATCAAAGACCCTCTGGTATCCGTCGAGTTTCTCAATTTCAAGTACACCGTACTGGGAGCCGTGGGAAGAAACGGTACGTTCAGCGTGGACGGCGACCGCGTGACTTTGCTGGAGGCCATAGCCAATGCCGGGGACCTGACGGCAAAGGCCAGGATCGACCGGGTGGCCGTTATCCGGGAAACGGGAGGCGAGAGACAGATGTTCATGCACGACCTGCGGAACACGGAACTGTTTGAATCCCCCTGTTTCTACCTGCAGCAGAACGACATCGTGTATGTGGAACCGAAATACCGGAAAAAGGATTCCGAAGATCGGGGATGGCAGATCGGCACCACGCTGCTTTCTGTCGTTACGGCTATCTGCTCCATAATCTGGGCGACCAAATAACAAACTACATTTTGCTTGAAATTACATGCAGACAAACAAATCTACCGTGAACAAGGACGAGCAGGGCATCAACCTGGTGGACCTGCTCCTTTACCTGGCTTCCAAATGGAAGTGGTTTTTATTGTCCGTACTGATATGCGGGGGGATAGCCTGGTATCGATACGCCAGCGCCCCCCTGATATTCTTCCGTTCGGCGACCGTGATCATCAAGGACCCCTCGAACAAGACCTCCACTGCGGGGTTGGACCGATACGACAATTTCATCAACAAGGTGAATGTGGCGAATGAGATCCTGCAGTTCCGCTCGAAGAAGCTGATGCGGGAGGTGGTGTCGAGGGTTCATGCGGATGTGAGCTACTCGAAAAAGGACGGCCTGCGTACCGATGAACTTTACACCCAATCGCCTGTGACGGTGAGCTTTCCGGATGCCACTCCGGAACAACAGCTCGCCTTTACCGTAACGCCGAAGGATGAGCAAACGGTGGTCCTTTCCGACTTTGCCGGACAGGAAAGGGAAGAGGAATATACGGCCGGACTGAACGATACCCTGTCTTTGAAAAACGGGCGTATAGTGGTTACACCGACCAACTTCTACGGCAAGAACTGGTACAAGGTGCCGATAAGGGTACAGAAACGGTCGTTGGAGGCAATGGTGGCTTACTATCAGGGAAGTATGGGGATACGACAGGAAGAAGAGGAAGCGTCGATATTGACCTTATCGCTGAAAGACCTCTCCGCCGCACGTGCCGAGGACATGCTGAACATGCTTATAACCGTGTATAACGAGGAAGCCATCAAGGACAAGAACCAGATAGCTGTCAATACGGCCAATTTCATCAACGAGCGCCTGATCATCATCGGGGAAGAACTGGGTGACGTGGAGTCCGACCTGGAATCGTTCAAGCGTGACAACCAGGTGGTGGACATATCGTCTTCCGCCAGCATGTACATGAGCGAGACACAGAAATACGGTGCGGATGCCATGGAGCTGGAAACCCAGCTCCGGTTGGCGGAGTATATCAAGGACTACCTGACTGATCCGAGGAAAGAGACGGACCTGATACCGGCCAATACGGGTATCAGCGACATGAACATCGAAAGCCAGATAACGCTTTATAACACAATCAAGCTGAAACGTGACCGGCTGATAGACGACAGCAGCGACAGCAACCCGGTAGTGGAAGAGCTGAACAACTCGCTCCGGGCGATGAAGCAAAGCATCATCCGGGCGGTGGACAACATGGTCGTGAGCATCAACGTAAAGCGCAACGATGCGCAGCACCGTGAAAGACGGGCGCAAAGCCGGGTGGCTTCCATCCCGGCCAAGGAACGGCAGATGCTTTCCATTGAGCGCCAGCAAAAGATAAAGGAATCCCTTTACCTCTTCCTGCTGAACAGGCGGGAGGAAAACGCCCTTTCTCAGGCAATGGCGGACAATAACGCCCGGGTCATAGACGGCGCGGAAGGGAGTGACGCTCCGATATCCCCCAGCCGCAACCGCATCTTGCTGTTGGGCGTACTCGTGGGGATCGCCTTGCCGGGTATCGCTTTCCTGACAGTGCTTTTCATGGACACGCGGGTACGCGGACGCAAGGACATCGAAAAGGCGGTGAGCGTACCGTTCTTGGGTGAAATTCCGTTGGATAAAGAAGCCGCCAAACGCAACAAGGGAAAGAAGGAGACGCTGGCGGTGCATGAACAGGGCGACGACATCGTGTCGGAGGCCTTCCGTATCCTGCGTACGAATATGACCTTCATGGCAAAGAAAGGGAAAGCCATGCAGGTGATCACCTTTACCTCGTTTAATCCCGGTGCGGGAAAGACGTTCATCTCGCATAACCTGGCATTAAGCCTTGTCTATGCAAGGAAGCGGGTGATACTTGTAGATCTGGATATCCGCAAGGGGACATTGAGCCGCCACTTCGGAAAACATGTGAACGGCGTAACGAACTATCTTTCCGATCCGACGGTGAGAGCAGACGATATCATCCGGCATATGGAACATTTCGATATCATCCCGTCGGGAACGGTTGCTCCGAACCCGGCGGAACTGCTGATGGACGACAGGCTGGACGAACTGATGGACGAACTGCGTACCCGGTATGACTACATTATCGCCGACAATGTACCGGTAGGGCTGGTGGCCGATGCCGCCATCGCCAACCGCATAGCCGACTTGACCATATTTGTAGTGCGTGCAGGCCGGCTCGACCGCCGCCAGTTGCCGGACATCGAACAGTTATATGAAAACAAGCAACTAAAAAACATGGCTCTTGTGCTCAATGGCGTAGCTCCCCACCGTCGGGGCTACGGATATGGCTATGGTTACGGCTACGGGAATGGTTACGGGTACGGTAAAAAGAAAAAGTGAATCATCAAACTATAGTTTAATTTAAATTTTTATCGCAATGAAAAAAAGACAAGAAGAAAAGTACGAGGCGCCTCAAACGAAACGTACTCAAGTAAGTTTGGAGAGCGGCATTTGCGCCTCCTCAGCCAATATCCGGAATCCGGATAACTCAAACGGCAAAATCGAAGAGCACCAGAAGAATACAGACTTCAACTTTACCTTTAGCGACCAAGACTGGGATCAATTGTAGTGAATAACAATTTTAAAATGAATATGCATATGAAAACGACAAAGTATTTCATAATTTCAGCCCTTGCCCTCTTGGCTTTTAGTTGCCAGGATGACGAGGTCGGAGGAGAGGTTCAATCCGCAAACGGCGAGGAAGTGCAGTTTGGTGCCGCACTCGATGAGAGTGTTTCCTCACGTACCATTTATGGCGATGAAACAGCCACTGGGTTTCCTATTTATTGGGCTAACGGCGATAAGGTGATTGTCAGCTCGCCCGAAGCGGCCAGTGGCTTTCAATCAGCGACGTATCAGGTGGGAGTAAAGAGCGCAACGCAGAACTATGCTAGCACCTTCGAAAAGATCGGCGACACCGGCGTGCGCTGGGGCGATGGCGCAACGGGTACCTTCTACTCAATGTATCCTGCACACGATGCCACCAACGGTGCTCCCGTTGGTGCCCAGATTAGCGGCAATAGCTATTCGACCTACACCGTCACCATGCCCGCCCAACAGGACAACAACATCGATGCCAGTGGTGTGACACGAAGCGACATGCGTGCCTGCTTCATGTATGCCGTGGAGGCGGGCGTCACCAGCGGGGAGACTGTGAACCTGAAGTATGTTCCCCTCTCGACGGCTGTGCGTTTTACATTGAATGGCCCAACATCGGGCGAAGTCGGCATCAACTACATCCGCCTGATAGCCCCCGAAGGGACGAATATCAACGGCACTTTCACCGTCGACATGTCCGCTGCCAGCGATACCCAACTCCCGACCGTGAATGTAGTGGATGGCCGCCACTATGTGACCATGAACGTGGCCGATGCTACTACGGGTGCATACCTCACTCTGGGACCAAACAGATCATCGATTGAGGTGAACATGTTCCTCTTGCTCGAAAGGGAAATCACGATTACCGGCGACTGGTATATCCTCGTGGGTACTACCAGTGGTACTGAATACCGTAAGAACCTTGTCACAAACACAGGAAACAACACGACCCTTGTCCCCGGCAAGATACACTATTTGGGTAATTTGCCAGCATTGAGTGCCAGCGGCGACTGGGATGCCAGCAACTGGATGGTCAATCTGCAGCGCAATGTGTATCTTTCGGAAATTTCTATTCCCGGTTCTTGGAACTCTTTGAATAGTGAATACCAAACTCAAAGCGGTACATATATAGAAACCATAAACAGCCAATATCAAGTCGGTGTGCGTGCATTCCACCTCGACACGAGATGGATAGCGACAGGAAACTGGAATTATAGTAGTAGTGATTGGGGGCAACATAATCCTCCTACGATTACTGCTTTGGGCATCGCCAACGGAGGAGATACGTATAAAAATAGTGCAACATTTCCTAATGGCGTCTACACAGGCAATTGCATGACCGAAAACGCTCCGACAATTGAAGGAGCCTTGACTGCAATTGCAAACAATGTGAAAGATAACGAATATATGGTGGTAATCTGCACATTCGCACAAAACAGCTACAACTATACCAGTTATGGCGCGAGCGGCACGGGCGACTGGAGACATGCCATAAGCGATGCATGTAATGCTACAGACATTACCGACAAGATTATTGATGCAAGCACCTTGACGCCCTCGACAACGGTAGCCGACGTGCTGGGCAAGGTTATCGTGATTACCAATACATATACTGAAGGAGAGGTCAGCGGAAGCAAGAGCCTGTATATGAACTATGGTATGACGCTCGTTGAGTCAACGTACACGACTGAAAATTATCATACAACACCATTGACGTACAACAACAACACATCTACTGGTCTGAATATGTATTGCACCCATGCCCAGATATGCAAGCAGGATGCAAACGACACTAGCAGTAGTGACCGTGGCTATGCACCAACGCTCACCGAGCGTGAAAAGCATGTGCAGAACATCCTGACTTGGTCTCAAAACAACTACAGTCCGACAGGCGATGGTACTCACAACACTTGGATTTACATCGGCCTGGGTGGCTATATAGAGTTATACTCGGGTCCATTTCATACAAGTGATGACCAGGGAACCGTTGCTTCTACACTCAATAGTTGGATGCAGGATAAGATTACAGCGATGGAGACAGCCCAATCCTACTATCCCGTCGGAATTGTGCTGGTGAATTACGCAATAAATTACTCCTCCTTAATCAACAACATGCTACAGATGAACAATAAGTACCGCAAGACCTACGATCCGAACCGCTCGCCGGTGGATGGTACATACATCAACGGCAGTGGAAGCAGCAGTAGCACCGTGCAATCGGCTGCTGTGGGCTATAGCTCCGGCATGGTGGATAGCCAGACTGATGCGATAGGCTGGACAAAGAGTCGGTAAATAGCACGTCATGATACCCCTTGCATGGGGTATCACGCTGCAAAATATAGCAGGGAAAGGAATAAAGATTATTCTAATTAGAAAAAGGAAAATAGTATTATATGCATAACTATCTTGGAATGGCAGCCATCGTGTTGGCAGTACCCATATTGTTCTCTTGCTCGACGGACGACTTGGCCGGGCATGGCAACTCGCCCCGTGGTCAAATCGTGGCCCATATCGTTTCGCCCTCCGACACACGTACTGCCGTAGGCGATGCCGTGGACGGAACGAATGCGGTGGGCGTTGTCTGGACTGACGGGGATGAAATCGGTGTGTTCGACGCATCGGGCAATTCGCAAAAACGCTACGCCAAGGTCGGTCAGGGCACGGCGGCTACGGCATCTTTTGTCGCTTCCGGCATTACGCCGTTTGACAATCCCGTCTATGCCTATTACCCGTACGACGAGGCCAACTCATCCCACAGCGTGCATTCACTTGCAGGCACATTGCCTGCCATGCAGAATATGGATACCCACACGTTGCAGGGTGACTATAAGTATGGCCGCGCCACTGCGCCTACTTCCGACGGAGGCTATGAGTTTGTGTTCAGACATCTTTTCTCACTGGCACGCATCACCATCGATGCCACCGGTACGCCGTTGAAGGACGAAATGCTGAAGAGTCTCAGAGTGAGCGTCAGTCGTGGAGAAGCCGGTGTGCCCATCGCCGGCAACTTCACATTCAGTGCGGAAGACGGCAGTTGGACACGAACCGATGACGGGGAAAGTTCTATCACCCTTACTTGGGATACAAACTCTCCGGAGCTTGGGCAGGCATTGACATGTTATATGAGCCTTTTCCCGCTTGTCAAGTCGGGCGACCTCTTTACGATTACAGTATCAACGGAAAACTATCAAGCCGAGTTTACAGCCAACAGCCTGACGAGTTTCTCCCCCGAACAGATATACAACTTTCCGGTGGTTCTCGACAAGTATGAGACCCTCAAAGTGTATGACAAAGAAGGAAATGCCGTACGAGGTAAGTTTACTTGTGCCGCACTGAATGTGGACGGACTGCCGAGCATAATTAACAGTGGCGGTCCCGGCTCAAACGGTACCCAATCTATCGGCAATATCATGAACGGTCTGGGATATGATTTTATAGCTGTCAGCGAGGATTTCGAATATCACAGCCAACTTGCCGATGCCATGACCAGTTACAATAGCGGTACATACCGAGGTACGGTGTCTAGTATTTCGAAGCTGAATAATACCGACGGGTTGGGCTTCTTCTGGAAGAAAGAAGGCATTACCACCACCGGTGAGACCATAATATCTTTTAATGATGCATACGGAGGACTTACCGGAGGAGCCAACGAGTTGATCGCAAAAGGATTCCGTCATTACGTGGTGACAGTAGCCCAAGGTGTGGTCGTGGATGTTTACATCACCCACATGAACACTTATAGTGGCGATGGCAATACCGAGGAGAATGCCTGGGTCGCTGCCCAGCTTTCCCAATTGCGCCAGTTACGCGATTACGTGACAGCACAAGCCAAAGAGAACAAACGCCCGGCTATCATCATGGGGGATACCAACATGCGCTATACCCGCCATCAGATTGAGACCAACCTGATAGCCCCCGTCACCAGTGAGGGGCTGACGATAGCCGACCCGTGGGTGGAGTTCCATCGTGGCGGTGTATATCCCACATGGGACACCAAATCACTGATGATCCGTTCCAAATTCGGGGGCGACTCCAATGACATCCTGTGTGCGGACGACCAGCGCGGTGAAGTGGTGGACAAAATGTGGTATATCAATGTGCCGGATGCCGCCATACAACTGAAAGCCATCAGTTGCATGAACGATGTGGAGCATTTCACGAAAAGTACCGAAACCGCATCGTATAGCGGAGTGACAGTGGAAGATGCGGCAGGCAATATCCTGACCAATCAGAGTGTGAGCTACACGAAAGCGAACGGCTATGCCGATCACTTCCCGGTGGTAGTGAGTTTTGAATATACCAAATAAAAAACAATTTCTATCCGATTTGAAATAATTGATCAAACAAGACCTTCCGATCTTTTTCTCTCTTGCTCTCCTTTGGAGGAAAGGACGGAAAGGGACAAAATAAATCTCTTAATATGATTAAAAAATTATTTTTGGTATCCATTCTTCTGAGCGGAGGATGGATGGCGGGGATTGCGCATGCGCAGGAGACTGCCCCGCAGGAGACGAACAACAAAAATTGGTTCGTCAGCGCCGCCGGTGGCGTGCAGGTCTATTTCAGCGACCATGACCGGCAGGCACAGTTCGGTGACCGGTTGGCACCGGCTTTGGATATTGCTGTCGGAAAATGGTTTAACCATTGGGCAGGTTTGCGTTTGATGTATAGCGGTCTGCAACTCAAAGGCGCCACACAGAACGGGGCGCACAGCACGGGTGAAGACTTGGCTGGCAAACCGCAGGCAGGCTATTGGCTGAAGCATCAGAAGTTCAACACGTATCATATCCATGCCGATGCTCTTTTCAATGCGACGAATCTGATTTGGGGCGAGAATGAGAGCCGCATCTACGATTGCAGTCCTTATGCAGGTATCGGTCTGATCGGAACGGGTGACGCGCCGAGCAAGACGTGTGTGGCAGGCGACTTCGGTCTCTACAACACCTTCCGTGTGGCTGCCAATTGGGCGGTCAACTTCGACCTTCGCGCTACGGTCACCAGTGATAAGCTCGACGGTGAAGAGGGCGGACGTGTCGAAGGCATTCTGGGGCTGACGGTCGGCGTGACCTATACGTTCCGGTAATACGGGTCTTGTCGTACGAATGGACGTGTGCAGAAGAGAAACTCTTGTGTTTCCTCACGATGTATTGTTTCCGGAAATCGTCCGGCTGCTGGATGACGGACATGCTGTCACCCTCCGCACGAAGGGGAACAGCATGTTCCCGTTGCTGGTAGGCGGACGCGACTGCGTAGTGCTTCGGAAACCCGCGGAAGTACGACGGGGGGATATTGTCTTGGTGCATTTGTCTTCGGGAGCCTATCTGTTACATCGGGTGTACCGGTGTGAAAGGAATGTATTCCGGCTGATGGGTGACGCCAATCTCTGTGCGACCGAAACCTGTTCGTTCGACGAAATATGCGGGGTAGTGACGGAAATTATCCGTCGGAACCGTCGTATTGCCTGCAATTCGCCAGCAGAACGTTACCGGGTATGGCTCTGGATGCAGTTACGCCCGGTACGCTGGTATCTGCTGGCAGTCTGCCGGTGGAAAGCCCGGCTTCATGGATACCATAGAATCTAAAGCGATGCGTATTGTGGAATGTATAGGCTGGCTGTGGCAGGTATCACGTGGATTTCATGTTCAAATCGGCTGGTATGGGATAGTGGCTGTGATACATGTCTACATCTCCCTGTTTTTCGTATTTGTCTGCAAACACCTGATCGACATCGCAACAGGAGTTTCCGAGGATAGTTTCGGGATGTATGTCGGATGGATGGCAGTCTGCATGACGGCGCAATTAGTCTTATCCGTCATCCGAAGCCGTTGGACCAACCGGACGGAAATCAGGTTTCGCAACGATTTACATCACCGGCTGTTCGTACATCTGATGGGAAACCGTTGGGACGGACGGGAGGTTTTCCATACCGGTGACATACTCAACCGGATAGAAGCGGACACGGATACCGTGACTGATGCCGTATGCCGGATTTTCCCCACCGTATTCGTCACTATGGTACAATTGGGCGGGGCGTTGTTCTTCCTTTCCCGGTTGGACAGACAGCTGACGGGCATCTTGGTATTCATCATGCCTGTAGCCTTGCTGTTCAGCAAAGGGTATGTACGGAAGATGCGCTGGATGTCACGAGAAATCCGTGAAACGGACAGCTGCATACAAAGCCATATACAGGAAAGTCTTCAACATCGCGTCATTGTCCGTGCATTGGAACATACCCGAAAGACGGTAGATAAACTGGCATCCCTGCAATCATCCCTGCGGGAGCAAGTGTTCCGGCGCACGGATTTTTCTGTTTTTTCCCGCTCGATGGTGCAAGTCGGGTTCATGACCGGATATGCCGTAGCCTTCCTGTGGGGCGTGTCAGGGTTGCGCGATGGCACGGTCACGTTCGGCATGATGGCGGCTTTTCTGCAATTAGTATCGCAAATCCAACGGCCGATGGTGGATTTGAGTCGCCAGATACCAGCTTTTATCCGCATATTCACAGCAGCGGAGCGATTGGCGGAACTAACCTCTTTGCCTTTGGAACAACAGGGCAAACCGCTCCGGTTGGAAGGCTGCTCGGGCATCCGCATCGAAAGCCTTACTTTTTCTTACCCCGATTGCGAGAAGAAAGTTCTGGACGACTTCACCCATGATTTCCGTCCGGGCAGCCTGACAGCCATTGTCGGAGAGACCGGCGTAGGGAAAAGCACTTTAGTCAAACTGATTTTAGCTTTGGTTCAACCGAAGAAAGGGAAAATCGTAATCTACAACGGCAAGACAGAAATCGAGGCTTCACCGATGACACGGTGCAACCTCTCATACGTGCCGCAAGGCAATACGTTGTTCAGCGGAACCATCCGCGAAAACCTACTGACAGGCAACCCGGCCGCTACGGAAGAGGAACTGCACCGGGCACTCCACACTGCCGTAGCCGATTTTGTCTTTTCTTTGCCGGAGGGGCTTGACTCGGTATGCGGAGAACAGGGAACGGGACTGAGCGAAGGACAGGCGCAACGCATCGCCATAGCCCGCGGTCTGCTGCGTCCGGGAAACATCTTACTGCTGGATGAGCCCACCTCTTCTTTGGATGACGAAACCGAAAGGATGCTCTTGCAACGGCTCTCCAAAGTATTGGAAGGCAGAACACTTATCCTGATTACGCATCGGGAAACGATAATCCGGCTTTGCACGGAGGTCATCGAACTATAGTTTCTACAAATAGAAACCTAAAAAAGTACCTTTAATGTTTCTGCTTTTTAATATATATTTGTATATCAGTATTCTGATATACAGTTTATTATGGAATGTATTATATTAATTGCATTGGGGAATTTCCTACTGGAATTCTTTGGAAAACTGCTCCGAAAGATATGTTCGTCTTTGTGGCTGGCGGTGTTGTTCCGCTGGTTGATATTGGACTGGTTCTGGATAGGGACTATACTGTTGATATGGTGGTGCGTGCTGATACCCATCACTCGGTATCAAGAATGCCATCCGAAACAGTACAAGCGGTATATCAAGGAAAGCAAAAGTCTGAACAGGAGTATCATGTAAACTATTCCCATCTTTTGGCCGATATTGATTGCGCGGATGTTCTTCTTAGGGAAGACTTTATCCCAATGGTTATTGCTGTATAACCTACTATAATAAGTTAAATCTAAAATTTATCAATTGTATATCTTCTTGAGTTTAAAAAAGATAAAATAAATTGAGTGCTTACAAGGATTCCGATATGTCCTTTTTTCGGTAATTGCAAATTGATTATGCGATTTTCCCTACTTAATTCCAAACACTTTTCTTGTTTTATTTCTTTCTCCAAGCATCTCTTTCTCTTGATTTTTCCCAATCCTCACCTTAAACTCTCTAAAATTCCCATAAACACTTGTTTTTTCAAATTAATGCATCAATCTAACTAGAATTTAAAGCACGAGCTGAACGAGTCCTCAAGCTCTAGACTATCGGTGATTTTATTCAGCCTTTTATTATGTGTCCTGAGCGGAAAAATTCTTCATCAGGTTGACAGTCAACTCCGCTGTATCTATGTCTTCCTTATTCCGGAATCGTGTGAAATGCTTCATGGCGCACGAATGATTGCCCGTAGTTTTCTCCTTTCCTGTGTCCTTGAAATGCCAGACACCTGACTCCAACAATTGAAAAAATGGTATTTTGCCTGCTGTCTTATTCGTTTTCATTTACCAATAAAATAAAGATTAAACTGTCTATATAAAAAAGGAGGTAAGCGAATGTGGAGCGAGTGAACGGTCATAAAAAGCGATCTCCGGAGCTTTTCGTGACGGGTGGTTTGGCGGCGTATTCGCCGTTAAACCGTATGGTTTTGGTTAAACCAAAACACAACTTGCTGTCCGCAGGAGCGGACCACGTTTATCCAATAATTATTGTGTATCAGAGTGTTGTGTGGCTATTTTCCTGTATTTTGTGTGGCTTTTCCATCAGATATTTGCCGGCTGTTCTCCCCATTAAAAGATAGATATATCTCCATAACCATGTGACTTACGCCCATAATTCGGGGATAAGGAGGCGAATATACAGAAAATCTGCCCTTTACATACCTTATTCTCCATTAACGAATTACTACTTATACACTTCTGTAAATGGAGAATGGCATGTAGCCGTATACGCCTTATTGTTTTTTCTTCATCGTCTCCATTAATAGATTGCTATTTCTACACTTCTGCAAATGGAGAAATGGACATGTAGCCGTATATGCCTTATTGTTTTTCTTCGTCGTCTCCATTAACGGATTGCTACTTCTACACTTCTGCAAATGGAGAATGGCATGTAGCCGTATATGCCTTATTGTTTTTCTTCATCGTCTCCATTAATGGATTGCTACTTATACACATCTGCAAATGGAGAATGACAGGTAGCCATGTGTGACTTATGTTTTTCTTTATAGTTCTCCATTAGTGAATTGATATTTATACACTTCTGTAAATGGAGATTTTAAGATATCTGTATCCGGAAAGGTGCGTGCTCCCTTCGCTTCCGGCTATCCTTATTTTAATATCCAGCTATATTGCAATTCTGTGATAGCATTATCCGGCTAGCGTATTATCTGGCTATATACAAATATGGCTACACTATAATTCATGGTTGTGATGGAGATGGCTCTTCCCATCCGGTAACATGACCATAATACCACGAGAAAAAAAGACGACGCCCACAGAGAAAAAACGGATGGCAGGGACGGTTACAGAATGACAGATTTCGACAAATAGCCGGCTGTTTTTGGAGACAAGCTCGGATCTGAAGTTCCGGTCAATCAGCCGTCAAAGGGCTGTTCAGGTATATTATGCCATCAGGTACAAGAATGTTTGTTATGGTAGTTTTCTCCGATTGTCATTAGGGAAAAAGGATTTCAAGGTATCCTGTTTGTTGGTATTCCGGCTGTTTGGTAATCAGGTAAATAGAAAGTCTGGTACATGTGAATTTAGGAGATCATCCCAGATGGTAATCTGTTAAAGAGTTTTTTGGAACATTTGAAATACCGATAATAAAAACGAAATCAGGTATATGGACGCTGTCATACACCCACAACCTGCCATACCTCTATTCCGATAATTATATATGGTTATCCGTGTATATCGCTATATCCTTATTCCGATAGAAGGGCGTATCGTTATCGTCGTATCTCTATATCTAAACATATGGCTATATGCGTATCCGGCGGTATCATCGCCTTTCCCATCCGGGTCTGTCACAGGTTGGATAAGTTTTTAATCTGAAGGTAACCAGCCTGATGGTATAGGAACATGAAGAACTCTGTAATCATGGCATTTACCCGGGCAGAGAAGCCACATCTTTTTATTACCGAATTCTCGGCGTTGTTTCGTCCATGTGTGAAGAGGAGTTTTTTTTCATCGCAACGTTCCTTTCACATACCCAAAGGGGGGAGTGAATCCAGCCCTGCTTCGGCTTTCTTTTTCTTTCCCATATGACAAAAACTAACTATCCATGACTATTCCTGCCAGTGGACTGGTTCTGTTTGGCAGGTATCTTTTTTTCTTTACATTCGTATCAACGAACATTAAAAATTGAGCGTATGGAAATATACTACATTGAAGCCGGTGTCCTTGAGAGGATGCTGACATGCTTCGAGAACCTGTCCACACATGTGACAGATTGTATGAGAGAAAACGTTGTAAGGAACTCGGAGAATGACTGGGCGGTCAGGATGTCTGCCTGCTCCTTAACATCTCACCGTATCTTGCTTTCTTTTGATAGGTAATGAATGATTCAAACCTATGAATTCCGTTTATCCCTATCCTAAAAAAAGTTTTATTCCCTTCTTTCTTCTCCTTAACTTATTCAATATCAAATTCTTTCTTTAATAACTTAAAGAATACATTGTTTCTATTCGATGCAAGTTCATAAATGTCTTCAAAGGAATATAATTCTATCCTAATATCCATTTTATTTCTCGGATTATCATCCTTAGAAAAATTGTCCTCAAAGTAATATGAATTTGCCAGGAATGGGATAGGTTTATATCCGCCACTAAAATTATTGGATGTCAACTCCTTGTCTATATCGGATTTCCTAGCAAGAATGATACCTGTATATTGTACTTGCTCCGTATTCACAGTCCAATTCAATGTTTTATGTGGATGCTTATAAAAATCGTGAGCGTATCTTTTAACCTGTGCTATCATTCCTTCTTTGGTATTTCCTGCATTATGTGCGTTTGTTGTTGATTTTAACTCAAGGATCAGAATTTGTTTTGTTTTTTCTGGGTCATCAGCCCAAATGTAAACATCTGACAAAGGTTGCCCTGACTTGGTGCTTTTAACTTTGAAATCGTTTGAGAATGTTGTGAACTTGTCATCAAGAATCCAAAGATTATGTAAATGATTGATATTTGAAGAATCACTTAAAGTTGTTCCTCTTTTAATAAAGAGTTCATGTACAGAGCTTTCTAATTCTGATTTATCATTTCCGTCTTCATCAAATTTTTGAATTAACATATGCAAACGTTTCAATACACTTTCTCGATGTTTGACATATATATGCAAACTTGAGTTTAAAAGTTTATAACATTCTTCAGAATCACTAAAAAGTTTATCTTCTTCATTTTCGAACTCTCTATCTATTTGATTCCAGAACTTTTTCTCTATCCTACTCTTCTCGTCAATAGCAGATTGTACAATATCTTTCTCATTTACTATCTTTTTATCATCGATAATATTACTATCTTCAATAAATGTCTCAAGCGAGGGGTACTTCTTTTTGAAATTCTTTAAATTACGCTTTGTCTCCTTTTGGTTGTTCTCTATAATAGAGCTAAATTCAATATCCAAGATCTCATTTATTTTCTTATTTATTTTTAATATATCATCAACTGGGATTTCTATTTTTTCGCCTTTTGTGTCGACATGTTCATCGAAATATTCCGATGTTAAATACAATAAATAACCGTCATTATTATCAATTGAATAACTTAATTTTCCATTGGATAAATCCGCTTTCAAGTTCCTTGCAAAACAGGTTACCGGATTCTCTCCATGCATTTGTGTTCCTTTTTTTATCAACCATAGCATAAAAGATTTATTACCCTCTGCGAGATTGATTTCAAAAGGTTTTCTTTCTGTTTCAGATTCAATATTTCCTTTTTTTACAGTAACATCCTCTCCATTGAAAATAATATTTACTACAAGCTGTTCATTGGTTACAATGAATGGAAAAAAAGTTTCTATAAACCATTGTTTAAATGCTTTTGAGTTTGGGTATTTATAAAAAAAAGTTTTTGCTCGTCCTAATGTGTTTTGTTTGTTTAAGTATGCTGTCAGCTTGGTATAGGTATCTTTTATTTCTGGCATCTCTTCTACAAACTCATCAAAATTAAAAAGTCCATCAGATGTATTTGGATATGGAATGGTTCGCTTTTGATATGTACCATCTTTATCCTTATACACCGTTTCATATTCAGATGAGTCGGTAAAGTATACAATAGCCAATCTCCCTTGGCCCAAAGGATGGAAATTAAACTGCTCCTTTTCCAGGTTTTTTTTATCAAGTTCTTCAAAATAGAGACGATTTTTTTCTGTAAAGCCTTCACCATTATCCCTTAATTCGATTTTACATTGATTTTCATCAAAAGTAATATTCAGGTCTAGCTGAGGGATAAAATTCGTTTCTTTATTTTGCCGAATTAAAACGGCATGTATGGAATTGGAAATTATCTCTCTTAATAAAAGAAAGAATTTTTCACGGCTATTCTTATATTCTTTCTCTGCCCTGTATTGAACGTTTGATTTCTGTTCCATGATGATACTACAATTTTTTGAAGGCTATTTATTTCATATAAAATAAACTCAACATATATTCTACTTGACGATAAAAGATCACTTGGCCACTTCAACCTACATCTTACGGAATTCCTTAAGCAAACTCCTTAATTCCAACGTAGCTTTACGTGCTTTCATACCTGCCACATTGTTGCCTTTGGAAACCAGCTGTTCCACATCTTTTTGAAAACGGCAAATTTTCTCTGAATGTCAACAAGAAGTTTGTTTATATCCTTAAAAAGTGTTTATTGATCAGTGATTTTATAATCATAGTTACAAAAATAAGATTTAAATTCCAAATAATTAAATGTTCCAGTCTCTTTTTATTGAAAAGACTACGAAGGACAAATAAGGTTCAGGAGCAATTCCTCGTTTGGAACCACTTGTTGAAATCGCAATGATAAAGTTCTTAGCCTATATGGAGCACTCCAGAGGTTTTATACTCATTTTTTTGATACTTATTTTGTACGGTGGGGATTTTTTCTTTACCTCTTTCGCATGACAATAGCCGACTATCCATGACTATTCCTGCCAGTGTGCCGGTCGTGCTTGCCTCTCATGTTTTTTTCCCTTATATTCGCTCCGAGATTTAAATGAGTTGAAAATATGGAAATATGCTACATCGAGGCCGGTGTCCTTGAGAGGATGCTGGTACGCGTCGAGAGCCTGTCCACACATGTGGACAGATTGTATGAGAGAAACCGCTGTAAGGAACCCGGCGAGTGACTGGACGGCCAGGATGTCTGCCTGCGCCTTGACATCTCGCCGCGTACCCTGCAGACCCTCCGCGATACCGGACGGCTGGCGTTCACCCGCCTCCAGCGGAAGTTCTATTACAAACCCGAGGATGTGGAGAAGCTGATGACCTACGTTGGCATCAGACGCAAGGAGAAGGCGGTGAGGGAAAGAAGAAAGAACGGAAACCTTTAAAGAACGGAAGAAATGGAAGGAATTATCGATAAGGAAGACGGGCGCATCCGCAGGTTCTTCGCCCTGCTGGACAATATAGAGAAAAAAGTGGAACGTCTTGCCTGTGACAACCGTCCTCCCTTCAACGGGGAACGGTTCCTGACCGACAGGGAGCTTTCCGAGACATTGAGGATCAGCCGCAGGTGCCTGCAGGATTACAGGGACCAAGGACGGATTCCCTATATCCAGCTCGGTGGAAAGATCCTGTACAGGCAGTCGGACATCGAGAAGCTGCTGGAGGAGAATTATCACCCTGCATTGGTATAATATCGTATTCAAGTTTAAAGATTGCCGCCGGAATTACATTTACGATTCCGGCGGCAATCCTTATTTAGTCGGCGGTTTCCTTGCCGGCCGCATCCGCGGACTTTCTTCTTTCCATCAGCCGGTCCATGTCCGAGGATATCTTCCAGTCGGTGACCTGGGCGTAGACCTGCGTGCTGTCGATGTTTGTATGGCCCATCATCCTGGCGATGCTCTCTATCGGAATACCCGCGGTCAGCGTCAGGGTCCCGAACGAATGCCGGGCCATATGGTAGGACAGGTTCTCCCTCATCCCCAGTGCCACGCCCATCCCGTGCACCTCGTACCAGAGGACGTCGCGGACAGGCAGCGGGAATACCGGCTTGCCCTCATCCGTGGTGTTGTAAAGCTCCAGTATCTGTTCGGCCACGGGGTGCAGCGGGATGAACGCCTCCACGTCCGTCTTGGCCCGGCGGATGCGGATATACCTTCTCCCTTCCGAGGTCCTTCCGATATGACGGGGATGGAGAGCCCTCGTATCCGCGTAGGCAAGACCGGTCATACAGGAGAAGATGAATGTCCTGCGCGCCAGCTCCATCATCGGGTCGGGCATCGGGGTCTCCATCATCCGCTTCAGTTCATTGCGGCTGATATGCCTTAGTTTAGGTGCATCTTTCTTCTCGTATGCCACATCTTCTATCGGGTTGGCCCGCAATACTTCCCGGTCCACGGCGATGTAGATGAGCCGGTTGAGCCAGCACAGGCAGTGGTTCACATGCCCGTTCCTGTGTCCCAGCTCCTTCTTGAGAAAGACCTTGAACGATTCGGCGAACTCCCCGGTGATGTCCGAAAAGGCGATGTCCCTCATCCCGCGGGATTCGACGAACTGTCTCAGGTTAAGCTGCGTGGTCTTCGACTGGCGGTAGGTCGAGGTGGAGTTGATCTCCTTGGAGCGGACCCTGAGACGTTCGCGTTCCACCTCTCCGGCCTGCAGGAGATATTCCGGCACGGAATTGGCACCTGACACGGTGGTCTTGAGCAGCTCGGCCGTGACCACCCCCTGGTTCCTCAGCAGGTTGGCGTATGCCTCCTCCAGCCGGCTGCGGAAGGCGGCAAGGCGGTTGTTCTCCCTGACTGTTTTGATTTCACACTTCTTGCTGTCCCAGTCACCGGGCCTGCAATAGATGCCGGTGGTAACGGCTGACTTCTTGCCGTCAATGCTGATCCGGCAGAGGACGGCGGTCGTGCCGTCCGATCTGACCTTGTTGCGGTTGATGTAGAATAAGAGTTTGAATGTACTACGCATGATAATGATATTTTTTAGGATTAAAGAATGAGTTTCAAATCACGGGTCGCCTCGATGAACCTGTCCATGTCCTCGAACAGTTTCTTAGGGGTCACGCGCGCGTAGACTTGGGTGGTCTTTATATTGGAGTGTCCCAGCATTTTGCTGATGGTCTCGATCGGAACCCCCTCCTCGAGCGTGACCAGGGAGGCGAAAGAATGTCTTCCCATGTGGTAGACGAGGTCCTGGCTGAGCCCCGCCATCAGGCGCAGGGATTTCATGTTGGCCCTGAGCGTGTGGTAGTCCTGCGGCGGGAAGAGGGTGGCGCGGGTATCGTCACGGTACTTTTCGATCAGCGCGAGGGCTTCCGGCAGCAGCTTGACGCGTCCGAGGTAGTCGGTCTTCTTCCGCCGGTATTTCAGCCAGAGGCTGCCCTCGTCATCCCAAAAGAGGTTCTCCCGGGTGATGCTTACCACATCGGCATAGGCGGTACCGGTGTAACAGGCGAAGAGGAAGAGATCCCGGGTGATGACATGTGACCTGCGTTTTTCCGGTATCTCCAGATCACGCAGCTTCTCGAAATTCTCACGGCTGAGTGCTTTCGGTGTTGTCTCCTTCTGCTTGGGCAGCTTGAAGTGGCAGAAATGATATTTCTCCGAGTGCCCTTCCTTGTAGGCGATGCGGCAGATCTTTTTCAGGATGGACAGGTAATGGCGCACCGTCTCCATCGCCAGTTTCTTCTTTTCCAGGCAGAAATCCTGATAGTCACGGATGAACTGCTCGTTGAGCTGTCCGAAGGCGAGGTCCGAGACCTTGAATTCCGTTTTGATGAATTCGGCAAGGGTGCGCCGGGTGTACACGTAGGTCGACATTGTCGTCGGCGCACGGTCCACGCCCACACGGGCCTTCATCTCCTCGTTGTGCCGGTCGAGAAGTTTGAGCAGGGTCATCTGCATGCCCGCGTTACCCTGGAACATGTCCCTGACCGCGGCGGCATCGAAATCCTTTTTCCTTTCCATGAGGGAATTGAAGGCCGAGTGTACGGCAAGCAGCAGTCTCTCTATTTTTTCATTGGTCTCCACCGCTTCCCGGCTCTTGCCGTTCAGCCGGCTCTCACGCGCGTTCCATAGTCCGGGGGTACAGGAGAGCTTGCAGCTGAACTGCGCCATCGTGCGGTTGAGGGTGATCCGTCCCATGATCGGGGCCTTGCCGGTCTTGTCCGGCTCGCTCTTTTTCAGGTAGAGCAGCACCTTGAATTTTTCCACTTTCATAACGCTCTTTTTTAGGTTGTAAAAATACTCCTTTGAAAAGCGTCCTTTGGCATGCAAAACATTGATAAACAGTGAATACAAATCCGCTTTGTTCCTATCGGTAAAAACTCGGTTACCTGCCGTTGTTTCCGAAACAGGCGGCTAACAGTCTGGTAACTGAAACGTTGCAATATTTTGTTTTCTTTTGCAGGTCTGTCTGTTCTGCAATTCTCGCAAAATGCTTAATTATAAACGATTTACGTTTAATTCTCGTCATTCTGTTTTTTATTGCATTTCTAAATATTACTTATGTGGCCCGGCACACGTTCGCCGTGACTGTCTGTCTGGAAAACGGACTTCCAATAGAAACACTTTCCAAAATGCTCGGACATACCAATTTGAGGGTTACACAAGCCTATGCCAGAATCACGTACAGGAAAGTCACAGAGGACATGAAGGTATTAAAGAACAAACTGAAGGACTGGAAGTCGGAATCCGGTCCGATGAAATCTGAAGACATTTGATGATATCTGGTGACAACAGGCTCCGACGGTTTGCAGCAGCATGGGAATGCGGATATCTTTGTTTCAAACCAAAAAGAACATTTTATGGGAACAATCATTACCAGATCAGACAAGGAAGTGCTTCATTTCTTCGATGAAATGAAAAGGGTATCGGACCTCATCGACCATTTGCCAATGGGCAACCGACACTTATTGGACGGGGAAAACTATCTGACAGATACGGAACTGGCCGGAAAACTCAAGCTAAGCAAGCGTACGCTGCTGGACTACAGAAGCAGCGGCATATTGCCTTATTACCAGATAGGAGGAAAAATTCTATACCGGGAAAGCGATATCGTACGACTGCTGGAAAAGAACCGGAAAGAAGCGTTCTGACATCCGGTTCCGTTTATGGGAAAGGCTATACCACCACATCCATTGGAGTATAGCCTTTCACTTTTTATCATATTTTGTATATATCCGCTTCATGCTTTTTGGGAATTCCTCTCCAGAGCCTGCATATAATGGCGCAACATATATTCGGAAGAATAGCCGAGCATTTCCCCGACGTGTTCTTTGGGAATCCGGTTGGCCAGAGTGACTGTCGCAGCGAACGTATTGCGAGCCATCTGAACGGTCAGCCGCTTGTTTACCCGACATAGGGTGGCTATCTCTTTCAGGAACTCGTTCATCTTCTGATTCGACGGAATCGGGAAACAGGGACCTTCAGGATTTTCCGGATTCCAGTCCTTGTATTTCTCCAGAATGACAAGTGCGGGTTCCAGAAGCGGGACATTGCAGGTACAGCTTTCCTTATGAGTAGTAATCTTTACGCGGGCCTTGTGTATCCACAGTTTCCCCTCATTGTCCTTGTAAAGATGTGCCGGACTCAAGGTCTTCACATCAATGTATGACAGGCCGGTCAGACAACAGAACAGGAAAAAATCCTTCACGGTGTTCAGACGTGTCGTGGAAAAGTCCTTCTCCATAATCCGTTTCAATTCCTCCAGGGTCAGGAACGTAGGACACGTCTCCTCTTTCCGGAACAGACGCTTGCGTTTTCCGACCAACGGATCCTGCTCCAGCCATCCGTTTTCCCGGGCCAGTCCAAGAAATTTGCGGAAACAGCTCATATACTTGGTCAGGGTGTTCTGGGAAAGCTTGCGTACCGTTCTCAGATGCATCTCAAACCGGTCGATAAACTCCCCATTCAGCTCATGGAATGTAATATCCTCTTTCCTGTAGAAATCCTTAATGACCGTCTGCAACGATTCATAACAGTTGTTATAACGTGAAATGGTGGAGGGCTGGTACTCCGTACCGATTAAGGAAGTCCAGTCATCGATACATTTCCGCATGGTCTGCAAAACCAGATGCCGTTCCTCTTTAGAGAATAACTTTATCAGAAGATTCTTTGGGGTAATCAGGGCTTCCCGACAGAGAAGTTCCTTGTGAATCTGATACAACCTTACTTTTAATGCCTCGATATAGCTGTTCAGTTCCGTTGAACTCCGGTCTTTTCCTTTACTGCGTTCCTTCACATTGTCCCATAACTTCAACGGAACAGAACGTTGAATCCGGACTTCATCCAATTGTCCGTTAATTGTCACTCGCAGAAAAATCGGTGCCTCGCCATTTTTCTTTAGTCTGCTCTTACGGATAAAGAACAGAACTTTCATTGATTCCTGTTTCATACCACTTTATTTACGTTGTAAAATTAGAAAATGAGGAATAGGAAAATCCTACGCAAAAACATGATAATCAATGAAGTATTATACATTTCAGGTGCTTTTTTATTGTCCCTAAAAAAGGACCCTGAATTTGCACCTGACAAACTTCGTAGAAACGCTATATTCTGCTTCCACCCGGAAACGAAAAAAGCCCTGATTCTGTTGTGAATCAGAGCTTTTCCTAATTTTGCTTTGTAATCTGGCGGTGCGTACGGGACTAACACATTTTGCTATTATACTGATAATCAATAAAATACTTATTAAAAATATATTAATGGTATCATATTTATATCATCTCCGCTTATTTTCTTCTATAATTTTATGCAGTGCTTCTATCTGCATCATCGCACCTTCATAAGCTGCTTTGTAGTTGACATTCGCATCAATATCCGTCTCAATCATATTCCCTTTGCCAGTACAAAGCCACTTCACATTCAATTCCGGGAACTTATCCACAATACGAGCTATTATATCAGTTCCAATAGCCCCCTTCCCGTTCCTTATGGAATTATAAATGTATCTATTTGATAATTCACAATAAGCCTCAAACGAGTTCTCACCTTTGACAACTCCCTTATCACGTGCATACCTTGCAAATTTTCGTAATCTGTCAATAGCCCTTTCTTCCATATCAAATAATCTTTTGACTTATTATGCGTAATGCTTGCCACATCCCCCTTATTTCTCTTCTCTCGACATCTAACTGGCCATGCTTGGGGTTATCAGCCTTTAAAGTCAGCACATTATCCAAGAAAAGACTGTTTTTCAATATCCGCTTGACTGAAAGTGTTTTCCCATACACAATACTCACAACTCCTGACGCGCTTTCCCACAAACCTTCTTCTATTTTGCGAGCAAGAATTTTAGCTCCGTCCGGTATAGTTGGCTCCATGCTGTCACCACGTACTTGAAAGACCATATAAGAATCATCAAGCACTTCACCTTCTTCCGGCATGACACCATAAGAATCAATTTCATAAGCTGTGTTATATAAGCTTTCGACAAATGAAGCCGCAGCATCTATCGGAACATATTTTACTTTTACAAGAATATCTTGAAGATAAGGAGCTACTTTACTAATCGTAGAGTCTGATTGCATTCTCGCATTTTTCAGAGCATCCCTAATATCCTTCTCCGAAGGTTCTATCTGTCCTGATGGAGTCTTTGCAAACAAACCTTCTCCAGTATATAGCCATGCTCTGCTCACATCATACTTCTCACAAAAAGCATCAATTGTTTTTTTACTTGGTAACTGAATCCCTTTTTTTATACTGGTAAGAGTTGATTCACTGGATATAATATTGTCTTTCTTCAATTTATACCCACTCAAACCACAATATGAAATTGCTTGCAAAAACCTTTTTGAGAGATCACTCAATTTTTTATCGTCAACTTCTTGCATACTTCATAAATTAAGTAGTATATTTGCATCCGTAATAGTAGCAGTATTACCACATAAATTGATTAAACATCCTATTTGGAGTTTATATATAGAAATCCGTAAATAGCTGCTACCTATTTGCGGATTTTCTTTTTCTCCACATTGTGTAATCGGCGGTAGGCCGCATAGCGGAGAGACAGAGGGTTACACTCTTACAACTCAATACTGCGAAAGGCGTGCGATATTGAGAGGCAAACGAAACCGGGATGCCTGCACAGCTACAAGTAAGCGAAAAATCCGGGAAGTCGGGTAACTTGTTAATGCCCGGCCAGCTAAGAACGGCGTACTTATACGAACGAGACATTTCTTATGCTGCATATAGCAAAAACGGGAAACCGTCTAAGGGCTAACTATGCAGCAATCCAGCACCTTACCGAATGAGATCGTCTTTTACTTCTTCAATTATTACAATACTAATAGAACGACATTACTTTTTTTTCAGAAAGCTTTCTTTTTACGCAAGCCTCACTTGTATAACATTTTACAAACCAGCAACTTATATTAAAACATGTTTTATAACATACGATATACTACAAATTTTATGAAGTATTTTATTGTACTTCTGAAAATATGAAGTATATTTGCAACGTCAAACAAACAAAGAGTGTAAGTTTGAACAACAAGAAAGCTGGCGACTTCAAAAGCCACTTACTACATATCTCATTGGCAAATGTAGTTGTTAGCTTTCTTTTATGCAAATTTTTTTGTGGAAAATTTAAGTATAAAATAGAAAATAGTATGAAAGTAACAAAGAAAGATATTCTAAGTATTAAAGCTGGTTCTTCCAAAGTAATGCAGCTGAATTCTTACAAGGATTGCGTCAATGCAAGAAGCTACGCCTATCAATTAGCTTTTACTGATCCCCGTGAAGACGTTGAAAGATATTCAACATCCATCGACAAAGATAAAAATCAGATAACCATCGAAGCGATAAAGAAATGAACCGTTCAGATGCCAGAATGATTGCAGAAGAACTGCACAAGTTTATTCGCAATGATGTGAGAAAGGCTGTAACTGAAATGGCGACTGTTGAAACCGAAGAGTATTTGAATGCCAAACAAGCAGCTGTATTTCTTGGATGGAAGTTGCAAACCTTATACAATCGAATACATGATATTCCTCACACCAAAAATGGCAAGAGTCTCATTTTTACCAAATCAGCTTTGAGAAAATTCATGGAAAGAAAATAATCCCGGACGGATTTGGCCGTCTTTCCGGGAACTAACAAAACGTTCTTTGACATATTGTATAGTCTGAACAAATAAAGACTTAAAACAAGGTTTACTGCTTATCTAAAGGGCGAAATAGACCGACAAAGTAGCCAAAGCGGATTAGTGAAAAGAGTGTGAATACGGACTGCCAATAAGAAGATGCAGCACACGAATCACTAAGTTATCAAAAACAACTTATATTATGACAAAGTAAACGTAGGGCGTTTATAAATACATTCTTAACTGAATAGATACTTTAAATGATATATATACCCGTGCTTCGCAAGAAGCGGTCACCGCTAAAAAGCTACGGCCAACAATCCATCGGAACGCGGACGGGAACACATTTTAAATGCTAAAAGTATGAAAGGATTTACAGAAATGACCGAGCAAGAGATTCTTGCGTTAACGGAGGAAGATGTACAGAAATTGATTAAACTCCGCATGATGGAGGAAGGTATCAAAATTATGGATAAGCCGGAGGTTCCCGAATTGTTTGAGATTGAACCTGCTGATTTGAAAGTGTTCACGATCCCATTCTTTGAAGGTTACGCTTTTACAGACATGGAAGAAGCGAATGCGGTAGCAGAAGCATTACGTAATGCGAAAACCCTTCGCAAAGTTGAATACGATTGGAACAAACTCGGAAGCGACTACAAATATCTCGTCAAGAAAGATAAATACAATTACTCTATCAAGCCAGACTTTGAGGTTAACTGTGGCTTTGTATATTCAAGTGAACTATACGAAAAGATTTCAAACTTTGCCGCACAGAACAAGGTTATGAAAGAACAAGCAGCGAAAGACCAAAAAGAATATGACGAAAAGATGCAAGAAGCGTCCGGTATTATCTCGGAAATAAGCGGACGGGTTAAAGAGGTCAAAGTTAAGTATGAGCGATTGAATAGGCTTACTTACAAATTCGCTACTGACTATTATCCCCTTTCCGATCACAATGAGGATATGGCAATGAAATTTATGGCTAAAGCCTATTCTTTTACAGATAAAGAAAAAGAATACATATTACAGAATTACAAAGAATTACTATCTACAAGTGATGAATAAGTTTTTTAGTTAGTTATTGGCTCCTTGCTTGCGAAAGTAGGGAGTTTTTTGTAAAACTCCAAATTCATTATATGAGTAATATAGAAGATACAATTTACAATCTGCCAAATGAAGAATACCACCGTGGAGAAAGATTCAAAGATTTCCTAAGTAGTACGCAGATTAAAGATTATATGGTGTCCCCAAAGTTTGCCCGATACAAGGCATTGCACCCTGAAATGTTCGAGATCAGTATTGAAGCTTCTGAAAAAGGCTCGCTGTACCATGATGCAATGGAAAGTCTTGTTAATACTGGAACACTTGACAAATGGAGAAACAATCTTCTTGTATTTGAGCCACCTATAAATCCTAAAACTGGCTGTCCGTATGGACGAGACACCCAAAAATATCAGATTGCACTAATAGAGGCCAAAGAATCAAATCCCGGTAAAACATTGACAAGCACAACCGATATACAATTGGTTGAAACAATGGTTTATGAGCTTCTTAATAATTGCCGGGACACCTCCAAACAGATTAGGCAGATATTAAAATGGGGAAAAGCCGAAGTTAGCCATTTCGTTGAATACGAAGGATGCAAGTTCAAATATCGCCCTGATGTGGAAACGGCCAAAAAAATTGTTGACTGGAAAACATTGGCGGTTGATGATCTTCATGAAGAAACAGTTAACCGGACTATCGCCAAATTTCATTACGGTATTTCGGCAGCCTTCTACCAGTTTTTTGAACATGAACGTACTGGAGTATGGAAGGAGTTCTACTGGGTTATGCAACAAAAGACAGCTCCCTATGACGCAGTATTTGTCAGTGCAGCTAACTGGGCTTTCCATTTGGAAGACGGAATTGTGAAAATGGGGGCAAGCGCATTGGCATTCAAGAAATTGTTAGACCAGCATGTTTACTGTACACAAAACAATGATTTTGACGGTGCACAGATATTTATTCAGCCGGGATTCAAAGGACGAAGAATAATGATACCTGACACACCTGCATTTGAAAAGAACAAGATGTTTAACTTTTATAATAATCAAGAACAATGAGTAAAACAGAGAATCAATCCCCCCAACAAGGGAACTTGGGAATGGAACAACACAATGCTCCTTCACCAACAAAAACAGAACCGGTCTCCCCAACACCTTCCACACCACAACCGCCCGTTCCTTCTGCCCCACCAGCCTTTCCAGTACAACTGAAAGGATTGGAAAGCTGTTTTATCTCCCCTAAAAAGGCATTTATAGCAGCTGGTGGCACAGAACAGCAATTTGCCCGTGAAGTCAATTTCGCTATGCAGGCAATGTTGAATAATCCTTATTTGATTGACTGTGCCCGGCAATATCCCGATCATCTTGTCGAAGCAATCAAAAACGTTTCTCTTACCGGTCTGACGCTCAATCCTGAACTAAGGTTGGGGTATCTTGTACCGTACAAAGGCAAAGTGAAGTTCCAAGCTTCATACATGGGTAAAGTTGATATTTTGATCCGCACCGGTGTTGTAAAAGATATTTATTCTGATTTGGTTTATGCTAATGACGAGTTCAGCATGACAAAAGGTACCGGTGGCACTATCATCCACAAACCCAATGTATTCGGAGAACGTGGTGATCTTCTTGGAGGCTACTATTTTGCAGTCTTGACTTCCGGTGTTGTAAAATTCGATGCAATGCCCAAAGCACGTATTGAAGAAATAAAAAGTCGTAGTGAGGCTGTCAAGAAAGGCAAGCAATCCCCGTGGGACACAGACTTTGAAGAAATGGCTCGAAAAACAATCGTGAACTGGGCTTTCAAATTCCTGCCCAAAACCGGCATTTCAGATTCCATGATTAAAGTTCTTGAAACAGAGAGCCAGTTGGATGATGAAATGTTTGAAGACTGGAAAAAGGCACAAGGTCAGAAACCGGACGATTTTGAGGAAGACGATACTCCATACGCAGAAGAAGTCAAGTAATGGATTCATGTGAAAAAATTAGTAACAGTATCACAGCGGCTAAAGAACTGATCGAAAATGAAACACGTTCTTTGGCTGCTTTACATAAAGCAAAACAGCTTGAAAAAGAGCTTCATAAATCCGGCAAGTTGTTTCGTATTCCTACAATGAACGGAATTATAGAAACAACCTGCCCGGAAAAATACATAGAATACAATAACCAGTTTAAAATCAAATTAAAATGAGAACAGTAACAGTTGAAGTGCCCGAAGGACACATGGTAAAAATCGTGAAAGAAGAAAGTATGCAATCTACCCAAAAAGTTATGGGGGGGGTAAATTTGAGTTTGAAGGTGAGACATTCATCCCCGGTGACGTAATTATCAATCCAAATCGCGGAGGGGGCAGCATGATGATTCTCTCTGAAATTAGAGAAGAAAGGCCGCTTCCTTTTTTACCAGCAATAAAAGTACCTTTCGGCCTTGTCGCTTATGTTCCTTCCAACGATGAAGGTGACAGAGTTTTTGTAAAACTCACACCCGAAGCTGGTATCGGAGGCATGAAGGGATTCCGTAAAGCTACAGAAGAGGAAAAGGCAAAGATGCTTGCCGCCATGAAGGAAGAAAAACATTACTCCTTCAATTTTGAGAAGTTACAGCCTGAATATATCCCGACTGTCGGCGATGTTGTTATTGTATGGGATGATAACAACAAAGAAAATGCGGTAGTCGGTATTATGAATGAAGTGGATGAAACGAGCAACCCATACAAAATAAATGATGGCACTTGGTATAAGAACTGCGACAAGTTCGTTTCAGAAAAACAATATAAAAATTTGATTGATGGGAAAGAGTAAATCTAAATCGGGGGGGGGCGAGAAATTACACTCCCCTTCTCACAGCTCGTCCCAAAGGAATGAGCTACCAAGAGTATCGTGAACGCAGAGCCTATCAGAACGCATGGTTGAAAGAGCGACTGAAAGGCTTTATTTGTTATGTATCGTCTGAACTGGTTGTATATGACAAAATAACGGGATTACCCCGATTATTCAATCATCGTACAGATGATATACACAAAGCAAACATAAGGACTAACCCACAGCCATTTGTCGGTTCTGCCCGATATGGCTTAAAACCGTTATGATATGGATAAAGAACTATTTAAAGACAAGAATCCATTGCTTCGCAGACAAATGTTGGAAGACAATTGCGCAGCAGTTGAAAGAATCACCTATACCTCTCCTTTCAGTGAGGAAGAAATGGGTGAACGGAAAACGGAGTTGGCAAATATTGATCTTGATATGGCCGCACTGGAAGAAGAAAAGAAAGCTTTCATGCAGGCATACAAAGACAAGATGAAACCTAAAAAAGAGCGTAAAAAAACGTTGCTTACCGATATAAAGCGTGGTTATGAGGAAATTACGGATGAATGCTTTAAGTTCATGGAACGTAGCACCCGTACTACCGGATATTACAATGGTAATGGTGACTTGGTTAAAGAACGTCCGATGGAAGCACAAGAGATGCAAAAAACTGTATTCGAGGACATTGAATCTACTGGTACGGAGGGATAAGCCATGAGAAAAGAAGAACTTATCAAGCAAGTAGCCGAATCAACCGGTATCGCTATTTGTGAAGTCCGAACTGTCATAGAGGCAGCACTAAAAGAGACCGTGAATGCAGTAGCTAATGGAAAGACTCTTTATATCAGAGGTTTTGGCACACTGTCACCCAAACACTATAAACGAAAAGTAGCTCGTAACATACACAAAAACGAGACTATTGTCATAGCGGAGCATTATACTCCACATTTCAAACCTGCCAAATCATTTAAAAATAAAACTAAAAATTTGTAGAACAGCATGGAAAACGAAAAGATGCAAGTGAACTTTGCTCCAGGTATGACCGAAGCAACACTTAGGGTTATTGAACTTCACGAAGAAAATGAGTTACCGGTACTGGAGCCTGATAAGGTAGAATTAGCCGGAACAATTGGAAGTGTTCATGAATTTCTCTTGAAAAGAATCTCTGAAAAAGAACAGATCAATCAGAAACGTTGCTATATTCTTGTTGATCGGGAGAAAATGACACTTAAACTTGTCACCAATGAAACTGACAGTAGGAATAAAGCTACTGTAAGAGGTGAGTTGAAATACTATCCCAAGTTTCTTGAATTTGGTATTAACACAAGCAAGACATGGGAACCGGTGCAGCTTTCAAAGTTCTTCAAAATGAATCGTGCCTTCTTCAAGGATGCACAATACAACATGGAACTGGTAACAGTCTTGAAGAACTTCAAAGCCAGCATTGACTCAAAAGTGGAAAACTCCCGACAAGACAACGGTAGTCGCACTGACAATTACAGCCAAGTTGTCAACTCCAATCTTCCGGCCTCATTCAATCTTATTGTCCCGATTTTCAAAGGTCGCCCTGCAGAAGAGATTGAAGTGGAAATCATTGCAGATGTGGACGGGCGTAATATTCGATTGTCCCTTTGCTCCCCTGGTGCAGAAGTGATAGTGGAAGAGGAACGCAACAAGGCCATTGACGAGCAATTATTGTTGATCCGTAAATTGGCACCGGATATTGCCATTATCGAACAATAACAATGAAGACTGTAAAGAAATACTGGAAGCCGGTACTTGTCGTATCGGCTTTCTTCATTGGCAACCGCGTATTCAATCACATAAATGCGTGGTTGGGAATTTCAATAATTATGCTAACAGTAGCATTTATAGTTTATAATATCATTAAAAAAAAGTAGAAAATGAAAAGAAAGATTGATTTTTTGATTGTGGCACTATTTGCCGTTGTTTTGTTTGCTTCATGCGAAAGAGTTGCTCCCAATTATGCCGGTGTCCTTATGGAGAACTACGGCAAACAAGGGAAAGAAGATTTTAAAATCGTTGCCGGTAAGGTATCTACATGGGAATTAGGCACAGAGCTTTTTCAAGTTCCGCTATTCGATCAGCGCGGAGAATTTTCTGATCCAGTCACACTAAAGGCAGCCGACAATACAGAGTTTACAGCCCGGCCAACTTACTCTTATAAAGTAATGAAAAACAGGGCTATTGATATTGTATTTGATAACAAGCATATTGATAAGGCTGACACCCCATCGGGAAAAGATGGCTTTATGCAATCATTAGAAGATAATATTTTGGAGCCACGTATATATGATCTTATCAAAGAAGAAAGTCGCAAACATAAAACAGACAGTCTGATGGCTGACGGTGGTTCATTGGTATTTGAAAAGAGACTGGAACAGATCGTTGATAAAGAATTTGAGAAACGGGGATTGCAGTTGTTGACCTTCTCCGCACAATTGGAATTTTCAAGAGCTGTCCGCGATAAAATAGATAGCCGTAACGAGGTAAACACTAATATTTCGGTACTTGATCAGAAGATTGAAGAACAAAAGAAGCAAAACGAACTGGAGCAACTAAAAACAGAACAAGCTTTAATTGCGTCCCGTGGACTCACCCGTGAGATTTTATATAAACAATTTATAGACAAGTGGGACGGGAAGACACCTCTATATGGCATTGCTCCTGAATTTTTAAAAATGACAAAATAATATGCTGACATTTCAACAAAGAAGAGATACGATATTGTCTCAATTTGCACAAGCAAAAGCCGATTTGGAAACACTTAATAGTGATATTGATGCAGAAATCGAAAAGAATAAATCTGTTATTTCTACACTAACTTCTAAAAATACAGAATTGGCCTCTTTAAAAAGTAATAATGAAGGCTCAATCAAGACTTTTGCTAAATTCCTAAAATAATAATTATCAACCCGATTAATAATCAGCTTCTCCCGGTGTGGCTTGACCGCCTATCCGGGAACTATCATGCCTCACCTTTTTTCTTCTCTTTGCAAGTCGAGTCGAGTACGCTGCATACGCTCCACGACGGTAGATACTACAAAGAGTCTTTTTGTTCATGTAAAATGCCTCTATTGTAGAGGCAAACGGATAAGTGGCGAAATCGGAAGACGCTTAGTTTCTGTGGTAAAAATGCACGAATAGCATCACGAGTCAGGTAATATGCTATTAACACTTGACATACGTACAAACGGAAGCAGAAACGAAAATCCTGATTGCAACAGTTCCCGGTTCGAGTCCGGGCTTATCCACATAAATCAATCATTATGAAAGTTGAAATCCCCGACTATTTCCTAAAATCCTTTATCCGACATTTTGAAAGGATAACCGAGAATTGTAAAGCTTCACCTTCTGACATCAAGACCAGTGAAGCACTAAGGCTTGGAAAGAAAGATGTAATTAAGCTCAAAAGATTTATAAACAAAAAAGTATAATTTATGAAACGAAGGATCATAGGTATAGATGTTGGCAAAAACGGTGGAATTGTAGTGTACGACACCGAGAATAACAAATTATTGGAGTGTATCAAAATGCCACCAACTCCCAAAGACTTATTAGATTTTCTCTCCATATACAAAGAAAATAGCGTTTGTTATTTGGAACGAGTGAATGGCATGACCGGACAAAGTGCTTCTGCCTCTTTTGTTTTTGGAGAAGGTTACGGACAGCTGACTATGGGATTGATAGCTTGTGGGATTCCGACAGTAACAGTATCTCCACAAACTTGGCAAAAAACTATAGGATTACGAAATACAGACAAATTGGGTAAGACAGAATGGAAAAACATCTTAAAGAAGAAAGCCCAACAGCTGTTCCCGTATGCAAAAGTTACATTGGCAACTTCGGATGCTTTACTAATATGTGAATATGGTAGAATTAAAGAAAAGGAATAATGGAAAAATTAAAAAAATGTAGCAAATGTGGCCGGGAACTTATCGCAGAATTGAAAGCACGTGGATATACCGGAGAATTGAAATACACCCAAACAATATCATTATAAATGGAAAAGTTACGTCTATTGGTTACAACCAAATGTCCGAACAAATGTCCTATGTGTTGCAACAACTCATGGGATTTTTCAAAATTACCAGTTGTTGAGCACTTTAATTACAAAGAGATCATGATAACTGGTGGAGAACCACTTTTGTTTCCTGAAAAACTGGCAAATTTGGCTGAAAGTATCAAAACCGTTCAAAAATTGGCCTATGGCAATAAAGGAAAATTATTTCTATATACGGCACTGGCTGATATGCTCCCCAATTATATCAGATACTTCGATGGAGTTGTTTACACTCCACATTCTGTTAATGATATTCATAGTTTATTGGAGGCCAATAATTTTTTGTTGGATTACAAAGATGAACTTATGGAAAGTAAATCTCTTCGGCTCAATCTTTTTCCTGATATTAAAAAGCATATTCCTGACAACACAGACCTTTCGTTATGGAAAGTAAAAGATATGCAATGGATCAAAGATTGCCCGGTTCCGGCTGATGAAGAGTTCAAAAGAGTAGCTGAATTATGGGAGGTGGAATGATGAAAGATGTAAGTACCCCCCCCCATACACAACATCTCTATCCTTATCGCTGGTCTTTAGAAGATGCTGTTTTTACTAAAGATAAAGGAAAGGTATTTTCTTGTTTTGCATGTGGCGGTGGCTCTACTATGGGTTACAAAATAGCAGGTTACGATGTTATTGGCTGTAATGAGATTGATCCACGAATGATGAAATGCTATGAAACAAACCATCATCCCCAGTATAGTTATTTGGAAGATATTCGTGATTTAGTGAAAAGGAATAATCTTCCCGAGGAACTGTACCATTTAGATATATTGGACGGATCACCACCTTGCAGTACATTTAGCATGTCGGGATTACGTGAAGATGCGTGGGGTAAAGAAAAGAAATTCAAGGAAGGTCAAAAGACACAAGTTTTAGACACGCTCTTTTTTGATTTTATTGCACTTGCCAAACGCTTAAAACCTAAAGTCGTTATTGCTGAAAATGTGAAAGGACTTCTTTTAGGGAATGCGATTGATTATGTCAGACGTATATACAAAGACTTTGAGGAAGCTGGTTATTATTGTCAGCATTTTCTTCTTGATGCTTCTAAAATGGGAGTACCTCAAAAAAGAGAACGTGTATTCTTTATATGTATCAGGCATGATTTGGGAGTCCATTTCCTAAAAGTTTCAGACCTCTTCAATGTTGAGCCATACATCGACATGGAATTTAATGAATCGGAAATATATTATGGGGAATATGCGGATTACAAGGGAAAGCCTATTGGTGTAAAAATGAGAAAGTTATTTGAGCAGAGAGTGGCAGGAGATATTGCTTTGGCAGAGGCCTATAAGAAACAAACTGGAAAACGAGGCTTTTTTAATCAACAATATCTATATGAGAACAAAGTAAGCTACACCCTAACAACTCATGCAGACTCAATTATTCCTTTTAAGCAGCCTATATATTTATCACGGTCAGAAGTATGTAATATATCCACATTTCCACAAGATTATCATTTCCTCAACCAATCCCCACATTATATCTGTGGAATGAGTGTACCACCCGTTATGATGGCGCACGTAGCCTCACGAATATGGAAATATTGGTTATCTAAATTATAAATCAAATGAAATCAGAAGAATTAGCAACCCAGTGGTGTCGGGATCATCCTGATGCAACATTGGAACAAGCATTCATGGCCGGATTAGGCCATAAGATGAATATGAATAAGGATTCTCTTTCTGCAAGGAAAGACAAATTCAGAAGTGAAGTCCTCATGTATAGAGGGAAATATCCTGATGATATGTTGAAGGACTTTTTCGAGTATTGGACTGAATGCGGAGGACGGAAAATGCGCTTTGAGAAGGAACGTACATTTGAAGTTTCCAAACGTTTAGTCAGATGGTCTAATAATGATTTTAACAAGTATGGGAAACAACTTAATTCAAGTCAACAGCAATCTCCCGGCAACCGAAAAGAAAGCGTTGAAAGACTTGCTGACCTTGCAAGCGGAGTATTACAAGGGATTGCACGTAAGTTCGATTAAAGAAGCTGTTCTCAACACTCCTAACCTACCACTCTCCGTTATAAGAAAAGAAATCACATTGGCTGGCGCAAGAGCCATACTGGTAATTGCGATTAACGAGCTTGTGTCTTTTTTCAATGTCGGAAAAACGATGAATGATGTTCAAGTGGCACTTACCGCTGATCTAATAATAGACAGATTCTATTATCTCAAATTGGAGGAAATCAAATTGTGTTTCCGTAATGCTATGGCTTCCGGTAAGATTTACGATAGGCTGGACGGTAATATCATTCTCGGCTGGTTAAATGAATACGATGCACAGCGTGATGAAATTGTTTCTTCTCTTTCAATTAATGAAGCCCATGAACAAAATAATAACAGCACTGGAATGTTCTACGGAGAATATATCAAACATCTAACTGAAAGATCGGAAAATGGAGATGAAGAGGCCAAAGAATTATTGGAATCCCATCAATCATTCATACAAAGGATGAAATCAAATGATAAAGAAGCCGCTTTCAAAAAATGGAAAGAAGAATATTATGGAAGAACTAAGAGACAAACTACTTGACTGGGCGAAACAATTTGAAACACCTGATTTTATAAAAGATGATCCTATATTTTTTCCACATAAGTACAATGATAAAAAGGACATAGAAATCAGTGCCTTTCTTACTTCATGGATAGCTTTCGGGAATCGCAAACTGATAATGCAGCAAGCAGAGATTTTGGATAATCTAATGGGTAATTCTCCTTATGCCTTCATTATGAACAAAGTATGGGAACAATACAAAGAAAATACAAATACCTTCTACCGTATGTTCACCTACCATGACTTCTTCTGCATTTGCCAGCGGTTGTACAACATATATCAGGAATGGGATGATTTGGAAGTATTTTATGAGGGTTACAACAATGTTATCCGTGAAATACAAACAGATTTTGGTGGCGTAAAAGGTATTCCAAAATTGGAGCGTGATTCTCCATGCAAGCGTATTTGTCTGTTTCTACGGTGGGTAGTACGAAAATCGCCGGTGGATTTAGGTATTTGGAATATTATTCACCCGACAGAATTATACATACCATTGGATGCACATGTTGCAAAAATGGCACACCAGCTTGGGATAACAACACGCAAAACAGAGGACTGGAAAATGGTTCAACAAGTAACCAATTACATGAAAACAATTTTCCCGGATGATCCGTGCCGGGGAGATTTTGCATTATTCGGATATAGTATTAACAATAAATAATTTACATTATGTCAGAACTTAAAATCACACAAGAAAAGGTAACAGCCGCTTTTAGTGAAGCAAACGACTGTCCTAAAGCAATTAGTATTCTAACAGCCCTATTCGGAAAGCAAAAGCCGGATTATACAGATTATCACAATATTAAAACCTACGAAGATGCTTGTGAAGCAATAGGTGTAAAACCTATTGTTCGCCTACTTGTTGAGGATGAAGACGGACACAAAGAAGAAGTGGCTGATATTGCACACCTCGCCTACATCAAACTATGCACAATTGCTCGTGCATTGAACAACGATCCTGATTTTCCACGATTTACTAAAGATGAATACCGTTATACGCCGTGGTTTTATCTTTATAATCAGAAAGAAATTGATGAAATGGACGAAGAGGATCGTAATCAGCTGGTTCTTTGGGGCGGTCGTGCGTATCACGGTGCGTCTTGCGGCCTCGCTTGTGCGTACTCGTATTACGATTGGTCGAACTCGGCTGCGAATATCGGCTCTCGCCTTGCTGTAAAATCAAGTGAAATCGCAATTTACTTTGGAGAACAATTCAAAGAATTGTGGAAAGACTTTCTGATTGGAAAAAAGTAATCACACTGGGGAGGCCGCATCAAAGCGGCCTTTTCCATACCTTTTAAATCTATGACTCCAAAAGAATTTTTCGACAAAGTGGTGGAAATGCGCCGTTGCCAAAAAGAATATTTAAAAAATAAGAGACAGATAGATTTACGAATAAGTAAACAAATTGAGCGTGAAGTAGATGAAGAAATTGAACGTGTTCAAAAAATCCTTCACGACAAACAGAATCCGCAACTCTTTTAGACTATGGTTAATATGAAAATCCTTGACCTGCCATTAAAAGCAAAATGGTATGAAATGATCGAATCCGGAAATAAGAAAGAAGAATACAGAGAGATCAAGAAATACTGGATCGGAAGATTAGCAAAATGTGGAGGTCGCAATTCCTATGAAAAGACAGGTTTCTATTGTAAGAAAGGTATTTGTTTTTCTTGTATTACACGTGGAAACGGCTTTCACCCCAAAGAATACACTCATGTTCGCTTCCGTTTTGGCTACACCAAACGGACAATGCTTTTTGAACTTGAATCTATAACCATCGGAGTTGGTAACACCAATTGGGGAGCACCGGATAACGAATGTGTATTTATACTTAAACTGGGAAAATGTATCAAAAAAAATGAAAGTAAGGACTCAACAGAATTTCAACCGAAAAACTCGTGAAACAGTATTCGGTATCAGCATCATGCCTGACGGTGGCAGAAGATATTGTAAATACCCAATAGGCCACCAAGAATACAAAGACTATACCCAAGCACACCAAGCTATGAAAGATGTACAAAAGATATTGGATAATGGAGGCCGATTAGTGTATTCTCCCAAAGGTAGTGCCGGGATTAATAAAAATGAATATGTAAAAATTGAAATGACATAAAAATGAAAATATTAGTAAGTTTTTCAGGTGGTAAGGATTCACAAGCATGTTTGATCCAAGCCTTCAAACAATATGGGGGGGGGGGGGGAATTTAACCGCTGTGTTTTGTGACACCGGCTGGGAACACCCTGACACATATAAACATGTGAATGATGTTTGTCTGCAAATGGGAGTAAGACTTATAACTCTCAAATCAAAATACGATTTTGTGTCTTTGGCAGTTCACAAGAAAAGATTTCCTTCCACGAATGCACGGTTTTGTACCAGTGAACTAAAAATGAAGCCAATGATTGATTATGTACTTTCTTTGAAAGAAAGCTGCATTATTATACAAGGTATCAGAGCCGGAGAAAGTACAGCACGTGCGGCAATGGAAGAGGAATGTATGTACTTCAAATCGTATTTTCAACCTAATAAGAAAGGAAGAACTGAAAACTACCGAAGTAAGGATGTCAAAGAATGGTGTTCCCAATTTGACGCTTCTGTTCTAAGACCGATCTTCAAATGGAGTGCACAGCAAGTTATAGATTGCATACTGGATGCAGGGCAGAAACCGAATCCATTGTATTATCGTGGATTCTCACGTGTTGGATGTTTCCCGTGTATCATGTGTCGGCATAAAGAAATTGAACTTATAGCCAAAAACGATCCTGAAATGTGTCAACGTCTGATTCAAGCAGAGAAAAACGTGGGACATTCCTTCTTTCCTCCATCATACATACCTCAAAGATTCTGTAAAAACAAACAATATCCTTATGTAGAGGAAGTTTTGGAGTACGTTAAAGAACATACTCCTGATATGTTCGAGCCGGAAGGTGGATATGCCTGCATGAGTATGTTTCATGGACTATGCGAATAAATAAAAATATTATGAAGAAAATACTACTTATCTGTACACTCCTTGTTTTGTTAACTGGATGTACTGCACCAAGAGATTATAAAAAGAATCGCTTCACAAAACAGTTTCAAGAAGCGGATTCCATGTTTAATGAAAAATATAGATTAAATGAGTAAAAATAATATAGCTCAACAATACAATAGTATGGTTGCAAGTATTGAAGATGCTAAAATTTATGATGGCCGGGGAGAATATAACCTATATGAATGTAATAAATGCAATAATTATAAGGTAACTCTATACAAAGACAAAGGTGTAACTCCCTTCATCATGAGATGTAAATGCGGAGGGGATATGATGCATACGAAATCTTCAAAGCAGGCTCCACCGTCATACGTGAAAGTTTATAATTGGGTACGTCCCAATTTGGAGCAAACAATGTCATTGAGTGAAGGTATGCGTAATCATATTCTAAATGGAGGATTAATATTAGAAGATGAATTAAAGTGATCTGATAAAATGAAAGAAATAACTATTGGTGATAAACCTTTAATGTAAATGTTTTAAGCCTTGCTATCAATAAAGATAACAAGGCTTAAAAGAAAATGGCAGCGACCTACTCTCCCACAATTATGCAGTACCATCAGCGTGACAAGGCTTAACTTCTCTGTTCGGAATGGAAAGAGGTGGAACCCTTGTGCTATAACCACCTAAATTAAGGACTTAGCTGTACTAAATAATTTTTTCAATCAACCACTACAAAAGATCAACACAGTTTAGCACAAAGTCCCAACCTACCGTCTATTCAATTTTAAGCATTGCCATAGCCGTACGGTAGTAAAGCTATAGAATGCTTTTTCTAATTAAATTTTTCATAATTAAAAAAATTAATCATTTGCGACATTGCAAATGAGGTTCAAATATACGCATTAAAAATAAAATGGCAAAAAATCATGTAGCAAATAGTCGGGGAAATCCTTTTCAACAAGATGTCGTAGGCATTCTCCGTGCCTTAGGTCATGTGACCTATGATTTTAAATACCGTAAGTGTATGGAATAATTTTAAATTCTAAATTCATAGAATATGAAGCAGACATTAGAAGAAGCCGTAAATGAAATTGGAGGCGTACATCCTGACTGGGATAAAATAACTTGTTTTAGAATAGGATTTAAAGAAGGAGCCAGATGGCAGACAAAACAACTTCCGTGGGTATCAGTGAAAGAACGGTTGCCGGATGAAAATGAAGACATCATCATTCTATGTAAACATGGTGCGATTTTTAACGGTACATATAGCAACAATGTATGGTTTTGCATGGATGGTTATATCTATGATACGTACAAAGGTAACCCAATTTACTCTTCAATGAGTAGCATACCTCCGTCATGGGAACCGATAGCATGGATGCCAAAACCTAAATTTGAAGAATAATGAATATTGGAATTTTAGCCGTTGATAGCAATTTCCCCAATTTAGCACTTATGAAGATCAGTGCTTACCACAAAGCAAGAGGCGATCAAGTGGAATGGTATAATCCACTATGTAAATATGATAAAGTATATGCAGCTAAAGTTTTCACTTTCACACCCGACTATAACTATTATATCAATGCTAACCAAATAGAAAAAGGTGGTACTGGATATGATATTGAAAAAGTTCTTCCAATTGAGGTTGATCGTCTTCAACCTGATTACTCGATCTACAATATTGACTCCAATTTGTCCTATGGATTTCTGACACGTGGGTGTCCCAATCGGTGTAAATGGTGTGTTGTTCCTAAAAAAGAAGGAAAAATCTCACCTTATATGGATATTGAGGAAATAACAGCCGGACGGAAGAAAGCTATCCTTATGGATAATAATATACTGGCCTCAAACTATGGCTTGCAGCAAATAGAGAAAATCATCAAACTGGGTATCAAAGTGGATTTTAATCAAGGACTGGATGCTCGTTTAATCACGGATGAAATCGCTCGGCTACTTGCAAAAGTAAAATGGATTAAACGTATTCGCTTTGGATGCGATACACCGGGACAGATTGCAGAAGTTGAACGTGCTTCCGCTTTAATAGACAAGTATGGATATAAAGGGGAATATTTCTTGTATTGCATCCTTATGGACTTTGAAGAATCGTTTGCGCGCGTCAACTACTGGAAATCTAAAAGCCGCCGTTTTCTTCCACATTGTCAACCCTGAACAATCCACACCAAATTATTCCACAGTGGCAGAAAGACATGGCACATTGGGCTGATAGGAAGGAAATATACATGAGTTGCGACTTCAAAGACTTTTCACCAAGAAAAGGTTTTTTATGTAAGGAATACTTTAAAATATTGTGAGATGAAATTAAACAAAAAGACAGAGCGACTTATTAAACGTAGAGCCGCTGAATTTAAAAAATTATATGAAACTCCTAATCCCGAAGTAGATAAAATTATTTCTGAATTGAGAGCAGAAGCAACGAAACGTCCACAGAACATGAGTAAGGAAGAAGAAATTGCTTATATTCTGAAAAAGGCTGATGAAAATTGCGATCATATAGAAATTCGTAAAATCCTAAATGTAAGTAATACATGAATACATCTTTTGAACGATCTGCAAACGCTTCCGATGAATGGTACACACCACGAGAAATCATTGAAGCATTAGGTGAATTTGACCTTGATCCATGTGCTCCCATGCACCCTCTTTGGCCTACCGCAAAAATCATGTACAACAAGCAGGACAATGGTCTTATACAAAATTGGGGGGGGGCGAATTTGGCTTAACCCTCCGTACTCCAAACCGCTTATATGGCAGTTTGTAGAGAAATTGGCAGAACACGGCAACGGTATAGCACTACTTTTTAACCGGTGTGACAGCAATAAGTTTCAAGACATCATCTTCACGAAAGCAACCGGTATGATGTTTTTGAGGAATCGAATAAAATTCTTCCGTCCCGATGGAACACGTGGGGACAGCCCCGGTTGCGGTAGTGTTCTTATTGCATTTGGCCGGGAAAATGCCGAAATTTTAAGGAACTGCTCTTTACAAGGCAAATATGTTGAACTTAACAATGATAAATGATGAAAGTCTTATATTTACTCATGCTCATTGCCGGTCTTCTGTGGATCGGTGATTTCTCTATCACCTTAAAACCCTTTTCTGTATCTTTACCATGCTGGTATAAATCCGTTGGCATACTTCTATTTTGGCTGTCAATGACTATATATGTTTTAGGTGAGCATACCAAAGGCTATAAAGAAGGATTTGATACTGGAATTAAACAGTGCATTAAGATACTTGATAGAAATTGCCACTCTAAAGAAATAAATAATGATGAAACAGTACAGAATCAATAAAACGACTACCTTCGTAGAAGATAATTGCAGCGGAAACAGAGAGAAATACCTCCTTCTTGATTACAAAGTACAAGTTAAATTTGCAGGGATTTGGATAACAGTCAAGTCCTTTCATGATGAAGATGAAGAATACGCAAAGAACTGTGCGAATGAACTTCTTGAAAAACTTAATGAAAAGATTTGATTATGATTGAATTACAAGGAAAATTCGGCAAAGATTGTAAAATATTTACAAATGCAATAGAAAATGAAGCTATTGGAACGATACAAAACATTTTGAACAATCCGGTTACGACTGGTGTTCCGGTTCGTATTATGCCTGATACCCATCAGGGAGTAGATATAGTGATTGGATTCACCATGCCAGTTACAGATCGTGTCAACCCCAATCATATCGGAGTGGATATTGGTTGTGGAATGTTGTGTGTAGAAATTGAAAATGCAATAACAGAAGAGTCTTTCCCGGACATTAATCATGCAATCCGTTCCATCATACCTATGGGATTTGAGATTAACCAACAACCCTTATCCAAACAAGAAAAGGAAGATTTGTTTACCTTCTTATCTATCAGAATGGATCAGTTCTGCTCTAAATACCAACTAACCAAACCAGTTATTAATGAAGAATATGTATCACAACTTTGTAAGAAGGTGGGGATAAATGAAGGCACATTCTACAACTCTTTAGGTACATTGGGAGGTGGAAACCACTTTATAGAACTGGGGCGTGCCGAGTCAACCAATAATATATTTCTTACAATACATACCGGATCGCGCAACTTTGGTGTGAAGGTCTGTAAATACCATGCAGAAATAGCAAAATTTGATAAAAAGGCTTTTTCTAATGAAATTCAACGCTTGAAGTCCACTGTTGAGCCACAATTCATGCAAACTGAAATACTACGTTTGAAGGAAAAATTTGCCGAATATTCCGGGTATCTCACAAATGAAGCAATGCTCCACTATTTATGTGACATGGTGATCGCACAAGGATATGCCGCATTCAACCGCAAGTTGATTATACAGCGTATAATCAGAACTTTGAGCTGGAACGCTACAATATCCGTTGAGACAGTCCATAACTATATCAGCTTTGATGATATGATAATCCGTAAAGGGGCTATTGCCGCATACGCCAATGATTACGTTGTGATTCCTATGAATATGGCAGACGGTATTCTTCTTTGTCGTGGTAAGGGAAACAAAGACTGGAACTATTCTGCACCACATGGTGCAGGACGCTTATACTCCCGTTCCGAAGCTAAAGAAAGATTATCAATGGACGCATTCAAAACCCAAATGAGCAAAGTGTATTCCACTTCCGTATGTGAAGGGACATTGGATGAAAGTCCTATGGCATACAAAAATGTTCAGGAAATAAAAGAGCTTATAGAACCTACGGTAGAAATTATTGATACAATTGTGCCACTAATCAATATCAAAGCTGTATGATAGAAAAGACAGACTTCCCATATACTCTTGGCGGCTATGTTGAACAGCAAAATTATAAAGGTTTCGACATAGCCGTTTCCATTCGTAGATACAAAGGAATATCAGCTTATGTCATTTCCTCGGAGAAAAGGCTGATCCGTGAAGAATCTGCCACCTTTGCCGACAAAGAAGACATGTTCCGTTGGGGACGAGAAGCGGTTGACCGATATTTGGAACAGCAAGAACGTAGAAAAGAAGAAAATACGATCAAACGGGCAGACTATTATAAGAAGAAAGCTCGTGTGGCAGCATTGAAAGCCTTTAATGCCGCTATGTATTTCTCTGATATAAAGGACGGACTTTATGATAAGGCAAAAGGATTTTTTGAGTATGAACTGGATAAGGAACATGGAAAGATCAAATGAAAACACTTGATATTATACAAGGCTTTTGCGATCATGTTTTTCGTGATAAAAAAGGAAACCGCATCTTTCCCAATATTTTTGTCGGGAAATGGGAAGCTGACTTATTGGAAGTTACCCGGTCACGCCTGACTTATGAATATGAAGTAAAAGTAAGCAGATGTGATTTCCATAAGGATAAAAAGAAAAGTGATAAATATGGCAAGAACAAGTTTGATGTTGTCACTTCCGGCCAACGTACCAATTATTTTTATTATATAGTACCAAAAAGTTTGATAAAGCCCGATGAAGTCCCTGATTTTGCCGGGCTTATTTATGCTTATGAAGGATCAGTGCAATGTTATTCTCTTGAAAAGGGAAGGTATGCGGTAAAGAGAATTTTCTTTGAGGTAGTCAAGCCTGCCCAAAAAGTTTCTGACATGAAAGCGGATGATAATTTCATTCGTAAACTCGACTTATCCATGTACTATCGCTATCACCAAATGAGAAGAGATAATTACAAAAATAAGGAATAATATGGAATTAAGATTAGACCCTGAAATACCGGTCACACGGGTTGTCAACGGACATAATGTTTTCAATAAAGGCTATCACCACGGATTAAGAGGAAAAACCTATGAAGAATACTATGGCAAAGAGAGAGCTGTTGAAATAAGAAAAAGACACAGCGAGGCTTTGAAAGGACATAGATATTGGTCTAATGGAAACGCCCATGCCTTTGCGTGTATCGCAATCACTCCCGAAGGCAAATGGTATAGATTCGATTCAATAACCCAAGCCGCCCAAAAGCTAAATCTGAATTATGCCACAGTTCGCCGGTATATAAAACGAAAAATCAAGCCCCAAAATGGCTGGCAATGGTTTTTGGAGAAAGATAATAACTGGATAAAACATATTGATAATGGGAAAATTAAATGAGATCGCGCAGAAAGCTTATGAATGTGCCGTAAGACGTGGAAAGATTGATCCCGACAATGATAGCAACAACAATCTTCACCGCGATCTGCTTGAAGAAGTTGCCGAAGTCTTTGAGTGTACGGGTGAGAAATCTCCACATATTAAAGAGTATTTAGATGTAGAAGAAGAACTGGCAGATGTAATCATTGTTGCCCTAAGTACACTACATCATTTCAAATGTGACATTGATTCACTCATTGAAGCCAAAATGAATTATAATAAAAACAGAATGGATTGATATAGGAACCGGACAATTAATAAAGTTGATTGTTGAGACGTTTGTCCTTATCTTTGCACTACCATGTGTCTATAAAGATTTCATGAACTTATGGAAAGAAAAATAGGTGATATAAAAGACAAGAAGTTAAAAGCTGAAAATATCACACTGGCAGCAATATATAACATATTGTTCACCAATGACATAGTTTGTTCCTTAATTGTAGAAATGTTAAGTGAATTACGTAAATCAAGGCTTTGTCGTTTCCGCGTAAAGCAGCAAGGAAATAAACTGGAACAGTTGATGCTTCAATATGAAAAGAAAATCAATAAAATAGCTGGACACCGGGCTTTTTTCATGGCTGATGCTAACCAGTATATTGCAGATGAAGTACAACCTGATCTGCTTAAAATGGAATACTCCATTAAACTGGAATTTGACAAATGCCGGATTGAAAACAGTGCCTTACTTGCCAAAGTAGAACTTACAAGATGTATGGCAGAGCTTGCTTGTCTATCCCTTGACAAACGGATAGAAGAAGTCCGTCCATACAACAAAGAAGTAACCGGAATAACATATCTCCGGCTCACTGACACACTTAAAGTATTGGACGAACTTTCTGATATTTTATATAAGGGAGGGTATTGTGACCTCAATCAAAGTGATAATTGCAAAAGGGGGATGGCTATCATACAACGAAAACTTACTGATTGTGATATTATCAGCCGCGCAATCAATGAGTCAGACAAGTTAAATCCGGCTGGGGATGATGAATAAAAATGGCAAAATATCGTATAGGAATATCCGAGAATCTATTAGGAGACAAACGCTATCAGTGTCAGATTAAAAGATTTGGCATTTGGTGGAATGATGAAAGTTTCAGCACTAAAGAAAGAATGTTAGATTATGCCCGTAAACTTGAAAAGGCCGGGCATATAGTGTTTAACTATTTATAAGCGAACAATGAAATTAGAAGGAAAAATTATTGTGGCACAACCGATACAATCGGGTGTCTCAAAAAATGGTAACAACTGGCAAAGACAAGATTTCGTTTTGGAAATTCCCGGCCAATACCCTAAAAAAGTCGCTTTTTCAGTAATGAATAGCAATATTCAGAATTTTGGATTAGCAGTCGGGCAAGACGTTGATATTGAAATAGATATTAATGCGAATGAATGGCAAGGAAAATGGTTTAACTCCATTACTTGCTGGAAAGCAACACTCCGTAATCCAGGACAGCCTACCGCAGCGCAACAGCCCCAAACTTATTATCAGGGGGCATCATCCACCGCGGCACCCGTACAAACTGCCATACCTCAACCGCCAGTGGATTTTGGGGAACAAAAAGACGATTTGCCTTTCTAAAGAAAAAGGAGAAGGGAGCATTTCGGCTCCCTTCTTATTAATTAATGTTCCACCTTTACAATTTCATTATAAACGATTTTGCTTCGTGGGTTATGATTGACTATCGTTTGTTTATACCCCTTTGTCCCCCATCTCCACCATAGGAACCTGTGTTTATATATCCGGCTTATCGCACTTGAAAGACTGTCTCTCACTTCATAAGTAAATGTGCTGTCAGGAATATTTGCATAAAAATCCACCCATTTATCTGAATAATTGAAACAGCTGTCTTTCAGAACAAATACAATACTGTCTTTAGTGACAACTTTTGTGGTTGTGATATATTCGACTTCTTTTGGACGCAGATTCAATTCTTTTATTAGTTTTGCATCCGCACTCCGCAGCTCTTTCAATTCTTCTATGTTAAGCCGTAAAACATGGTTTTCAACCACATTTAGACTATCCCTAATCTTATATTCTTCAAGCCCAGTACAGAGACTTTTCATATTATCTGAAAGTCGGGCACTTTCCTTCTTCTCTTCCTGCCACAACCGGTACATCAAAAAGGTTGCCGCAAGGAGTAACACAAAGATTACTCCTATACCTATCTTCAATCTCATAATCAATCTGTATATACATTTTTACCAACTTCCGCAATAACTACCCATGCACCATTACAGAAACCATATATCTTACCGTCATTCTCCGGCATTTCAGGTATTGTATTAAGTTTTGTTTCATTGGCAGTGGCTTTGCTAAGAGCTGTTTGAGCTGTACTTTTTGCAGCATCAGCCGTTGTTTGTGCGGTCACGGCCTTTCCATCAGTAACAGCCAACATTCCAGTCAGAGTTTTTTCATTGGTTACTCCTGCAAGGAAGGTTTCAATTTCATTGAAGGTGTCAATGGCCGTAGTCGCATCAACAGTACCAACCAATTCATCCAAAGCGGTCTTCACCGCATTTATGGACTGTTCCAGTTGGGACTCTGCCAGTTGAGCACGTCCGCTTTCTGCTAAAATATCCGATTTGCTCGCACTGCTGCTACCATCAGAACTTTCCAAAAATGAAGATGAAATAGGAAGTTCATTACATCCTACCATAACATATTGTCCGGCTATCAACCCGTCGACATTCATATCACAGAACTCTCCAACCCCAAGTGCTGTTTTGTAAGGTACATAATCCTTTCCATTAGAACTTTTGTACACAACAACTCTGTTGTTTGCTGCATCTCCAAAATTGATGCTAATAGCAAATTTCCCAGTAGATAACTGTATAGGTTGGCTTTCGTACCAATCCTCTTCTTTAAGAGTAAAATTCAAGTTTGCCATATCTTCTATGTGTTTATATGTTTGTTTCCTATATCAACTCCCAACCTTTCCTTACCTCATCCATGTTTGCAGGAACACCATTCTCAACATAACTCATTGCAGCCACCACCGCAATAAGTTGTTCCCGGTTGTTTCTGTTCAGAATTGTATGACGAGATATGCCTGAACGCTTTTCGACTGTGGCAATATACACTTCAGTATTGTTCTCACATGGCGGTGCCCATCGCATAATAACATCTTCAAGTTCATTGGCCGTGCCGTCTTTGTCAGTATCATACTTATTAAGAATATAAGTTTGAAGAGTTTTAAAAGCAGCACGATAACCGTATGCCATAGTTTTAAACTGAAAGAAACTTTTATCTGTCTGTGTTGCAGACAACCCCTGCCATTTCGTATTATTTCTCCGTATATTTAACGGATTATTATTCCGTAGTCCCCGTGTCATTTTTATCCTCCTTTTCTTTTTGTGTTTCAAACAATATTTGTGCGGCCAGTCGTGCTATATCGTCCTTATTCTCAATGATTATACTCATGGTCTTTTCCGCTTTCCGAAGCTCGGCCTTTTCCCATGATTTCTCACGTACCGATTTGAACTCACAGAAAACGCAATAAACCGCCCATAACATAGCGAATACTGGAAATGGAATGACGATGCAACATATAAGGTCAATCATAACCAGTGTCAGAAACGGATTAAAATATTTCTTCGCTTTTGTCGCTGTCATTTTGTACTTCTTCGAGGTACGAAGTTCCCCACGCTGTTTGGCCTTCTGAATCCCCGAAATAAAATCTATCCCCATTGCGATTATGATAGCTGTCATACTTACCGCTATCAAAACCAAATGTAAAAACAAATGGTCGTGAATGAATGTTTCAATAATGTCGTTCATATCCTTTTGTGTTTGCGTTTATTATTTTTATTCCAATAGTAATTTGTTGATAGCATCAATAAAGGCTGGGGAACATAAACTTGCGTATTCCTTAATCATATTACACTCTTCATCGTTATACTCAATTTCTCCATTGGAGTTGAATATTTTAAATGCGAGGGCATGAGCCTCTATTCCCCTGCCAAGTTGATAAATGATATTGGCAAAATCCTTCTTGTAGTTCTCAACGGAACATCTCGTCTTATCAATATCAACAAATATCTCAATTCTTTCAAAATTTATCCTTTTCATAATCACTTCCAATCATTATCATTTGAAGCACCGAACATCAGTCCTCTTCCCAACCAGTCAGAGTTCGGTGACGGATACATAAAATCCACCAACTGCATACAATGGTGCATGGAACCGCCATTCAATGTTTGCTTTGTTCCATTCGCATATATCTGAACATTATTATAATTGTCATTTGCATTAACCACGAATATCCTTTGGGTGACGGCAAGACTCAAAAGATAACGGTAGGTTACATTCGATGTTATTCTAAATATAACCGTATCAACTGGAAAACCCGAAGTTTCACCGTTATAATCGTATCTTGGCGAATAGCAAGGAACTGTATAATAAGTTTCGTTAGCAGAGGAAGTCCCGGAAGTCAAAGGTATATAAGTACCGGTTTTATCAGCACCTTTTGTGTACACATAGGCATAGGAGCCGTAAACTACCATAATGCTTCTTTCCCTTGCGCCAAACACGCCTCTACACCATAAGTCAGAAGTGTAGAAACGTAATGACCGGTTATCCTTAGTACCTTGATGATACATATCACCATCAAACCACATTCTTCCATCACTTCCAAAGCTGATTCCTCCAACCGCATCACCAGCAGCATTCACGCAATTCAACCTTGTAAAAGAGCCTGATACACCTTTCAATGTACCTTCAAAAGTGCTGTCACCTGAAATAACCGCACCAGCCGCATAGAGTTTCCCTGCTATACTCACCTTATATGGCGCATCAGTCGGTGTTGTAGCTCCAACCCATAACGGATAGTCACCACCAACAAGACCTGCTGCAACCGTTTTATTATCGCCCTTCATTATCAAAAGCTGATTACCCTGCATGAACCGTAGAATAGCATTTTGAGCCATGATAAGCGGAGTGTACACTGGCACCAAAGAATTAAACTTCTGCCAATAAGTTGTATTTGTCACCGGAATGGAATCACTGGACGTATGAGTTTTCAGACATTTATACGCATTAAACGTATTAGCACCGGTAGTCACAATTGCAATATCCAAGTACCGGGTACCGGAAGTCAAAGCCTCGTCATTGCGATACTCTATGCCTTTAGCCCATTCGGATTGCCGGAGAATACAGCCTTGCAGCCCGTTTTTCCCCGGTTCCCCATTAGTACCGTCAATTCCATTTTTGGCCTTTCTTCGTATTAATATATGCCCTTGCGCCTCCATACCGGATTACTTCAATTTTGCTAATACTTCTTTTGCGATCTCCTTAGCCTTGATACGATAACTCTGATAATCAGTGTATTCTTTCAGATATTCGGCACGCTTACCTTCGTCAAGTTCCGAAGCCATATCACGTGCCATTTCCAAGTTGGCGAAAATGGCATCACGTTTATTCGCATCATAACGTTCCATGATAATGGCACTTACAATACTGTCATAATCATGTTCCCCTTCAACATCCACGTTTTCACAGACATACTGGTCTTCAACCACCACATCTTCCGAACCGGCCTTTTGAACAGCTTCTCTTCTCTCAAAGTCGAAGTAAATGCGTAGCAACGCACCTTCAACTACAAATTCAATACCAGTCGGCAGTTCTCCTACAAGAGTTCCATAACTTTTCATAAATTACCTCCATTTTTATAATTATTCTTCAAAATAATAAGCACTCTTCCCGTCACCTAACGAACGCCGCTTGACAATCACATTTTCCACTGGAAAAATCTTCTGACCGTTATTCTCCGCTTCGCGAGCCTGATCCAACACATCTTTCAGATTGTAACAGTTCGTTATGAATTTGCTACGTTGTCCGTTCTGTTCAAAAAGAACACAATATCTACCTTCACCTTGCTTTGTCTTCACATTCGTTTCAAAGTCCACCACTGTTATAGGGACATTGAGAATATCCATCAATCTTGTCTCTTTTACATCGAAGAACTTCTTTCCGTCCTTTGTTCTACCACTCTGTTTGATACCTTTATCTGCAAAACTCATATCATTATTTGTTATTGTTCTCCATAAATTCTTACAATCTCCCCACTTACACCAGCCCCAGTATGAAGCTCGTATCTCGCGGTTACGTTTCCGGCTTTTTATTCGTTTCACCTTTCGGGCAAAGTTCTTTTTCATATTTTTACGCATCCGAACATTATCTTTCGTGAAGCAATAGCCCAAAAAGTTAATCCTTCTTCCTCTTACTACGTTTTCGCTTTCTATGCTTTTTGTTCCCATTTTTTGTTTCTGTTCCTATCGGAGCAATACAACTGTTTGCTTTAACTACCAACCCAACTTTTGCACTTTCCCGTTCATACGCACGAATAAGAAACAACGCTTCGGCCTTAGAACGAGCCAGCATAACATTATCATCGCAATATCTATGCAGGCATTTGACACGATATTTCTCCTTCATTGTATGATCTATCCGGCTTGCCGCAAAATTCCCGATAGGTTGGCTTGTAAATGCTCCAATCGGAACACCTCTTCTTCCGTTCAACTTCATTCTCCAATACGTCAACTAACTCTGTTCCGCTGTCATACGATAAAACAGCTATCTCGATCAATTTAATAAATCGTTCATCTTTGAATTTCCTTCTCAATGCAGCAACAATAAGCTCATGAAGAATACTTTGATAGAACTTTTTGAAATCAGTCTTTACGAACCATTTGTATTCCGGGTACCGGTGAAGAAAACGTTTCATTCTCCTTACTCCAAAATGTAATCCCTTTCCCTTGATACACGCACTTGTATCATAAATCAAATTTCTATAAACATCTTCTTCAATCACCCTCATAATTGCATGGTGCAATATACGCCACGGGAAATATTTCTGTTTGACAATATCTCGAACCTTTCCTGCATCACTTTTTACTCTCATTACGCTATAATCCGGTGCCGGAAAATCCAATGTCAGGATCATCAACTGCAAAGCTCGGAGGTCTTCTTCCGGGTGTAGATTATGCCGCCTGATAAAGCGGTTTTTCTTAACCTTCCCATCTTGTGCTTCTTTGTCCGCTTCACGTAAATTATTTATCTCTGCTATACGTTCAAGAATATACCCGGCTCTTTTAGATTTCTTTCCACCGTTTGCTTCTATCCGTTTATTGTCAGCCTCTATCCTTTCCGCTATAATTCTATCAATTTCATTATGCGATAGACTCTTCCAATCAATATCACTTCTTCCAATATTCACTGCTGCTTTGTTTTAAAATTTACACCATACTTCCAATTTTGTCTTGTTCAGACTATTTTAATTATTCCGATAACTGCAAGCTGTTTTTACTTGCTTGAATAATTCGCCCGGAGCTTTCGAGAACCAACCTACTAACACCGCTTGTTGCCTTTCGCAAATTGGGCAACCTTTCCGCATTCTTGATTTTCTGACATCGTAACCAATTGATTACTACGTTGCAACGATATAAATCCTGCAAGGTCATGGCTCGGAGAACTCGCAGATTACTCTACGATAAATAAGTATGGCGAGAGCCGATATTCGCATTCGAGTTCGACCAATCGTTATTCGAGTTCGCATAAGCGAGGCCGCAATTCGCACCGTTATTCGCATTACCGCCCCAAAGAACCAGCTCTTGTTCCCCTCTGCCAACCGTCCACGCCTTTCGGCTTTCGTCCCGTTATCCGTTGCCGTAAAACGAGAAGGTGGACGGGTTTTAATTAATTGAAATTCAAAGAACTAATATTTCAAAATCTATTATGCAGCCATCAAAGATGCACCGCTAACAAATGTTAAATTCCCAAAATACGCAAGGCGAGAGCCGATCGACGCACCCGAGGACGACCAAGCGTCATGCGAGGACGCACAAGCGAGGCCGCAAGACGCACCGCCACCCGCAGAACCGCCCCAAAGAACCAGCTGCCCAGTAGTGTTTGCCCATGAATAATCAGCCCAATAAGAAGTGCTGTTTCCACCAATCTTTTTCGGGAAAATATCAAAATGCTCCCCAAGAATTATTTCCTGCACTTGACCGGAAGCTGTCTGACGGGTAGCTTGTCTGTATTCACCATTTGGATGCGCAGCTAATTCAGCAGTAGTCGGTAAACGGTTTCCTTTGTAAATGAAAATTTCCGTTCCACTTTGAGCACTATTGTTGGAACTACCGCAAAATACTCCTTGCAGAAATTCCCACTGCCACCCATAAGGATCTTCTATACCCATCATGTTCACCCGTGAACAATCCACTCCAGTATTACTTCCATTCACCACAGAAATAGCTATTTTGCCCCAATTGTCACCGAGACTCTTTGTTGCGCCAGTTTGCAATGCTGCCGCAGCAGCCCACAAGTCTTTACTGGAGCTACCACCCACACCATAACCAAGTTTGGCTTGAATATTGGTATCTCCGTACTGGGACAGCCCCAACATCATAATAAGCTTTCTCTGATCGTAATCGGTCAGTCCCCATTCCTTACCGTTCACTTGTGCAGCATTCCAAAATGCGTTGATTGTCTTGCTGCCTGCCGGTGCAACTCCTGAACGTGAAACAAGTGCGCTACCTGACATGGAGCCTTTGTATGCACCGATACAGTTATACATTCCACCATTTGCCCCACCAATAAACTCACCGCCAATAGGTAGCATCGAGAGCCATAAGACTGGTACACCACTTACACTGTCAGTCTGTACACGATAATACAAACGTGGCCCTATCCACATCACATGCCCTTTGGTTTCATCCACCGCAGTACCATCAGCAAACACCGCACTATTGGTAGGGGACATTTTAGCAGCCCTTCCATCATTCGTTACGAGATAACGGCCACAATACAACTTGTATTCTGTCCATGCGGCTGTATTACCTATCACACCATAGTTCGTGCTACTTTGGGTTGATTGTTTGATTGGAATCCCCCAAGCCACCTGCCTCAACATTTGTTCGTCACCATTATTAATAGCATTCATGAAGTTTTCCACGGTAATGCGTCTGACACTACCACCAACTTCCACCAATACTGTATTGGAACGCAGAATGGAGGTCACCAATGTTTCATTTCCTAATCCTTTAGTTGCCATAATATTATTTTGTTTTTATGTTAATTAAAATGACATTCTGCCAAAACATCAACATCATATTGAGTCCCGTTTCTGTCAGTTTCCGTTGTTGTTACAGATATAGAATTTGTTGTAGAATGTTTCAAACTCTTCCAGTTTTCCTTATCCATCACATCCATAGTCCACGATGCGGAAGTAGGAGTATAAGTTGACCCCGTAGTCATATTTACAATCTTGGCACTTACTGTAACGGGTTGTCCGGTATCAACCTCTTTGTTGGAAGAAGTTATATAACATACAATTTGAAATTCATCTGCCGTATCAATGATACGTACCCCGGCACGTGCTATCGGTTGTGAAGCACTTGAAGACTGATAAACTTCTGCTATGAATAACTGGGTACCGTCCACATCACCACGGGTAACAGTTACACTTTTCTGTCCGTTCTTATCAGTCCAAGCCGCCGTGTCCTTATACCATTTTATATAGTAATCGGTAATGGCATTGGCACCGGCATACAGCTTGGTAGTCAGAGTACAACTTGTTACTTTGCTTGTTAACTGTTCGGTACTTGCAAGAATAGCAAGATAGTAAGAGCTGGCTCCCATATTCTGAATGGCAATAGGCAGTTCCCCGGTCAAATTATACTCAACACCTGCCGTAGAAGCGACACATGAATAAGTCAATGTATCTCCTGCAATATTCGTTTTGCTTGCCAAGTTTCCGACAATTTTAATGGCACCGGTACTGGTATTCAAAGAGAATTTGCCCGTACTGTCTTTTTTCCAACCTCCACTTTCCGCACCGTTAAAATTTAAAGCCACTCCATTGTAAGCCCAACTATGACCAGACAAACTGACCGCCAACCCACGTGCCGAAGTTACTTTGGGTGTCCGTACCGGCTGATTCGCAGCTATACTCCAATCAGGAGAGACAGCCCCACTTTCTTCATCTACGGCCTGAAACAATGGAATGCCATTATTTTCAAAAGTCAGCATCAGGCTGTCATTGGAACGAAGACGTTTAATCGTGATGCTATTTTGGGCACTATAATTTTCTGCCATATTCCCAACCTCCTTCTGATATAATTTGATTCATGCTTGTATTAGTATAAACGATACCGTCCAACAACAGTATTCTATCTTCCAGTTCTCCATCAAGAGAAGGCAGGCACATTACCTCCTTTTCATTCAAGATGATGGATTCTCCCTTTACCAAGTGCCCCAACAACAGAACCCCGGCATCCAAAGCCTTTTCCTTATTTGCTACAACATACCTCATATCAATTATTTATATATATGTTCCCGTTACTGTCCGTATATTCATTTGTCCCATCAGTCAATACAGAGAAAGCCTTTTTTTGCTCGGCCTTAATGTACACGTCCAACCAATCGTCAAGATAAGTTTCACCAATACCGGTTCCATCCAACATTATCACAGTTTTTTCCCCCTCCTGCCATTGTACCCCGGTCTTATTTGCACTGTCCGTAAACCATACCATGCGGATAATCGGTGCCGGTATCGGCACAATTTCTCCATTCCACTGTACCATAGCTATATTCCTATGCAGGATTTCATCAGGATTGATGGAAGCCTGACTTGCCGGTATGCACGTAAATTTTGGATAAACACGATTGACGGAGAATTGCTGTCTTGCAACCTCCTTTCCACCAACCTTCACCAACAGCAAGTAATCCCCCTTCTCGACCAAACGCAAGTCCATTATCAGGCTGGTTAAGGACAAAGCCACTATTTCATGGTTTGCGGTAGTCAGCATTGTTTGACTTGATATGCTGTTCACCTGATAAAGTTCAATTGTATATCCGGTAGTTATTTTATTCACTCCCTTTGTTACCATAAGTGGAATGGTGCGCTCGTATGAATTTTCATCCAAAGCTGCATTCCTATTGGCCGTAGATGCGGAAATCAAATTGTTGGCTACCTTGTAATCATACAACAAAAGCTTGTCAAGAAATGGATTGTACTGGATTATCTGACTATCCCCAATAGACAAACCGTAGGTATCTTCACTCTTATCTACCGTTGTCAACATGATAGAGTCAGTCTTAACGGGAATATTCACCCCAAGCCGGGTATCAGCTATCAGACCTTCAAAATACAACTCAAAACTTTCACCCGGAGCCACATTTCTGCTTATGGTAATGGCACCGCGTGTATCTCCAACCGTATCTATACTGTACTTCCCATTCCATGAACTGATTGCAGAAATATTCTCTCCATTAGCAAACCAGTTCATTTCTGCCAACAAAGAATTAACATAAGGCATATCCCAGCTACCGTCAGCGGCATTCGCTATGACTTCCGGTAAAATCACCAGTGGAGTAACCCCACGGTCAGGATCATATTCATTTGCCACCGGATTATAGACCTGATTGGCCGGACTGTTCGGTGTCATTATCTTCAAGCTTACTGCAATCGTAAGCGGTTGAAACTCTTTTCTGATTCTTTTCTTTTCACTCTCTATCATATCGTCACAATTGCTTCTACTGATGCAGTATCATTTGTTGCCGTTATGGTAAACAAGGTACTTACCACTGTTACTGAATTATTTCCTAAATCACTAATTTCCTTTGTGTTATGTATCGTTATTGAACCGTTGAAATCCTTATGCTTGATATTCCAAGCTTCATCATCGGCGGTATCTCCACTATCCCTTCGGATAGCCCATTGTCTAACTGTGTCTGTAATATCCTCCCAACCTTTAAAGACCTTGCAAGTAATTTCCATTGATTCACCATAAGCAAGAAAATTGTCACCTTGCGTATCAATCTCAATGCGTACCGGTGCATCTATCTGTAACTGTTCGATTGTGCCGGTCATATAAATGTTATTCAGATAAGCAGAATAACCGGTCATATCCAACCCGAAGATGTTGAGATTGCTCAAATCCCCATCCTGCATTGCAACCATACTCTTTGTAAACTCCCAGTCATTTACCCCTACCAAGAAACGGCGGTATGTCCTCGTCTCATAAGCGGAAGTCTGGCGTTCCTTGTTTGTAAAGTTGCCATAAGCGACAAAATGCAAAGCCTCACACGGATGGAAAGAATATTGCCAACGATCAGAAACACCACGAAGCACATAGCGAAACCTTTTGTTTGTTCCGGCATCCAATATTTCTGTAATACGAAAATAGATTGTACAGAAACCGGCAAACATACGGTTGCCACGGCTATCATCTATATCAGATACCGCATTATTCCCCGGCGTTTCATAGTCATGGAAATACCCCATGCAAATATCATCCACAGCCACAGCACCTATTTCACCGTCTTGTAATTTCAAACTTATTGTCCCGGAACGTAGCAAGTTACCATCAGCATCATAATCAGGCTCAACACTCTCTATAATTCCAGCACCGGGAGAACGCCATTTGTCACCAAGCACAATTTCAGCACGGTTAAAACGCAATTCCGGCACCTCTAAAAACCTGCGTAACGTGAGGCTTTCCATATACCCACGTCCCATGCTGTCTATTTTCGCCCCAAAGCCGGTCAAACCCTCTGCAAAACCGCTTGCACCAAAGATAGCACCGGCTAAGAAGCCGATAAGCCCAGCTGCCGTATCATTGTGGGTGCGCGAAAGAAAAAGCTGATTGCCCAGTGAACGGATGATAGACTGTATCTGTTGGGTATTCAAGCCACCGGTTCCCTGCCCACCACCTGCAATAGAGTCTATCTGATTTTGGATTTTTTCAAGCGATCCAACAGCCTTTTCCTCCCGAAGTGTCATAGTGTACTTCGGTATCATATCTTCTCCCTCTTTGATAATAAGGGTATCAATAATGATGCTGCCTTCAATACCAAGATCGCTATCAGTGAATAGCATCAAGTCCCCTTCTTTCAAAGTATCATGTATGCTTGCTTCCCCCCTTGCAACAGCCTCATCATGTTGGCGTGCCATGAAAATATCATCCACCTTCGGTTCATACGAATAGCGCACATAGTCATTCTTTGCAAGATATTTTTTCGCGGTAGCAAGCAACCGTTGTGAAGCGGCCTGAATATAAACGTCCGGCATATCAATATAAAGCAGGACAAACTTGTCACCGGACTTTATATTGTAATCCTTGTATGGGAAATATAATTTCAGACTTTCATCATATACACGGTTACAAGTCAGCACATATTTATTGCCCTTCTTCTCACATTTGGTTATTTCAAAATCCCGGCCACCACACATGCCGTTTTTCATGCTAATGGTGGCTGTTTCAGAAGTCAGGTAATCGTTTATATTGAAACCAACATCTTTTAGCGTTATTGTAAAAGGTGGGACATCTTCACCTTCCTTCAGGCTATCCATTGTACCATCATCTGTCAGTTGTTCGGCATCAGCCACTTCGTCAAGATTGCCATTATCCCCGGCATCCAATGATACATAAATACCTGCATCTTTCAACTGTTCGGCGGTCATACCTTCCATTGAAGGACATATTTCCTCCAAACCACCGGTACCGTCAAAATAAACACTCCCTTCCCGAATGCCAAGCACAGCAATATTCTTACTGTCAATATATGGATCAAGCGTTGTCTTAGGAAAATCAGGTAACATCAGATTTTCCACGGCCATGTTATTCGGCAAATAATTGGTAAGAGAACTGTTTGAGAGCTTATTATAATACCGGTTAGGCATATTTCTTGTACTACCGTATGCACGCAATCGCGTAATAATCTGTTGATCCGCATCGGCTGTACGTTGAATTTCGTACAAACCGTTTCCACGTCCATACTTGAAAATATTGCCCACAGCAATACCGGCAGTACCGATTGTTATTGTTCGGCCACGAATAACAAAGTTCGCACCAAATTTTGAATTGAACAACTCCAATGCACCCCATACCTTTATATTGTTCACATCAATGTTTACATTGGTAGTGCTCACATATTCAGGGTGTACGGCAACCGTCCATTTTTGTGCTCCGGTATATATACGGTCAAGATTTACTTGAACACGGTCTGCCAAATCTTGTATAGACGAAGCGAAGAAACTGAACTTAGGCAAAGAAGTGAAGTGTATCTGATTATCACTTTTCACATAATCAAGAAAATCACATCGCGTCAATTCATCTCCCGGCCAGTTGAACTTTACGTTATCATAGACAAACGCTTCTCCCGAAGTTTTTCTTGCCGCCTTTTTTAATGCCGTAGGATCATAGTTTATCTCAAACTTCTCACCACGGTACATAACATAGTCACCTATCTCAAAAAGAATGGGTACGGCACTTTTCAGAGTGCTTGTCACAAAACATGCACCCATCCATGTACCATTATACTCCAAACCTTTCAGTGTACAACGTACCGTATTGCCAGTTTTATCATAAACCTTCCATGCCATACAGCTATACTTTTTCAACCAATGCAACTATCTTTGTCGGTTCCGCAACACTATACGAGGGGATTATTTGAGTTCGAGGATCAGTTACTCTGAATTTTACCGGGAAGGTCAAGACTTCATCCATATTGGACTTATTAAATTCAAAATCTCCAACCTCCAGTAAGTAAAGTCCTTGCCGCCCGATACCCGTGTGCGAGTTATATATTTTCAAGGTGGCACCGTCACCATTTTCTCCCGTGAGATAGTTTTGAAAGGCCATAATTTTATCGTATGCAGTACCCAAATCTCCCTTATAGCACATCTCGGCTTCCAAGTCGTATGCCTTTAATAGCAGCTTATCGGGTATGTAAGTATCTTCACCGTCTTCATCCGGCCAATCCCGTTTGGGTAAATCTTTCGTTTCCCCACCCGGCTTGAACGGAAATTCTGTGCACACAATTCCAAAATGCGCCAAGCTGTCTTTGACTGGAGCATTCTCGGTAGTTTTCTGCATCAAAATAGAATACGGTTCGTTCATATACATATATTAAAAAAGAGCTTGCCGCAGAGATATTTAGTCTCCACAACAAGCTCTATGGCCTTATACTTTAATCTTATTTCAACGCAAATATAATTGTATTTTCTATATAATCATAGAAAATAATGCCATAAAAGCATTTTTTAGTAGATTATTATACTCAACCCCTAACTTGCTTCCACGTGTATGTTGAAAAACATAAAAAATATCATTTGTCATAATTTTATTTATTAATACTTTTGCATTTAATTATAAAAGAGGTTATTATATGTTAGGAGTTAAGTACTAAAGGTATGATAGAAAAGGAACAGCAAGCCAAAAGAGTGTACCATCGAACAAAACCTGCGAGTAAAAGTAAGGTTCGGGCTATCAGATTTGATTTAGACTTGGTAGAATTTGTAAATCTACAACCAAACGTAAGTCGATTTATAAATGATCTTATTCGGAGAGAAAAAGAAAAAATAGAAAGAATGAAAGCTATTGAAGTTCGTGAAATCTTGAAAGAAATGAAATGACATTCATTATTAAAATATATAAATATGTGGCAATGTAAGAAATGTTGTACTGAAAATGAAGACCAATTAAGCTACTGTAAAAATTGTGGAATGAGTAAAGCCAAGTCGCTTCGCCAACCTCGTTTAAATAAAAAGAAAAATAAGAAAAAGCCTATAAAAGAAATTATTTATACAATAATGTATGGTATTATATTCACTATTGGCTTATACGCAGATTTTACGATTGCAACATGGTTGGGTGGTTTTGCATTTGGAATTTCTTCTATTTTTCTATTGGACAGATTATTAAAAAACGTATCATTATTCAGTTCAGATCTTGTTATAGGAGTACTTGCTATTGTTTTTATTAGTATATTCTTGTCCGCAATGTTTAAAGCATGTAATTCTTCTATTTCAGACAACGAAGAAATCTACCAATATCATAACAAAAAGACTGGAGAAGGACAAAAAGAATATGGTGGTAGTATTGAACAGCAACGAGACTTGGAAATGATAGATGAATATTCAAAAACGCACCCTGACTTTTAACAATAAATAGGCTGGCTTCATAGTCAGCCTATTTATTTGTTATGTATTGATAAGAATCGCAAGTTGGCTTTCATTGTTATTTCCAACTATACCGCCGCTAAAGATTTGAATTTATTTAGAAAATACACCTGACCTTTCCCGGTCACACAGCACGTATGTTTTATGAATGTAGGATTACCGCCCTGCATTATAGCATTCTCCGTCACAAAGAAAAGTTTCATTTCCGCAGCTCTTTGTGTAGGAGTGTAATCAAATAGATATTTATTCTTTGACCTGCTCCATCGCTTATGACGAATAAGATATTTATTTTCCACAAGCCAATCATACAACCGATATTCTCCAATGGTATATCCGTTTTGGGTTATCAGTTTGGCAAGGTCACGGACAAGAATATTGGTAGAAGCATTCTTTACGCATTCTGTAAAAACCACGGCAGGTTTTGTTTCCTCTATGATAGCCTGCTTTTCTTCTTCCTTTTTCTGTACTTCCAAAGCCAATCGTTCTTTTTCCTCTTCGGCTTGAAGAACCATCAAAGCAAGGTCTTTACGGGAAAGTTCACGCTTGTTTTCTTCAAGTTCTTCCCAACGATTAATAATTTTGGCTCGTAAATTTGCATCATAACCACTTGCGAGAAGAAGGCAATCCTTTTTGGTGAGAATGTAACAAGACACTTCTTTGCTTCCACCGTTTGGCATAGGTTGAGGTCTTGATGATAATTCAAAACTGAATTGTCGTCTATCTTCCAGTTGTTCAAGGATATTGCGAATATCTCGCATTACATTTGAATGAGTTTTGCCCGTAATTTCTGCAATCTGCAAGGAGGTCATTGTTCTTTTTTTACCTTTTCCCTCATCAATAGGTATTAACTGATTAAAATTTTCCATATCTTTGCACTATAAAGTTAATGTTTTCCCCATCAGCGGCTCGGACATCTCCGCTTTTGGGGAATTATTTTGTCCGATCTTGTAGTAGGCAGGGAATCGAACCCCAATACGCCATTACTCGTACCTACTGAACCCTCCTTAATATAATAGTCACGCTTGACATAATAGTAAAGAGAAAGGGCAAATCCCGATGAAGCCTAATGTGGTTGTCTGCCTCAAAGAGAATGCCCTATAATATTTTACTCCAGTTCATGACAACCACGTAATGAACCTTACAGCATTGTTTCCAGCGCAAATATAAAGACGATATTTTCACCATACAACAACCTAAAAATCAATAAAATAAATTCGGTAAACATCAGTAACAAACGGTAAGAATCGGTAAATAAAAACAGTTATATTTACTCTAAAATTTAGACATAATATAAATAATGCGCGTATCTACCGTATTGTGGCGAGATGTTGATTGTCATTTATGATACCGTTCAAATAATATAGGAATATAAAAGGCTATAAATAAGGATGTTGCAAAACGCATGTTAATCCCCATTCATTTTATATCTTACCATGACATTGCCATCGGTTTCAACTTTACAGTTTCCACCATGAACATATACATAAACTTTAGCCACATCGCTTTGCCTTACATGTAGTTTAGCCCGATCATATACACTTACAAAAACTTTGGCACAATCCTCCACTTCAAGAGTCAATTCACTATCATGCCGCAAATGGAGAGTAACAACTGTAAATTTACCGAAAGAAAGTTTGCCTGAACATTTACCGTTCAGTACATATACACCATTGTCGCCTCCGATCACTGGTTCATCAACAAAAATATGGTTTTGATGAAGCAGACTCCGGTCAAAATTGCCTTTTATATATTCCACCGTCGGATAATCGTGTTCAATACAAAAATCAATGCCCCGTATATACATTCCGATCAATTCTTGCTGGCTTTTATTGTTTTGCCAGTCACCTTGCCATTGTGTGCAGAGGCCATACGATACGGCATGACCTCTCAATTCACTATTCAATCTGTTCATAATCATATATTAAACTTGTTTACACCGTTTATATTCCTATGTAGTATATCCCTGATTTCTTCCACAAATTCCACATTCTTTGCTGTATTTATCTGTATCATTGTCAGTTGTTGTAATTGTGCTTGTGCTATTACATTATAGGCCGGGAACAATTCTTCAACCAATCTGCGCACATACTCCCGTTTAACACTCACGTCAGCCCGGATTGCATTTATATAAGAAGCCAAAAGGTTAGCGGTATTTTCAGTAACATTCTGTATGCCTTTAGATAAACCACTTCCACTGTCTTCTTCCTCTTCCTTCATACTGATACCATATTTCTTTTCCATATAGTTATTCAGTTTGTCAAGCATGGAATAGTAATCATCGGTTTTCTCACTTACCCCCATTAGATAGTCCGCAATACTTTCCAACTCCTTTTCGTCAAGAGAGAAATCCTTGCCGAAATAACCACTCATTCCATCCTCACCAAAAAGCATCTTTTGAAGCTGTTGCATGGCCGGTTCCAAAATACTTATTTTGAGAATGGAGTTCATAACATCACCCATAATGTCGGCAACCTTATTTTTGAAAGCTTCGGCACCATCCTCGCCTTTCTGCCATGCCTCATACAAGGCATCTCCCAACTGCGAAGCCCAGTCTTTCAAATTAATGCCATAAAGAGATTCAGCCGTTTCTTCGGCAAAATCCTTTATTTGCTGTTTCATCTCCGCAATCTGATTCTCATAATCAGCCACTTTGCTATCATCCGTCTTCTTCTTGTCAATTTCGGCTTGCCGCTGTTTCTCCAATTCTGAAAGTTGTTCTTGCATCAAGGCACGTTGATACCCGTATGCACCGCCTTCATCGTATGCCGAAACACGTTTTTGAAGTTTTTCCGCTTCCTGCTTATATTTCTGCAAAGACATCAAATCGAAGATGTTGATCTTCCCCTTATTGCGTATTGCCTCAATCTGATTATTTAATTGATTCAACCGGGTACGGTCATTTTCTGCATCTACAAGTTTTAGTTCCGTGCCACTGCCCAAGAAACGTTCAAGAATACCGTCAATCTGTTCGTATATATACTGCAACTGTTGAGCACGAAGTTTACTTTTTTCAATAGCCTTATCAAGCTTTTTGTCATGTGCTTGTGCTATCTTCCCAATCCAGTTTACAGCTTCACCGGCAGCGGCAGCAATACCACCAACTATTCCACCTTTGGCGAATCCCTGCCCGATATTGCTTATAGAAGACATGGCATCCTGCACATTACCCATCGTGTCGGCCATACCCTCATTGCCCAAAGCATCGAACATGGAAGACATCTGCCCTGCAAAATTGCCGACAAGATCAGCACTTTCAGCGGCACTTTCTCCTATGGCTGCAATCTTTTCTATGGTACCCTTTTCATCTTTATCTCCACTGGAGAATAAAGAACGAATATTTTTTATGAGAGTGGCAAACGGATTCTTCTGTAATCCGGCCTTATATAAGTCTTGTATGGCTTTCTTTAACTTCTCAATTTGAGAATATTCTCCTGAAACATCAATCCGTTTACCATTCTCATCCAAATACCAAGAAGTAAAAGCTGTTGGCTTTCCATTCTTGTTTTTAGTTACAGAAGCATTATCAATAATCTGTTGCACATAATCGGATGCTTGCTGTATCTGTCCGTATGATTTATAGGTCTGATCTCCAAATATCTGTTCCCATACCGGAAGAAGTTCAAGCAGTTGTCCCCTTAGTTTTGCCAGTTCCTCCTTATATTCGGTAAAAAGAGCTTTCTGTCCGGGAGTCATGCCTTCAACATTCCCAACAAGTTCATTATTTTCACCAATGAAGGTGCCGGTTAAGGGAGCATATTTCTCGCTTAAGTCCCGTATTTTTTCAGCGATAGATTTGTATTTGTTGAGGGCAGTAACTTCTTTCAGCTTTACTTCCAAACTATCTTTTTCAATAGCTTCTTTAGCTTCCTTCCATGCACTGAAAAACTGTTTATACAAAACACTGTCTTTACCTCCAAGTGATTCTGTGGCCTCTTGTTCGGTGAAAGTCAAAGGTATATATACCCCTTTATCCTTCATTTTCTTAGTTACCTTTTCAGCTAATTCCTCGGATTTCTTCTCATATTCAGACAATGCTCCGAAAGCGTATAAAGAAGCATCCTTCTTACTTGCACCGGCATTGACAAGCTGCTTGTATATATCCCATTTCTTTGAAACATCAGACACGTACCTTTCAAGTTCCTTTGCGGCCTTATCCGAAGCTTCTTTCATAGCGTTGGCATCAATATCCAGAAGCACTTTCCGTATAGAGACTTTCAATTCCCTACGTTCTTTGGTTTTATCGTCAAGCTGGTTAAGAATCTTATTCAATTCATCCCGATAATTTTCAATATCCACAGGTTCTTTACCTTTGAATAAGGAGTCAAAAATACCCGATCCTTTAACCTTATTGGCAGCTTCTCCCTTTCCAACAATGTCAGTCCACTTCTTATATTCAGAATATGCCTCCTTTAGTAAGTTTACCCGTTCTTTCAATCTTTCAGCGAAGGCATCCTTTTTGCTCTTATCCTTACTTGGATCAGTGAGAGAAAAACCGATTTCTTTAGCTCCTTTCTCACCGGCTTGCATTGTGTCGAAAGCCTTTTTATAATCTGATACAATTTGCTTCTGCCAGTCGGGAAGTTTTGACAAGTCAATAGCTCCAATACCTGACAAATCTATTCCGGCTTTAATCAATACCGGCTTCAATTGATTTGTTATCTCTTTAGCTTCCTTATACGCTTTTTGTATTCCTTCAATAATTTTCTCTGAATCCGTAGAAACCTTTATTTGAGCTTCAAATTGCCCATCTGTGGCTTCATTGAACTTTTTCTGCAAATCTGACAAGCTCTGAATAGTTTCCGTATATTCAGCATTAATCTTAATATTGAATTGTTTTTCAAGAATCTCACCATTAAGAAAATTCCGTATATCTACCGGCATCTCTTTAAATTGATCCAAGAAAGAACTTATATCCAAACCGATAGCTATTTTTTGAGCGTCACTCAAATTGTCTAAATTCCATCCGGCAGCTTGTAATCGTGACTTATATTCAGATATGAAACTCTGCATATCCGGTGATACTTCTTCCTCAAAAACACGTTTAGAGTTTTTCCATGCCTTCCGCAGCTGAAAAATATCATCCCTATATCCTCCCGTGAAAGGTAACTCATTATTCAAACTGGCTAATGCCTTGGGATATTCTTTGATTATATCCAACTGCTCTTTCAATGATTTGCCCGAAGCGACTTTAGCAAAATCATCATACTTGGCTATAACTTTCTGCATGGCAGTATAATACTCTATATAGCTACCAGCCATACGGTCTATAATCTTGTCTATCTGCTTCTCTGTCTTGATGTAGTCTTCAATATTTTCACTAAAGCTTTCGTCAAAATAACCATCAGTAGCATCATTCGCATATTCAGATGTACCTCTTATGGCATTCAACAATCTATAAGCCTCTTTTGTATCATCCAAAGCATTCCGAAGCAATATATATTGTTCCGCAAGGCTTTTAACTGTATTTCCTTCATCATCAGTCTTAAACGTTTCATTAAAAGTATCTGCCCAAACCGGGGAATAATCCTTTAATGCTGTTTTCATTTCTTCAATGGAAGCAATCAGTGAGGCATCATTCGCCTTAAAAGGATCAACATCAGCAAATTTTTGAGCTTCTTTCGTTAGGTTCTTGAAACCGTCTTGTGCTCTTGTTGTCAACTCGGAAATACGCTCGTTCATTTCGTCAGCCTTTTGCCCGGACTTATACCATAATTCAGCAATGGCAGTAAGCCCAGTAAACAAAAGCATGTATGGATTAAAAAGCAAACCTTTTAATGCAACTCCTACTTGTTTTATACCATAACCCAATGAGATCATGGCTACACGCCATTTACTTGTTGAAAGTGCAGCCGACATTTCAGCACGAGATATACCAAGTACCTGCACAATATGACCGGCTTGTCCTGATTTCAATTTTCCAAGTGCCATTAACCGCAAGGCATACTCCTTAGTTAAAGCTCCACTACTTGCCAACGCTTTCCAATCTGCGGTTGTCATAGTATTACTTGAAGCTATAAGTCCTTTTTCCGCATTAGTAAGTGTACGATAACTGGATGCGACAACAAGATTGGCTGCTGCCTTTTGCTTGGCAGCAAGCGTACTTTTTATAAGAGCCGCACTTTCATTCCCAATCAAGCGGTTTGCGCCAAATGTAGCTACCTTATATACTCCAAAGGCTCCAACGGCAGCTTCGATAGCCGGTACAACTTCTTTCCAATTTTGTGCAAGGGTGGTAAGGCTTTCGGCAGTCCATTTCAATGTACTACCCGTTGACTCCGCAATATCACCAAGCATAATGTCAATCGCATCAGCCAAGTTCTTCCATTTGGACTTAACTGATTCTGAAAGAACTTCCTGCATATTATTAAACATGCCACCATCATCCGTAAGTTCCCAAAGAACATCTTTTACATCCTCAAACGTAACCTTCTTTTTCGAGATCATATCAAGCACTTCACCGGCACTGACAATGCGGCCTTCCAACTTGCTGAATCGCTCGGCCAGTTTATCCACCATAGGAATGTTCGCTTCCGTCAATTGTCGTAATTCCGTTCCTTTCAAGAATTTAGCAGCCTTTATCTGACCGTAGGCCAATATGATACGTCCCATATCAACACCTACACCGGCTGATATATCAGCCAGCCTTTTCATGGTATCATACAATTCATTGTATGGTATAGAATACGCGGAAAGTTGTTTGGCATACTGATTCAAGTCCATAACCCCGAACGGAGAAGCAACAGCCAGTTTCTTAATCTGATTGAATATGGTTGTAGCTTTGCCTTCATCTTGCAAGATAGAGGCCATTGCAATTTTCTGATTCTCCAACTCACCACCAATATCAACCACTGCACGTAAGAAATTTTGTGCCGCATAAATGGAGTATAGCCCCAAAAATTCATTTCTTAATTGTCCGACAATACTCAACTGGCTGTTCATTGCTCCATTCATATTGAGAGTGGCTGTCATGTGCCGCCTTGCTGCATTGGCTGATCTCTCACGGGCATTAGCCAAATCCAGTTCCGCTTTGGCGGCACGGGCGGCTCTTTGTCGCGCAAGCTCACGTGCAGCTGCGGCAGAAGCCTCCGCTTTGGTTTGAATGGCTGCGGCTTTGGCGGCGCGTAAATCACTTGCTGTAAAGTTTGTATTCAACCCGGCGGCTTGCAAGGCGGCACGGACAGCTTGTGTGGTACTGGCCTTATCCACTACCACATTGATCTTAAACTTCTCACTTTGAAGCAAAGTCTTCATATCGCCAACCAACTTCTTCTTGTCAAAACCCACATCAAGTTTTGCCTGCAAGTCTTTGGTGATTTCCGCTTTCAATTTTTTACGTTGTTCCGCTGTCTTATCACGGAACAGTATATCAAAATATAAATTACCGAGATCAGCCATATATTATTGTGTTTGTGTTACTTATAATCATTAATGTTAATTGCTGTTTCTCCATTGCCATACTTATCTTTCCAGCGTTTGGCAGCATCCTCTATTTCGCTTACGGAAGGGGATTTGAAGTTCTTCGTATCGTGCTTCTTTTCCTTGTTGTCCTTGTCACAATCTGTAACCACAATAGACACATCCATTGCCAATAGTTCAATTTGTGCATTTGTAAGTACCCAATAAATACCAAACAAGGGCTTGCTTATTGGAATCCCAAATACTCTCAAAGGCTCTGTCAGCCACGGATAGGACTTGCCTATTTCCCACGTTTGTCCGTAGCTGGTTCGTGAAGGATATGCTCTGCTTCCTCTTTTGTCATTGTCATCATCGTGTCCTTCATCGCGGTCAGATATATGGTAGCAGTCAAGTAGTCTTCCACTGGAATTTTTTTTTTGCCGACGGCTATAACCTTCATCAGCTCATGATCTCCATATTGTTTGATATAAAAGAACCATCGCCACAAGAAAGGATAGAAGAACTTGATCTTCCAATATCCGTTCAAAATGATAGCGGCTGCACATTGGCAACTGATCTTATCATCATTTCCCGATTTCTGCATGGTACTGGTGAATTTGCGTATAGTCCCTCTTTTCAGCCATGAAATACCATATTTCTTTCCTCGGACTTCCACATAGTCCACACTGTCTTCCAACACATCATTCAATAGCCTTTCATCCTCCGGTGTAGGAAGTGTTATGTCATTCTTCTTTGTCATATTTTATCGTGTTTTATACGAAAAAAGGTGGTGGCCGGTATCAAGTAGCTCACCACCTTTTCGCTGATATGAATTTTGCAAAGTGTTATATCCTAAGTTTTTTATTCGGACACTTTTTTACGTAAAATGTAAATAGAGGCACCCTTAGCATCATTCAACGGAGAAACAGATACATTAAAGTACCCCGGCTTATCCTGCTCGCTGACGAAGTTGCTATACCCCTCAACATTCGGTAAGAACAAGGCTGTTTGACGGTCTTCACTACGCATGAAGAGTCCTCCGATTACTTTCTTCGGTTCGATATTGTAACCTTCACCTTCATAAGTCTCACCATCAATGGTAGCAGTCATAGTCACCGTTTCCGCTTTCTTGTTCAGTAACAAGTCATTGATCTTTCCTGCCACGGAAGGTACTTGAAACTGAATATCGGAATCTCCAGCATTAGCAATAGAAGTCCAAGTTGCTCCGGTTGTCAACTTGATCTTGGAAACATCGGCAGCTCCGGTATCAAATGTAACTCCGTCAGAGAGTACCGGCAGCTCCATATCAAAAGCCGCTAAAGTTGCGAGGTCACTATTGACTTTGGACACATAATAAACCTCCTTCATCTGATTAAAGAGCACCTTTAACTCTTCCAGTTTGGTAGTAATAGAAATCTCTGCCATAATCGTATCTTTTTAAGTTTGTGTCATTTGTTTATTATTAGCTTCGCTTGTATTATTAAGGAATGAAAACCGAGTCCGTCATTTCCTCCGGGAAGCAATCGTGGACTTACAGCTGAAAACAATTCCGTCACTATTGGAAATTTTGAAACCACTTCCATTTGCATTTCATCCAAACGGACTGTATTCTCAATACCGTTTGAGCGATCATGCGCAAAAACGTTTATCTGACAGTAAGTGTCTTGGTAGGTACTTCCTTTATCTTGGATAGTTTGTGGCAACCGGATAACAACAAAGTCCTTCATCGCCTTTTGTTCAGCAGCCGGACGATCTGTTATGAAAACCTTTTCACCAATGCCGGTTACTGCATCAGCGATTTGTTTTAATATATCCATACGTCTATAAACTGTCCGTCCCATCATTTCATTGGTTTAAAGTTCTTGAATAATGTATTTTGTGCCCTTTGAAATGTTCCGGTCAGAACATCTGCATTCAACACATTCTCCAAATAGGTTGAATATTCAGTACCCGTGCACATTACTATCTCAAATCCTTTACGTGATTCCGACTTATATCTTTTCAAGAAATCAAAGGAGAATGCTTCGCCATAACCTTTATCAGTTTCTATTGTTCCAGTAAAACGTCTGTTCTGATTATCATAACTGACACCTACAAATGTTTCACCTTTAGTCAGCTTTACTCTCACCGGTTGTTTCATTGAACCTCCACTACAAACGAAATAGGAAAATCTACCGTCCATGAATAATCCGCACGCATAACTGGTTATTGTATTACCCGTAAGATTCCGAAAGCCTGACTTGTTATCAAGTGCATCTTGGATAAGTTCTTCACAGCATTTAGTCAAGACATCAAAGATATATCCTGAAACAAGCTCCTTTGCCTTCCTTATTCCTTCATCAAACAATACTTCATTGCTCCGGTTATCCATGCGTTAATTTTTTGCAAGATTGAAATACACAGTTGTTCCCAAATTTCCGGCATAGCTATCAGTAACCATACATTGAGTGAAAGTGCCTTGTCTGTCCGTGACATCTATCAGATCACCGGCCAATATTCCTTCAACAATTCCGGGAAGGCTCAACAGATAATCGCTCTTTATCACATTATCGGTTTTGAATGTCCGCAAATTTGTACTACCTTCCTTTCGGCATATACCTTCATACAAGATCACCTTCTCACCATCACTGAAAGAATCCTCACCTATAATTCGGTAAACAGTACATTTGTGCGGATGCCGTGGATTATTTACTTTCATACTCAAAAATTGACTATTCTGATTTTAGTGCCCTTTACAACTTCTTCATCCCATTTCTCATACAGTTCTTTCGCCATTTCACGGAGTTGCCGCTTGTCGTATGCACTGGTCTGCCAACCACCTTCCTTATGCTTCCATCCCCCGTCACTGTCTTCGGTATCATTCTTACTGCTTGGAGTGCTTGCACACCACATGTAAATATCGGCAGTGGCAAGATCAAGCTGCCTTTCGGTCAGTTCACTTACCATTGTTCCAAAAGCGATTTTCCGCTTGACAAGAACCCTTTTGAGGGCGTTGTCCGCTATTTCATAAGCAGTTGCGCCACTCAAAAAGTCCTCAATGGTCATATCTTCCGTATGAGAAAGTTCCTCATTCATTCTTGCATGAATTTAAGAATTACACAGTTACAGTAGAGATGAACATATACTGTGGCATTCTCGGCACACACATTTGGGCGGCTTCACTTTCAATATAGATTGAATGTGTTTCAGGATTGGCTCTCTGTGTCAGTTTCAAGCGTCCACCGTCATAAGAAGCAACCTTGTTTGCCTCATATCCCAAAGTCAAAGGCTCCACACCTTGAATAGTACCGATCTGACCTACTGGTATAAAGGCAATATTGGTGGCCTTGAAGTTCTCCACTTGTTCAGTGATAAGATCAGGTTGTCCGTCCGCATCCTTACCGGGCTTGTCAACAAAAGCATAGCTGTCACGTGGCACGATTTCATCCACCTTAACCAGTTTCTTGAAAATGGCTTTCAGGCGGTCTTCATCTTCATTCTGTGCATTGGCAATAACCGTACTATCATCCGTCACAGTCGGATAGAGGGAATGGCCGATACGTTTAAGAACCGTGGTATGAGTCATTAAATCATCCCATAAGTCCTGCGCCAGCTCCATCCTGATCTTGCCCAAATAATGATATTTGCGGCGAATCTCTTTCACTCTGTTCTTTACATCCATAATCGGATCAGAGGCAGAGCCTTGATTTGCCGGAATATGTTCATCCTTAGTCCACCAGCGGCTTGTGCCGGCCAATACTTGATAATGGTTTTCAGGGATATTAAAGTCAATAGTGATACCCTTCAAACCACGTGGGTTGTTATCAGTATCAATAGTGAACTTACCCGTGGAAACAATTCTCATTCGCTGGTGAGTAAGCGCATTGTAGTACGATCCGATAAGACCGTCAGCACTTTCATCAAGCAAGCCCAAGAACACATTCTGCATCTCTTCCGTCAATGCGGACATGCCTACCCGTTGCAACAGCTGCAATTGTTGTCTCACAGTCACACGGTTCAAACGGTAGAACTTCTTTTGAGTCGGGATATTACCCGTCCTTCCTTCGAGTTCTCCCAATGCAGCTTCATAACCCGGACTTTCCGGATCAACGTAAGCTGGCAGCGTTTTCACGCCGAGGCTCGTAATAAGCTGGGAGAAAGTATAATCCAACTTGGTTGCTTCAAATTCAAAACCATCAATTTGAAGTAGGTCATACTTCTCCTTGTAACGGTCAATAAATTCTTGCCAAGTGTCCCCACCAAGCCCATACTCGATAACCTTGTACAAATCAATAGGAAGTGTATTCATACAATTGTCGTATTTTAAATGTTGTTTTCAAATTCTTTTACTGCACCCATACAATTTGAGGAAGTGTAGTAATCTTTTGCAGGATAGCGACCACTTCTTCGTCAAACATGTACTGATAAATCTCTCCGGCATAGACTACTGTCCCACTGGCCTTTGTGTTGCCACTGGCTACAAGAATATCTTCTTGCAAATAACCATTAATGCCAAGAGTGGTAATATCTGATTCAGCCGCCTTGATCTGTGCATCCGTATAAGCGGTGAATGTCTTACCTGAAAGATCAAACTTCACAGCTGTACCGGCAGGAATCTTGCCAACCGCAACCCAATCGGAAATGTTGCTCACCATACCACCGCCCGGATAACGGTGACGGATTTCACGCCACACTTTACGGGCATGTCCGTATTTCACGGTGTTCACATCAAACGTGTTACCCATTGTTCCCATACATTTATTGTTTTAGAGTTAATAATTTCAATTCTTCTTCCAGCCTTCCTTCTTGCCTTTACGTTCAAAGTATCTGCTGGCTGCATTGTGTTGTGTTCCACCTGAACCGTCAGAAGTTCTTGGGGCGGTGCCATAACCCCTGCACGCCTTATATTCTGCATCATATTTCGGCAGAAATTCAGTAACCAGTTCATCCACAGTTTTCTTGGTATCGAAAGTTACCCCTTGTAAGGTCTTGCTCAACACATAATCATCATTCGCTTGTTTGGCCTTCATTGCAGCCGTAACCTTCTTCAACAAATCAGCTTGAACCTTTTTGCTGTCTTCCGCGTCTAAACGTGCTTCCAGTTCTTTCAGTTTCTTCTCCAGTTCATCATCGTTTTTCGGTGGTACCGGTGGAGTTGGAGGTGTCGGGGGAGTCGGTTGGGGCTTATAGTTTTTCTTAAAGTCCTCAACTCTGGTTGCGACATCATGGTTGTACTGTCCTTGCATCCCTTTCAGAAAATTCACAGCCTTGTTCCAATAAGCCTCGTCAGGCTCCGAACCTTCGGCTATGGGATTAAGTTCTACATACGTCTGTAATGTCTGCGGTGAAAAACTGGTTTCTCCAAGTTTCTCACTTAATGTGGATAAGATTTTTTCTTGTTCCATCGTGTTTATTTTGTGTTTATGTTGAATAAAAAAAGAGTCAGACAATGCTTTTTGCATCAATCTGACTCTTTGGTCTTATTTTCCATTTAATAGTGGGCAGTATTGGACTCGAACCAATGAAGACGAAAGCCAATAGATTTACAGTCTATCCCGTTTGCCACTTCGGTAACTACCCGTTTTGCGGAAGCAGAAGGATTCAAACCTCCGAAGCCTTTCAGCTTGCCTCTTTAGCAAAGAGGTGGTATCGTTCACTCACCCATACTTCCAATATGCGACCTACAAGATGTCTCGGTGAAACCACCGCATTTCCCTTGTATTTCGGACGTTATTCATTCTGTGTAGCGTATTAGAGAATCGAACTCTGGTTTCCACCGTGAAAAGGTGACGACCTAACCGTTAGTCGAATACGCCATTTGTTGAGATATAAGGATTTGAACCTTGAATAGCAGAACCAAAATCTGCTGTGTTGCCATTACACCATATCTCAATATGCGCGAAGAGAAGGACTCGAACCCCCGACAATCAGGTTTGGAATCTGACGTTCTTCCAACTGAACTATCTCCGCTTCATTGCGCCCGGTGATAGAATCGAACTACCGACCTTTACATTAACAGTGTATTGCTCTACCAATTGAGCTAACCGGACAATATACCTATACTCACCTAACCTGCGATACCCCATTTCAGCGTACCTGTGGGAATTGAACCACACCGTATAGGTTTTGTGGAAAGAGATGAAATCGAATCACCTTAACCGGATTTTCAGTCCGGCGCATACACCACGTCTGCCATCTTTCCATATTCTCCCTTTATCCCCATACGCCACATCGAAGGGAGAAACAATGCGGCAACTCCAACTATTGTTGCGGAGATTCGACTCGAACGAATGACCTTTGGGCTATGATCCCAACGAGCTACCAGCTGCTCCACTCCGCGATATTATCCTGAAAACTACTTTGTACCCACAATATCCACATTTATGTAGTTCTTGCATCTACGACACTTCACTCTCAATATAACAACACCATTGACATAGCTTATATCAGTTAGTTTCTGACCGCATATCGGACATAAAACTATCTTGTTGTATATTTCCCTTTGATCTGCATCTTTATCCGCACTAATTTTTATCATACTCCATGTTTTCGTTGCAAATATATGTACTGGATTTCTTTTCTCAAAACATTTTTGATATTATTTTCTATTAAAATGTAGAAAATAATACTCTTTATGCGTATTTTTGTACTGCAATATTAGAATCAGAGCTTATAGGCCGGTCTCCACATGTGTAATGTGAGGATCGGTTTTCTTTTTATGGAGAAATATAGTGGAATAAAAACGGTTAATGCCAGTTTGGTGCTTGATTATGAATATATCCAAATGTTAAGGGACGCGGATAGGAAAATTCCTAATCCGAATAAGATAATCGCACAAGGTGGAGGGCAGGAAAACATGCTCTCCACCCCGGCTGATATTACCATCTGTGGGGGATGCCGTGGAGGAAGTAAAACTTTTACTCTTCTTATGGAAACATTGAAAGATATAAAAAATAAAAACTTCCGTTCTGTGCTTCTCCGGCATGAGATAGACGATCTCTCTGATATGGTAGAAACATCATCCACCTTATATGATGATTTTGGGGAATACAACAAGTCCAAAAACGACATGCGCTGGAATTTCTATAAAGGTGGATTTTTAAAATTCAGCTATCATGCTGACACACTTGACGATTTCAAAAAGCGTTTTCAAGGTAAACAGTTCGCATATATAGGTGTGGATGAAATAACCCACATGGAATATCTCAAATTCAAATACCTTATCACTTGTAACCGTAACGCCTTTCATATCCGTAACCGCTTTATCGGAACATGTAACCCTGATCCTGACAGCTGGGTTGCAAAATTCATTGACTGGTGGATCGGAGAAGATGGTCTTCCAATCCCGGAACGTGATGGCAGAGTCCGGTATTGTTTTATGGACGGGGACAATGTTTCAGGTATATATTGGGGAGATACCCGTGAGGAAGTATATGAGCAATGCAAGGATATTATACACGCCTACTGGAAGCCGGAGTATGAGCAATATGGCACACCACAAGAACTGTTTATCAAGTCGGTTACTTTTATTGAAGCAAAACTTTCCGATAATGTAAAACTGATGTCTTCTGATCCGACCTATTTGGCTAACCTTGTCAACCAGTCAGACGAACAACGCGCACGCGATCTTGACGGTAACTGGAAATACAAAGCTGCCGGAGATGATATAATAAAGCTGACTCACATGGAAGCCTTATACCGCAATTCCATGCAGATAGGTGATGGAATACGCCGGGTATCATGTGATGCGGCATTTGAGGGTGGCGACAGTCTTGTCATGTGGCTGTGGGAAGGATGGCATATAAGAGACATATTTGTTTGCAAACTTGACAGCAAGAAAACAGTCGATACCGTAAAAGCGATGCTGGAAGAATGGCATGTAAGAGAAGAATGCTTCACCTATGACCTTAACGGACTCGGACAAATATTCAAAGGCTTTTTCCCGAATGCAATCCCATTCAACAACAAAGAAGCCGTGGAAGAGAAATTCAAATACATCTATGCGAATTTAAAATCACAAGCGGCATATCTGTTCGCACAAAAAATTATCAACCGGGAGATTTCCATTGAACCGACTCTTCTTGAACGCAAGTTCTCCGGCAAAGGGTTTGAGAAAGTTCCCCTTAGACAGATTCTCGACAAGGAAAGGAAAGCGATACGAAAGGATGAAGACAGTGAAGAGAAAGGCTGGACTATTATCAAGAAGATTATAATGAAAAAATTAGTAGGTCATTCTCCCGACTTCATAGAAGCATTGCTTATGCGAATGATTTTTGAAATTAAACATAAACGCAAACACATAAAAGGTTTAGGATTAATATGATAGCAGAGATTCTTACAAAAAAGCCTTTTGCAAGGGTTACTCCCGAAGGTTACTTGCAAGGCAGGATTACGAGCGATTTAAGAAACGCATCGTTCACAAACAACAGTGATAGGCTGACATGGCAGCTCATTTCGCAGGCTGATTTTATCCGTGAGTTTTATCCTTCAGGGCACAAGATCAATTCGGAATTGTTTTACCCGGACAGACTGAAATATGACGAAGAGAAGAAACGGTTCTTCCGGGAGAAAGTATTCCGTGCTTCTTTTCCCTTTCAGATGATAATCACTATCCAACAACTTGTACATCTATGTGGCAATGACATTCATCATGAGCTGACCGATACCAAAGTTGATGAAAGTTCACGGGAAATATTTCTCGAATTTCAAAAAGGATGGCTGGATAAAAATATGGAGATTGCATTTTACGAATATGCCAAAAGTGTAAAAATAACGGGAGATGCAGCAATCGTATTCTATATGAATGAAGGCAAGGTGTTCACCAAGAATCTCTCCTATTTTGATGGTGACACTCTTTATCCTCACTACGATTCCATAACCGGTCAAATGACACTGTTTGCCCGGCGATACAGCGACTATGACGAAGAGGGAAAGGAACTCATTTCTTGGGTGGAAGTGTGGGATAATAAAAAAATGTACCGTTACCGGCAGGATAAAAGGGGAATAGCCGGAGCAATAAACAAAGTGAAACAGTATTTCGGTATTGAAGGATATACATTAGTGGAAGAACACGATCATGGATTTACCGAATGTCCGGTTGTATATTATCGGGACAAACACGGTGCCTGCTGGAGCTTTTCACAAGATAATATCGACAAGTACGAACTGGCTATTTCCCATTTGTGTCAAAACAATATGGCATACGCATTTCCAATCATGTTACTTAAAGGTGAAGATGTTGAGATTCAGGGAGATATGTATGGTGCGGTAAAAGCTATCACTATGGGGAAGGATGATGATGCAGGCTTTATGAATCGTCCCGAAGCATCACAATCATTTGAACTTCAAATTAATACATTACTTAAAATGATTTTTATGGGGAGTTTTGTTGTCATGCCTCCCGAAGTAAAGTCAGGAGATTTACCGGGTGTTGCTATCAAGCTGATCTATTCACCATCTTTGGAAAAAGCCATGATTGACTGCAAGGAATTTGACGAATCAATAGACAAAATGAAACGGCTGTTCCTGCACGGATATGGAACAGAAAAAGGCCAACTTACCAAATTCCTCAATTTGAAAATTTTTTCGTGGGCAGTTCCATACGTCCACCAAAATGCAGCCGAATTGGTATCGAACTTGGTACAATTAGTCGGTGCCGGTATTTTATCAAAAGAAACCGGCTCGGAAGAATCCGGCTATGGAAAAAACAATGAATGGGATCGTATCATGCGTGAATATAAGGAACAGCAACAAGCTGACTTGCTATATCAACTGAAAATCAAGAAAAATGAAAATAAAGAGGGTAATGCAAAATGATCTGTACCAACGCGGAGCGCGAAAGCAATCCCGTACTCCGCGCTCTGAATCCAATGTAACTATACATTAGGAAAAGCCGCCTCTGCCTACATAAAATAGACAGAGGCTTTACTTTTTCAACAATTTGGTTGATAAGCTTGTGTTATAACAAGTCAGCTTCTACATTGCAAATGTAATGAATGAATTGAATATGACACTACTTTCGATACAATTTTTTATTATAAGGCTTTCGAGGATATTTCCGGTTAAGCTTCTTTTGCAGATCATCATTGATACTTTCATTCAGAAGGATTTTAGAATTTAGCACCCGGACTTCTCCAGTAAGTTCCATAATAGTTTTAGATTGTGTCGCATTTTGTTTTGAAAGCTCAACATTGGCAATAGCCAGTTTGCTGCATTCTGATGCAAGATGATTGAGTTTCTTTGTGCTGATTAATGATAATCCAAACATAATATTCTGATATTTAGTATGTTAATTAATTATATTGCTGATACGGGAACGGCAAAGCATTTACAATGACCGTGATACGGTGGTAATTTGTCCCATTCCACATGAAATCCGACTTCATCGTCACAAATGTTACAAGGATAGGAGCTGCCACGCATGACAAAGAACCCTACGGCTCCACAGGCTTTAGCCTGCAATTCCCAATGCTTCATCCAACCCTCTGCCACAGCATACTCCGTCAAATCTGACAGTGCAGTCCAAGAGCTTACAGTACGTCCTACTCCAAAAGACTCCTGAACACCGAGTCTTGAAATAATCGGATAACCCTTTGAAATAGCTCTCTGTACATGCTCATTAAGCAATGGCGTTTTTACCGACTGCCTGATAGATGAAAGTAATTTGTCTTTGGAAAGGTTCAGTAGTAATCCGGCGGCAATGGCCGTTTCAACCTCCTTTGAAAACCGGTCAACATATTCTCTTGCACGTTGTGTGAAGGTTTTGCCGTATGATTCTCGCGTTATACATGTTATGATTGCATCCTTATTATCCTCATGTGTCGCTACTGCCAAAGTATAAGTATAGTCTTCAATTATTTCAAGAAGGGATAAAATAATGGCATCCACTTCCTCCTGCAACTGTCTGTTTGCTGAAAAACGGAATAGTTCAGGGCTGATCTTGTACCGGTATGAAATATCTATAATTTGCTTTGCCGCCTCGATCATTACAATTTGAAGATTGGTACGCATGGATAGCTCCGCATCCAGACGTTGACGGAGGTATTCTTTGGCCTCTTCAATTTCCTTATCAGTCGGTACCCTCATTTTTATGTTCCTCCTTAATACCTTCCTTGATACTATTCATGTTTCTCTCTTCTTCCAGTATCTTGGCATCATCTTCCGGTGATACTGGTTGCTGCAAGCCTCGTAGCCGTTCGGTAAGATCAGAATAGCTTTTAAAAAACTCTTCCATAAACTTAACGTCAGGGGTTGCATTACTAATAAGGAAACATACTTTGATCCATGTTTCCAAATATTCACGAAGTTCCTTATTGTTGGTTAACTCCCGAATCCGGGAAAACATTCCGTTATCATCCCGAAAACGCATACTCCAAAAACCTGACACTGCCTTAATACTGATCCAGTCATGTTCACTACCATTATCCCTCGTAACAATAAAGTTACCTACCTGAATACCATTTGTTTTTTTGCTCATAATCCTATTTTTAATTTACGTTCAAATCTATCTCCAAGATTAAAAAAGTATTCCTTACCGTAAGAGTTTATACGTTCTTCATCCGATGATACTTTATTCATTTCATAAATCAAGCAACTATACCTATCATCATCAGGAAGAAGCCCTTTGCACTCTTCTCTGATATAAATATGATGCTTCCCATTTACCCAATAAAATTCAGAGAGAAATCCACCAAGAAGCATTTCAATCATTTTTTGGTGTCTGACAGACAATTCTCCTTGCACTGCTATATCCATTACAATGCTCTTACCTTCTATTGTCTTCAATTCACATGAATAGTTCAAGGCCCGAAGAATAGACATCAGCTCAACACTTAACTCTATGTGATTCATATTTTTCATACTTTTACTATTTCAAATTCATCTGCATGTTTCTTACCAATCCAATCCCGTTTCTGATTTTCAGTTGCGCTTTCGTAGATTCTTCCTCGCTTAGACAAATGCCTTTTCCTAAAAATACCTTCTTCTCCAAGTTTGTCATAATCTCTTCTTGAAGGGGATAATCCCTTTGCCCTGCAAAAGAACAATCCCGTTTCCTTGTGTCTAAATTTTACTGCCATGCTTATTCCTCCCATGGATTTTCGTCTTCTTCCTCAACGTAAATCCGTTTTAATTTGTCTGATACTTCTTCAAGCTCACGCTTCATTTGATTTACATGAAATCCAGCTGGCATAGGGATTTCCAATGCTCCCCGTAGGTTATCTATTTTTTCAATAACCTCTGCAAATTCATCCGGTGCGATCATACTATTTGGTTCTTATTTTTAATTGTTTGATAATCTTCTCCACAGCGTCCAAGTCAAAAACAGTTGTTCTCTTCTCCATGTGGTACGTCCCCTCCAGTTTCTTCTCCCGGAACAAACGCTGGACTTGATAAATGCTCAATGACAAGCAGGCCGCAAGCCCTTCATGGGTATAAGCGTATCGTTTGCCATCTTGATAAACCGGTTTAGCGATCCTTTGCTTATAGTTACCCCGTAGGTCTTCCCGTTTCTCATAATAGAGTTTTTCCGTCAAGGCTGTTCCATACAAACCATACACCTGACCATTCGGGGTTCTTTTTTTACGATAACCGGCTTCCGAAAGAATACGTCCGAATACTGTCACATTCTCTTCTTTGGCATTATTGTCCCTACACCATTTGCAATATTTCCGGTACAGAATGGCCGAAGACATCCATTTGGGTTCAATATCGGCAATTTCCTCATAGCGGCACAGATAGTTCATTTGATACATGAACTTCATTACGGTACTACTTTCCGACTGATATTCATCCATGACATTTTCAAGCTCCTTACTGTCTGTCAACTTATAACCATTGGCGATAAAACGGTCACGTCCTTCCAATATCCAATTGAATATAGCTGGGTATTCGGCCTCCAAATCCCGTGACAGTTCTTTTTTCTGCCGGGCTTTGGGTATCTCCACCTCAAAGGGAATAATGCAAATACGCCGCCTCATTCCATAGCTCCAGTCTTTCAAATACGGCATTTGGTTGGCATTTGCCATAAGCAGAGGAATATTGTAAGCAGTGAAGTTATCGCCATAGATAGGCCGGGCTTCGGTAGGTTCACCACTGATAAGGCTCTTCAACGTGTCACTATCCTTACCAAACTCTAACGCTTGTATTTCAGAACAGTAGTTCAACCGCTTGCCATTAATGAAAGCGATATTTTTTTTTCTCTCATTTCCAGTAATCAATGCACCTATGCCGAAATTGCTGACATTCTCCCGGCCAAGTATGCCCATGATCGTTTCAAAGACTACACTTTTGCCATTGGAGCCGGAGCCACGAAGAACAAGCATAGTTTCCATTTTCGCCACACGCCGGTCAACAAAAATACTTCCAAGAAACTCCTGCAAAACTTTTTGCATGTTTTTGTCCGGCAAAACTTCATCCAGGAACATTCTCCAAAGAAAGACATGCTCTTCCGGCTTGTAGTCATAGGGAACACATGTAGTCTGTACCCAACGGCGGTTGAAAGAATGTGCACGGCGAGCATTCATATCAAACACACAGTTATTGAACACCACAATGGCATTATCAGGCTTCAAGGCTTTTCCTGCCACCACACGCTTACAGACTTTCAGTACACCCTCCACACGGGAATAATCACCATTGGGCATTTTGCATTTACGCATCAAGTCATATATCAGATTGCCAAAATCATCCCATGCCATCTCTTCATATATCCGGCCACTGAAATAGTAAGGCGTACCATTGAACTTACAAATCGAAGATCGTATAATGGCTGCACGCATCAAGTCCTGCACAGCGTCAACACGCGCTGCACTTTTGGACTCTTGTAAGGCGGCATCCAGTTTCTCGCCTTTCATAAGCCCGAAGACCTCATTTAACAACTTCCTATACTTTCCCTTCTCCATGTACAATCTATGAATTTGAATACCCGGCACGGGTTAAGGCCTCAACCATATATACTGACAGATTATTTATAGCAACATCTCCTGAATATCCAAATCGCCACAAATCAGTACGCCAGTCCTCTAAAGATGTGTCACAAGGTATATGATATTTTTGCATAATATCTCGCATCACCGCACAATCTTCATATCTTTCCTCTTCCTGCGCTTTTCTGAACACAGAAACAAAAACGTATCGCCCATAATCAAACAATATAGACTCAAACTTATTCATACCACCGTTTTTATACCCGAAAACAAAGCATTTCTACTGTTTTTATGCTATTTTTCAAGTGTTTTATGCCACAAATATAGCTTATTTTCTACATAATTACCATATAAATACTATTATTTTCTACTTAAAATATAGAATAAACACGCTTTTTTGAAGTCTTTTTGCCATGTTTTTATTCGTTGCATCATTGAAGACCAATAATCGCAAAATATTGATAAACAAAGGATAACTACTCTATTTCAATAGGAAATACAGATGGAACATTCTCTCTGATATGTATGGTTTATGTAGGGTTTTAAAGGCAACTATACATATATAACATATTGAAATACAAATCAATGGAAAAATAGTGCATAGTATGTATAGTTTTTTATGCAAACCATATTATATATATTTTTTCCCATACGCAATTTACATATAAACTATACATACTATACATTAAATTTCCATTGACCTAATAATGAATGATTTACACATGTATAGTTATGAAGTAAACTATACATATACTATACATTTTCAGAAGTAAAACTATACATCGGACATTCACTTTTGTAATTTATCATTGGAAAAGCCTTAAAAACATCCATTATTGGCTCCAAAAAAGAAAAAAAAATAAAAATCTTGACCGGGATTGAAACATGCTTGGTGTCTTGGGTAGCCGGGGGGGGGAGTGCCCTCCCTGCTTTCATTATCCAGTTGACCAGCAAAGAAGGAGAAAAGCCGCGCTTTGCCTTGATTCTCTTTATATTATACCTATAATATTAAATATAATCCGGCTTTTCCGCTTCTTCTGCTTTCCGCTTTGCTCGATCAGCTATAAAAAGGCTGCATCTATAACACTGCAAAGGCAGATAATAATGTACTGTTTCCTCTTCTTCTGTATTTTCGTCCTTCTTCATTTGCTGGAGATCGGCAATTTTCATTAATACATCCGCACGATCTTTCCCCCTCAAATAAGGCAAGGTTTGTTCGAGACCTGATAAAACCGCGTCTTTATCCCGGTATTGTACAACATTCCCGGCTTTTTCTTCCTCTTCTGTTTCTGTGCTTTTCTTTTTCTTCTTGCTTTTGGGGCTATCATTGTCAGGAAGGAAGGCGGCGCGGTTATCTTCAAAAGACCGTATCAATTTATTAATGCCGGGTTTATCCTTTGCAAGCTGGGCGGCTCCGCGTTGCGCCGTTTCTATTTTGGTGGATCGTGGTCTAAATATAGTTGCGTACGCTTCGCCACGACTGGCACCGGATGCGACAAGCATACAAAAGAAAACATCATCCGGGGTTAATTGATAAATTTGCTGTAAATCTGTTACGCGCTTACTGTACACCATATAAAACGATATAAAAGAGTTCATTATATTGGCGTCTCGCGCTCTGTAACTTGCTACAAAGTTAAACAAAGGCTACAAATAAAGCAAATAAGCATATTTAAAGCCTGTATATTACAAATATTTCATTACTTCTTAAATGCTTTACATTTATATTTATACAACTATATAATATATTGATTATTAGTTACTTATACAAATATTAATAAATGCAAAAACAGTTCGTTTTCTTAAAAATAAAAATACATTTTGTTTTGTATTACAAATATTATTCGTATCTTTGTAATACAGAAAAGGAGATAAAAGATCGGATCACCTACCACAAATTCCGCTTTTACTTCTTCTTGGTTGAATGTTTAATTTAAAATATAAGATCATGGAAGTATTACTAAACTTACAAAACAAAAATGTAACGTTAAACGCCGTACATGTAGCCCCGGAGGGCACAAACTGTTGCAACCGTTTGAAGGTTCATTTTGATGTATTTCAAGAAACAGCGAAAAAGGCCGCTATTATAAGACTATCAACGGCAAATAGTTTTGAACTGATTCACTATCAAGATAAACATATAGCGTTGTTAATTCCTTTTGATCGTATTCAAAAGATTTCATACTAATAAAAAACCGGGTCGAGTTTGGCGACTCTTCCCGGCCTCCCTTTAAACTTTGCGTTTATCGGATCACCTACCACAGTGACAACGCAAAGTTAAGGGAAAAACAAAGACAAACCAAGTTTCACCCTTTAAATTTTGCGTTATGAATACAAATTTGCTGATTATCTACATTCGCAATTCTCGCGATATTTACGCGCTTACTGAATGGCTGCAAAATGCACTTTTGAAAAAAGTAAACCGCGGTTTAACTCCTTCCGTTGAATATCTTGCAAACTGTTCCACTATGAAAAAGATCGTCCGGATGGCGGCTAAAATGCTTTCCGATCAGGATCATAAGACCGCAACCAAGCAAGAAAAAGAACAAGCAGCCAAAGAACATGCAATATACATTATTGGATGCGTGGAATACCTTGCAAACAATAAATAGTAATTATTTCCGGGGCTGTCATGGCTCCGGGTTACTTCTTACTTTTCATTATTCACCCTTTAAAACTTTGTATTATGACTACTACAAATAGACTTTTTTACACAGTATCAAAAAGATATATTCAAGCCGGGACAACCTTTAAAATCGATGTTAAAATATTACTGGCTGATGATTGCAAAAATAATATATGCGATTGGAGTATAACGGCGGATATTTACGAACAACGCAAAAACGGGCGTTTCGTTTGGTGTGCTGGTGGTTGCTGCCATGAAGAAATACTAAAGCGTTTCCCACAGTTTAAAATGTTCGTTGATCTTCATTTGTCTAATCATTACGGCGCGCCAATGTACCCAGTTGAAAACGGGTTTTACCATATTACGAACAGCAGCAAAGAAACTGCAATTAACTATTTGCGTATCACGGAAACAGAATATAATTTGCTTTATCAGGCAGAAGATAAACAATACTTTAAATACCTTCTTTATACGCTTGGTATCGTTGAACGCTGGAAAAGAGAATCTAACGAGGCTTTAAAAAAGCTGGAAGAGTTAACCGGGCAAACATGGGAAAACCCATATAAGCCGGAAAACGAACGTTTTACTTTGAAATTGACGGACGAAGAACGTACAACTATAACTAACAGAATAAACGATGGTTATTATCGTCCTGAAGCTGTACAAGCGCGAAAAGACGAAGAAAAGCGCAAAGCATACGAGAAAAAACGCGCTGAAATAATTAACAACTGTGAAAAGAAACAAGAAAAGGCCGAAAATGAAAAGCGGGTTATGTTGGCCGTTCTTGATGCCGGGTTATCAGTTAGTAATGTGATATATTACGATCATAGTAACGAGCTTGTTTTTAATTGGAAAGACTACGAAACAAAAGTAACGGAGAACGATTTTAATAAATTCGTTTCCAGTGTTAACCGTTCTTTGTTACCTGTTGGCATAACTTTTAAAATGAAATAGCCTTATGAAAGTACGTAGAATAACAAAAGAAGAAGGAAAACGGGTGAATATATCCCGTTTCCCGAACTTTCATAAATCCGGCAGTATTAGAGGAATGAAAAAACAGTATTACGGCGTTGCCGCGCTGCTGGTGCGTTGTGGAAGCTATATATATAACGTAACATCAGAACCAAACATTTATTATAATGCTAAATAGTTAGAATATGTTTTGTTTAATGCTGCTTTTATTCGGTGCCGTGGTGTTCATCTCCGGCACCGATCCCAAGAAATTAAAAGACTTCATAAATAAAAATGATCAATCAGACAAATTTTAAATTTATGGAGAAAAAGATATTATATCATATTGGATTATACGGATTTAGAAAACTTATAGTTTATGTAATAAAGGATAACGGGGATAATACATCTATTGTTAGCCTTAACAAAGACGGTTCATTTCCTAAACACGTTTGGAAATGTAATTTGCATAACATAAACGAATAATACAAATATTCCACCGCGCCGGACGGTTTTCCGGCATTCCTTTAAACTTTTATATTATGACTACTTATATAATAGAATCCCCAAACGGAGAAACGCACAAATTAGAAGTATTCCGTACCGCAACCGGATTTAGTGTTTATGTTGATGGCTCAAATATATGTGAGAGTATAACGGAGGAAGATTTTTTGCAAGAGCTTGAAAACCCTACTTTCTAACATGGTGGGCGTAATTATTTGGCTAATAGTAGTTTTATTAATCTGCTTTAGCGTGTTTGGCGGTCTTTGGCTGCTTCCTATTTACTTGCTTTTTTGCCTTGCTTTAGGCTTTTACTTTGGTGTAAAATATCTAACTATTTAATGTTATGAATGAAAAAGAATTTAACGGCCTCATTTTGGCCGAATTGGTTAAAATAGCAAACGACGTTTTTACAAATGAAATAGAAATAGCTCCCGGCACCTATACCGCCGCGGAGCTTGCAAAACTGAAAGATGCCAACGGGAACGAGATAAATATAAAATATCTTTGCGTTGATGCCAAACTAAATATAACGGATTTTAGGACTGTACAAATAAACAGCTTTAAATGTTCCTTTCCAGTGGATCAGGTTTTTAATCTTGTTTGGCAATTTGAAAAGCTGATAAGCACCAAACAAGCCAATAAAACAAGGTTTACCAAAATAGAAGAGCGCGAAAATATTGTTTGCTCCTTTGATATGTGGATTATAAAGGAACATCTAAATATCACTAAATTAGTAACAAAAGATCCTTTAAGACCGGCATTTAATTATATTTATCTTGATCCTTACAAATCGGCTTTAGTTGCTTCTGACGGGCGTACATTAAAAGAATACCCCGTAATTATTGAAACATCCGGGCTTTTACCTGACGGTCTAAAATTATTTATCAATCCCAAACATTTAAAAGAAATGGTTGGCCGGTGTTCTGTTTGTGTTTGTAATCAGGACGGCGGCAATATTACAGAAATAACCAACGACAAGAAACAAACCTTTGTTTGTGATTTTGCCGGATATTTCCCTAATTACCGGCTTGTGTACCCCCATCTTTCAAAAGACGGATTTATAAAGATTCAGAAAAGCGAATTAAAAGCGGTTGCCGGTTTTGTAAAAGAAATAGCCAAACGAAACAAAAAAAGCGGTTTTTCACTTCGTACTATTGCCGGAGATAATAAAGTTTATTTATCTTATAATGATGCAGACAGTAACGGACACAAAGAACTTTGTGCAACATTGGAAAAAGCCGCTTTAATTGATATAAAGTTAGGTTTCTTTGCATCAAACGTTATCCCCTTGCTTTCCGGCTGGACTGGTGGCGTGTGGCTGGTTGCACCTGATCGGGCGGCGGTCTTTGATGATAAGACGGCGCGTATAGGTGTGGTTATGCCTGCATTTATAAATGATTCTATTTGCCCGAACTTAAAATGTAATATAAAGGCTTTAGATCGCGCCAAAGCTCCGATCATCCCGGAAAAAGAACCGGTAAGAGAACCGGAAAAACATTTACCGGCCTTATATGTGGATGCACAAACGAAAACACCGGCGTTTGTCTTTGCTTTGGTAGCTCTGATAGATTTTATTTCCCGTTGGTTTTATCAGGATCAAATAAACAAAGCATTACAGAGGCTAACAATGTTAACCGAACTATCCGGCATTTCTTTGCCTGAACTATTAACCGAACCAGTAAGCGAAGAAACAAACGCAAATGTACCCGAACCAATAACAGAGGATGAACCAGTACGCGCATACACACCCGAACTATTGTATATTGATCGGCCTTTGGTTTTCCCGGTGCCTATCTTCATACATAAACATGAACGAACTATCAGCCGAATCGTTGTGCCCAAACTATTGAATCACCAATGTATAGCGTTACTGTTTGTTTCCATGATGTTACCCGAACTATTACGGCGATATGTTTGGGGAACAATCCGACCAAAGGCAAATGCAGATGAACTATTTTGGGGCGATTTCAGACGTTTTCACACCAAAGGTAATCATCGAATCAGAGACGGAACAAAAGAGGCAAACAAGCCTAAATTACAGCCATTTCAAACGAATTATTACATATATCAATGAATTATTATGGAAGAGAATAAACAAGCCAAAAGAAGTTATCGCCGAAACAAACCGGTTACGAAAAGTAAGGTCTATGCTATTAGACTGGATATTGATTTGGTTGATTTTGTCAGAGAGCAACCGAACATGAGTAAATTTATTAATGAACTGATCCGAAAGGAGAAGGAAAATACCCAAAAGTATGAATGAAAAATCAAAAGCTTTTGAACTGATAGAATTTGTTTGGAACAATGAAAAGACTGATTCTTATTTACGAGTCAACATAGCCATGTATGAAGCAGTAAAGTTGGCTATAATATCTCAAATGAAATTCAATAAAGAGGATTTTCAGAATATATTTTCAAAATTCAGCGGTGGTTACTGGTTTGGAGTCAACGCCAACGGTAAGGGCTATGGTGAAAATTTCTATCGGAAAGCTGTTACTTCGGGAAATATTTCAGCCTGCCAAAGCTATGAAGCATTCTGCAATATTAAACCCTTCATAGACTCCAAAGGCAGAAGGTTATGCAAAGGGGCAATGTACCGGGATAATGAGAAACGTTATAGGGTGACGGGATTTGATTTCAGCACTAAAAAAGTTTATTTAGTAGGTTATGCCATAAGTGATTGGGAAGAAAAAGGCAAAAAGACTCTTTTCAACTTTACCAACAACGAATGGAACGAATTTAGAAAACAAATAAAGCAATTTTAGCATAATTATGAATCAAAAAGCAAAAGATTATATCAGACGTAACACTTTGGATTTGGAAAGTGACAACCGGATGGATTCTACCGGCTATGTGCAATATGCCATATCAGAAGCAAAAGCCTATGCAGCAATAGCGATAGCCGAAGAAGGAATGAGACAAAAAGCCATTGAAGCATTCAAATTTGCTGTTGATGGTTACTTCATAATTGGTGGTACCGATTATTCAGCCGATAGATTAAATGAATTTATTAAAAAACTTGAATCTTAATTGGATATTTATATGAGAATGATAAAATTTAGAGCGAAAAGGGTTAACGGTGGTGAATGGGTAAAGAGTATGACCATTTCCTATGGAACCATCAAAAGAAAGATGTACAATGTATTCTTTGAAGTAGAACCCAACAAGTGGGTTGGTGTTATTCCCGAAACAGTCTGTCAGTTCAGCGAAATAACCGATAAGAACGGTAATAGCATCTTCGAACATGATCTAATACTGATTCATGAAAGTGAAAGCTCCTATCAATTTACAGTTGAGGTATTATTTCATAAAGGTATGTTTTGCTACAAGAACAAGGCATGTGGCTTTACTCCGTTGTGGTACGTCAGCGATAGATGTGAAGTGATAGGAAATGCTTTTGATAATCCTGAATTGATGAAAGAAGGAGTCCAACCATGAATATGCCATATAAAACCAGTCGTGACTATCAGCTTCTTAAAAAGCTACTGGATGAAGGAAAAGAGATCGTATGTTTTACAGACTTTCCGATAGATAATCGGATTTTCCGTGATGTTTGTAAAGCAAGAAAAATAGGAGAAGGCCGATATTCCGTTACTTGCCGTGGTTGTGAATATGCTTCATTTTGGGAAAATCACAATTACAAATGGACGTTTGAAGATGAAATGCGAATGGCTAATATAGAATTTATTGAACCAAATATTTAATTGATATGAAAGCTATTATAATATATTCAGGCAAAGGCGGCGTAGGCAAAACCACAACAACCGCAAATATAGCAAGATTACTTGCAAAACAAGGGAATAAGGTGTTTATCATTGATGCAGATATAAACACCCCGTCAATGAACACCGAATTTGAAGGCGATCATCCGCATGAAATGATTTGGGTACACTCTTCTGGAAATATGTTTTCCAAGTTTATTTACTTGGAAAAATCAATGGTAAGGCAATATCTTGAACTGGCTAAAAAGAAAATACACTCTATCAACCCGGATTATGTTCTTATTGACACGCCTCCAAGTGTTACAAACGTGCATATAGAACTTCTTAGTAGGGTAAAAGTAAGTTATGTGCTGTTTGTCACCCAACCCACGAAATTAAGCAACCAAGATGTATTGCGTACAATGGACTTCTTTCATGAAAGATGTGGGAAGGTTAATTGTGGTATTGTGGAGAATATGTGCTACGGTACAGAACATAATGAATACCCAATAAGACTTGTTGCACAAATACCCATGCAGGACAACATGAATACCGAAAACCTGCTAACCAATGCCTATAATGAGTTTCAAAAGATAGTTGATGAAATCGTACAGAGTGATATTGTTGTTCTTGAAGAATATTCCACCGAAAACGGATATGATGAAAACTTTGATGTTACGGATATACACATTACCGGCTCACGAAAACATTACTTTACCCATGAACTTAAATATGATAATGGTGTAGAAAAAACTCTTACTCTACCTGCTATGAAATTTCTGTCTGTAAGAACATGGGATAAAGTAAGAGATTATATCCGATTCCATGATGATATGGGACATCTTTGGGACGAGAGAATGAGAAGATGTGATACAGAAAGGGTTGGCAGAGTAGTAAATCATTTCCAAAATGACGATAACGCCTATTTTATGGTTATAAATGCGCCAAACACGGAAGTTCATCTCATTACCGGAGAAATTGGAATCTGTTCTTTATTGACCGGACAGAGAGGGCATTTTGAACTACCAAGAGTCAGTTATCAAACAAGTAAAGGAAACGTGGTGCTGTTCCCTGATGAAATCATGCCAGTAGATATAAATCTGCTACAACAAGAAATAAACGAAGGCTATATAATGTTAAGTGACGGGAGATACTTACCACCGAAAGAAGCGGTACAACAATGTTACAACGCTTTCGGCATAAGGGTTGGCTTAGGTGATAATTGGGAAGATATTTATGATGGTTGGAATAAAGAAATGAAATAAAAATGAAAGACTTACGCATAGCATTCTTGGCAAAATACCCAAAATATGAAATTATACTCAACATGTATAGTCGGGCAAATGATTGCCCGGCAACATGGGAGAATCTTTCAAAAGTCCGATTGCAGACTTTTGTTGATTATATGGAAGAACGGCTGGCACCAAACTCTGTTCGCCAATATGCCGCCAAATTAAAAGCTGTATTGAACTTGTATAATGAAGAGGTTGAGCTACCTAAAGACTATAATAAAATCCTTTCAGTAAAAAATGTGAGAAGCACTAATGTTTGGCTTACTGATGAAGAACTTGAACGAATTATCACCTATGTTCCCAAGAATGCCAACGAACAATTGGTACGCACACAATTTTTAATAGGAGCCTTTACCGGTTGCCGTCATAGCGACTATACACGGTTGAACAACCGTAATATAGTGGGTGGAATGATCTCTTATGTCAGCCTAAAAACTAAAACTCATGCCACAGTGCCATTGAAGCCAATCGTGAAAGAGCTACTAACAAATTTGCCAAAAGAAGAAGTTACTGATCCGACATTCAACAATAATATCCGTAATATTTGCCGGAAAGCCGGAATCACAGAGGCGGTTAAAGTATTCAAGGCCGGAAAGGAAGTGGAAGGTGAAAAATGGGAATTTGTTTCAAGCCACACGGCACGCCGGAGTTTTGCAACCAATTTGTATTTACGCGGTGCCGATTTATACTCAATAAGCCAAATGATGGGACATGCAAGCGTGGAAATGACTCAAAATTATCTTTGCTGTGGTCTCCGTGAACAATCGGCACAAGTTATGGAGTATTTTAAATGAAACAAGCCACGCTAAATATCGGTAGAACTATTTTAGCGTGGCTCTCTTATACTATGACAAAATCCGTTCCAGCATCTCAAAGTCTTTTTCCACTTCGGCATTCAGAACTTTAGCATATTGTTGTGTGGTGCGTACATTTGTATGACCGAGCATTTTACTCACATTTTCCATTTTAACCCCATTGTTCAGGCACATTGTCGCAAATGTGTGCCTGCTCATGTGAACGGTCAAATTTCTATCAAGCCCTGCATAATCAGCAACTATTTTAAGCCGCAAATTGTATTGTTGATTACTGATAATCGGAAGCACATAATCATATTTTTTCAATATTTCCATTGCAGGAGACAGTAATACGATAAAATAGTTTTCTTCTGTCTTTAAACGAATATCCAATATAACATACTTATTGCCGCGTTTTTGTACGTCACGTTTGAAATTGAATTTAGCAAGATCAGCATAGGATATTCCAGTATATGCCTGAAAAATAAAAAGGTCACGGACTCTACAGATCGTTTCCGAGTCTATTTGAGCATCTTTCACTTTCTTCAATTCTTCGGCAGTCAAATATTTCCTGATGGCATGTTTGCCACGGGAAAAACGCTCCCCCTTATACGGATCATTTTTTAGCAAATCAAACTTTATGGCCTCGTGGATATAACGTTTGTTACGTTTATGATAGTTATATATTGTCGGCTGTGAATAGCCCTTAGCATGTAACCAATCATCATACAATGTGATATTGGCTTTTGTGAGATCAGAAAAATATATTATTCTGTCAAATTCACGTAATGAGGCCGCAAATGTCCGATGGGAAGCTTTGGTACTTTCCGTTATATCTCCACGCTCTTCAATTCTTCTTTCTACAAAGTCAACAAAACTTTCTGATTTATTGGTATATCTCAAAAATCTATCCAGCTTATCAAAATCAAAAACTTCCTTTTTGCTGATAAGTTCATTAATCCAATTTTGGATAACCCGGAGTTGTTCATCAAGACACTGGTTCAATTGAATCATTTCAACCGAATTGATTATCTTCTTTCGATCATTCCATTGGTCGGAATAGACTTTAACGCCGGTTCCGATCCATTTTCTCTTACCTTCGCTCAAAACTTCAATTTGAACGAGTCCCTTGTGTGTCTTTGTCGCAACCTTTTTACGGTCAAAGACGAATCTCATTGTCGGATATTTCATATTCTTTTGAGTTTTGGTATCTACTGATTATCGCTACAATTAAAAAATGGTATCAAAGGCGGTATCATTATAGGTGAAAATATCGGTAAAAATCGGGAAATACTGGTAAGTTTCCGGTAAATATGCACCCAATTTTTATATGTTCTCCATCTACTTCCAATGCCTTAATTGTCTGATACACAACAAAAAAGGGAGTAACTAATGTTACTCCCTTTCGCGGTGCGTACGGGACTCGAACCCGTGACCCCATGCGTGACAGGCATGTATTCTAACCAACTGAACTAACGCACCAATAATTCCAATAATCTTTCTTCCGATACTTTCTCTCTCGATTGCGGGTGCAAAGGTACGCATTATTTTTAAATCTGCAAGCATTTTGGCAAAAACCATTAAAAAAATATTCTCCGACTCCCTTTACCTTCCCATCCTAAAAATTACGATATTGTTATTATTTTAATCTTTTCAACAAACTTCTTGTTATAAAATTTAGCTCATTAGCAATAATTCGCTATTTTTGTGCACTCAATAGATTAAAATCGAAAATTAGGGAAAAAGATGAATACAACTGCAAAATTATTGTTGCACTGCCCAGACCAACCAGGCATTTTGGCAGAAGTCACAAACTTTATTACAATTAACAGAGGTAATATTGTCTACTTAGACCAATATGTGGACCATGTAGAAAATATATTTTTCATGCGTATAGAATGGGAAATAAAGGATTTCTTTATTCCTAAAGATAAAATAGAAGATTATTTTGAAACATTGTATGCCCAAAAATATGAAATGAAATTCCGTCTTTATTTCTCGGATGTAAAACCCAAAATGGCCATATTTGTTTCCAAACTGTCCCATTGCCTGTTCGATATGCTGGCACGCTACACTGCCGGAGAATGGAATGTGGAAATTCCGCTGATTATAAGTAACCATCCCGATCTGCAGCATGTAGCAGAACGCTTCGGTATACCATTCTATCTCTTCCCTATTACCAAAGAGAACAAAATGGAACAGGAAAAAGCAGAAATGGAGCTGTTGGAACAACATAACATCAATTTCATTGTACTGGCACGCTATATGCAAGTGATTTCCGAACAAATGATTGAAGCATACCCCAACCGTATCATCAACATACACCACTCTTTCCTCCCTGCGTTCGTTGGTGCAAAACCTTATCATGCAGCGTTTGAACGAGGAGTGAAAATCATTGGTGCGACCAGCCATTATGTTACCTCCGAACTAGATGCCGGTCCTATCATTGAGCAAGATGTAGTACGCATCACACACAAGGACACTGTGCAGGATTTAGTAAGTAAAGGTAAAGACTTGGAAAAAATAGTCCTTTCTCGTGCTGTTCAGAAACATATTGAACGAAAAGTATTGGCTTATAAAAATAAAACAGTTATCTTTAGCTGATGAAAATTGCTGTCGTAAAATATAATGCAGGAAACATCTACTCCGTAAACTATGCATTGAAGCGCCTTGGAGTAGAAGCAACCATCACTTCCGATAAGGAACTATTGATGAGTGCCGACAAAGTTATCTTCCCCGGTGTGGGCGAAGCCGAAACAACCATGAGCCATCTCCGGAAAAACCGGCTGGATGAAGTTATCAAAAACTTAAAACAACCTGTACTAGGTATCTGCCTGGGAATGCAGCTGATGTGCCGGCACTCCGAAGAAGGAAATGCCGATTGCTTGGGCATCTTTGATACTGATGTAAAGTTGTTCAGCCCCACCCGGCATGAAGACAAAGTACCCCATATGGGATGGAACACCCTGACCCATGTACGCAGCGACCTGTTCAAAGGATTCACCAAAGAAGAATTTGTGTACTTCGTACATAGCTTCTATGTGCCCCTGAACGAGTTTACGGCAGCACAAACAGATTATATCCTCCCCTACAGTTCGGCCTTGCACAAAGATAATTTTTATGCAACACAGTTTCATCCCGAAAAGAGTGGAGCCGTGGGCGAACGAATCCTGAGGAACTTTTTAGAATTGTGAACCATTACATTATATATAATAATGTATAAGAAGAAATAGATATGATAGAGTTAATTCCTGCCATCGACATTATTGATGGCAAATGCGTCCGTCTTTCTCAAGGAGATTATAGCACACAGAAAGTATATAACGAAAACCCGGTTGAGGTTGCCAAAGAATTTGAAGCTCATGGGATTCATCGTCTGCACATTGTCGATTTGGATGGAGCAGCCTCACGCCATGTTGTGAATTACCGTGTACTGGACCAAATCGCCAGCCGTACTTCTCTGGTCATTGATTTTGGAGGAGGGATAAAGACAGACGAGGATCTAGTCATCGCTTTCGATAATGGCGCACAAATGGTAACTCTGGGCAGCGTAGCCGTGAAAAATCCCAGACTTTTCAAAAAATGGCTGGAACAATACGGAAACGAGAAAATCATTCTGGGAGCTGATGTAAAGAAGAATAAAATTTCTGTCAATGGCTGGAAAGAGGAAAGTCAGCAGCAGTTGATCCCTTTTTTGAAAGATTATACTAAAGAAGGAGTTTTCAAGGTGTTGTGTACCGACATCAGCCGTGACGGAATGTTGCAAGGGCCTTCCGTGGAACTATACCAGCAAATCCTGAAGGAGTTCCCGGATATGCATCTGATAGCCAGCGGAGGAGTAAGCTGTATACAGGATATTATCGACCTGGAAATAGCCAAAGTCCCGGCTGTTGTTTTCGGCAAGGCGTTATACGAGGGAAAAATTACATTGAAAGACTTAAACCGTTTCATGTAAGAACAAATTATGTTAGCAAAAAGAATCATACCTTGCCTGGACATCAAAGACGGGCAGACCGTAAAAGGAACCAATTTCGTAAACTTACGTCAAGCAGGTGATCCGGTAGAACTGGGGCATACCTACAGTGAACAGGGAGCTGACGAGCTGGTCTTTCTTGACATCACTGCCAGCCATGAAGGACGCAAAACCTTTACTGATTTGGTAAAACGGGTGGCGGCTAATATCAATATCCCCTTTACTGTAGGAGGAGGTATAAACGAACTGAACGATGTAGACCGGCTATTGAACGCGGGAGCTGACAAAGTTTCTATCAATTCATCAGCCATCCGTAATCCGGATTTGGTAGACAAGATTGCCAAACATTTCGGTTCACAAGTTTGTGTGGTAGCCATTGACGCCAAGCAGACCGAAACTGGCTGGAAATGCTATCTGAACGGTGGCCGGATTGAAACCGACAAGTACCTGTTTGACTGGGCTAAAGAAGTGAACAACCGCGGGGCAGGAGAAATTCTCTTCACGAGCATGAACCATGACGGAGTGAAAAACGGATATGCCAACGAAGCCCTCTCCACCCTGGCCGATTTACTGACAATTCCCGTCATCGCATCTGGAGGCGCCGGATGCATGGAACATTTCCGCGATACATTTGCAAAAGGGAAAGCAGATGCAGCATTAGCAGCCAGCGTTTTTCATTTCGGAGAGATTAAAATTCCCGAATTAAAACAGTATCTTTGCGAGCAAGGAATTAATGTGAGGTTATAACTCTGTTTTTAATTGCATCTAAATCTGTTTCCATTACCATCCCAGACAGGGTGAAAGACTGGCAAACGACCTTCAGGTCCTCATTCCACTCTGAATGACGATGCTGATGAAATTTTAAACAAGTTCTATACAACACCGATAATATAACAATAAAAATATAGAAAAATGGATTTGAATTTTGAAAAAATGAACGGGTTGATCCCCGCCATCATACAAGACAACAGCACCAACAAAGTACTGATGTTAGGGTTTATGAATGAAGAAGCATACCGAAAAACAATGGAAACTGGTAAAGTAACTTTCTTCAGCCGTACCAAGAACCGCCTGTGGACAAAAGGTGAAGAAAGCGGGAATTTCCTGAATGTTGTTTCTATAAAAGAAGACTGTGACAAGGATACCCTGCTGATCAAAGTAAATCCGGCAGGTCCTGTATGTCACACCGGAACAGATACTTGCTGGGGAGAAGAAAACAAAGAAGACATCATGTTCCTAAAGGAATTACAAGATTTCATTGACAAACGTCATGAGGAAATGCCCGCAGGCTCTTACACCACCAGCCTGTTCGAATCCGGTATCAACAAAATGGCACAGAAAGTAGGTGAAGAAGCCGTGGAAACGGTTATCGAAGCTTGTAACGGAACCGACGAACGCCTTATCTACGAAGGAGCCGATCTGATATACCACATGATTGTACTGCTCACCTCAAAAGGCTATCGCATCGAGGACCTTGCCCGTGAATTGAAAGAACGTCATAGCGCTACGTGGAAAAAACACTAAAATGATGGACGAAGCTCTCATTCGATATAAAAACGTATATATCAACCAACAAGAATTAGGCGTATTGGAAGATGTAAACCTGGAACTGAACAAGGGTGAATTTGTTTACCTCATTGGGAAAGTCGGTTCCGGAAAGACCTCATTACTGAAAACAATTTACGGTGAGCTGGATATACAGTCAGGAGAAGCCGAGGTGCTAGGCTACAACATGACTAACATCAAGCGGAAGCATATTCCCGAACTGCGCCGCCGTTTAGGCATTGTCTTTCAAGATTTTCAGTTACTGACAGACCGCACCGTACACGCTAACCTCAGTTTTGTATTGCGCGCCACCGGATGGACAAACAAAGCAACCATCAAAGCACGCATTGAAGAAGTACTGGACCAAGTGGGAATGACCGGTAAAGGATACAAAATGCCCAACGAACTATCGGGTGGCGAACAACAACGCATTGTTATCGCCCGTGCCATCCTAAACCGGCCGGACATTATTCTGGCCGATGAGCCGACGGGTAACCTGGACACGGAAACAGGGCGCAAAATTGTAGAACTTCTGAAATCCATTTGTGCTGCAGGCTCCGCCATCATGATGACCACCCATAATCTACATCTCTTGTCGGAATATCCGGGAGTTGTCTACCGTTTTGAGAATCATCATATCAAAGAAGTGACTCACGAATACAGCCGGATGGAAAGAAGTCAAAATGAGACCGAAAAAGGAGAAAAAACGACAGTTGCACCCCAAGAAACGGCAGAATAAGTAGATGAATGATAAATATCATCGCTAAAATGCTGATTTTTGCAGTCTTATTTGTATATTTGCACGCTAATTATCAATATAGGAACAATTAAAATACGAAACGAAAAATGAAAGTTTTAAAGTTTGGAGGTACTTCGGTAGGTTCTGCACAAAGAATGAAAGAAGTAGCCAAATTAATTACCGACGGTGAACAGAAGATTGTTGTACTTTCAGCCATGTCTGGAACAACAAACACGTTGGTTGAAATTTCGGATTATCTGTATAAGAAAAATCCCGAAGGTGCGAATGAAATCATTAACAGACTGGAGGCTAAATATAAACAGCATGTTAATGAACTTTATTCTACTGACGAGTATAAGCAGAAAACACAGGAATTTATAAAAGCACAGTTCGATTATATTCGTTCGTATACAAAAGATATTTTCACACTGTTCGAAGAAAAAGTAATCCTGGCACAAGGCGAGTTGATCTCTACCAACATGGTTACCAACTATTTGCAGGAACAAGGGGTCAACGCCATCTTACTTCCGGCATTGGAATTCATGCGCACGGACAAGAACTCGGAGCCCGACCCTGTATATATCAAAGAAAAACTGGCTGCACAGCTAGAAATACATCCGGACGCTGAAATTTATATCACACAAGGTTTTATCTGCCGTAACGCCTACGGCGAGATAGATAATCTGCAACGTGGCGGAAGCGACTATACCGCATCACTGATCGGTGCCGCTGTAAATGCCTCTGAAATCCAGATATGGACAGATATTGACGGTATGCACGATAATGATCCGCGCATCGTAGACAAGACTTCTCCCGTACGTCACCTGCACTTCGAAGAAGCTGCCGAATTGGCCTACTTTGGTGCGAAGATTCTGCACCCTACTTGCGTACAGCCTGCCAAATATGCCAATATTCCCGTCCGTCTGCTTAATACAATGGAACCTACAGCCCCGGGAACTTTGATTTCCAATGATACGGAAAAAGGCAAAATCAAGGCAGTTGCAGCCAAAGACAATATCACTGCCATCAAGATCAAATCAAGCCGTATGTTACTGGCCCACGGCTTCTTGCGCAAAGTATTCGAAATCTTCGAAAGCTATCAGACCTCTATCGACATGATCTGCACTTCAGAGGTTGGCGTTTCCGTATCCATTGATAACACCAAACATCTGAATGAAATTCTGGACGACTTGAAGAAATATGGTACAGTAACCGTAGATCAGGACATGTGTATCATCTGTGTAGTCGGTGACCTGGAATGGGAAAATGTAGGCTTTGAAGCCAAAGCGTTGGACGCCATGCGCGACATACCGGTACGTATGATTTCATTCGGCGGTAGCAACTACAATATTTCTTTCCTGATTCGTGAAGAAGACAAGAAGAAAGCATTGCAGTCATTAAGCGATCATTTATTCAACAATAAATAATTTCTACTGTAGGGGCGGATTCAATCCGCCCGAATACATCTCACTTTATAAAGTTGGTGTTTTCGGGCGAATTTAATTCGCCCTTGCTCATAAAAACAAAATACAATATGAAAGGAACATTCCCCGTAAACAAGTTCAGAGAGTTGGAAACTCCCTTTTACTATTACGATGTCAATGTGCTGCGAGAAACCTTGTCATGCATCAATAAAGAAGCAGGCAAATACAATAATTTCTGCGTGCATTACGCCGTGAAGGCCAATGCTAACCACAAAGTCCTGACAATTATCCGCGAAAGCGGTCTGGGAGCCGACTGTGTAAGTGGCGGAGAAATCCGCGCAGCCATTAAGGCCGGATTCCCGACAAACAAAATAGTCTATGCAGGTGTAGGTAAGACAGACTGGGAAATTAATCTGGGTCTGGATTATGATATTTTCTGCTTCAATGTAGAGTCCGTACCCGAACTGGAAATCATTAATGAACTAGCTTCCGCCAAAGGCAAAACAGCCCGTGTAGCTTTCCGTATCAATCCGAATGTAGGTGCGCATACCCATGCAAATATCACCACCGGACTAGCAGAGAACAAATTCGGTATCAGCATGGAAGATATGGACAAAGTGATCGATATGGCCGGAACATTGCCTCATGTAAAATTTGTAGGCTTACATTTCCACATCGGTTCTCAGATTTTGGATATGGGTGATTTTGTAGCCTTGTGCAACCGTGTAAACGAACTACAGGAAAAACTCTATGCCCGCCAAATCATAGTAGAACATATCAATGTAGGCGGCGGTTTAGGAATTGATTATGCACACCCCAACCGTCAAGCCATCCCCAACTTCACGGAATACTTTGCCACTTATCACAAGCATCTGAAACTGCGCCCCCAGCAAACTTTACATTTTGAACTGGGACGTACCGTAGTAGGACAGTGCGGCAGCCTTATCAGCAAAGTGATTTATGTAAAGCAAGGAGCCAACAAACAGTTCGCCATATTAGATGCCGGCATGACTGACTTGATTCGTCCCGCCCTTTATCAGGCATACCACAAAATAGAAAATATCACTTCGGAAGAACCTATGGAAACTTACGATGTGGTAGGCCCCATCTGCGAATCATCCGATGTATTCGGCAAAGCTATTGATTTGAACAAAGCACACCGTGGCGACCTTTTCGCTCTCCGTTCAGCAGGAGCATATGGTGAAATTATGGCATCGGCTTACAATTGTCGTGCATTGCCCAAAGGATATACTTCAGAAGAGTTAGTATAAACCAACTCCAACTGCCTGAATAAATAAGAAACAGCGCCGCTTTGTATCAAAGCGGCGCTGTTTCTTATTTATCTTCCGGAATGAAATCTTCTTTTATAAATTCATCATACACACGCCGCGGATGATCCGCTTTTGAGAATCCATTATTACCAAAATTCTGTTCACGGAATTTCTTTAGCTTTAAATTATCTTCCGCATACTCACGCAAAGTTTTCTGCTTACCTCCTAATATAGAACTATCCAGCACCTCACATTCCAACAGATTTTCCTTCGGAGTAATTATTGGAAGGAGCTTCTGTTCCAAAAAACCACGATAGGCCCCCACATACTCACACCAACACTCCCCTTTCACCTCATAAATACGATAAGTGTACTTAGACAAAGCTGTTTTAATAAAAATTTCATTCCCCATCACCTCGGCCACGGCTTCTAAGTTATAAGCCAAGTCTTTAATCTTGATAATCTTCTTTCCCGACTCATCTTCCTTGATTTCCGTAGCCCAAAAATCGGAATGCATAAGCTGATCAAGTATATTGATCAAACTTTCTTTAATCTCAAATTGTATTCTCATAATAATTGCCCGTTGGTCAGGACTTGTTACAGGTTTCAGTTAACTTCTTTAAATATAGCAATTATACTTGAAAAATATTCACGAAAACACACTTTTAACATTAAATTATAATTAAATCTGAGCTTTTGAATAAATAAAGAATATTCATTCTGCTACAATTCAATTATTTGCTGTATTTTTGCACGTTTTTAATACAGATCACACATGGAACTATTCACCATAGATACAATCTTACCAATAGCTTCGGGAGCCTTGTTTATCACGCAGGCTGTTTACTATCTAGGGCTATATAACAAACTATACACTCACAGCAGAGAAACAGCATATGCCACTGATATAAATACTCAAAATCCTCCACTGTCTGTCATTATTGTGGCAAAAGACGCCACCCACGAATTACAAGAAAACCTCCCATTTATTTTAGAGCAGGACTATCCGGAATTCGAAGTGATTGTGATTTACGACCGCCCGGCGGATGATTGTGACAATACGTTGAAATTACTGGAAGACAAATACCCCAATCTCTATCATACCTTTATCCCCGACAGTGCACGCTATATCAGCCACAAAAAACTGGGAATAACAATGGGAATTAAAGCCAGCCGTCATGAATGGCTGGTATTTACCGAACCCGATTGCCGTCCGCAAAGCAATCAATGGCTGAAACAGATGGCACGTAATTTCACACCTGCCACCGAAATCGTTTTAGGCTACAGCAACTACGAAAAAGTACCGGGATGGTTTAATAAGAAAATCACTTTCGACACATTGCTGAATTCTATGCGTTATTTGGGTATGGCTGTTTCCGGACATCCCTACATGGGTACAGGAAGGAATATGGCTTATCGGAAAACGCTGTACTACAAGCAGAAGGGATTTGTCTCCCACCTGAATCTGCAACGTGGAGAAGATGATTTGTTTATCAATGAAACAGCCCGTGCACACAATACACGAGTTGAAGCCAGCCCTGAAAGTCTGATGCGAATCGCCATGCCTAAATATAAAAGAATATGGTGTGAAGAGAAAATAAGCTATGCGGCTACCAGCCGGTTATTTCATGGAACCGCCCGTTATCTCATGGGATTTGAAACTTGCAGCAGATTCTTGTTCTATACAGCCATCATCGCCACTATAACCATCAGTATTCTTCTCCACCAATGGACTATTGCAGCCATTGCCGTTTTGCTATGGTTAGCACGCTTCACGATGCAACTAATTGTTTTCAGAAAAACCGCCAAAGTTTTTGGCGAACGGAAGTTCTGTGCACTACTCCCCTTATTTGATTTTCTGCAACCTGCATGGAATGGGGTATTCAAATTACAACGTAAATTCAGACGGAAAAATGAGTTTATGAGAAAATAAAAAGAGAATGAAACCAACTATACATTTCTTAATTTAATAATACGAATTATGATCAGATTAAATGTTTTTATCCAAGTAAACGAGAGTAACCGCAATGCTGTCTTAGAAACAGCAAAGGAATTGGTAGCACAATCTTTAAACGACAACGGTTGTATCGCTTATGATGTTTTTGAGAGCGCGACACGTAAAGATGTACTTATGATTTGCGAAACATGGAAAGATGCTGAGTCACTGGATGCACACGAAAAGGCTGCACATTTTATAACCTTGGTTCCTAAATTGCAAGAATTGGGCAAGATGAAATTAGAAAAATTTGAATTCTAATCCGGTTATCCATCTTGATCCGACAAAAACAAATCAGGGTTTGTATAAACAAGCCCTGATTTATTTTTATCCGCCAAGAAAGGTTATGCAAGAAACACTTTTCCACCAATGTAATCACTGCCTGAAAAAATAGAAGAGTATCACATTATCCAGCATAACAAATTGAAACCTTTTATCGCTTTATATTCTCTAACACACCCCGAACAGCCCCTTTTCATTGTTTTCACCCACCCATGCACATGCAATATTATTCGGTCAAACTATAAATGTAACAATTTAAAATCTTCTTTTTACAACGAAATATCACCAATATTGTTTGTTTTATATCATATTTCGCTTCAATAAGATTTAATATGTATATTATTTGCATATTAAAGACAATTACTCTACTTTTGCACCCGTTTTAAAAACAATAAAAAGTTTCAAATTGAAAGCATAAGTATGAAAATAATCTGGTCCATCCGTTCTTTCAACTTTACCAATATACCGTAAATGCGTTTGTCTAAAAGCGTGTTATAAGTAGTATTGTAAAATCAGAAAAACAGTTGAATCTCATGTTTACTTTCATTTCTATAATGGCTGTCGGAGTCCTTATAGGCTATCCCTTACGCCATAAATCCCAAATACGCAAGATCACTCCTCTCATCCATATCGTGGTCTGTCTGCTACTTTTCTTACTAGGTCTCTCTATTGGTCTTAACAGACTGATTATTGACAATCTTGGTTACTTCTGCGGCCAGGCAGCCGTCATCTCCTCATTAAGCATATTGGGCAGCATGATGGCCTCCCTTGCAGTATACCGCATCTTTTTTCAGAGGAAAGGGGGCAAACGGTGAAAAGTAGTCTTGTAACTCTAGCCTTTTTCTTGTTTGGCTGCGTAGCCGGAGTCAGCTATGCGGTGGACTTCGACGTACACCAAACCTCTGTATATGTACTATATGTACTGATGCTGTTACTCGGCATTAATCTTGGAAGCAACCGCAACCTCAGGCAGTTTGTTTTATCCCTCAATTTCAGGACACTGCTCGTACCCTTTGCCACCGTAAGCGGTACTCTGTTGTTTTCCGCTATCGGAGGCTTTCTCTTGAGCCGCTGGAGTATCTTCGACTGCATGGCTGTCGGAAGCGGATTCTCCTATTATTCCGTTTCCTCCATCCTTATCACGCAGATCAAATCCCCCTCCATCGGTGTGCAGCTTGCTACCGAATTGGGGACCATCGCGCTACTATCCAATATCTTCCGGGAAATGACCGCCTTGATAGGAGCTCCCCTTTTCCGCAAATATTTCGGTTATCTGGCACCTATCTCGGCGGCGGGCATCGGTTCTTCCGACATTTCTCTGGCAGCCATCGCACGCTGCTCCGGACCGGAAGCCGTACCCGTGGCCATCGTCCACGGCATACTGATAAACATAAGCATGCCTTTCTTCGTTTCTTTCTTTTGCAAACTGTAAGCTGAAGGAAGTGACATACTATACATAACTTTACATTCTCTCTATAAAGAACCGGCCCTGTCACGAATTCGCAGCAGGGTTGGTTCTAACACATCCGCCCAACTAAAGCATTTCTTCCTAACAATTAAGCCTTTTCTTTCTATCAACTACTACAGACTTTCACAACAGACTGTACAGTCCATTACATCAGACCGTACAGTCCACTATAATGGACTATACGATTCACTGTAGGAAACTGTAGTACATTACCGCATAAAAAGACTTAATCATAAGAAAAAAAGACCTTAGCATTATCTTTAAAAAAGGATTAATACCGGATATACGGAAAAAGCAGAAAGAGAATCTTCTCATTCAAACCGAATAGATTTTGCCGGATGAATACGCGTCACCAGAAATGACGGCCCGACAAGCATCAGCACCGATACCAGCAAGGTACAGACATTCAGCAACAAATAAATCCAAATATTGAATTCAATAGGAACACGATCTACATAATAAGTGGCAGGGTCCAGTTTGAAAAGATGAAATTGAGATTGAATAAAGCATAATGCCACCCCGATGATATTTCCCCATACCATCCCCCTGCCAATCAAGAATACCGAAAAACTGAGGAATATCTTACGAATAGCAAAATTATCAGCACCCAATGCTTTCAGCACCCCGATCATATTGGTACGTTCCAGAATGATAATCAGCAAACCGGATATCATGGTGAATCCTGCCACCCCCGTCATGAGAAACAGGATAACCCACACATTCATATCCAGCAAATCCAGCCATGCAAATATCTGAGGATTGACTTCCTCCACACTCTGAGTATAGTAAGTACCTCCGTATGCATCCACCTGCGTATCCACCCGTGCACGGATTTCCTCTTTCACCGACTCCAACCGGCTATACTCATTCACTTCCAGTTCTATACCACTCACCTGCCCTTTCTGCCAACTATTCAAACGGTTCACCGTATATAAGTCGGTTATCAGAAACAAATCATCGTATGCGGAAAAATTGGTCTGATAGATGCCGGCTACAGTAAGACGACGTGCACGCACATTGTCCTCTATATAATAGGTATAGATTTTATCACCCAGTTTCAGATGTAGTCTGTCGGCAATAGTGCGGGACACCAATACCTTATTAGTAGAGGCAGTATCCGAGAAAACAGGAATCTCCCCTTCCTGCAAATGATTCTTTAAAAACCTCCAGTCGTATTCATGAGAAACACCTTTCAGCACCATTCCCTGAAAGCTGTCGCTTGTCATTATCATTCCCGGCTTGGTGGAATAGCGCTGCACGTGCTTTACTCCTTCCAGTGTTTTCAACAGATGGAGCAAACTGTCGTTGGCTACAATGGGAACCGTCTGATAAGATTGCTGGGAGTCGAAGTTAGTTATTACGATATCGGTCCCCAAGCCTACCACCTTGTCGCGTACCTCATGTTTGAAACCGATCACCACCGCTACCGACACAATCATGACGGCCAGCCCGATAGCTATGCCCAGCATAGCAATGCGGACGGCAGGCTTGGACACCTCTTTTCCACCCTCATTGCTGCGATAGATGCGTCTGGCAATAAAGAGCTTCCAGTCCATATCAGTCTTCTACTCTTCCGGGATATGCTTCCAATGCCTTACGCAGTACGAACAACGCACGGACCAGATCCTCTTTCTTCAACACGTAGGCAATACGCACCTCATTACGGCCTGCACCCGGAGTAGTATAGAATCCGGCAGCCGGAGCCATCATGACCGTCTCGCCTTCATAGTTGAATTCCGACAGACACCATGCACAGAACTTTTCACTGTCGTCCACCGGCAATTTGGCAACCGTATAGAATGCACCCATCGGTATAGGTGAATAAACACCCGGAATACGGTTCAGCCCGTCAATCAAGCACTTACGGCGCTCCACGTATTCGTCATACGTCTCGCGTGTGTACTCTTCGGGGGCATCCAATGAAGCTTCGGCAGCAATCTGACCGATCAAAGGAGGACTCAGACGTGCCTGGCAGAATTTCATGACGGCATTTCTCACTTCCTTATTCTTGGTAATCAACGCACCGATACGGATGCCGCATTCGGAATAACGCTTGGACACCGAGTCAATCAGCACCACATTTTCTTCAATGCCTTCCAAGTGACAGGCAGAAATATAAGGCGAACCGGTATAAATAAACTCGCGGTACACTTCATCCGAGAACAGGTAAAGATCATACTTCTTCACCATGTCACGAATCTGGTTCATCTCGCGGCGAGTATACAAATAGCCGGTCGGATTATTCGGGTTACAGATCAGAATAGCTTTTGTGCGTTCGTTTATCAACTCCTCGAACTTCTCCACTTTCGGCAGGGAGAACCCTTCCTCGATGGTAGTCGTCACCGTGCGGATCACGGCACCCGCCGAAATGGCAAACGCCATATAATTGGCATAGGCAGGTTCCGGCACAATGATCTCATCTCCCGGATTCAAGCAACTCAGAAAAGCAAACAGCACCGCTTCCGAACCTCCGGTAGTGATGATGATATCATCGGCAGACAAGTTGATGTCATATTTCTTATAATAACCCACCAGCTTCTCGCGATAGCTGCGGTATCCCTGGCTGGGACTATATTCCAAAACGGTACGGTCAATATTACGAATCGCATCAAGGGCCGCTCGCGGAGTAGGCAGGTCGGGCTGACCGATATTCAGGTGATACACATGAACTCCTCTCTGTTTTGCAGCATCGGCCAGCGGTGCCAATTTGCGAATTGGCGATGCGGGCATCTCGTTTCCTCTGATGGATATTATTGGCATAATGTTATAAAAATTATTTAATCGAAGTGCAAAGATAGACTTTCGCAACCAACCGAGCAAACAATTAATTAAGAATTTAAATCTTTGTTATCTTAATGCGCATTTTTTAGGGTTATTAAAAAAAAACATGTAAGTTTGTTCCAGTAAAACAAAGCAAAATATCAAATGAATCTATACCTGATAACCTTCCAGTCCTCCTTGAACAGAATTGAGTCTGTATATGATTGCCATAAAGATTTATTTGTGGAAATCGAGAAGTTTTTCACGCTTCATCTGGTACCTTATACAGAGGCTGCAAGTATTCCGGCAGATGCCTACCGGATGGCTTTCATCGCTTCGGGCGGGGTAGAAAAAATGGTCACCCAACACTTCGAACTACTTCCCTATCCTATCCATCTGCTGACCGACGGACAACAGAACTCACTGGCTGCTTCCCTGGAAATAGCTACATGGATACGCAGCAAAGGAATGAAAGTACATATTATTCATGGCACTATCCCCAATATGGTGAGACAACTGATAGATCATCACAAGGCTTTCGCCGCCCAGCGCGAGGTAAGAGGAAAACGAATCGGAGTTGTGGGATATTCTTCTCCGTGGCTGGTGGCCAGCAATGTAGATTACCTGCTTGCCAGACGCCGCTGGGGAATAGAGTTCATTGATATCCCCATGGAGGAAGTGTATTGTCTTTTTTATCAGATAAAGGATGATGATATAGGATATGAGGCGTCCGTATTTGCCAACCGTGCCATTGCCTGCCGGGAAGGGACTCCGGAAGATTTGCTGAAAGCCATGCGTCTTTATCAGGCAGTGAAAATTATTTGCGAGAAAAAAAAGCTGGATGCAGTAACCCTCTCCTGCTTCTCCCTGATTGAGAAATTAGGAACAACTGGATGTCTGGCACTTGCCCTGCTTAATGATGAAGGCATTCCGGCCGGATGTGAAGGAGACTTACAATCCATCTTTACTCTGCTCATCGCCAAAACACTGACCGGCCAGGCAGGATTCATGGCGAATCCGGCATTCATCAACGATGACCTGAACGAAATAGTGATGGCTCACTGTACGATTGCCACCAAAATGGTGGATCAGTTTATCATCCGGAATCATTTTGAAACAGAAACCGGAATAGCCATACAGGGTATTTTGCATCCGGGAGGCATCACGATGATAAAATGCGCGGGAGAATGCCTGGACGAGTATTTCGTATCCACAGGCCAACTGATAGAAAATACCAACTACATCAATGCCTGCCGCACACAAGCAAGAATCAAACTGGACAAATCGGTAGACTATTTTATGCGTAATCCTTTAGGTAACCATCACATCATATTAATGGGCGATCATGAAAAAGTGATTCACGAATTCATGCAATTGAACAGCTGCAAACTAGTGGAATAAGGAAAGCATGAAGAAATTAAGTAAAATGGGAGATGAAGATTAAATAAATTGTATCTTTGTATCCAATTTAATATTCAATAAAACAATAAACTTTTATGATGCATACTTGGTTTGAATGTAAGATACGTTACGAAAAAGTCATGGAAAACGGCATGAACAAGAAAGTAACGGAACCCTATTTGGTTGACGCGCTGAGCTTTACTGAAGCAGAAGCCCGTATTATTGAAGAAATCACTCCGTATATCAGCGGTGAGTTCACTGTTTCGGACATCAAACGAGCCAACTACAGCGAACTGTTCCCCTCTGAAGAAGATGCAGCCGACCGCTGGTTTAAGTGCAAGCTGTTCTTCATCACGCTGGACGAAAAAAGCGGAGCAGAAAAAAAGACCTCCACTACCGTACTAGTACAAGCTTCCGACCTGCGCGACGCTGTAAAGAAACTGGACGAAGGAATGAAAGGTACAATGGCAGACTACGTGATTGCATCCGTAGCCGAAACCGCCATCATGGATGTTTACCCATACGAAGCCGAACCGGATGTGAAACCTGAATTTCCGGATGCCGGAAAAACCGAATAAAGCCTGATAAAAAATAGAAAGTATAACAGATAATGAGCATTCAAGCAAATTTAAAAGAAGTTCTTTCCGAACTACCTTCGGGGGTCCGCCTGGTAGCCGTATCCAAATTCCATCCCAACGAGGCATTGGAAGAAGCGTATGCTGCCGGCCAGCGTATTTTCGGTGAGAGCCACGTGCAGGAAATGACTCAGAAATATGAAACCCTGCCCAAAGACATTGAATGGCATTTCATCGGCCACCTGCAAACAAACAAAGTAAAATACATGGCCCCTTATGTAGCTATGATACATGCCATAGACTCGTATAAATTATTGGTTGAAGTCAATAAACAAGCTTCCAAAGTCCATCGCGTCATCCCTTGTTTATTGCAGATACATATCGCCCAAGAGGAAACGAAATTCGGTTTCTCTTTTGACGAATGCAGGGAAATGCTGGATACAGGCGGATGGAAGGATTTGAAAAATGTCCGCTTATCAGGAGTGATGGGTATGGCGACCAATGTGGATGACGACGAACAAATCAAAAGAGAATTTTGTTCCTTAAATACATTCTTCAAAGAAATCAAGCAGAGCTATTTTTCTGATTCAGAATACTTCAAAGAAATTTCCATGGGTATGTCACACGATTATCCGCTGGCGGTGGAAGCCGGAAGTACACTAGTCAGGGTAGGAAGCAAAATCTTTGGAGAACGAAACTATTAAAACTACTATTTATATGACTCAATTAAAAACCACTTTTGCCGGGTTGTCACTGCGCAATCCTATTATTATCAGCAGTTCCAGCCTTACAAACAGCGCTGAAAAGAACAAGAAACTGGAGCTGGCAGGCGCCGGAGCCATTGTTTTGAAATCAGTTTTCGAAGAGCAGATCATGATGGAAGCACATCACATGGCTACTTATGGTTCTCCCGAAGGAGATGACTACTTGAGCACATATGTACGCTCTCATGCATTGAACGAATATATTTCATTGATTGAACAGACTAAAAAGCTTTGCACCATTCCTGTCATTGCCAGCATCAACTGTTTCAGCAACTCAGAATGGACAGACTTTGCCCGTACTGTGGAAACAGCAGGCGCCGACGCACTGGAAATCAACATCCTTTCCTTGCAGACCGAAAAAGAATATCAATGCGGTTCTTTCGAACAGCGTCATATCGATATCGTAAGCAGTATCAAGAAACAGATTTCCATCCCCGTCATTGTGAAACTGGGCAGCAATCTGACCAACCCCATCGCACTGATCAACCAGCTTTATGCCAACGGAGCCAATGCTGTGGTATTGTTCAACCGATTCTACCAGCCGGACATCAATATCGACACTATGACATATTCTGCAGGCGATGTATTCAGTACTCCTGCCGACTTGTCCAACGGACTGCGCTGGACTGCTATCGCTTCGGCACAAGTTCCTCAGACAGACTATGCCATCTCAGGCGGTGTGCACGATGGAAAAGCGATAGTCAAAGCAATCCTGGCAGGCGCTTCGGCTGTAGAATTATGCAGTGTCATCTACCAAAGAGGCAATCAGGTCATTGCAGATATGACAAATGAAATAACTCAATGGATGAACCGGCAGGGCTACAAGAATATCAGCGAATTCAAGAGTTCGATGAACGCGCTGTCTACTGGAGCCAGCAATCCGTTTGAACGTACACAGTTCATGAAGTATTTCAGCAGTAAAGAATGAAAAATAGTGGTTAGTGATTAATTGGTTGGTTAGTGGTTCATATCCATGCGGTATCACAGCACAGCCCATTAACTACTAATCACTAACCACTATTTTTTCCCTCTGTTTAATTTGTATGCTCCAAAGAAAGTCTTATATTTGCACATTTGATTAAAGTTTGTGCAAAATATAAACAAAAGAGTATATACAATGGAGCAGAGTTTTATTGCCTTCCTGGAAGACAGCATAAAGAAAAACTGGGATTTGGATGCCCTTACAGATTATAAAGGTGCCACATTACAATATAAAGATGTAGCCCGCAAAATAGAAAAGCTACACATCATCTTCGAATTAAGCGGCATCAAGCAAGGAGACAAGATAGCTGTCTGTGGTCGCAACAGTTCTCATTGGGGAGTTACCTTCCTGGCTGCCGTTACATACGGAGCAGTCATTGTTCCCATTCTTCACGAATTCAAATCGGACAACATTCATAATATAGTCAATCACTCGGAAGCACGCCTGTTAATGGTAGGCGATATGGTATGGGAGAATCTGAATGAAAATGCCATGCCGTTGTTAGAAGGGGTTATCTTGATGAATGACTATACCCTGCTAGTGTCCCGCAGTTCCAAATTGGACTATGCACGCGATCATCTGAATGAACTGTTCGGAAAGAAATATCCGCGCAATTTCCGCCGGGAACATGTCAGCTACCGCCGGGATACACCGGAAGAACTGGCTGTGATCAACTATACTTCCGGCACGACCAGTTATTCCAAAGGAGTGATGATTCCTTACCGCGCATTGTGGTCGAATACCCAGTTCGCTTTTGATGTCTTGAAAATGAATCCGGGTGACAAGCTGGTTTCCATGCTCCCTATGGCACACATGTACGGACTGGCTTTCGAGTTCCTTTATGAATTCTGTGTGGGATGCCATATTTATTTCCTGACCCGTACCCCCAGTCCGAAAATCATCTTCCAAGCCTTTTCCGAAGTGAAACCCAATCTGGTAGTAGCCGTTCCATTGATTATCGAAAAAATCATCAAGAAGAATGTACTGCCCAAACTGGAAACCCCGGCTATGAAGATTTTACTGAAAGTTCCTATCATCAATGATAAAATCAAAGCCACAGTCCGCGAACAGATGATTAATGCCTTCGGAGGTAATTTTTACGAAATTATTGTAGGAGGCGCCGCTTTCAATCAAGAAATAGAGCAGTTCCTGAAAAGTATAGATTTCCCCTATACCGTGGGATATGGCATGACTGAATGTGCTCCAATTATCTGTTATGAAGATTGGAAATATTTCAAGCTAGGGTCCTGCGGAAAGGCGGCTCCCCGTATGGAAGTCAAAATATTGAGCCCCGACCCTGAGAATATAGTAGGTGAGATAGTATGCAAAGGACCTAATGTAATGTTAGGCTATTACAAGAATCCCGAAGCTACCGCCGAGGTAATAGACAAGGACGGCTGGTTGCATACCGGTGACCTGGGTGTTATGGATGCGGAAGGCAATGTTACCATCAAGGGACGCAGCAAAAACATGCTGTTAGGTCCATCGGGACAGAATATTTATCCGGAAGAGATTGAAGATAAATTGAATAACATGCCGTTCGTTTCAGAAAGTATTATCATACAGCAGGCAGACAGCAAACTGGCGGCTTTGGTTTATCCCGATTTCGACGATGCCTTTGCTCATGGGCTGGATAATGACGCGATAACACAGGCAATGGAAGAGAACCGTATCAACTTGAATACAGAACTTCCTGCATATTCACAAATAGCCCGTGTAAAAATCTATCCGGAAGAATTCGAGAAAACTCCTAAAAAGAGTATCAAACGTTTCTTATATCAGGAAGTAAAATAACACCTGACAGAAAAAAGAACCTGCCTGCAACATATATAATGTATAAGTCTGAAGATTATAGATGTTGCAGGCTATACATTATATATGTTACAGGTTATACATCCGCATATATGGGCACCTGGATCATGATACGTGAAAGGAGACAATACAAAACATAATTTTACTTTTTCACCCCGATCAATTCTCCCCATAATTCCCCCTTATATCTACATTTTTATTACATTTGCACCCAAGAAACTAAAAATGTATGAAAATGAATATGCGTATAGCAGCAATACTCCTTTTAGGATATTGTGCAGGTATGTCAACTCCTGCTTTTGCCCAGAAAAAGGACAAGCTTAAAAAGGGTCCCAACATCTCCTTGAACATTTCCGCGAAGAAAGACAGTGTCAAAACCACTTATCTGAATATCGGTCTGCTTACAAATATCTATCAACTGAAAGGAATCGGCATCAACGCTGTGTCCAGTGTTGTACAAAACGATATGACGGGTTTCCAAATCTCCGGTCTGGCCAGCATTACCGGACGCCACGCCTCCGGTTTCCAACTGGGAGGTATTGCCAATGTAGCCGGAGGCAATGCCAATGGCATTATGCTCAGCGGACTGATGAATGTTGCCGGAGGGAAAGCCAACGGTATTCAATTTTCCGGATTAGGCAACATTGCCGGAAACATATCAAGAGGAGTTACCATCGGCGGTCTGATGAATCTGGCCGGCAACAAAGCCCAAGGAGTTCAGATAGCCGGCTTGGCCAACATTGCCGGAAAATCACAAAATGGTGTCGCTATCGGCGGACTTATGAACGTATCTGCCGAGAAACTGAACGGAGCACAAGTTTCCACCCTGCTCAATATCAGTGGCGGAGAAGCCAAAGGCGCTCAAGTCTCAGCCATTGGTAATGTAGGTGTAAACGTGAATGGTATGCAATTCTCCGCCATCAGCAATATCGCTGCCGGAGAAATCAGAGGCTTGCAGCTTTGCGGTGCGGTAAATATCGCCGTCAAAACGGAAAATGCCCTGCAATTCTCAGGACTGACCAATGTTTGCCAAGGCAAGTTACGCGGTGTGCAGTTCGCTCCCGGCAACTATGCCGGAGAAGTAAGCGGTGCGCAAATCGGTTTACTCAACCTGTGCGGCGGGAATGTAAAAGGGATACAAATAGGAATCATCAACCATAGCAAGGATACTACCGCCCATAAACTAGGTTTGGTGAATATCACTCCTAAAACCCGTATCCAGATGATGCTGTTTGCAGGTAACACCAGCAAACTGAATGCTGCCGTGCGTTTTAAAAACCGCCGGAGTTATACTATGCTGGGTATCGGTACACACTATCTGGATTTGAATGACAAATTTTCGGGCTGTGTGTTCTATCGTACCGGTCTTTACTATCCCATCGCCTCCAAACTGGAACTAAGTGGCGACTTAGGTTATTTCCATATAGAAAACTTTGAAAATGAAGATGCGGAAACACCGGAACGCATGTATTCATTACAAGCCCGTATCAATCTGGAATATAAATTCAAATCCAGAATCAGTTTCTTTGCATCGGGTGGTTACGGCATGACGCGCTACTATGATAAAAATAAGTTCTACGAAAAAAAACCTATTTTCGAAGCAGGTGTTATCTTATTTTAAGCAGCCGTCACACTAGTATAAACTAATTCATACAATATGAAACTACAGCATATCGCATTAGTCTGCCTGCTGGCATTAAGTGCTGGGAATGTCACAGCCCAGATACTCCACCGCTCCGATTCCATTTATACATTCACCGACCCTCGCCTGCAAAAAAAACACCCTTGGCGTGCCGCTGCCGAAACTTTCGGAATGAATGTCGGAGTATGGGCATTCGACCGTTATGTAATGAACGAAGACTTTGCCAAAATCAGTATCGGCAGCATACGGCGCAATATCAAGCATGGTTTTGTATGGGATAACGACCAATTCTCCACCAACCTGTTCGCCCACCCCTATCACGGAAATCTCTATTTCAATGCAGCACGCAGCAACGGACTTACCTTTTGGGAATCAACTCCATACGCCTTTGCTGGTAGTTTGATGTGGGAAATAGCCGCAGAAGTGGAGCCGCCCGCCATCAATGACCTGATGGCAACCACCCTAGGCGGCATCGCCCTGGGAGAAGTAACGCACCGTATGTCTTCTTTGGTACTGGACGACTCCAAGCGTGGTTTCTCACGTTTCACCCGCGAGTTTTTGGGAACCCTGATCTGCCCCATGCGGGGATTGAACCGAATGATAACCGGCGAGATGTGGCAAGTAAAACGCTCTCATTACAAATACCACGATTACGACCGCATTCCGGTACACTTTTCCATAGGTGCCGGTGACCGTTATCTGGCCGACGACAATTACCTGTTCCGTGGAGAGCACAATCCCTACCTTGAATTCCGGGTACAATACGGAGATGCTTTCGATAAAGTGAATGACGGCCCATACGATTATTTCACCGCACGGGCCACCTTCGGTCTTTCCGGGAACCAGCCTCTTATCAGCCAGATCAACCTGATGGGCAAACTATGGGGTGTCCCCCTGAAAACCACTACCGGCATGGAAATGATGTTCGGTATCTTCCAGCACTTCAACTATTTTGATTCCGAGGAAGTGATTGACGGATCGGGACGTATCCCTCCTTACAAGATTTCGGAAGCTGCCAGTGTGGGACCGGGTATGATTTATAAATTCCCTCAAATGAACAGTCTGGTAAATTTGGAGCAACGTGTATTCCTGAGTGCCATCCTGCTGGGTGGAAGCCTTACCGACTATTACAACGTAATAGACCGCAATTACAATATGGGAAGCGGATACAGCATCAAGAACAACACCATTCTGGATTTCGGCCGTTACGGCATGTTCGCACTGAATATGCATCTTTACCAGATTTTTACCTGGAAAGGATACGAACATAAAGATTTGGAAACAATAGATCCGCTCTATCTGAATGCGCAGGGAGACAAAGGAAATGTAATGCTCGCTGTGGTGAATCCGATTATCGAGCTAAATCTAAGTTCCCACTTCAAGGCCAATATGGAAGTGTCCTATTACTACCGCCACACACATTATTCCTACCATGAGGACGTAAGATATAAGACCTTTGAAACCCGATTAGGATTAATTTATCAATTCTAAAGCAATGAAGAACGGACACGGCTCAAGGTTTCGGGGGTCATCTGTAATAAGGAAGCGATGTATACAAGAGGCGCACGCTTTAATATCTCGGGATGAAGTTGCAACAGTTTGTTATAACGCTCATGAGCCGGTTCAAAACGAAGTGTGTCCGCCTTTACCTGTGACTCTATCAAAGAATGTTCGATAAAGCTGCGATAAAGACGTTCGATATCGTGATATTGATCTATCAATTTCTCCACTTCCACACGGGGTAACTCCCATACCACGGATGCTTCCAAAGTTTCCACCATCAAGCGGGTGGGCTCCTGTTTAAAATAACTCTCTATGCAAATAATCATTCCGTTCTCATAACCGATATGCTCAGTCAGATCTTTATCATACTTATAATAAAATTGTCTGAGCATTCCTTTTTCTATAAACAACATTGCTTTACACACCTCACCGGCCTGCAAAACAATCTCCCCTTTACGATATTTTCTACAAACTAAAATTTCGGCTAATGCGTGAACACTTTCTCTACTGAGAGGATGGTTAACTTCTGCTATCCTTCTAGCTATGTCTATACTAGTTGTCATGTGCTCCCAATTTTTGTATTTTTTGCAAAAATACAAAAAAAGGCCGAATAAATAGATACAAATAACAAAATTAAGCCGATAATGTTCTGAATAATAGTTTTTTTTATATACTTTTGAAACGCAATAGTAATAAAACGACCTTTATGAAACTACTAGCCTCTTTAACAATCCTGGGTTTAGTCATGGCACAAAGTGTCACAGCCCAAACGAATTACACAAAGGATCCAGAAAGCTGCACTAGCATTATGGTAGGAAAGAAAGCAACTACCGATGGATCAGTTATAACCAGTCATACATGCGACAGCTGGTACCGAACCTGGGTAAACATGGTTCCGGCAGAAAGTTATGAAAGGGATACTGTAATGAATATTTACGATGGCCGTATGCACACCGAGTTTGTAGCCGACCAGACTAATGTAAAAATCAAGGGGCAAATACCACAAGCGAGAAAAACATATGCCTTCATGGACACCTCCTACCCTTGTATCAACGAAAAGCAACTGGGAATAGGTGAAACTACCGTAAGCGGACGCAGGGATCTGGAAAATCCCAAGGGTATGTTTATGATTGAAGAATTGCAACGTGTGGCGTTACAACGCTGTACAACAGCCCGTGAGGCTATCCGCCTGATGGGAGATCTCGTAAAACAATATGGCTATGGCGACAGCGGTGAATGCCTGACCATCGCCGATCCTAATGAAGTATGGCATTTCGAAGTTTTCGGAGAAGGAAAAGATAAAATTGGCGGAGTATGGGCGGCAGTCCGTATTCCGGATGATCATGTAGGCGTATCTGCCAATATCTCACGGATCAGCACCCTCAATCTGAAAGATCCCGACCACTATATGGCTTCCGAAAATGTATTTGACGTGGCTAAAAAATTAGGGTATTGGGATGGAAAAGAACCTTTTAAATTTTGGAAAGCCTATAGCGGAAAGAATTACTCCGGCCAACTGAAATCCTTCAGCACCCGCGAGCACTTTATCCTGAATGCACTGGCACCGTCATTAAAGCTTGATTATGAAGCAGAAGAACTGCCTATCAGTGTAAAACCCGACAAGCAAGTATCTGTAACAGATGTTATGGCATTGCTCCGGGAAACATACGAAGGAACGCCGCTGGATATGACACAGAATCTGAAAGTTACGGTAAAAGATAGAAAAACCGGAAAAGTAGACACCATTATCAGCCCGAAAGCCAATCCGTGGATGCGTGGCGATGAACTGAATATGCTGAACGGTATTAAAAAAGGAGTTGTGAAATCAGTACGCAATATCGCAGTTCCGCAATGTGCTTATTCTACAGTTATCCAATTGCGCAACTGGCTGCCCGATGCAGTAGGTGGTGTGGTATGGTTCTCTATGGACAATCCCGGACAAAGCCCGCGCGTTCCGGTATTCTGTGGCATTACTGATTTCCCTGCTATGTATAAAATCTGCGGTAACCACCGCTATCGCGACGATGCCGCCTTATGGCACTATCGCCGCGCCAACAAACTGGCTGCTGTAAGATGGGGAGCTGCCCGTAAAGTTATGGAAAAAAATATTCGTCATTTCGAGGAAAAAGGACAACGGGAACTTCCATTTGTGGAAGCACAATACCAAAGTATCCTTCAATCCAAAGGAGAAGAAGCCGCCCGTGCTTATCTCACAGACTATACGGCAGACTTTATAGGCGCCACCATCCTTCGCTGGGACGAAATGGCAAACCAATATTGGATTGAGTCACGCTTCGGCTTTTAATTGTTAACCTTATCATATTAAAAACAAACTTATGAAGACAAAAGTATTCACACTAGCCGCACTGCTATGCTGCGCATCAGCCATGTATGCACAAGAAAGTGGTTACAAATTCACGACTGTTGCATCACAGAAAGCAACTCCTGTCAAAAATCAGGCCTCTACCGGAACTTGCTGGTGCTTTGCCACCACTTCGTTCATGGAATCCGAACTGCTCCGTATGGGCAAAGGAGAATATGACCTTTCTGAAATGTTCATTGTACGCCAAAAGTACTTAAACCAATTGGAAGACAACTATTACCGGGGAGGCAACGGGAATTTAGGACAAGGAAGCCTTTCACACACATGGAAGAACGCTTTCAATCAAGTGGGTATCGTACCCGAGGAAGTATATCACGGAATCAATTATAACTCAGAGAAACATAACCATGGTGAAATGGTGAGATACATCAACGCTTTAGGAAACACAGCCGTTAAAATGAAACGTCGCAGCGCGGAATACTACAAGCTGATCAACAATCTTTTCGATACTTATCTAGGAGAACTTCCTGAAAAGTTCACTTACAAAGGAAAAGAATACACTCCGAAATCTTTTGCCGAAAGTCTGGGTTTGAACATGGACGATTATATTGAACTGACTAGTTTCACTCACAAACCGTATTACCAGAAATTCTCTCCGGAAGTACCCGACAATTGGGAAAATGAACAAATGTACAATCTTCCGCTGGACGAAATGATGGAAGTTGCCGACTATGCTTTGACCCACGGATATACCGTATGTTGGGACGGTGATGTCAGTGAAAAAGGTTTTTCATTCAAAAATGGTGTAGCCATCAATCCGGTAGTGAAAAAAGTGGAAGACCTCTCGGGTTCCGACCGTGCACGTTTTGAAAAGATGGACCCTAAAGAACAAAAAGAGATGCTGGCGGAAGCCTACAAATTTGAAAAACCGTGTCCCGAAGTAAATGTCACTCCGGAAGTCCGTCAGGAAGGTTATGAAGCATTTGTCACTACAGATGACCACCTGATGCATCTTACCGGTATTACCAAAGACCAGAACGGGACCAAATACTATATCACCAAAAATTCTTGGGGTACAGAACGCAATACATTTGGCGGTTATCTGAATATGTCCGAAAGCTATGTACGTGCCAAGACTATTTTCCTCATGGTGCATAAAGATGCTATTCCGGCTGCAATCAAACAGAAATTAGGAATTAAATAAAAAAGAAAAGAGCAGGCGTCCGTTTTTCTAAAATAGACGCCCGTTTTTTGAAAACAGATATCTGGATTCCCAATACATACTTGTGTTTTCAAATGGACATCTATTTTTTAGTAAAAGATTCATAATAACTATGACGAAAAAGAACTTATTTACATTAGTCTTATGTTTATTCTGTCTCGGAACCACAACTCATGCGCAACATATCCCCACATTGGAGGAAGCTGTATACGGAGGACTGATCAAGACAGAAGGCGGAAGCAACGTGAGTTGGATGAAAGATGGAGAACGTTATTCCAAAATAGAAAAAAATGCCGAGGGAGCATACGAAGTCACTGCCTATAAAGCAAAGGACAATTCCAAAGAAGTGCTGATCCCTGCCAATATGCTTCTGAATCCGCAAACAGGAAAACCTATCTCTGTCCGCAATTTCATATTCAGCGAAGATAACTCCAAAGTATTGATCTACACCAATACTCGTCGCGTATGGCGTTATGATACCCGCGGTGATTACTGGGTGCTTAATTTGAAAAACGGCAAACTGCAACAATTGGGCAAAAGCTTGCCGGAAGCTACCTTAATGTTCGCCAAGTTCTCGCCGGATGCCAGCCGGGTAGCATATGTCTCCAGAAACAACATTTACGTAGAGAGTCTGGTTGACGGGAAAATCAACCAACTAACTCAAGACGGAAATAATGAAATTGTAAACGGAACATTCGACTGGGTATACGAAGAAGAATTCAACTGCCGCGACGGTTTCCGCTGGAGTCCCGACGGACAATACATAGCCTATTGGCAAAGTGATACCCAAGGTACGGGATGGTTTGATATCATCAATAATGTAGATTCCATTTATCCTAAAATCCAACGTTTTCCTTACCCTAAAGCCGGAACAGCAAACTCCGCTGTAAAAGTAGGCTATGTATCCGCCGACGGTGGAAACACCACTTGGCTGGCTCTTCCCGGTGATGCACGTAACCACTATATTCCCCGTATGGAATTCATTCCGGGCTGCAACGAACTGTTCATCCAGCAAATGAACCGTGCCCAAAACACCAATAAAGTATGGATTGCGAAAATAGGTGAAAATACCCCCGTCAATATCTTTACCGATCAAGATGCCGCATGGTTGGAAACGAATGACAATGTGCGTTGGTTGAAAGGGAACAAGTATTTCACTTGGGAAAGCGAACGTGACGGATGGCGCCACCTGTATCGTGTAAGCCGTGATGGTAAAGAAATCAAGCCCATCACCCAAGGAGCTTTTGATTATATTCAAGAAGTAGGTGCGGATATGGATAAAGGTTTTGTATACTTTATCGCTTCTCCCGACAACTTCACCCAGCGCTATCTCTACCAGGCACGTCTTTTCGGCAATGGAGAGGTAAAGCGGCTAAGTCCTGTTGACCAAAGCGGGCAACATCGTTATATCATGTCACCGTCCGGCAAATGGGCAGTCCATACATTCAGTAACTCGGAAACTCCCCCTGTAATCGACATGGTGTCTTTCCCTGCCCATAAAAGTGTACGTCTGATTACTGACAATGCAAAAGCCAAGGAGCAATACAAAGCCTTGGGGCTACAACCAAAAGAATTTGTAAAAACCCGTTCAGGAGAATTGGAACTGGATGCATGGATGATCAAACCCGTAAACTTTGATCCCAGCAAAAAATATCCGGTCATAATTGATGTCTATGGAGAACCTGCCAACGCCACTGTACAGGATGTATGGAGCGGAGGAAGTTTATGGCACCAATACTTGGCAAACCTGGGGTATATCATAGTCAGCATCGAGAACCGTGGTGCCAATGCACCCCGTGGACGCGAATGGCGCAAATGTATTTATGGAGAAGTCGGAACCTTTGCCAGTGAAGATCAGGCAAGAGGCATCCAAGACTTGGCACGTCAATACTCTTTCATTGACACCACACGTATCGGTATCACCGGCTGGAGTGGTGGAGGCAGCCAGACTCTGAATAGTATGTTCCGTTATCCCGATGTTTTCCACACAGGCATTGCCATTGCTTTTGTGGCAGACCAGCGTCTGTATGACACGATTTATCAAGAACGTTACATGAACACCCCTCAAAATAATCCGGAGGGTTACCGCAAAGGGTCTCCCATCTCGTATGCAGCAGGATTGAAAGGCAACTTGCTGTTAATTCACGGTACAGGAGATGATAATGTCCATTACCAGAATTGTGAAATGTTGGTCAATGAACTGGTACGGCACGGAAAGATCTTCTCACAGATTTCTTACCCTATGCGTTCCCATGGAATTTATGAAGGCGAGGGAACCAGCTTGCATCTGCGAAAGACAATGGCTGATTACTGGTTGAAAAACCTGCCTGCCGGAGGAAAATAAATATGCCAAAACTTTTGCTGATATGATTATATAGTTTGCCATTCTGGGCATTAGTGAAGCTTTTCATATACATAAAGTGATTAGAAAGCCACAAAAGTTCAGGATGGCAGACTGATAAATCTGCTTCGTTTTAGCAAACTTTACACTAAACCAAAACACATAAACTAAATGAAGAAAATACAACTATTCTTATTACTATTTCTGTTAATATCCATTACGCAGCACATCAATGCCCAATTCCCTGTCAAAACAGAATATACCGTTGAGATGGGAGGAACATCGGGTAAAGGAACTTACGCACCTATGTGGCTTACTGCCAATAGGCAAGGTTTATCTTCTGTCAATACTGAAAATGGTTATTTACGGGCAGGAATTGCACACACAATGCCATTAAACCAACATTTCGGCTTCAGTGCAGGACTGGATTTGGCAACCGCCTACAATTTCACCTCCTCATTCATCATCCAACAGGCCTATGCAGACCTTAGCTACCGATGGTTGAACCTGAGCATCGGCAGTAAAGAACGCTTGCCCGAATTAAAGAATTCCAAGTTAAGCAGTGGAGGCATGGTAGAATCAAATAATGCCCGCCCCATTCCCCAAGTACGCTTGGAAGTTCCCTATTATGTAGCCATACCAGGTACCCATAAATGGCTTTATTTGAAAGGACACATAGCCTATGGACGTTTTACTGATGACAAATGGCAGGAACATTTCACTTCCATAGGTAACAAATATGCCATTGATGTACTTTACCACAGTAAATCGCTTTTCGCCAAAGTAGGAAACAAAGAACATTTTCCGGTAGAATTTGAAGGAGGAATACAAATGTCCGCTCAATTCGGCGGAGACCAATATATTGCAGGACAAAAAGAGCCTGTAATAGATATGCCTACCCGGTTTGTTGACTTTATGCGCGTATTGGTTCCTATGGCTGGAGATGATACCACACCCGAAGGCGAACAAGTAAACATCTACGGAAACCATGTCGGTAGTTGGAATTTTGCCGCAACAGCTTATCTTAACCAGTGGAAGGTAAAAATCTATTATGAACATTATTTCGACGATCACTCCCAAATGTTTTTCCAATACGGACGCTGGAAAGACGGACACATCGGACTGGAAATAACTTTTCCAAAAAACCGCTTCATTGATACTTTTGTATACGAAGGATTAGGAACAAAGGATCAAACCGGACCTATGCTGTATGACTCCTTTTGGGGGGAGTTTGAAGAGCAAATCAGTGCTAAAGATAATTATTACAATCATTACCTCTATCAAGGATGGCAGCATTGGGGAATGGGAATAGGCAATCCTCTACTTCCCGGACCTATTTACAACAAGAATGGACAGATTACTTTTATCAGCAACCGTGTACTGGCACATCACATAGGATTCTGCGGTTCCCCCTGCCAATCGCTGAGTTATCGTATGCTACTCTCCTACTCCCGTCATTGGGGTACTTATGATAATCCTCTGAATGAAATAAAGAAACAATTCAACTCTTTGTTTGAAGTAACTTATGCTCCACAACAACTGAAAGGATGGAGTTTCACTGTATCCGGAGCTATGGATCGCGGCAGCATGCTTGGAAATAATTATGGTGGAATGCTGGTTATCCGCAAACAAGGAATTATCAAATCAGGCAATAAATAAAAGTTTTAACTGTCAACCCAATCAACATATGAAACAAATATTATTATTCATACTCTTTATGCTGGGAATCAGCAGTTGTGACAAAGCTCCCATCAATGGCAAATTAGATGGCAGATGGCAATTAATGACTATAGAATATACTAATGGAAAAATAGAAGAATGTAACCGCATTTATTATAGTATCCAGTTACATTTGGTGGAAATCAGTGCCAAAGGTGGAAATGGAGGCACTCATATCGGACGTTTCTCTTATAAAGGAGATGAGGTAACCATGAGTGAATTCCGCCACCGGGGAGATGAAGAAAAACTAACGACACTGAATGAATTGAAACCTTTCGGACTTAATCAAGCTATTAATCATCTTAAAGTGGAAAAAGCAACAGGCAAGAAACTAATTCTGAAATCTGATTATGCACGCCTCACATTCAGAAAGTTCTAAAAAAGTATACCACAGACTACGCAAACTATCTGCTGATAAAATATGAAAAAACAATTTATACGCTATAGCGGTGACAAAACACTATGCCGGATTTCTAGAAATTAATTTATCGGCAGGAATAAAACTAGTGCCACCACTCATGGAGCCGGCTTTACAAATATTGAAGCCGGCTTCATAAAACAAGTTCTTTACTTTCCTGTAGTCTGTGGTGAAATAAATTTATCTTCTAGGCTTAATATCCAATTTTACCGGTTTCAACATGTTCTCCGGACTTAGAATTGTATCCAACTCTTCCTTATTTAAAATACCATGTTCCAAGACCAGTTCATAGACACTTCTACCTGTTTCCAACGCTTCTTTTGCAATCTTTGTAGAATTTTTATAACCAATAATCGGATTCAATGCGGTTACTACACCAATACTGTTATGCACTTCAATCTTGCAGCGTTCCGCATTAGCAGTAATACCTTCTACACAACGTGTACGCAGGGTTTCAAAACCATTGACCATTAAATCTACAGATTCAAAACAACACTGTGCCATCACCGGTTCCATAGCATTCAGTTCCATTTGAGCAGCTTCGCCAGCCATAGTCACGCATAGTTCGTTACCTATTACTTTATAACAAATCTGATTCATCACTTCAGGAATCACCGGATTCACCTTACCTGGCATTATAGAAGATCCCGGTTGCATAGCCGGAAGGTTGAATTCTCCTAAACCACAACGCGGTCCACTGGCCAGCAAACGTAAATCATTACATATTTTATTTACTTTTACGGCTACCCTTTTTAAAGCTGAAGCATAACCTACCAAGCAGGAAGTATCTGAAGTAGCTCCTACCAAATCTGACGACAATTTGAAATCAAAACCTGTAATTTCACACAATGCTTCCACACATTTTTCTGCATATCCCGGTTCCGCACAAATGCCTGTACCAATAGCGGTAGCACCCATATTTACTGTCAGGAAGTCTGCCGCCGCTTCATTCAAATGACGAATTTCGTCTCTCAATATACTGGCAAAACCATTGAATGTCTGACCTAAAGTCATAGGTACGGCATCTTCCAACTGAGTACGCCCCATTTTGATGATATGTGCAAACTCCTCTCCTTTCTTATGGAATGCACCAATCAGCGATTCCAAATAAGGAAGAAAACGAAGATGAGAATAATACATACCAATATGGATTGCAGTGGGATAAGCATCATTCGTTGATTGTGAGCAGTTCACATGGTCATTAGGAGAGCAATATTGATACTCGCCACGTTTGTGTCCCATAATCTCCAAAGCACGGTTAGCAATGACTTCATTAGCATTCATATTGGTAGAAGTACCGGCACCTCCCTGAATCATATCCACCGGGAATTGCTCATGATGCTCACCATTTAAGATTTCCTGACACGCCAATACTATGGCATCTTTTTGTTCTTTAGTTAATAAACCTAACTCATAGTTAGCCATTGCAGCTGCCATTTTCGTAATGGCAAGACCGTTAATAAACAACGGATATTCATTTAGATGAAATTTACTAATTGGGAAATTTTCTATGCCTCTTAGAGTTTGCACACCATACAATGCACTGGCCGGAATTTCGCGGGCACCAATTAAATCACTTTCTACTCGGGTTTCTTCTGTAAGTTTTGTTTCCATGATCAGGTTATTTATTAGTTTATCATTTCTTATTTTATATAGCAAAGGTATAAACTAACATTTTGATATCAAAATATAATCTGATATAATTTTAAAATATTATTTTATACATGTTTATTGCTGCAAAACAGACAACAAACTTACATTATGAAAGTTTACTCAGTTAACAAAGTCTTATATCCTTTGAAGTTCATTCAAAAAACAGACATAAAAAAAGGCGTCCATTCAGAACGCCCTTATTCTATTTTTTAACTTCGGAACTCTTATTTCACCTTTATTCTATCAAAGCCTTCTCCAAATACACCAATGACAGCACTTTGTGATACAAATGCGTTCGGATCGATATCTTTTATCAAACGGAATATAGTAGTAGACTCACGTTTTTTTGCCAGCACAAACATCATTTTCACACCCGCACCGGTATAACAACCTACTCCGTCAATGAACGTCACCCCTCGATGAAGATCTTTATTTATGCGATGCCCTATTTCTTCATGCTTCTTCGAAATGATAAAGAATTGCACTGACTGACGAGCACTATTTACCACCTGATCCAAGACAAAGCTGGATATAAACAAGACAACATATCCATATACCACCTTCTCCCAATCATGCAATACAAAATAACTGGAAGAGATAATAACCAAATCACACATCAAAATAACCCGGCCCAAAGTAATATCACGATACTTATTGACAATAGCAGCTATAATATCCGTACCTCCTGTGCTACCATTGGCAGAAAAAGCGACACCAATACCACCTCCGCAGAAAAAGGCTCCCAAGACACAAGCCATGAAAGGTTGATCATGTATTAAAGACTCTCCCCCTGTCAAATCCTGTATGATAGGCAGAATAGAAGTCAGCACAAATACAGCATAGATGGTTTTCACACTAAACTTCCATCCCAAAATAACCAAAGAAAGTATCAACAATACTCCGTTTATTCCCAAATAGGTGTACTGGACCGGCAAACCGGTAGCCCAATAAACAATAGAAGCAATACCTGGCACCGCACCTGAAGGAAGGTCATTAGGTAACAAAAAGACGGTCCATCCGATAGCATACATCAGCATACCAAGAGCAATCAACATATAATCCCTTAGTTCTCTGATAACCCGTTGCTTACGCGTCGTAATAAAGACTGAATCCATGTGAGTTTTCCTTTATAAAATCATATTGTCCGCAAAAGTACAAAAAGATTGAATCACTTGGCTTCAAAAGGTGACATTTTTTCAAGTAAAAAGTCCTGTTAATCTGATTTATCAAAAACAACAGTACTTTTCACCCTTTATTATTCTTTGGGGTGTAAATACCAATCTTTATAATCCGCACCAAAAGAATCTCTCCACTGTTTAAACTCGGGATAATAGGTGGTAATAGACACCTTCTCTGAAGGCCATCTAAATTCACTGTTACTGATATTTATAGCGAAAGGCATATTATCTTCTGCTATATAATACATTGGGGAACCATTGGAATCTTGACTCAAATCACTACCCGTACCACGTAAACTCTCATCAGCTACGCTTGTCGGCTTATAGCCTGACAAATGTACTTCATGAGAACGTTTATTCACAAAAATGAAAGAATTGTAAGGCGGATAAGCATCCATATCGCTTACTTTATCATATTTTTTAAATCCGATCACTACAGTCACAGGCTTTTTGAGAACAGGCTTTATATCAGAAAAAAGTATTAATACAGGCTTTTCTATTCCCGGCTCAAAGTTTTTTCCGATCACATTACCTTCTTGACTCACCTGCACCAAATCAATATGCTCCTTCCCTACGTAATCCAACTGGAAACCAAACCCATTTGTATAAGTAGCACCATCATTCATCGGAGTAAAAGTAGTAGTGGTGCGCACCAATGCGTTAGAAGATTTATCTTTTACAACTGTACTGGAATAATATATCACAACATCATTCATATCATAATCATTCTTATCAGGCCAATTGTCCTCATAAGCCAAAGACCCTTTGACTACATACGAAATTTCACCCTTATTTACTTCATCCGGTATATTAGGAGTAGGTTCTACAGAAGAAGAAGCAGATGCCATAATAGCAAACTGTACATCATTAAAACGCATGTCCACATTATCTTCCATAGCCATAAAGAAACAATTGTCCAGTTCCGGATCACTTAACAAAACTGAACGTTGCTCTTTATTATCGTTATATGCAGGATTAGAATAACGAGGAAAAACACCCTTTTCTTTTCCAAATCCCATTCCCAATAAAATCCATCCAATATGAGTGCCTTGGGGGAATTCATCTTCATACTTGCTTTGTTCCTTATTCCAATATTTTAGTTTTATTTGCTCACCGACTAAAGATTTAGGAGCATTCCTACTGGAACGAGGAATCAGGATGGTCTTTTTTATGGTAGCCATGTCCACGGACTCTCCTTCTTTATAAGTATAATAAGCAACCATATCCTCCCACGTAGTAGACGAGAAATTAAAATAAGTCGCTACCAAACCTGTAGATTTAGTTATTACCATATCATTACTCCCTGAAGTACGCAGTTCCGGAAATCTTTCCAACAAATTACGATTATCTACTACTATAGAACGGCTTAAATTACTGCATCTCTCTAAAAAAGCACCAGGTATATCCAACTTTTCAGGCAACAAATAATCAGGAACCCCATTTTCATTCCAATTACCCAATACATCATATCCGTCAGGATAACTCACTCCTCCCATTACTGCTCTAGAACGCCCATCGGCAGACAGTTGTGCCTTATAATCAACATAATTAAAGGTTAGTCCGTCAGATAGTAATTCCAATTCAACAGGTGATACGACCAACACATTATCAGTTACCAGCCATACCTTTTTCAAATAAGCCGGCAAAGATACTTTTGAAAAAAATCTACCATTCATATCAGTCGAAGCAGCATAAATGGGATTTATATCTTTAAACTCCCAAGTATTTTCAACTAATTCCATAGGATATTCATCATACAGATAAAAAGCAGTCTGTACTTTCATACCATAATCAATAATAAGTTGACTATTACGGACAGTAGTAAAATCAAAAAAATCGTCTTTATTGATTTTTTCCTCCTCTTCTTCCCCTCCCCCCGTGTATATATCATGCATATTACGCAAGCAAGACACAAAGAAAACTGATAAGCAGATGATCCAAAATTTTGTTTTCATAAAGTAGTGCGTGATTATTTTCGACAAATATAGCCATAAATAACTAAAAAACAACTAAATAGTCAAAAAAAACTGTCCCCCGACTCACGTCGGAGAACAGCCACAACACAAACACAAAATAAAACACGACAAAACTACTATGCAATTTTTTAGCCTGCTCTATGTTTTGAGTAACATAACTACCGCCAATCAGGTATTCACATATCCAAGAGGGGTTTCAGGTTATTTGCATCTATAAAACGCCACACTAGCGTCCTTTGTTCATCGGTCTTTCTAAAAATATCTTAATTCTTATTGAATTCCTCTTTCTCTTAGCTTCAACTGCCAGTTCCAAGCCGAACGTAGCGTGTCCTCCAAATTGGCTTCTGCCTTCCATCCCAACTCCTTATTAGCGAAGTCAGGATTAGCCCATACCTTCTCAATATCTCCGGCACGACGACCCACGATCTGATAATTAAGTTTCACACCGGTAGCTTTTTCAAATGTATTGATCAGTTCCAATACAGAAACGCCTTTACCCGTTCCAATATTAAAGACTTCCACCTTCTCCTTCTGCTTGTTATTCAAAATGCGATCCATTGCGATAACGTGAGCCTTCGCCAAATCCACTACATATATATAGTCACGGATGCAAGAACCGTCCGGTGTATCATAATCATCCCCAAACACACTCAGTTTTTCACGAATACCCATTGCTGTCTGAGTAACGTAGGGTAACAAGTTTTGTGGAACACCATTAGGTAATTCACCTATTAATGCAGTGGGATGTGCGCCAATAGGATTAAAGTAACGCAACATAATAGCATTAATAGGCGATCCCGAAGCAACTGTATCACGAATAATTTCTTCATTGATCTGTTTTGTATTACCATACGGAGACTCAGCCTTCTTAATCGGAGCCTCTTCCGTTACAGGAAGAACATCGGGCTGACCATACACCGTACATGATGATGAAAAAATAATACCTTCTACTCCATGTTTCGGCATTAACTCCAACAGGTTAATCAATGAAACCAAGTTATTGCGATAATACAACAACGGTTTTTGTACCGATTCACCCACAGCCTTGCTAGCCGCAAAATGAATAATACCTTTTATGCCCGGATATTTAGTAAACAGCTTGTCCATTCCCTCAAAATCCAAGCAATCCAACTTTTCAAATGCAGGACGGATTCCTGAAACCTTTTCTATATTATCTACCACATCGGCGCTTGAATTGGACAAATTGTCCACAATCACTACGTCGTAACCGCTATTTTGCAGCTCTACTACCGTATGAGAACCGATGTAGCCGGTTCCTCCTGTTACTAAAATTCTTTCTTTCATAATACTTAATATTCTGTCGTTTTCTAATAGGTTCAAAACAACTTCGACGGGTAAATCCCTTTTCGTATCATATCATTGATACGAAGCAGGACTTGTATCTTGTCATCATGCGATACCAACCCCATCCATCTGGCAGGTGTCTCAATCACTTTCACCCTGACTCCGTCAGCAATACGCTCATTCATAAAAGCCGGAATAGAATAATGAGCTTTCATATCCATTCCATTCTCATCTATAAACTTATCGAACGCCTTCTTCATCTCACCAAATACCTGCGGAGTAAATCCCCACATATTCATTGAAACCAAGCTGTTGTCATCCAAAGCTACCCATTTATGTAATTCATTAGGATACATCGGATTTCCACTTATCCGTTCTACTCCTACACGGTCTGTAACGGACAACAGATATCCCTTTTCATCCACTTCACAAATACCACGGGTAACCCCTCCGCTTTCCGCCAATACATTTCTCAGCCTGTAGCAAATATTGAAACTATGGTAGTCAGCTTCTCCCAACATCACCAGATTATCATATAACAATTCAAAACTTTCTCTTTGGTAAAAGTTCACGGCATTTATCACACCGAATGGAGAGTCAATCAACTCTTCTCCCATCAAAACAGCTCTTACCGAGCCGTACAGTGCTTTGCGTTTCGGATTACGCTTTTCTTCAGGAATCGTTTCCACATCCTGATAAACATACTCCACTTCTACCACATGTTCATATTTGCCTGATACCAGTTTCTTGAATTCTTGTTCAAAATGTCTGCTTATGACAAATACGATCTTATTAAATCCGACTCTTACGGCATCATATATGGAAAAATCTAATATTGTTTCGCCATTAGGACCTATTCCCTCCAGCTGTTTCAATCCACCATATTTATTCCCCATAGTGGCCGCGAGTACAATCAAGGTCATAGCCATTTAATCTCTCTATTAATTCTAATGCAAAAATAAGCATAAAAATTGAATTTACGGACAAGAACAATGGATTTCTTTCTAATAAAAAAGTCCGAAGCTGTGCTCCGGACTTCTGAATCGGTTTATTTTAACGATGAAGTGAACTATTCTATTCCAAACAGAACACCCAAACCTTTGTCTACACCTGAAAATCCCATGAATGCCATTGCCAGCAGACCGGCAGTAACCAATGCGATAGCCATTCCCTGCATTCCTTTAGGTATATTCACCAAACTTAATTGTTCACGGATACCTGCAAACAATACCATAGCCAAAGCAAAACCAAGAGCTGTCGAGAAGGCGTAAACCACGCCAGTCAACAAATCAAAATCTTTCTGAATGACCAAGATAGCTACACCCAAAATACAGCAGTTAGTGGTTATCAACGGAAGGAATACTCCTAATGCCTGATAAAGGGCAGGAGACACTTTCTTCAATATGATTTCCACCATCTGTACCAATGCTGCAATGACAAGGATAAATGCAATAGTCTGCAAATATTCCAGCCCGAAAGCATCGAGTACAAATTTCTGGATAAGATAGGTAACAATGGTAGCGATGGTAAGCACGAATGCAACAGCCGCACCCATACCCGTAGCTGTCTCAACTTTTTTGGATACACCGAGGAACGGGCAGATACCCAAGAATTGTGACAACACAATGTTGTTCACAAATATAGCGGTGATAAATATCAATATATATTCCATATTCTTACTTTTTACGGGTTATGCTTTCTTCAGTTTATTCACAATCGCAATAAGGTATCCCAATGCAATGAAGGCCCCCGGTGCGAGAACGAAAATCAACATTCCGTATTGCTCAGGCATGATAGCGATATCAAACAACTTGCCTGTGCCTAGGAACTCACGTACACCACCAAGGATAGTCAATGCAAGAGTAAATCCGAGCCCCATACCCAGTCCATCGAAGAATGAAGGCACGGGACCGTTCTTTGCTGCAAAAGCTTCGGCACGTCCCAGCAGAATACAGTTTACTACGATCAATGGGATAAACAAGCCCAAAGTAGCATAAAGTGCCGGCACATATGCCTGCATAATCATCTGCAACAAGGTTACGAATGATGCAATAACCACAACAAAGGCCGGAATGCGCACCATATCAGGTATCAAATTCTTAATGGCCGAAATTACAACATTAGAACAGATTAATACAAAAGCCGTAGCCAATCCCATCCCCATACCATTGATGGCAGAAGATGTTGTTCCTAATGTAGGACACATACCCAAAAGGAGTACAAACGTGGGATTCTCTTTTACAATCCCGTTCATCAATACTTTAAAATTATTCATAGTCTGCTCCTTCCTTATTTTTTATTTTTACAATCTTGCTTGGGACATTCTACTTTTTTGCAGTCTGCCTTATCGCAGTTAGCAGGATCACATTTATCGCTACAAACAGTCTTGCAGGCTGTAGAGTCACAAACCTGCTTACATGCCTCGTTTCCTTCACATTGAGCATCGCAGGCAGTAGCATTTTCGGCAACAGTTTCAGACACTTGCTGAGTTGCACCACTAGCGCCATCCACATTCTGACCACTATATGCTGCATAAGCATTGTTCACAGCTTTTAGAAAAGCACGTGTAGTGATGGTAGAAGCTGTGATAGCATCTATCTGACCACCATCCTTATTTACCACCAATGCTCCCTGTCCCGGATTCATACCGGTAATGTCGCCTTTTGCACCTTTCTTAAACCAATCAGCCGCCTTTGACCCCAAGCCCGGAGTCTCAGCATGGCTCAACAAAGAATAGTCTATGATATTTCCCTCTTTGTCAAAACCTACCAGCACACTCAAAGCGCCACCAAAACCATTGGCAGAAGATTCTACGGCAGCACCAATAAATTCGCCACCCTTGGTTGCCTTATATATTTTATAAGTAGCACCATCCAATTCTATAGTTTCAGGAGCTTCCGCAGGATTGTTATCAAACCCCGGAACTACAACTGCAATAGCGTCACTCAAAGCTTTTGCATTAGCCTCAGCAATAGGACCGGCAGTCAGTTGGTTGACATAAGCCAAAAGTCCGGTTGCAATCACAGTAATCGCCGTCAGTACGATAACCATGTTTTTCAAAGATGATTCTAGTTTTTTCATTTCTTCACTACCTCCCCGAATCTTTTAGGTTTACAATAAGTATTGATTAACGGAGTGAATGCGTTCATAATGAATATAGCGAAAGACATACCTTCGGGATATGCACCGAACAAACGGATAACCACGGTCAGGAAACCGATAGCCACACCGTATATAATCATACCTTTATGAGTCATAGGCGAAGTAACATAGTCGGTTGCCATGAAAATAGCACCCAACATCAAACCACCTGTAAACAAGTGAGCCAACGGAGATGCGTAAGCCACCGGATCAACCAAATGCATCAGACCGGCAAATACAAATACAGTCACCAGAATAGATACAGGAATATGCCAGGAAATAATCTTTTTCCATAGCATATATCCCAGGCCAAGCAATAAAGCCAATGCACTCACCTCACCTAGCGAACCCGGGTTATTACCCAGAAACAGACTTAATGTATCGGGCAACTGACCTAAAGCATTTACATCACCCTTTACAGCCATTTTCATCAATGCCAGCGGAGTAGCACCGGTTTCAGCATCGGTATAACTTCCCCATTGTTGAACCAACGGCCATGAAGTCATCTGCACAGGAAAAGAAATCAGCAAGAAGATACGACCTACCAACGCAGGATTAAAAGGATTACAACCCAATCCGCCGAAAGTCATCTTGCCCACACCGATAGCCACCAACGCACCGATGATAATAATCCAAAGCGGCAAGTTGGAAGGCAGATTGAATGCCAGCAACACACCGGTTATAATAGCCGAACCATCACAGATGGTAGAGCGTTCTCTCTTCAAAATAAACTTGGTAATCGCCCATTCGAAGAATACACAAGCGGCAACCGAGGTCAAGGTCACCACCACGGCGCCCAGTCCGAACATATAAAATGACACCAGCAACGCAGGTATCAACGCAATGAGTACACCATACATATTCTTCTGTATGCTGTCACCGCTATGAACATGAGGCGATAATGATACTATTAATTTATTAGCCATACTATTTTGTCGAATTATTTTTTAGCATTACGTGCACGGATAATACCGCCTACTGTGCCCTTACCCAAACGGATATAGTCCAGCAAATAACGATGAGACGGACATGTAAACTGACACGAACCGCACTCGATGCACGACATTACATCTTCTTTCTCTACTCTCTCCCAATCCTTATGAGCTGAAAGTGTTGCCAATAAGAAAGGCTCCAGTCCCATGGGACACACGTTAACACACTTGGCACAGCGGATACAGGGCTGAGCTTCCGCACGGGCAGCTTCCTTATCATTCATAATCAGCACACCCGAACTACCTTTACAAATAGGAACTTCTGTATTAACCAGTGCTTTACCCATCATCGGACCACCACCAATCACTTTTCCCGTATCTTCGGGCAAACCGCCAGCCGCATCAATCAGCTGGCTCATCGGAGTCCCCATACGGGTGAGAAAATTAGATGGATTTCTGACAGACTTACCTGTAACGGTTACAATGCGTTCAAACAAAGGTTTGTTTTTCTGAACGGCCTCATAAACGGCAAATGCAGTACCTACATTCTGAACTACCGCACCCACATTGATAGGAATAGCGGGAGGAGCAGGAACCTGGCGACCGATCACAGCATCTATCAATTGTTTCTCACCACCTTGCGGATATTTCACTTGCAAGGGAACTACCTCTATACCGGGATACTGAGCAGCTTTTTCAGTCATCAACTTAATAGCATCCGGTTTATTATTTTCAATACCGATATATCCCTTGGTCACTTTTGCAGCTTTCATCAGAATGCTTACGCCCACCAGTACTTCGTCTGCCTTTTCCAACATCAAACGATGGTCGGCAGTGAGGTAAGGCTCACACTCTACAGCATTGATAATTACACATTCCGCCTTGCAGCCCGGAGGAGGAGAAAGTTTCACATGAGTAGGAAAACAAGCACCGCCCATACCTACTACACCTGCATTTTTCACTTTAGCAACGATTTCTTCGGGTGTGAGAGCACACTCTTTCACCAATGTCGAACTGCGGTCTATTGATTCTTCCCATTCGTCACCATCCACATCGATAAAGATAGCCGGCTTGCGGTAACCGCTTGCATCGATTACGGCGTCTACCTTGTTCACTTTACCGGATACAGACGAGAAGATGGCTGCTGAAACAAAGCCACCCGCCTCAGCAATCTTCGTACCTACCTTCACCACATCGCCTTTTTTCACGATGGCAGTAGCAGGAGCACCGATATGCTGTGACAAAGGAAATACCGCTTGCTTAGGAAGTGCAAGGGTTTCAATGGCTTTGCCTGCTGACAATTTATTTTCTGCTGGATGTACTCCACCAATTCTAAATGTCTTCACTGTTATATCTTTTTAATTTTTACTTACTTTGAATTTTGATTATGCTTCCGCTTTCGGAGCCTCAGCTTTCACCGCTTCCGGAGTTTCCACCTTTGAAGCCTCTACTTTTGCAGCAGGTTTTGCAGCAGCCTCACCAGCCGGCACTTCTACCTTCGGTTTACGTGGCGGGAAATTAATAGCTTGGATAGCCCCTTTCGGGCATTCCGATTCACATTTACGGCAAGATTTACACTTAGCCGGATCAATGTATGCCAAATTATTCTCTAACGTAATGGCTTCGAACGGACACACTTTCACACACTTTCCACAACCAATACAACTAGCCTTGCAAGCCTTGTTGGCAACAGCTCCCTTATCCTTGTTCACACACATCACCACTACGCGGCGGTTGTTCTTTCCTTTCGGACGAATTTCAATGATCTTACGCGGACAAGCTTTGCTACAAGCCCCACAAGCTGTACATTTTTCTTCGTCCACTTCCGGAAGGCCGGTTTCAGGATTCATGTGAATAGCATCAAACTGACACACTTCCACACAATCACCACAACCCAGACAACCGAATGTACAACCCGTCTCACCACCTGAAGTGGCATGAGCGATGGCACACGATTTAGCTCCGTCATACAGAGCAGTACGAGGGCGATTTTCACAACTACCGTTACATCTTACCACCGCAACTTTCGGTTCGGCAGCAACGGCTTCCAATCCCAAAATGGCAGCTACTTTCTCCATTACCGGAGCACCACCAACCGGACATAACTTACCCTCCAGCGAACCGGCATCGGCAGCCTTCACGCAGGCACCAGCAAAACCAGAGCAACCGGGATAACCACATCCACCGCAATTCGCCTGAGGAAGCACTTCGCTCACCTTGGCAATCCGCGGATCTTCATACACAGCAAACTTCTTAGAAGCGGCATACAAGATTACCGCGGCAATCAAGCCAATCGCTCCCAACGAAATTACTGCAACCAGAATTAAATCCATAAATTTTAGTTAGTTATTTATTAATTATTTTTTATTGGTTCAAGTGTAAATGAAAACTTCTTGCTCAACTTATTCCTGCATACATATATGATAAGGTAATACGGAAGCAAGGCTGACAAAGCAACAAGCGCCGACCTTAACTCATCCCCCCCCGTAAAACGCATGGAAATAAATAAAGTAATCAGCAATACCAAGAAAGGGATACCAAAAGCCAGCAATACGGCTTGCATCCCCATGGAAGTGGTACCATAAATCATCACTTCCTCACCTATGCGGTAAGAAGATGCCTTCATGTCAAAAACATCAATCAGTTTCTCTTTACTTTCAGATGCATTGCAATGCCCTTTCACACTACAAGCCGAACAGGCAGAAGTTTGTACGATTCTCACCCGCACATGAGAACCTTCAATGTTTTCCACAATACCACGATGTTTGATTATATCGGTCATTTTTGCAAACTCTACATTACAAAACTGCGGCAAATGTACGATTTTAATTGGATTCTAAGAAGTATAAAATGATATTTTCACTATAAAAATCGATTTTTTGTGTGGAGAAATTAAAATTAGAAACAAGAAAGGGAGGAAAATTTTAAATTCCCCCCTTTCTACTTGTAAAGTATATAATTTATTTCATTATCACATAGCCTGCATCCAACAGTTTTTGACGAATGGATGCTATATGTTCCTCGTTTCTGGTTTCCATAACGACACGAAGGGCACATCCGGTGACATCTGCACTCTCACTATTTCGCTCATGATGTACAGAAATTACATTTCCTCCCTGCTCTGCGATAATTTTGCTGACTCCCAACAGCTGCCCCGGTTTGTCTATCAAGTCCAAAGTTACTGCATAGGTACGTCCCGACTTTGCCATACCGCGACTGATGACACGGCTCAATATCGTCACATCAATATTACCTCCAGACACCAGGCAAACAGTTTTCTTACCCTTTACCGGTACCTTATTGAACATGGCTGCAGCAACGGACACAGCTCCCGCCCCCTCTGCAACAATCCGCTGGCGTTCTATCAATGCCAGAATAGCTGCGGCAATCTCATCCTCGGTCACAGTTACAATTCCGTCCACATACTGATTAACCAAGTCAAAAGTATTTGTTCCCGGCTCTTTCACCGCGATTCCATCGGCAAAAGTGGAAACAGAGTGAAGACGCTCAATACGCGAATGGAGAATAGAGTTTGCCATACTGGCCGCACCCAACGCCTGTACACCATATACCTTGACAGACGGTTTCAAAGCCTTCAACGCATAAGCCACTCCCGAAATCAGTCCGCCCCCACCAATGGGGACAATGACTACCTCCACATCCGGCATTTCCTCCAATAACTCCAAACCGATAGTACCTTGTCCGGCTATCACATTCTCGTCATCAAAGGGATGAACAAAAGTATATCCCTTTTCATCACGTAATTGCAGAGCTTTCTGATAAGCATCATCATAGACTCCCGGAACCAAACAAACTTCCGCCCCATAATGCTTCGTAGCCTCAACTTTAGATATAGGTGCTCCCTCTGGAAGACAAATCAACGACTTGATGCCACACTTAGTGGCAGCCAATGCCACCCCTTGCGCATGATTACCGGCAGAACAGGCTATCACACCTCTCGCCTTTTCTTCATCAGATAATTGGGAAATCTTGTAATAAGCACCACGCACTTTAAACGATCCTGTGAATTGCAGGTTTTCGGGCTTCAGATAAACTGTACTCTCAGGATTTATCTGAGGAGCATAAATCAAATCAGTGCGACGGACAACCTCTTTCAGGACATGAGCCGCCTTGTATATTGCATCTAATTGTAGCATAGGTATAACACTCTTGTTTTTTAATTGGGTGCAAAGCTACAAATAAAATTGATTCCTTACACTCGCTTTCGATGTAAAGTTGCATTCTTTTTTTTCGCTCATTCATTTGCCGGTAAGTTTCTTTACATTACACACCGCGATAATTTTTTTCTTAGGGTCTTATACTTTTTTCCCGGTGTCTTATCTGGATTTCGATATAATCTGTTTTTCACTTTTACTCTCGGCCACCTCTACCAGATAAACACTGGCACAAATAAGAACAATCGCCGCCAACTGCGTCCATGAGAAGCGATCCTGCCCCAAAATAAAAGAGGTCACCGTGGCAACAATCAAAATTAAATATCCATAAATAGCTACCAATGTAGTTTTCAGATATTTCAATCCGAGGGGAAGTAGTAAATAACTAATAGTGGTAGGGAATACCAAAACAAAAAGCAAGACCAACATAGGAGTAGAGAAAAGTGACATTCTCAGTATAGGAGCATCAAAGCCGTAAATTGTATTGACAATAACAGCCATGACAGCCGCCCCTAAAAAGGTATATTTCAACATCGTCATATTTCCCACCCCTTTTAACAGACGATTGCTGAGAACAAGATAGACGGCATAAACCAGCGAACTGACCAAACACATTAAATTACCTAACGGAGCATTAGAGGCAAGATCGTCACTAGGTTGTGTAGAAATGCAAAGAATAGCTCCTCCCAACCCCATTCCAATACCAAGCACTTTCATCCAAGTTACTTTTTCCTTATAAAACAATACAGCAATAACGAATACCCATATAGGCTCCAAACTGACAAAAATGGAACTGGAAACCGGAGTGGTCTTACTGATACCCAGCAGATAAAAAAACATATATCCGTAAATGCCTAAAGCCCCTAACATAAAAAGCTGCCATTTCTGACGGGTAGTGGAGTTTTCGGGTTTGCAAAATATATCGATAAGCCAAAAAGCGGCGGCCCCAAATACCAATCGGAAAGTAACCCCTGTCACAGGAGCTATCCACAAAGGTAAAAGATATTTCAATGCGTTCATATTAAGGCCTCCCAACGCTTTGGAGACAACCATGCTAAGGTTTGCTTCAACTTGTTTATTCATACTTCATGCTGTTATTACGTGGGTATTTTTCTTATAAACTCAGTTTTTCCTGCTTCATCACAATAAACATACCCATCAAGGCTACCATCAGATTAAGCCAGAAAGCAAAAGTCTGCGAGTCAGAATGAAACAAGCTCTGTACTGCATCTACAATAAAAGGACAAAGCAGGATAGCCACATAATTCATAGCCATCACAAAGGCAAGTGCCAATGTCACCTTATGAGGTACGGCCACATCAGAGGTCTTATCATAAATCAACGGCTGGATGATACCGTATGAAAGACCGTTCAGGACACACCCCAAAGCAATCAATATCTCAGAACGGCTGAGCAAAATAATTCCCATCCCACAAGCTATCATCAACAAACAAACCATATAGATGCGACGCCCCAACACTTGCACTATCCTGTTCAGCACAAAGCCCGGCGCCATGATAGCAAGGAAAAACAAGGAAATCAATATTCCTGCCCTGCCACTGGAAAGCCCGTACTCTTCCATCAGAAAAGGAAGGTTGAAACTGATAATGATTACCAGATAAGTAGCCAGACCGTAAAAAGCCATCAGCTTGATTAAGGCCTTGACATTCATTCCCCTCTTGCCCATTTCTTTGGCGGTATCAGACGGAATATCATCAGACGGATGATAACTGGAGAGGTCTTTCTTCAGATAATGAGTAAGAAAAATGGATATAAAAGGAAACAGATAAACCAAAAACGGCAAATGCCAGTTCACTTCCGCCAGATAGCCAGTCAATGTGGTGGCCAGTACCAAGGTGATATTGGTTATGGCAGAACTGTAACCGAACTGTTTCGTACGGTAAGCTCCCACAAAATAACGGGATATCAATCCGGTGGAAAGCGGAACAATCAACCCGGACCCTATCCCCAACATGGCGCTGATGGCTATCAGTTGCCACATCTTATTGGAGAGCAGATAAAGGATACCACTCACCCCAAAGATGGTCAGGCCGATTTGCAGCAGCAAGAGGTTGTTCACTTTCTCTGTCAGCTTACCCGACAACAAGATAAAAGGAATAATAAGAAGTGACGGCAACGAGGACAGCATCTGGATTTCCAAGTCTGTAGCAGACGGAAAGATTTTATTCAAATCGCCCAAAATGGGAGAAACCGCCAATCCCGGCAATGCATTTAATGCCGAAATGGAAAATATACCTATTAAAGTAATGAGGGGAATAGTCCCCTGCCCTGTCTGTACTTTCATACTTGTAGTAATTTATTGTATGAGATACACAACAAGGCAAAAGACGTTTGGTTCAAAGCGACATATCGTTTATTCCTTTACTTTCCATTCCAAAATATTATGCCGGGTAGTGTCAAAGTTTACGCCTATGTTAATTTCCTAAACGCAGTTTATCAAAATTCTGAATGCCGATGGGATAACGCTTCTTCATATTTCCTTCTTATTGTTTAATTACATACCCCTAAAATATCGGATACGGGCATCCAATGATTTTATGTATAAACAAAGGTATCTCTTTTTCGTTCATAGTACAATGATTCCCATCGTTTTTTTGTATTCCCTCTACTTACATTAAAAAACATAAAATCAAGGAACTTTTCACCAACCCCTATGTTGAGGGAGAAAAACGCGGGAAACTCCCACGTTCTTCATTGTATTACTAACCTAAACTTTAAGTAAAAATGAAAGATTGTAATTGTGATTTAAGAGACGGTGACGCAAAAACAGCCGTGTTTGGTTCAAACGAAATGCTGCAACCTGCTCCGGTAGACACCATTCCCATGGAACCTACCACTCCGCAGATTGCTTATCAAATGGTTAAAGACGAAACATTCGCCCAAACCCAGCCTCGTCTTAATCTGGCTACTTTCGTTACCACCTATATGGACGATTATGCTACCAAATTGATGAACGAAGCTATCAACATCAACTATATTGATGAAACAGAGTACCCGCGTATCGCCGTGATGAATGCCAAATGTATCAACATCATGGCCAACCTATGGAATTCCCCCGAACAGGCAAAATGGAAATCAGGAGCGTTGGCCATCGGCTCCAGCGAGGCTTGTATGCTGGGTGGTGTAGCTGCCTGGTTGCGCTGGAGAGACAGACGTAAAGCCCAGGGCAAACCGACCGACAAACCTAACTTCGTCATTTCAAGCGGTTTCCAGGTTGTATGGGAGAAATTCGCCCAACTTTGGCAGATTGAGATGCGCCAAGTACCTCTTACTCTGGACAAGACCACCCTGGACCCCGAAGAAGCCTTAAAGATGTGTGACGAGAACACCATCTGTATTGTTCCTATCCAAGGTGTGACATGGACAGGTCTGAACGATGACGTGGAAGCATTGGACAAAGCGCTGGATGCCTACAACGCCAAGACAGGTTATGAAATTCCTATCCACGTAGATGCCGCAACCGGTGGCTTCATCCTGCCGTTCCTCAGCCCCGAAACGAAATGGGACTTCCGTTTGAAATGGGTTCTTTCCATCAGCACTTCCGGCCACAAGTTCGGACTGGTTTATCCGGGACTGGGATGGGTAGTATGGAAAGACAAGAAATACCTTCCGGATGCCATGTCATTCAGTGTCAATTATCTGGGTGCGAACATCACACAGGTTGGTTTGAACTTCAGCCGCCCCGCCGCACAGATTCTAGGCCAATACTATCAGTTTATCCGTCTGGGATTCCAAGGATACAAAGCCATCCAATACAATTCCATGGAAATCACCAAGTACATTCACAGCGAAATAGCCAAGATGGCTCCGTTCGTAAACTACAGCGACAAAGTGGTAAATCCTTTGTTCATCTGGTACATGAAACCCGAATACGCAAAGAATGCCAAATGGACTCTGTACGATTTACAGGCTAAATTACAACAAAGCGGATGGATGGTTCCTGCCTACACCTTGCCGGAAAACATTCAAAATTATGTGGTTATGCGTGTTGTGGTACGTCAGGGATTCAGCCGTGACATGGCGGATATGTTGTTGAACGACATCAAGAATGCCATCAGCGAGTTCGAGAAACTGGAATATCCCACTCCTACCCGCATCGCCCAAGACAAGAATATCGCTGTAAAAGGTACTGTGTTTACTCACAATGCCCATAGCAACGCCGCTAAAAAATAAGCATAAATAACAATAATGCAACCATCCGCCGTTAAGGTGGATGGTTACTTCAATCAAATTAATTTATGGAAAGAACTATAACTATCCAGCAAATAAAGGATGCTGCACAAGAGGCCTACAATCTGTATAAAGACAATACAGACGGTAAGAACGCCGACTACATTCCTTATCTGGCAAATATTGATCCCAAACTGTTCGGAATCAGTATCTGTCTGATGAACGGAGAAATCATCCAACTGGGTGACTCTCAGTACCGTTTCGGTATCGAGTCTGTTTCCAAGGTGCTGACCGCCATCCTGGTACTCCGCCAATACGGCGCCCCCAAGGTGCTCGAAATGATTGGCGCCGACGCTACCGGACTGCCGTTCAACTCCATCATGGCTATCCTGTTGGAAAACGACCACCCTTCCACCCCACTGGTAAACGCCGGAGCCATCTCGGCAGACAGCATGGTACAACCCCTAGGCAACAGCGACGGCAAATGGAAAGCCATCGTAGACAATATGACCGAACTATGCGGAAGTGCCCCGCAACTGATTGACGAATTGTACAAATCGGAGTCTGCAACAAATTTCAACAATCGTTCCATCGCCTGGTTATTGAAAAATTATAACCGTATCTACGATGATCCTGATATGTCGCTTGACCTCTACACCCGTCAGTGCTCTATGGGCATCACCGCGGAACAATTGTCCATCTGCGGAGCCACCATCGCCAACGAAGGATTGAACCCGAATACGAACAAACAAGTGTTCGACAAGGCCCTCGCCCCGAAAATCACCTCCATGATAGCTACCGTAGGTTTCTACCAGCACACAGGCGACTGGCTTTACACCTCAGGAATCCCTGCCAAGACCGGCGTAGGAGGCGGTGTGATGGGTGTGATGCCGGGTGTAATGGGTATTTCGGCCTTCGCGCCTCCTTTGGACGATGCCGGCAATTCCGTAAAAGCACAGCTTGCCATCAAATATATTATGAACAAACTGGGCATGAACGTATTCAACGGGCACCGCATCCACGTGCAATAATATATTCTATTCTGACAGAAAAGCCGATATTTCTCTCACCCCGAGAGAAGTACCGGCTTTTTAACTAAAAATTTTTTCCGCTAAATATTTCTCACACTCTTACATTATGCCTATCTTTGCACAGACAAATTCATATATTATGAAGAACAAAGTCATCCGTAAAGAACTGGGCCAATGGATGAACTCATGCAGAGAAACCATTTATGGTCCCCTAGCGGAGAGATTGAAAGAAAATTGCTGAAACAGCCCAAAGCGCCCGATGACGTTGGTTATGTGATTGAATTAACTATTAAATAACTTTATGAGTAACAAATCAAAAATCGAGATTTGCGCCAACTCCGTGGAAAGTGCTGTGAAGGCACAACAAGCCGGTGCTTATCGTGTAGAATTATGTGCAGGTATTCCGGAAGGCGGAACTACCCCGTCTTTTGGCGAAATCCGTATGGCCCGCCAATTATTGAATCAAACCAAATTGCATGTCATTATCCGTCCCCGTGGCGGAGATTTCCTATATTCTCCCATCGAGCAAGAAATCATGTTGCATGATATTAAAGTGGCACGTCAGTTGGGTGCGGACGGTGTGGTGTTCGGATGTCTTACCGCAGAAGGCAATGTCGATGTACCCTTGATGCAGAAACTGATGAATGCGGTAGGCGAGATGAGTGTCACCTTCCACCGCGCTTTTGATATGTGCAGCAATCCCAAGGAGGCCTTGGAACAGATTATCGGCCTGGGTATCGACCGGGTCCTTACTTCCGGACAAGAAGCGACCGCCGAAAAGGGTATCCCTCTTTTAAAAGAATTGGTAGAACTGGCCGACGGACGAATCATCATCATGCCGGGATGCGGTGTGAATGCCGGTAATATCCGTAAGATTGCCGAAGAAACCGGAACTTCGGAATTTCATTTCTCCGGACGGAGCAGCGTAGACAGCGGCATGATTTATCGTAACTCAAAAGTATCTATGGGAGGTACTGTAAAGATAGAAGAGTATCTGAAGGATGTTACTGATCCTGACAAAGTAAAAGCCGCCTTGTCCGAACTGGCATTGAAAGACGAAAACGACAAAGCACTGGAAAAGAAAAACAAAAGCCTCAACCCCAAGAAATCAAAGAAAGAGGATGACTGGGACGATGACGATGATGATTTGGATGATGACAAGTAATAAGCAAGCATAAACATTATTATCATATTAAACGCGGATATTCAGGGTTTCAAGCTGAATATCCGCGTTACTTTTTGTTTATACTGAATTCTACAACTTATGTATCACCTTCATCAGCTGCTCACCCAGCCCGATGGTATATCCTTGTGACACGAATACCACCCGGTTAAAGGTATCACCAATGATAAACATAGGCAAGATAGTTTTATTAGACAACTTCATGCCTTCTGCAATCTGCTTCTGGATGGAACCGTCCACATCAATACCATAAGTAATGGTAGCCGGTAATCCCGGGAATTCCTGCGGACGGAACTTCTTGTACTGCTCCTCATTGGGGAACAACAGCACGATTCCTCTGCCCCATTCATCAAAGTCCTTGCCCAATGCCGCGATATCGCGCAATGCATGGTTGGTAGGTTCTTGTCCGGCGCCCAGTACGGCTACAATGTAGTAACCACGTCCTGTAGTGGCAAGAATGGACTTCAGTTCATCGCTATCCATCGGTTTATAAGTAGATTCCGAGTTGAAATTACCGATCACCTGAATATCATCCTTACTTTCACGCATCACCAAGTCCACCGTAGTTGTTTCTCCCGGCTTGATGGTAAAGAAAGTCAGCTGGGACAATACGCCGCCGTTAGCCAGACGAGTACCGGTCACCATCACATAATTGCCGGCATCCAGTGCCGTTCCGTTCTTCAACAGATTAGCCCAAGTAGCGCCGCCACCCATATCAATATCGCCTTCATCATAATTCAGCAATTTCAAAGTTCCGGCAGGAGTCAGTCTGGAAATAGAGAAATGAGAATAATACTTCGGATCAGCCAAAGACTTGATCGGCGTATATCTGGCAATAAACTTGCCGGTAAGTGCACTGGCCTGTTCCATTGCTTCGAAATTCACATCAATAGCACCTTCATCGCCTATCAACTGCACTTTTCCCGTCACTTCGTCTATACGTGCAGGAACACCCATGCTGCGTGCCATGGATACAAAGAAGATATCACGGCTGTGCGCATCGGCTGTACGGGCCTTCCACACCCCTTCCGGAGTGATTGGCGAGCCGCCCAGGTTGCAATCCTTGTCCACACGGATATTCCCGGCAACCCATGCAACCAGCTTCATCGGATCGGCAAGGTAAGCCTCACGATCCTGTTCAGGCACTGCTTTCTCAAAGAACCCTTTATACGGAGTAATCATTTCGTTGCTCACGCGCGGATTACGCACAAATCTGCGGAAATAATCAGCATTGGCGCACAAGTGTGAATTCATCATGTGGTCTATCAACACTTCGGAGCTTACATCACGAAGGTCTTTGGCAGAAATCTGCTGAAGCAGGTCAATGCCGCCCTTCTTTGACTTGTCCGAACGGAGACGGGCCATAAAGTCACGGATGGTTTCGTAGTTGCCACGTGATGCCACCAGCAATTTGGCAACGGCATCCTCATCCAGCTGGTATTCTTTAGCGAAATTGCGAGCCGATTCATCCGTCATGAATGTAGCCACGTAGGCATTGCGGATAGAGTCCTCCAAAGCCATGCGGCGATTGTTCTCCGCACGTTGTTCGGGAGTCACTTCGGGCATATTGGCGCCTTCCATCGGAGGAATGATATCCATATCCAGTGTATAAGCCTCGCCGGCCGTTTTGTCCAGCTTCACGGTCAAGGCATTGTCTTGTCCGAAAGACAGTTTGGAATAACCGAATTTTCCATCTTTGGAAGCCCATACCAGCATATCCCCTTTTCCGGCGGTCAGGAACGTCTTACCGTCCGCATCCGTCTGTTTGGAAGCTACGGTATAAAATTCGGCATAGTTATACACCTTGAATTCCACTTTGGCGTCAGCCACCGGTTTGCCGTCCGCATCCACGATGGTCACATCGGCTTTTGCCGTGGGAGCATAGTTGTCAATCACATTGATTTCCGTATAACGGGGAGTGCGGTACATCACTTCTTCCGGTCCGTTATAACGTCCGAACACCTTGGTGTGCATCAGCATACCCCGTGAAGCGGGAGCGTTGAACCAACCCAGATTCAGTACCGGTTCGGGCTCGCAAGCACCCAGGAAGTACCATTTGCCATCTACCCAAGCTTCCACCCAGGCATGATTGTCGTCGGTATGTGCCCAACGCGGCGTATATACCTGACGGGCAGGAATACCTACCGAACGCAAGGCAGCTACCGTGAACGTAGATTCCTCACCACAACGTCCGTAGGCTGTCTTTACGGAAGCCAGCGGACTACTGGTACGGGCATCAGAGGGGGTATAAATCACCTTTTCATGACACCAGTGGTTCACTTCCAGCACGGCATCATATAAAGAAAGGTTTTTCACTCTGTCCTTCAGCTCCTCGTAGAATACCTTACGGCTGTCGTCCAGATTCTCGTTGTTTACGCGGATGGGCAATACAAAGTGGCGGAACTCTCGTTCGGGAACCACTTTTCCCCACGGCATCTCCTCACGCGCCTTGAAGGCGTAGTCCACATTTTCCAGATAGAATTCACCGGAATGGTCCGCTATATCCGCCAAGGGCATATAGGCGTAAAGGAAAGTCATCGCCTCCTTCTGTTCATCGCTCATGGGTTGTTCGAATACCTGGAAGAGGTTACCTTGGGTCAGCGTATCACGCCGTGCCTCAAAATCCTGCTGAACAGCGGCGCGTTCAGCCTCATCACTGATCAAATGTTTGTTGTTTGTACACGAGGCGCACAGCATCAAGCCTATCCCCGCCGCACACAGAGCCAATAATTTCATCTTGTTGTTTATTTAGGTTAGCAATTTGTTATTGGCTACGAAGATAAGACTTTTTTCTTATTTTTGACGAAGTTCAAGCTATTATTTAGTATCCGCCGGCTCCGATTGTTGAGATTGATAATATTCCTCCTTCCGCTTGTTGGCCTGCTGCACCAGACTGGTGACGTATACCGTGAAGATAGGGAACATCATCATTCCCAGGGCGGCCAGCACCACCGACAGTATTTTCCCCGTAGGAGTGACGGCATAAATATTACTCCCTACGGTGGTAACATCCATAAAGGCCCACCACAGCGCACTCCAGTAGTCCGTCACCATAGGGTTCACCTTATGTTCCAGCACAAAGAAGATAAGACTGGCAAAATACACGGTGGCCATCAGCATGGTGATGTACGAGGTAAACAACCCGGACGCTTTGCTGCCCGACAGCCAGCCCACCACGATGGCTAGTGCATACCCTCCCCTCAGCAAAGGGATAAAGCGCAGGAAATAACTGATTTCGGGCGAGAAAGTGATGTGATAGAAATCAATGATATTTAAATAAGGTATAGATACCAGCAGAAAAATAAAATGGCTGGTGAAGTACCTTCCTTTTTCTTTCGAGAGGAAAAACTCCAGCAGGAAATCGAACAGGAAAAACATGCATATCCAGAACTGAATCTTCAGATAAGAACCTTGATTCAGGAAAGGGATGTTATGAAAAGTATCTATCGAGATACTGATAACCAGAAAAAGGGACATCAACAGGATGAATATATGCAAGATCCCGTAAATCCCCCTACGGGAATAGATGAATGAGGAGAAAGCTGTTTTCATAAACTATACTGATTATATTATTTTTTCTAGAAACACCCTTCCGGGTACGATTGTTTAATTCCGCATACCTTCCGGGTTAATAAACCTAAACGGATAAACATCATTTCCAAGGAGTTGTTATAAACTCCGTAAACAAAAAACATATATTTTTTAAAACCTAAACTTTATGGCAAACATTAGTAAATCAGTCAAGCTAGGGGTATTTACCCTCGCTATCATGAATGTTACTGCAGTAGTATCCCTGCGCGGGCTGCCTGCCGAAGCCGAATACGGACTGAGTTCGGCATTTTATTATTTATTCGCGGCCATCGTCTTCCTGATACCTACCTCATTGGTAGCGGCGGAACTGGCGGCCATGTTCCAGGACAAGCAAGGCGGTGTGTTCCGATGGGTGGGTGAAGCCTACGGAAAGAAATTCGGCTTCCTCGCCATCTTCCTGCAATGGGTGGAAAGCACCATCTGGTATCCCACCGTATTGACTTTCGGAGCTGTGGCACTGGCTTTTATCGGCATGAGTGACACCCATGATATGGCCTTGGCATCCAACCGCTATTACTCACTGGCGGTGGTCTTGATTATCTATTGGCTGGCCACTTTCATTTCGCTGAAAGGCATGGGCTGGGTAGGCAAAGTGGCCAAAGTAGGCGGTATGGTAGGTACGATTATTCCTGCCGGCCTGCTGATGGTACTGGCGGTGATTTACCTTGCCTCCGGCGGACAGAGCCAGATGAACTTCGACGGTAACTTTTTCCCCGACTTCAGCAACTTCGACAACCTGGTGCTGGCTTCCAGCATCTTCCTGTTCTATGCCGGTATGGAAATGGGCGGTATCCACGTAAAAGACATAGAAAATCCTGCCAAGAACTATCCGAAAGCTGTATTCATCGGTGCGGCTATTACCGTAATCATCTTCGTGCTCGGCACCTTCGCACTGGGGATCATTATTCCCGAAAAGGATATCAACCTGACTCAGAGCCTGCTGGTAGGTTTTGATAATTACTTCAAGTATGTCCATGCTTCGTGGTTGTCACCTATCATCGCCGTGGCTTTGGCATTCGGTGTGCTGGCAGGTGTGTTGACCTGGGTGGCCGGTCCGTCCAAAGGTATCTTCGCAGTGGGTAAAGCAGGCTATCTGCCTCCCTTCTTCCAGAAGACCAACGCCAACGGCGTACAGAAAAACATTCTGCTGGTCCAAGGCCTTGCCGTAACCTTGCTCAGCCTGCTGTTCGTTGTGATGCCTTCCGTACAGAGTTTCTACCAAATCCTGTCACAGCTCACCGTATTGCTTTACCTTATCATGTATCTGCTGATGTTCAGCGGCGCCATCTATCTGCGTTACAATATGAAAAAGGCTCCTCGCCCATTCCGTATCGGCAGCAAAGGCAACGGACTGATGTGGCTCATCGGCGGTCTGGGTTTCTGTGGTTCACTACTGGCATTCGTGCTCAGCTTCATTCCCCCCAGCCAGATTGCGGTAGGCAGCAACACCGTATGGTTTGCCGTTTTGATTATCGGCTGCATCGTGGTAGTCGCAGCTCCGTTCATTATCTATGCATCGCGCAAACCGTCATGGGTAGACAAGAACACACAGTTCGAACCGTTCCACTGGGAAGTACAGGCTACAACGGCACAGACAGCGGCTCCGGTTTCCGGCTCGGCTAAAAGTTCCGCTTCAAGCGCCTCTACAAACGCTGCCGCCGGACCGGCCTCTCAAAGCACCCCGCCCCCGGAGCAACACAAATAACCCCCGCTAACGGGTTAGCCCATTCCTTTTTATCACAGGCAATTCCGGTTCCTTGAAAAGCAAGAAGCATGTTTTTCAAGAAGCCGGAATTGCTGTTTTCCACAAACCGGGATGGTTACTTTCCCTCTCTCTTCCAATAATTTCCTGTAAATCATAGCCGGAATTAAAGAAACATTCCTATCTTTGTCCCTTGGTTCACTTAATAATCACGTTTGACATGAAGCATAAAGCCTTTTTCATTTTTATGACAGCCCTTCTTATAGGGAGTCCGCTTTATGCACAAAAATATAAAATAGCCCTTATCCATTCCTACCAGGAAGGGTACAGCGGTGCCGGCATTGTAAACAAACTGTTTGTCAAAGGACTGAAAGACCAGCAAATAGACTTCCAGCTGCGCACTTTTTATCTGGATTGCGAGAAATATGAATCTGTAGAAGAAGAGCAACGGATTTCCGAGTTTGCAGATTCCATCCGCTCATGGGAAGGGGATTTGATTGCCGTGCTCGATGATCAGGCAACCTACTCTATCATGGCTTGCGGAAACCCGTATGTCAGGCAGATTCCCGTCGTATTCAGCGGAGTGAATTATCCCAACCAAGACTTGCTGGCACAATATCCCAACATTACGGGCTACATAGACAAACCCGATTACCTCACCACCTGCCGGATGATAGAACGCATTATGGGCAAAGTCCGCATCCACATCCTGAACGGCCGGACCGTGCTTGACCGCCTTATCTGGAAAGACCTGAGCGAACAATGCAAAGGATCGGAAATCACCCTCCACCAATGGAAAAGACAAGAGGCCCGGCCCGACAAGCTGAATATCCCCATCAGTGACAAAGATGATACCGAATATGAATCCCTGTACGAAAAGCTGAACGAATACAACCAATTGGACTCCACCGTCGTAGTCCGCCTGTCCAGTGATTCCGTAGCTGCCCGCGACCTGATGTGGCTGTCCAGCGGAGTCTTCCAATACTCCCTGTTCCTGTATACCAAACGGGACTATACCACCCTGCGCATCGGCAGCCTGTTCGACAATCCCGGATTCGAAACCATCAACGAAGGATTCGGGATAAAGGAATACATGCTGGGAGGTTATTTCGCCCCCATCGAAACACAGCTAAGAGACATGACCGCCGGCATCAAAGAAAGACTGCAAGGAAAGATACCCGTCCCGGCGGTAAAACAAATCGCCAAACAGTACCTGGTCAACTGGCAGGCCATGAAGAGATACCAGATCCCCCTTGAAAGCATTCCACCGGAATATACCATCATGTACAGGCCGTGGAGGGAAAAATACGCAACCCCCATCCTGATTCTTGAAAGCCTCCTGGTCTTCACACTCCTTTTGGGGATAGCCTACCTTATTTGTATCTATACACTGGAAAAAGGACGCAAAAAAGAAGCCTTGCGCAACCTCAGGTTCGAACACGAAGCATTAACGCTTGCACTGGAGGGAGGAAATACCTACGCGTGGTGTTTCGACGGAAAGACCGCCGTGCTCGACCAAGCTTTCTGCGAACTGACCAACCGTTCCCAAAACCTGTTGGGAATAGAGGAAATAGCCCACTATGTACACCCCGACGAACAAGCCCGGTTCAGAAAAAACGTATCCAACATACTACACCGGCAACGAAGAACAGCCCAATACCGTTGCCAATTCAACGACACCGGTTACCAATGGTGGGAATTCAGATACAGCGTGTTGCAGAATAATGAACAAAATCCTATCATCACCGGACTTCTGGTAAACATTCAGGAGATCAAAGACAAGGAAGAAGAACTGATACGCGCCCGCAAACTGGCGGAACAGGCGGAACTGAAACAATCCTTCCTGGCCAACATGAGCCATGAAATCCGTACTCCGCTTAATGCCATCGTGGGATTCTCCAACCTGCTCACTACCGAGAAAAACATCTCGGAAGAAGAGAAAAAAGAGTTTGCCTCCATCATAGACAACAATACCAGACTCTTGTTGAAGCTGGTCAATGATGTGCTGGAACTATCCCGCATAGAATCCGGCAATATGTCCTTTCATTGCGAGGATTGCAGCGCGCATCATTTCGCCGAAACGGTCTATCAGACCCATCAGGTAATTATTCTCCCTCCTGTGGAATTCATCAAAGAATTTCCCGACGAGGATGTGACCATACACATAGACCGTATGCGCCTCACCCAAGTCATCACCAACTTTTTGGGAAACGCCAAGAAGTTCACCTCCCAAGGACACATCAAACTGGGTTATTTCTGCGACAAAGAGAAAAAGGAAATCCATATCTTCGTAGAAGATACCGGTGCGGGAATCCCTAAAGAAGAATTACAAATGATATTCGAGCGGTTCTACAAGCGGAATGAGTTTGTACAGGGTGTAGGGCTGGGACTCGCCATCAGCAAGGTCATTGTAGAAAAAATGAACGGACACATCGATGTGCAATCCGAGGTGAACAAGGGCAGCCGTTTCACCGCCGTACTGCCCTATCTGTAATTTTATTCCTGTGCAGGCTGTTTAGGCAGGGCGAACTGCAAGACCAGATACGCCAGCACACCCGCCAGCACCGTTCCCAGTATGACACCCATCTTTGCCTGCGTCAGCAACACCGGCGAATCCCCGAAAGAGAGGTTGGCTATGAACAAAGAAACCGTAAAACCGATACCTCCCAAAAGACAGATACCTGTCAGGTTCACCCAGGTCATGCCTTTCAGCAGTCCGGCGAACCCCATCTTTATCACCAGCCAGGTAAAGAAATAAATGCCGGCAAACTTACCCGCCAGCAATCCCGCCAGCACCGCCCAGGTAGCCATCCCCACTTCCAGACCGCCATGATCCGCCGTGAGCGAGACACCCGCATTGGCAAAGGCGAACAAGGGAAGAATAATATAATTCACCATTCCATGCAGACTGTCTTCCAATGACTGCAAGGGAGAGATGACACGGTCCGAGGAAGACTCGATGCTTTTCAGCACATTGATCTGCATCTTGCTTAACACAACACTTTCCTTGTCACTGGCAGGAAAGACAGCAATGTTCTCGCGGATGCGGTTAATGTACTTACCTATCTTGTAATGAGGAGTGGCGGGAACCGTGAAGGCTGCGACAACTCCCGCAATGGTAGCGTGGATGCCGCTCTGCAAAAACAGATACCACATAATCACTCCCCAGAAAATATAAAACCAACGGTTGTGCACCCGGAAGAAATTCCCGCCGCAAAGTATCAGCAGGATACCCGCCGAAGCAATCAGGTAGTTCACCGACAGATGAGAGGTGTAAAAAAGGGCGATGACCAGAATGCCGCCGATATCATCGACCACAGCGAAAGCGGTCAGAAAGACTTTCAAGCTCAGCGGAACCCGCTTGCCGAACAGGCTGAGCACTCCCAGCGAAAAGGCGATATCCGTAGCCATCGGTATGGCCAGACCACTTTGGGCCGGAGTTCCCGCCGTCATGAAATAATAGATCAGCACCGGAACCAGCATACCGCCGCACGCCGCCACGATGGGCAAAAGCGCCTGCCGGAAACTGGACAACTCGCCCACCAGTATCTCACGCTTTATCTCCAGCCCCACACTGAAGAAAAAGACAGCCATCAAAGCATCGTTGATAAAAGTCATCAAGGTCATGTGATGCCCGTTATGACTGAAGAAATTAAATTCTCCTATCTGAAGATGCACCTCGTAATTCCAAAAGGAGGCATAAATATCCCCCCACGGAGAATTGGCCAGGAACATAGCCAGCAGAACTACCCCCATCAGCAACATCCCTCCATTAATATGATAGTGCGCCGCCCGCTGGAAGGAAAAGTTCAAGTTCAGAATTTTCAGTTTTTCCATATCAATTGAATTTAAGAGTTTGTGATAAATTGCCATCAAAACACAAGCCCTTCCTGTTATTGACTTTTTAATTTCAACTAACAGAAAGAGCCCGCTTATTGTTTGCTCCCCAGAGCTTGTTTATTCTTGAATTAATCCAGCTTCAGAACGGCCAGGAACGCCTTTTGCGGTACTTCCACATTACCGATCTGTTTCATTCGTTTCTTACCTCTTTTTTGTTTTTCCAACAATTTACGCTTACGGCTCACGTCACCGCCATAACACTTCGCGGTCACATCCTTGCGCACCGCCTTGATGGTTTCCCTTGAGATAATCTTCGCCCCGATAGCTGCCTGGATGGCAATATCAAACTGCTGGCGCGGAATCAGCTCTTTCAGTTTCTCACACATACGCTTGCCCAGGTTATAGGCATTGTCCACATGTGTCAGGGTAGAAAGCGCATCCACCGGCTCACCGTTCAACAAGATATCCAGCTTCACCAGTTTGGAAGGGCGGAAACCCGACTGATGGTAGTCAAAGGAAGCATATCCTTTCGAGATACTCTTCAGCTTGTCATAAAAGTCAATCACGATTTCACCCAGCGGCATCTTGTAGTGAATCTCCACCCGGTTGCCCGACACATAATTCTGCCGCACCAGTTCGCCGCGCTTGCCCAGACACAGTGTCATGATAGGGCCGATGTAATCGGTGGCGGTAATGATCGTGGCATCAATGAAAGGTTCCTCGATGTGGTCAATCAGCGTCGGATCGGGCATACCGCCGGGATTATGCACCTCGTTGGCATGTCCCTGCTTGTCATACACCATGTACGACACGTTGGGCACGGTCGTAATCACATTCATATCAAACTCGCGGTCCAGACGTTCCTGAACAATCTCCATGTGAAGCAATCCCAGAAAACCGCAACGGAATCCGAAGCCCAGAGCCAGTGAAGACTCCGGCTGGAAAGTCAGCGAGGCATCATTCAGCTGAAGTTTCTCCAGCGAAGCGCGGAGGTTCTCGTAATCTTCCGCCTCGATAGGATAAACCCCGGCAAACACCATCGGCTTCACTTCCTCGAATCCGGCAATCGCCTTTTCACACGGACGGGCGATGTGAGTGATGGTATCCCCCACCTTCACCTCGCGCGAGGTCTTGATGCCCGAAATGATATACCCCACATCTCCTGTGCGCAGTTCCGCACGGGGAATCATATCCATTTTCAGCACACCGATCTCATCTGCATCATACTCCTTGCCGGTATTGAAGAATTTTACCTTGTCCCCTTTGCGGATCACACCGTTCTCTATTTTAAAATACGCGATGATTCCACGGAAAGAATTGAATACCGAGTCGAAAATCAAAGCCTGTAGCGGCGCCTCTTCGTCTCCCGTCGGGTGCGGGATACGTTCCACCACCGCCTTCAATATCTCCTCCACACCCATTCCGGTCTTGCCGGAGGCACGGATAATATCCTCATGTTTGCAGCCCAGCAGGTCGATGATTTCATCTTCCACCTCATCGGGCATGGCACTCGCCATATCACATTTGTTCAGCACGGGAATGATTTCCAGGTCATGCTCCAACGCCATGTACAGATTCGAGATAGTCTGCGCCTGCACTCCCTGCGAAGCGTCCACAATGAGCAGCGCCCCTTCACAGGCGGCTATGGAACGGGATACCTCGTATGAAAAGTCCACGTGTCCCGGAGTGTCAATCAGATTCAGTACATACTTCTCTCCCCCATACTCGTACTCCATCTGGATGGCATGGCTCTTGATCGTAATACCTCTCTCCTTTTCCAGGTCCATATCGTCAAGCATCTGCCCTTCGGTTACCTGGATGGTTTTTGTAAACTCCAACAAACGGTCGGCCAAGGTCGATTTCCCGTGGTCTATATGTGCTATAATGCAAAAATTACGGATATTCTTCATCTTTAACAGCTATCTATTTAAAAACAAACAAGTTTCTTGCTTTTCGGGCGCAAAGATACGCAAAAAGAACAAGATTTTAAAGACTACAATAAATTTATAGCAGACAATTCCCTGCTCAAAGACTGTATGCCTTTCTGGATCTTTTCCAACTGCCGCCTGCGAGGTTTATGCACTCCGGCTGCATAATGCCACAACTGGCGTTCATTGATTCCGGTAATCCGGCTCAAAGCAGCCTTGGTGAAGATGCTGCTATAATAGTTGATAAAAGTAGCGGCATCTATCTTAAATTTCAATTCAAACTCTCCCGACAAGACTTCACAAGGATTCGGATTATCTTCCAGATACAACTCTATTGCCTCCTTCATGTTATCCTCAATCTCCTTCATGTCATTGCCTACGGTAATAACGGGAGCACCTTCGATATAAGCACTCAAGTTCTTTCCTGCGTGTTCTACAATCACTTCCACTGTTTTCATATTGCCTCCTGTCCTAAAATATCAAGAGAACAAGGGGGGCTACTTTAACCCCGCTTGTCTCAGAATGCTGTAATAAGTGCCTTTCTCAACGCCTTTGCTGTTGTGATCCGGTACGATAACAATCATGCCATCCTTCTCAAATTTCATGTGGCTACCCTTCTGACTCTTCAATACAAAACCGTTTTCCAGCAACATCGTTACAACGTCTTTCACTGATTTGTAACTCATAACGTTTTGGACTTAATTACCCTGCAAATATAGTAATAATATGAATACTATTCAAAAAGATGATTCATATTATTACTATAATACAAAAAAAATGCGTTGACAACATACCAAACGATGTGCCAACGCATTTTTTTATGAGTTTAAAATCTTCTTCTTACACCAATTTTACAAAGATCTCGCCTTCCACTTCAGAAGTAACGACCTTATCTTCTCTCAGCAGCCAGCCCAGCCCCAGGAAGAAATCCTTGTCAGCTTTCAGTTTGGTTGCTTTCTTGATTTGTTTTTGTGTCAAACCTTCAGTTCCATTCAGTGCTTCCCAGATCTGTCCGGCCAAAGCACCTGCTTTTTCTTTCAACATTTTCAATTTGCTTTTAGTTAAACGTTAACCGCACCCACACATTCCGATGTGAATGTTTGTGTTTCTTATCGCTTGCAAAGATACACAAAATTATGTTATTCAACACTTTTGCATCGAAAAAGTTTGTATTTCTATAAGAAAAAGCGATTTTTCAACCTATTTTTTTTGTTTTTCGAGGTGTTCGCTCCAAATCCGGGCCGCTTCCTCTACCATTCTTGCACAAGGACGCTTGGCGTAATACCGTTCCGTCCTTGCTTCCGGTGTGGATACTACCGGCTCTTTTCCGGACAATCCCAACAAATCGGCACACCGCAGGGCGCCGTTCCGCTTCTTGAATTCTTCGGCCAGTTCCTGCACCAGAGCGTAATTCGCCGCCTTGCTCTCACGGTCTTTCCCCTCGATGGCGCACTTCTCCAGCCCGGCCAGCAGGAACATGCCGCAAGCAGCACCGCAGGTTTCACGCATCCGCCCTATGCCGCCGCCGAAAGAGGCGGACATGTGCAGGGCCTGTTCACGGGTGAAGCCATACAGATCGGCAAAAGCCGTCACTACGGACTGGGAGCAGTTATATCCTTCCTTGAACAAGGCAACGGCCTTTGCCACCCTGTCCTCTTCCCTAACTTCCGTATGCAAATCCAACGTATTCTTGTCTTCTTCCATTTTTCTTACCTCCTTCTTTTCTTTCCGTCTTTTCCTTTGTTCTCATTCCGCCACATTGTTTACAATCTCACCCTTGATGAATCCTTTCAAGTTCCCCACCGCAATCCGCATCAGCCGGACACGGGCTTCTTTCGTGGCCCAGGCGATATGCGGCGTAATGAAGCAGTTCTTCGCCGTCAGCAGGGGGTTGGTATATTGGGGAGGCTCGGAAGAAAGCACGTCCAGTCCGGCAGCCGCTATCACACCCTTGTTCAGTGCGTCGGCCAGGTCTTTCTCGTTCACCAAGGGACCGCGGCCGGTATTTATCAGAATGGCCGTCGGTTTCATAAGGGCCAGGCGGGCGGCATTGACCAGCTCTTTGGTATCGGGTGTAAGGGGGCAGTGCAGGCTCACCACGTCACATTCGCGGAACAGCTCATCCAGCTCCATTTTCCGGATTCCTCCGGGAAGTTGTGACTGCGGCTTGGAAGTATAGGCGCATACCTGCATTCCGAAAGCGGCAGCGATGCGCGCCGTCGCCTGTCCGGTGTTTCCCAAGCCGATGATTCCCAGTTTCTTCCCGTCCAGCTCCACCAGGTCGGTATCCCAGTAGCAGAAGTCGGGATTGTTCGCCCAACGCCCGTGACGGTTGGCATAGGCATAATGGCCTACACGCTGGGTGATGTTCAGTATATGCGCAAAGACCATCTGGGCAACGGAAGCGGTGCTGTAGGCAGGTATGTTGGTGACAATGATGCCCCGCGCTTTCGCAGCCTGGATGTCCACAATATTATATCCCGTAGCCAGCACGCCGATGTATTTCAAGGCAGGCAGAGCGGCCATATCCTCCGCCGTAATCACCGTTTTATTTGTAATCAGCACTTCCGCTCCGGCAGAACGCTCCAATAACTCGGCAGGGGCTGTGCGGTCGTACACCGTCAGCTCGCCCAACGCCCGCATCTCCTCCCATGACAAATCACCGGGATTCAATCCGTAACCGTCTAAAACTACTATTTTCATATGCTCAAAAGTTAAATTTCATATTTTGTTCATTTATTCGGTTAGATTGGAACGCGAATGACGCAAATTAACAGCTGCACAGCATGGATATAAACCGGCCGGAAGGTTGGATTTATGTCATTTGCGTTCCAATTTTTAATTTTATAGCACAGGATCAATGCAATTCATTTTCATTCCTTGAACCGTTCCCCCCAGAGGCTCTGCATCCGTTCCTTTATCTTCGCTTCCTGCGCATTGTTCTGCGGATGCCAGATGCGGCTGTCCTTCACCTCGTCCGGCAGGAACTGCTGCTGCACGAAATTGCCCTGATAGGCATGTGCATACTTGTAATCCTTGCCATAGCCCAACTGTTTCATCAGCTTGGTGGGTGCGTTGCGCAGATGCAAGGGAACAGGCAGGTTGCCCGTCTGCCGCACCAGTTCCAGGGCACTGTTGATCCCCTCGTATGCCGAGTTGCTCTTAGGGCTGGTGGCCAGATACACCGTAGCTTCCGCCAGCGGGATACGCCCCTCAGGCCATCCTATCTTCATCACGGCATCAAAAGCAGCGTTCGCCAGGAGCAATGCGTTGGGATTGGCCAGACCGATATCCTCGGCTGCCGAAATGACCAGTCTGCGGGCTATGAAAGCCGGGTCCTCTCCGGCCTCCACCATACGCGCCAGCCAGTAGAGCGCCCCGTCCGGATCACTTCCGCGGATGGACTTGATAAAGGCGGAAATGATATCATAATGCATCTCCCCGTCCTTGTCATACGCCAACGGATTCTGCTGCAAACGCTCGGTCACCTTCTCATCCGTAATCACCACGGGTCCGGCATCCGCATCCGCCTCCACCACCAGTTCCAGTATGTTCAGCAGCTTGCGGGCATCGCCTCCCGAAAAGCGGAGCATGGCATCCGTCTCCTTCAGCTCTATCTTCTTTTCTTTCAGTATCACGTCCTTTGCGATGGCATTATGCAGCAGTTCCAGCAAATCCTCTTTCTCCAATGATTTCAGCACATACAGCTGGCAGCGGGAGAGCAAGGGCCGGATCACCTCGAACGAGGGATTCTCGGTGGTGGCGCCTATCAGGGTCACCACTCCCGTTTCCACCGCCCCCAACAGGGAATCCTGCTGGGACTTGCTGAACCGGTGGATTTCATCAATGAACAGGATGGGGCTGGCCTGAGAGAAAAAACGGTTGCTTCTCGCCTTCTCTATCACATCGCGCACATCCTTCACACCGGAGGTGACCGCGCTCAGTGTATAAAAAGGAGTTTCCAGCTTGTTGGCTATGATCTGCGCCAGCGTGGTCTTCCCCACCCCCGGAGGCCCCCAGAGGATAAAGGAGGAGATGCGTCCCGCGTCGATCATCTTGCGCAAGACAGCCCCCGGCCCCACCAGGTGTTTCTGACCTATATAATCGTCCAATGTCTTCGGACGCAAACGTTCTGCTAAAGGTTGTGCCATATCTTCATCTTTATTTCGGATAACAAAAATACAGCATATTTTCCTATGAACAAAGCCCAGGGCAACAATATAGGATTTATTTTTTTTGAGGCAGAAAAATAAAAGAACATAAAAAACAGGGACTCATACAAAATGAAATACAGGTTCTTTGTCCGTCTGATCCAAAACAATTATTTTTGCAACCCTTTTCCAAAAGAGTGATTATTTCAAATTTAAATGTAATTCTAATAAAGACAGACGATGAAAAAACTTTTTTCCACCAGCCTGTTGATTTTAGCAGGTATGCTTTTACTGCTGGGCAGCTGCAAAGAGGACGAACTTCCGGTTTCCGGAGAAGGAAACGTGGCAAACAACGAATTGCCCGTCCGGCTGGCCGAAACGGATTATAACCCGGACAACACGTATTACCTGCTGAATGACAATGAATCCCAGGATGTTTATTTCGACTCCGGCCAGCGCAGCTTCTACGTCAGCCGGCCTCTTCAGTTCGGAATGGACGACGAGCACTGTTTCCAACTCCGTTTCTATAGTCCCAGAGCCTTGAAAAACGTGACTTTCTGGGCCAGGATAGACGGTTACGAGGAAGAATTCAAGTTCATGTCGCTGGAAAAGATCATGCCTTTCCAGCAACTCCGGGTACACATACCGTTCGCCACCAAGGACCTGACCGCCTATACCCGCAGCGGAAAGAAAATACGGATCATGGCAAACCCCTACCTCACGGAAGAAAACCTGACCTTCACCGTAGAGTGTGACGACCCGTACTGGGCAAGGCTGCAATCCATCCGTTGCAAATGGTACATCGCCTTCGGCAGATACAGTGACACCCAGGACAGCTGGAAGTACAAGATGAAGGCTTCGCACACGCGTGAGGCGGTGGCCATCGCGCTGAACATGGCGTATATGTTCTCGTCGGAACGGTTCAAGACCGCCCTGTACGAGTTCGGCCCGCTGCACAGCAACAATGACAAGACGGAAATAGACAAGACCGCCCTGCTGGCCAACGTGCTCAACCACCGCGGACTGACCTTCGGCTATACCACCGGCGTGATGGGACTGGGCGGAGGAACCACCTTCGGCATGCATGAAGTGTGTTATCTGGAACACTATGCCGATGACAAAAGCATCACCGAAACCATATTCCACGAGTTTGCCCACTGTGTGGGCTACGGCCATGCGGGAAACATGACCTACGAACAGACGGGTCCGGGATGGATCACCCTGTGCAACAACGTATATGTGGCGCTGTCGCTGGACAAGGAGCTGCCCGTCTATTCCCGCCGCTTCCTGCACACCCGCTGGAGCAGGAACCGTTATTTTGATGATATATACGTGGCTTCGAAACACATTATCGAAGACCCGGAACTCGATGCGCTGGACGGTGGCCTGTCTCCCCTGCGCGGAGAGACCGACCGGGGAGGAAACGACGGGGAGCCGGTGGCGTTCAAGCTGGATTATACCGACTTGCCCGGCGCTACGGGAACCACCTTCCGCCCCAAGGATGTATATGTGTACGGAGATACCCTGTATGCCGTGAACGATGCGGACAACCAGTACAGCGTAGAGGTGTTCGGCCTTGCCGGCGGCGGCAAGAAGCACTTGGGAAGCATCAAGGAATGGAAGCACGGAGAAGCTACCGGGAAATTCGGCGGCCGCCCGAACGGTATCACCCGTGCCAACGACAAGATTTATGTCACCCACGAAGGAAGCCGTACCGAGATTTTTGATGCGAAGAGCCATCAGTTCCTTACCTGCATAGGCAATGGAAGCTGGGGAACAGGGCCCACGCAGACCGTACATGCCTTCGATGTGCTGCTCTACAAAGGGCTGGTCATGATACACGACAAACGCTACGTCAACTTTGTAGAAGAGCAGGCTATACAGTCCGGAGTGACTCCGCGGATTTATGTACGTTCCGAACATCTGGGCGAGACAAACGGCACTTACGGCATGGCGGTGGACGAACAGACCGGCCTGCTCTACTCCACCCATCCCGCCAAACGCATAGACCTGTTCGCCCCTGACGGGATACGGGAAGGAGTTTCACCCAAACGCACCGGGCAACTGGCTTATAAAAATGTACCCTACGACTTGGATTTCTACGAAGGAAGGCTGTTTGTAAGTTCCAACGGCACAGAAAAGTTCTGTGAGGTCAATCCCCGGACGGGAGAGATCATGAAGGACCATACCACCATCGGCGGCATCACCCTGCAAGCACCTGAGAAGTTCTGCATCCGCCGCCACACGCTGTTCATCACCGACCGCGTGAAAAACGGGACATGCGTTTACGCCATCCCCATGAGTGAGCTGAAATAAATATATACCTATATAATATAGTAAGAACAACATGAAAATATACGCTTATATCCTGATTGTGCTGTCCGGAGTCCTGACGGCACAATGCAGCAAAGTCACCCTGGATGAAATCTGCGGCTACCCCTCCGCTCCCGGCGGAGGAAACGGGGAAGGAGAAGGAAACGGGGATTATACCAGTTACTGGTATTACTCGTATGAGGCGGCGCAGCTGATTGATGCGGAAACCCTGGGTATGGAAACGGCCGAGGATTTCACCCCTTATACCGTCGCTCATCTGGGGGATACCCTTTTCATCGCAAACATCGGAAAGGCAGGCAGCAGCCTGTTGCTGTTCAGTATAAAGAAAGGTGAGCGGCTGGGAACCTTGCAGAGCTGGCAGCACGACGGCGGGGAGAAGAGTTTCGGAAGTCAGATAGAAGCCATCGTGCCGTCGGGCAACCGGCTGTATGTGGCCGAACGCCAGTCGCGCATCCATGTATTCCGGTTGCCGGAACTGTCCTACCTCACCTGCATAGGCAACGGGCAATGGAGCGGTCCCGTATTCCAGGCACAGGCCATGACGGTAAAGGACGGGCTGATTTTCGCACGCGACAAGAACGGAATGGTCAGCATTTACAAAGAGGAGGATGCCACCCCGGAAAATTACCAGAAGGTGAACCGCTACCGCCGGGCATCCGGCAACGGCAGTCCGGGCAACAACGGCTTTGCCAGCCATTCCATGCAGCCCGATGCGGAAGGGCATCTGCTGCTCACGGATTATGAAGGGAAGAAAATACGGGTGCTCGATCCGGCACTGGTCAACGATGATATGGCAAACGACGCTTCCATCGATCTGGACGACCTTTCCCTGTCGCCCGGCTTCAAGCCCAAGACACTGGCGTTGTGCGGCGACCGCTGGTATGCTACCGGCGACAATGACGCCATCAACATATACGAACGCCAGTCCGACGAATGGAGCAAGAAAATAAAAACTGTAAAAGGATATGCTTTTTCCCAGCCTGCCCGTATCTATGCGCAAAACGACTCTGTGCTATGGGTTTCGGACACGCACAGTTCCAAACGGACACTGGTGAAAATGCTGGTGCATAAGGGGGAAATACGGGAATAGAGGTTCTATTCCGTTCTTTATCCAGAATGTGAATGACACGAATGGCGCAAATTGGGTTTATATCTCTGATTGGCGTCATTCGTGTCATTTTCATTCACACATATCAACCTTGCCAATCTTTCAATGCGACTGTCAACAGGAGCCGGGCGTTCACTTGCCATATCGATTACGTAATCGGGGAAGCCATTCTTTTTATCTGGCCGCACTCCATCACAATCCCCTTTCAAGGCTCCCCTATCGCCCCCACAATCAGCTGTACCTGAGCCGGCATATAGGTACGGCAGCTCAAGCCACTGCCCATCTTCTCCAGTTGCTCCCTGAGGTGAGGATAATAGTCAATCCAATACTGCAACTTACGGTAAGCCACCTGCGGATTCAAATCCGGGAAATAACACAGGGCCAGTTCGGTGCGGCCATACGTGCGTATCTCAAAATTCTCCATACATTCCATACTTTTTATTTACTTCCATAAAAGTACGAAAAACGGACGAGAAGAAAGAATGTTTTTCCAACAATAATCAACTAGAATCAACTGTTATCAACTACAATCCACCGGAATCAACTTTCCGGAATCCGCACATCGTATCTTTGTAATGTCGGGACGATGAAGGCGAAAGATCTATAATCTTACAGCTGTAAGATATAGGATCTTACACGTGAAAGATAGGGTTCTTTCAGCAGTCGGCGACCAGTGGCTGACGGTTAATGGAAAGTGACTGACGGCTGACTTGCTTCATTCCCCGGCAACAGTGTTTCTTAATTCTCAATTATCAACTTTTAATTTTAACAGACTATGGTAAATTACAGTATCGTTATGCGTAGCAATCCGATGGACGCGGATGCCGCCAAGAAGGCTTATGCCAGTGCACAGTATTCGGAAGTGATGGACATCAACCGCTTTGCCGAGCACATCGCCAGCCACGGCTGTGTGTACAAGCGTGCGGACATCGTGGCCATCCTCACCATGGCAGTGGACTGTATGCGCGAACAGCTTCTGGCAGGACAGAAGATACAACTGGGCGACTTGGGGGATTTCTCCATCAGCATCAACAGTATAGGAGCGGAAAGCGCTGCCGACTACAACCCTGCCATCCACGTCAGAAAGCTGAATGTGAACTGGAGTGCCGGAACACGTTTCCGAAATCTGCTGGAAGATGCCGTGTTCAATCTGGTGGCCACACGCAAGGCGGCCCGACTGGTGGTGAAGGCGCTGAAAGCCGGAAAGACCAGTGTGGATCTTACCGGAGAGGCGAAGGAGCCGGAAAACGGAGGACAGGCCTGACGGAACTCCTGTATGACGGAAGCAAGGCACAACGCTAAAGGCACGACGCTAAAAGGCTGAATGTGCCCCTGTGACAAGCCGTTTTCATTGGGGTACATTCAGCCCTTGGCTTCCATTACAATTCACTTATTATCAACCTCTAAAACAAAATTCCAATGAGTTCAAGAACAAAGAAAAACACCTGGACACTGATTCTGAAAGTAATTATCACCGTAGCCACCGCCGTTGCCGGCGCACTCGGCCTGAACGCCTGTATCTGATGATCATGAGAACCATCACCCTGATTATTATCCACTGCTCCGCCACCCCTGAGGGGCGGAGGCTGGATTTTGAGACCTGCCGCCAGGACCACATCCGCCACCGGGGCTTCACGGACATAGGATATCATTTCTATATCACCCGTGACGGAGAGATTCACCGCGGACGACCTCTGGAAAAGGTGGGAGCGCATTGCAAGAACCATAACCGGCATTCTATCGGCATCTGCTATGAAGGAGGACTCTCGGCGGACTGCACACCTGCCGATACGCGTACTCTGATGCAGAAGGGAAGTATGCTGGCACTGTTGCGCGAGCTGCGCCTCCTGTTCCCCAAAGCGTTGATAGTGGGGCATCATGACTTGAATCCCGTGAAGCCGTGCCCTTGTTTTGATGCTGTAAAGGAATACCGCTTTTAAGGGAAGCTTTCTCCAAAGATAGGGTTTCCAATGAGAACCGTTCGTTTTCAAAGAGGTTTCTTCAAAGATAACGTATCCAAAGATGATTTCTCCAAAGATAGGGTTTCCTAATGAGAGCCGTTCGTTTTCAAAGAGGTTTCTCCAAAGATAACGTATCCAAGGTGGCTTTCTCCAAAGATAGCGTCCCTTTCCTCCGCTTTGATTTCCTGACCCTTCATTCAACTAATCTTTTCATTTAACAATAATAAAAATGAACTATCTGATAAACCAACTCATGACCGTGGACAAAGCCTTCTACCGTCATTATCTGGAAATGCTGCTCACCCTGAACCGCATCCAAGCCCTCACCCCCTGGCAGATGTCCATGCTGCTGTGGAGAGCCAAGATTTTCCATATACAGGTGCTCTACCCCGAACTGCTGCGCATCAGCCTGTGCACGGAGCAGGAAAAGGACGAGATACGCTTTATGAAGGGATGGAAACTGAAAGAGCTGGAGAAAATAATGCCTGCATGGCAGCGACGGCAGTGCGAGGAGATCAGAAGGGAACGGTGGAGAGGCTTTTAGTGGTCAGTGTATATCCGGAACGCAATGCCACGCAAAATGCTCTTGTTTACGAGCATTTTGCGTGGCATTGACGTATGTCCTTAATATCTTCAATAGTTAACCCACTATCCATTTCTCTATATTACGACTTTTCTTGCTGAAGTTCACCCCTACCTTAAACAATTTGCGCCCGTCCGTATCGAAAGGTCGGGCATACTGTTTTTCATTGATCTGTCGCAAGGCTTCCTCCGCTGTACCGTTTAACTTGAATTCCATTACGTAAATAAATCTGTCTGTCTGCAGAACCAAATCCACGCGCCCCTCACTGGTATGATATTCCACCTTTACATAAAATCCTACCAACTTGAACACAATGAAAAGTACATTCTGATAGTGTAACTCCAAGTCGCGTATCATCTCGTAGGGCGTATCAGCAAAGAAGCTCTGAAGGCGGCGGAAAAAGGAATCATAGTCACCACTTTCCACTTCACGGGTAAATTTCAGGATTTCGAAAGGAGACTCCACTTTGGTAACCGTTGTATAATAAGGCAGCAAAAAACGCATGAATCCTTCCTCTACCTCCCGGTTAGGAAAGCCTAGATAATAGATACCGAAACGCTCATCATACCCCTTGATCGTAAGATACCCGCTCTGATAAATCACCGGAATAGGATTCGTGGACTCGGAATCAATACTATTCAGCACCTGGATATCCGTTTCCTCGTGCGCCATCCGTTCCAAGTCATAATGATGTTTTTGCAGCAACCTCACCAGATAAGTCGGCGTACCGGTCTCAAACCAGTAGTTTCCGAACTCCTTCCGTTTGAAGGCATTAAGCAGGCTGAAAGGATTGTAAATACCGATGGAATTATGTGTAAAATGATAACCGTCATAACACTCTTTCAGTTCGGCACAGATTTCATCGTATGTCCTCCCCCGTTTTTCAGCAAATTCATGAAGTTCCGGTTCCAGCCAGGTTTGAATTTCCTTGTCACTGACCCCACAGATATCAATAAACTCATTCCACATGGAAATATCGTCCAAGTTGTTCAAATCGCTGAACACACTGACCTTGCCAAACTTGGTAACCCCCGTCAGCAAAGCGAACTTGATGCAACCGTCCATTGTCTTCAACACTCCATAGAAGGGTTTCAGTATGCTCCGATATGCTCTCTGAAGCTCCTCATTGCCGATGGCTTGCAGCATGGGCTTGTCATATTCGTCTACCAGAATGGCAACCCTCTGCCCCGTCTGCTCGTAAGCACGTTTTATCACGCCTTTGAAACGGAGGGCGAGGGATGTCTCGGAAGGAGCGGAACCGTAGACAGCTTCCCAGTTGGTCAGAAAATCATTCAGCATATCGCTCAAATCCTCCGCTGTCTCATATTTTGAGATATTCAGATCGATATGCAGGACGGGACGTACTGTCCAGTCTTTCTCCAGTCCGGCTATGGCCAGTCCTTCAAACAATTCTCTCTTGCCTTGGAAATAGGCTTCCAGAGTAGAAACCAGCAGGCTTTTCCCGAAACGGCGCGGACGACTGAGGAAGTAATAACTGCCGGTCTTTACCATTTTGTAGATCAAGGCCGTCTTGTCAATATAGAAATAGCCTTCCTTGCGGAGTTTCTCGAAATTCTGGATACCGATGGGATATATCTTATCACTCATAAACTATTGTTCTTTATAGGATAACACACAAAGGTACTTAATTTATTCTTAATTCCAAGTTTTTTCAAAACAAGGAAGAATACGCATACAAAAGAGGCGCACCTTCATGGGTACGCCTCTCTATCCTGTTCCTGTATTGTCTGATACAGGCTATTTCACTTAGTTAAAGATATAACGGACACTGAACTGTATGGAATACGTAGAATTGAAACTGTTCAGATTGGAATACGTATCAGTCAGTTTCTTTCCTCCGTTCTTCTGGAACTGGTAAGCACCACTCTTATAACTCAACAAGGAAGTATTGTTCACCGTCTTATAAATTCCCCAGTCGCTGTTCAGCAAGTTCAGGAAGTTCTTGATATCCACTCCGAACTGCAAGGTATTGCGCTTGCCCCCTACATTGAGGAAGAAATCCTGATTGAACTTCAAATCCAGCTGATGATGCCAGGGCATGATGGCTCCTCCGCGTTCGGCATACTTGCCTTTACGGCCTTTCAGGTAACTGTCCTCATTAATGTAAGCCCAGAAATCATCGCGCTGCTCCTTGGCGGAATAAGTCACCTCACCCGTCTTGCTGTCAGTATAATCGGCGAAGTTCCACTTATCCAGCGCCTCACGGGATGCCGGAATGTACAGCAAGTTGTTTGAGCCGTAATCGCCTACAATGTTTCCGGTGAATGTATAGGAATAACGGGCGGCGGAATATCCTCCGGCATAGCCCATGTTCATACCCTCATAAATCAAAGACAAGGAGGAAGCGAAATTCTTGGCGTATTTAATACGGTAAGCGGCGGAAGCCAGCACACGGTTGGGCGATACATACGTACCATAGCCGGTCTCCGTGTCATTGTTTCCGTTGACAGAGTAACGGTTGTTGTAATAAGCCGAGTTCACCTGGTCGCCGATGCCGTCGCCATACGACTTGGCATAAGAACGGGTGTAGGAAGCGGAAAGATGCAGGCCGAAATCAAATGTCTTGGCCAGTGAGGCGGTGAGTGAGTAATAATAAGCGCTGTTTCCCGCATTGGTGATATAATAAGCGTCCGTCTTGTTCGAATTGGAGTACTCAAACATCCTGCGGACATCACCCGGAGCTATCTCCTGCTCTCCTTTAAACTTACGTCCCAGGTTGGTCACAGTAGCCGGATTGAACTCTTTGCTGAAAATACCTTCCAACGTAAAGTCAATATCTCCGGGAAGTTTTGCATCCAAAGCCAGTGAAGACTTCCAGGTGGCGTTCATCTTCAGGTCGCGGTCAATGATGGTGGCTCCGGAAGGTGCGGCGGGATCAGTAGCTGCCGGAAGGTTCAGGTTAGGATCTTTCAACATATCGGTCACGCTGGTATGGAAGCCCGGCTGTCCGTACTTGGCATCCTTCTGCTCGTTATAATAATAGGTGCTTTGTCCGCAATTGGCATTACCTACTGCCGAAACCAGCCATACGAACGGCAGACGGCCGATGAAGTAACCGCTACCGCCGCGCAATACATACTTACGCTCGCCTGTAAGGTCCCAGTTGAAACCGATACGGGGGGAGGCGGTCAGCTGGTAGGATGAAGGCAGTTGGTCTGTGGCGTAATGATATCCGTCAAAGTCAATCTGTGCGAAATTTTTGTTATAGTTGTTCTTCAGCTCCGGATAAATGGGCAGTTCGAAACGCACCCCGGCAGTCAGTCTGAAGTTGTCCGTGATATTCATCTGGTCCTGCAGATAGAAAGAAAGCTGCTGGTACTTCATGTTCGCCAGGAACTGGGAACCGTCCCCGGTGTTGGAATAAGTGATACCGAAGGCAGCCGGAGCTCTGTTGTTCACAAAATCATCCCAGGAGGAATAGACATAATAACCGCTTCCCGCCTGCATGAATCCGTTCACTGCCTTATTGGACTCAAACTGGATACCGCCCATAAAGTTATGGATACCGCTGGAGAAATTGAACTCATCGGTAATGACAAAAGTCTTCACCTGGCGCAAGTTCCCTTCTGTAAAGGGGTCCGGACCGAATGAGGTGTACAGCGAGCCTTGGTCAAGGATGTCCACCGTAGGGAATGTCCCCCCTTCGTATGTACGCGGTTCGTTCTGATAAGAATAAGTGAAACGCAGGGCGTTATTGATAGCCCCCCACTTTGAGTTCCATTCGGAAGCGATGGAGGTGAAGTTCTGTTCCTGCATATAGCGTGAGCTTTCAAAGTACAGACCGGTGTTTGATGTACGTCCCGAACTGCTCTTGCCCGCGCTGCCGTCTACTCCGCCCGGATAAATGATTGAATCTTTAAACGGGGTGGTGGAAGAGGAAGGGCTGGAGGAATACTTGGAATGGGTATGGGTGAAACGGAAATTAATCTTATTGTTGTTGTTGATGTTCCAGTCCAGACGGCCCATGATCTTGTAAGAAGGGGTTTCCAGAGAGTATCCCTGATAACGTCCCGGATTGTAGTTGTATTTTTCCGACAGGTATTGGCTGATGTTGTTCATCCCTACGAAGGTACGGTCGCCTACCGTTGTGGTGTTCTCGAACGGACGGTGCACAATGCCGTTGGTGCTCCATTCGTCATTGGCGCCGCTACGCGCTATGCCCGACGGGCCTGCCTGCACATTATCCTGATATTCGCCGTTCACGAAGAAGAACAATTTGTTTTTAATGATCGCACCTCCCAGAGAAGCTCCGTAGGTGGTGCTGTGGTCACGGTTGCGGGTCAGTTCATAGTCCTCTACCTTGTTTCCGGTGAGGTGGGTATTGGAAGTGTACATATAGGCTGTACCTTTGAACTCATTCGTACCACTCTTTGTCACGGCGTTGATGGCACCTCCTGTAAATCCGCTCTGACGGACATCAAAGGGGGTGGTGGAAACGGAAATCTGTTCCAAAGCATCCAGAGAGATAGGCGAACCGCCTGCCGGCAAGTTCGAGCCGATACCGAAGGCATTGTTGAAAGCGGCTCCGTCCACAGTGACATAAGACTGGCGGTAGTTACCTCCACCCACTGAGAAACCGCTACCGATATTGGCTCCCTGAGGGGTCAGACGCATGATATCGTTCATGCTGCGGCTCACTGTAGGCACTTCCGACATTCTGGCCGCATCGACATTGGTTACCGCTCCGGCGCGGTCTGATTTCATGTTGCTGCTTTTGGAAGCGGTAATCACCACTTCATCCAATAATTCGGTAGATTCCTTCAAGTTCGCATCCAATACGTAATTCTCTCCCAACTGGAGGTTGATGCTCTTGTAAACCACTGATTGATAACCTACATAAGAAACTTCTACTTTGTAAGGGCCGCCGGCACGCATGCCCTGGATGGAATAACGGCCGTCCACATTGGTAATGGCCCCATAATGGGTGCCGGACGGTTCGTGAATAGCCTGAATCGTTGCGCCGATAATGGCTTCATTGCTTTGATCAACCACCTTACCACTCATTGACGAAGTGGTGACCTGGGCGTTAACAGCAGCAGCGATTACCAACATAACCACCGCAAAAAAAGATCGCATTCTTTTTACCATAAACTTTTTAATTAATTAATATTATAATTAATGTCTTAAAAGACGTTGCAAAGATAGCTAATAGAAACGATATACAAGCTACAAATCGGTTACAATTTACAGTGACTGGTCTGGTTTCTTCCGCTATCCGCGCCCCAGAGAGAGTACACAACCCAAGAGGGTTCAAAACTTAATTAGAGGTTTTGATTTGAAACTTGAACCTCCTTAAAGGCAAAAAAAAGAGTCGTATCATTACTCAAAACGGAGCTTGATACGACTCTTTCAGGTCTTGTAATTACAATCTGTTACTTTTCGGAATGGTCATTTTAGTTTGGACCTTATCAGGACAGGGAGGCCCCCATCAGTCTTCCATCAACTTGCGGTAGCGCACCCGTTTCGGCTCCTCATTGCCCAGACGCTTCATCTTGTTCTCTTCGTATTCCGAATAAGATCCTTCAAAGAAGAATACCTCGCTGTTTCCTTCGAAAGCCAGGATATGGGTACAGATACGGTCCAGGAACCAACGGTCGTGGCTGATCACCACCGCACAACCTGCAAAATCGTCCAGACCTTCCTCCAGCGCGCGCAGCGTGTTCACGTCAATATCATTGGTAGGCTCGTCCAGCAGCAGCACGTTGCCTTCTTCCTTCAGTGCCATAGCCAGATGCAGGCGGTTGCGCTCACCACCCGAAAGCATTCCGCAAAGTTTCTCCTGATCGGCTCCCGAGAAATTGAAACGGCTGAGGTAAGCACGCGCGTTGATATCCCTGTTGCCCAGACGGATCAGCTCGTTTCCACCACTGATTACCTGATAAACGGATTTTTCCGGGTCAATATCCTTATGCTGCTGGTCTACGTATGCCAGTTTCACGGTCTCTCCTACCTCGAAAGTACCTTTATCTACGGTTTCCAGTCCCATAATCAAGCGGAACAAAGTAGTCTTACCGGCGCCGTTAGGACCGATTACGCCGACAATGCCGTTAGGGGGCAGCATGAAATTCAGGTTATCGAACAACAGCTTGTCACCGTAAGCTTTCGCCACTCCTTTGGCCTCGATCACCTTGTTGCCCAGACGGGGACCGTTCGGAATAAAGATTTCCAGTTTCTCTTCCTTTTCCTTCACATCCTCGTTCAGCAGCTTGTCATAGGAGTTCAGACGGGCCTTTCCTTTCGCCTGACGGGCTTTGGGAGCCATGCGCACCCAGTCCAGCTCGCGTTCCAAGGTCTTGCGGCGTTTGCTTGCCACTTTCTCTTCCATCTCCATACGTTTGGTCTTCTGTTCCAGCCAGCTGGAGTAATTTCCCTTCCAGGGGATTCCTTCGCCACGGTCCAGTTCCAGAATCCATCCGGCTACGTGGTCCAGGAAGTAACGGTCGTGGGTTACGGCAATCACCGTACCTTCATATTGCTGCAAATGCTGTTCCAGCCAGTCGATACTTTCCGCGTCCAAGTGGTTGGTAGGCTCGTCCAGCAACAGGATATCCGGCTTCTGCAACAGCAGGCGGCACAAGGCCACACGGCGGCGCTCACCTCCCGAGAGGTTCTTCACCGGCTGGTCTTCGGGCGGACAGCGCAACGCATCCATGGCGCGTTCCAGTTTGCTGTCCAGATTCCATGCGTCCGTAGCGTCAATGATATCTTGCAACTCAGCCTGACGGGCAAAGAGTGCATCCATCTTCTCTGGGTCCTCATAGTATTCGGGAAGCCCGAACTTGTTGTTTATTTCTTCGTATTCCGCCAAAGTGTCCACAATGCTCTGCACACCTTCCATCACTACCTCTTTCACTGTCTTTTCATTATCCAGATGCGGTTCCTGTGCCAGATAGCCTACAGAGTAGCCCGGCGAGAACACCACTTCTCCCTGATAACTTTTCTCCAGTCCGGCGATGATTTTCATCAGCGTTGACTTACCTGAACCGTTCAGACCGATGATACCGATCTTAGCACCGTAAAAAAAGGATAGGTAGATGTCTTTCAATACCTGTTTGTTCGCCTGGAAGGCTTTGCTTACGCCTACCATCGAAAAGATAATCTTTTTGTCGTCTGCCATATTCTTTATATTATTAATTTATTTAAGTTGCTATATTTTTACTCCGACAGCTGGATAAACCAACATTTGAAATCATCATCCTACTGTTTTTCCTCCATTTTTCTGTAATACCACGGATGTGTAAAGAACTCATACATCAGCAAAAGAGTGACACAGATACCGATACATATCCAATAAATAGTATCAGGATGACTTTCGGTCCACATATTCTCAAACAGAAAACCACTCAGCATACCTACTTCCCACATCAGCTGATAAGTATTGTTTCCCGTACCCCGTTCGCAATGCATCGGCAGACTAATCATCTTTATAAAAAACCGTGACACGGTAGTACCGATCCCCGTGCCCAGCAATACACCGGCTATATAACTGTTCATCAAGCTGTTGGAAAAAGCAAGCAACAACAGTCCGCCTATCATCGCGGCCTGCCCCAGCTCCACCTCCGAACGGCCGGAAGCATAGGAAAGCACATAACGCAAAAGCAACAGGGAGATGATAAAACCGATCAGGATGCAAATGTAAAACAACTCATTGTAAATGTGTGCTATCAAAATGCCGAAAACAGCGGAAAGCATCATCATATTCAGTGCCGGCCACAGAGTACGAGGCAACAGAAAACGGTCCAACGAGAACCATGAGGTGCGCAGCGGAGCACGGAAAGGGACATCCACCGCCAGAATCAGAAGCAAGGCCAGTGTGCCCAAAGCGACACAGGTATAAACAACATGGTGAAAATTCCAGTAAGGATAAATGTAAATTCCCAACGCAAGACCTGCCACCATTCCAAAACGCCCCACCCACGAAAAGGCGATATTCGCATCCGTGCGGCGGCGTGAGGCGGTGACGTCAATCACCAGCGTGCTACCCGTAGTCATGGTAATGACACTGAACAGCCCCCCCTGGACAGCCCGGACCAAGGCTATGAACCCTACAGTCGCAACGTATGGATACAGCAGGCTGGACGCCACGAACAGAAGCATCGCGACCAGACAAACACTTTTACGCTTGAACGTATCGATAAGATAGCTGTTGAACGCTCCCGGAAGAAACATGGCCAGTCCGAAAACAGCCACAGCCGCTCCTGCTTCCGCATAGCTGCAATACCAGTGCCGCACCATCCATAAAGGCAGTGCGGGAAGCATCATGTATAGCGAGGCATAAAGCAAAAAGTTCGAAAGGGATAGCAGAACCATATTCCCGGTCCACAGTTTTGCTTTCTCATACGGAAAGAAGAAGTCATCATACATATCAGCAGAAACTTTGTTAATATTGTTCGTCTTCGTTAGGAAAATCACCTTTTTTCACATCATCCACGTATTGCTGTATGGCTCCTGTCATAACAGTATGCAAATCGGCATAACGACGGAGGAAACGGGGACTGAAACCGTTGGTCATACCCAGCATGTCGGATACAACCAGCACCTGTCCGTCCACAGCGCCTCCGGCTCCGATGCCGATAACGGGGATAGTCAGTTCCTTGGCCACACGTTCCGCCAATGATGCGGGGATTTTTTCGAGCACCAACGCAAAACATCCCGCCTCTTCCAGCAGATGCGCGTCACTCAGCAGCTTTTCGGCCTCTTCCTCGTCCTTGGCACGTACAGTATAAGTTCCGTATTTATTGATAGACTGCGGCATCAGTCCCAAATGTCCCATGATGGGAATACCCGCAGCGATGATTTTCTTTACCGCATCAATGATTTCTACGCCACCTTCCAGCTTCAATGCATCGGCATGTGTGATCTTCATCACTTTGATCGCATTGGTCACCGCTTCGTACTCGGAAGTCTGGTAAGTACCGAAAGGCAAATCGACCACAACGAGCGCGCGTTTCACTCCACGAACCACGGATTTCCCGTGATAAATCATCTGGTCAAGGGTGATGGGAAGTGTGGTCACATTCCCCGCCATGACATTCGAAGCGGAGTCTCCTACCAGTATGACGTCGATGCCTGCGCCGTCTACAATCTGCGCTGTCGTGTAATCATACGAAGTAAGCATAGAAATCTTCTCGCCTCTCTGCTTCATTTCCACCAAACGGTGTGTCGTTACTTTGCGTGTATCGCCTGAAATATATCCTGCCATATTTACTTTAATTTATAAAAAACGGCTGCAAAGGTAGATGTTTTAGTTGACATTACCTCATTATATCCTTCATTTTTTCGAAACTAAATCCATTAAAGTCCTGAATAACAGCCTTTGCCTTATCGCGTATCTGCTCTTCAGGGTTGGTAGTAGCCAATCCTATCACGGTCATTCCTGCCCGATTTCCTGCCTCAAGCCCGTGAAATGAATCCTCGAAAACCACACAGTTCTCGGGCACGGTATCAAAGACAGTGGCTCCTAATAAGAAACATTCGGGGTCTGGTTTGGAACGAGTGAACATTTCGGCTGTGAGGATACGGTCCACACTTTGTTTCAGTTCCGGATGTGCTTTATATGCGTTGTTCATCTTCATTTCATTTGAGCTTGTGACTATCGCTATCTTTACCCCGTTGGCTCTCAGCTCCTTCATAAAGCCCTCTACGCCCGGGATATAATTAAATAACATATTTTCTTCAAATTTGTTCAAATCTTCTGTAATTTCACGCTGAACGTCTTCCATTCCAGCGAAATATTTGTTATAAATTTGTGTCAATGTCTGCCCTTTTATCATCCGGCCGAACTCGGGTATCTCAGGATGGTATTTCCGTCCTTGTTCATTCCAGAATATACTATACTGAGGTTCCGTATCTACCACCACCCCGTCAAAATCGAATAAAGCTGCAATGCTTTTTGTTGAATTCATATTACTTTTAGTTTGATTTAACGCCGCAAAGGTCTGAATAATCCTCCATATTCCTAACTTTGCAAAGCTTAAAAATAATAAAAACGCGAATGAAAGAAAACAACCCGCACATACTGGGTACAGAAAAGGTAGGAAAGCTGCTTTTAGAGTACTCTATCCCTGCTATCATCGGAATGACACTGACGTCACTGTATAATATTATTGATAGCGTATTTATCGGGCACGGTGTGGGGGCCATGGCTATCTCGGGACTGGCTATCTCCTTTCCGCTGATGAACCTGCTGGTGGCATTCTGCACATTGGTCGGAGTGGGTGGGGCTACCATATCGTCCATCCGTCTGGGACAGAAGGATACGGACGGCGCCGAGAAGGTGCTGGGAAACGTAACGGTGCTCTGTGTGATAAATTCTATTTTCTACGGAGGCATCACCTTGCTGTTTCTAGACCAGATTCTGTTCTTCTTCGGGGCAAGCCATGACACGTTGCCATACGCCCGCGACTTTATGCAGATTATATTAATAGGAAGTCCTGTCACCTATGTAATGATCGGGCTGAACAATATCATGCGTGCCACCGGTTATCCCCGAAAAGCGATGCTGTCCTCCATGCTGACAGTGGGGTGCAACATCATTTTGGCTCCTGTCTTTATATTCTGGCTCGGCTGGGGAATCCGCGGAGCAGCCACGGCAACCATCCTTTCACAGTTTGCCGGCATGATATGGGTGCTGAGCCATTTCATGCAGGAAAAAAGTTATATCCGTTTCAAGAAAGGGATATTCAAATTAAGAAAACGGATCGTAGAGAATATTTTCAGTATCGGCATGTCGCCGTTCCTGATGAATGTCTGCGCTTCGGCCATTGTCATTATATTCAACAAGAGCCTGCTGCTCTACGGGGGCGATCTGGCTATCGGAGCATACGGCATATTAAACCGTCTGCTGATGTTGTTTGTAATGGTTATCATGGGACTGACTATGGGGATGCAACCGATTGTGGGCTATAATCATGGGGCACACAAATTCGGCCGGGTGAAGCAGACGTTGAAATATTGCATGATTGCAGGGGGGGGCATCACTTCGCTGGGATTTGTTTTCAGCGAACTTTTCCCTAATTTGGTTGTTAATATGTTTACAGACGATAAAGAACTTACAGCATTGGCACGCACTGGGTTGCAAATCGGAGTCCTGATGTTTCCTTTCGTGGGAATACAAATTGTGATTTCCAGTTTCTTCCAATCTATCGGGAAAGCGAAAATTTCTATCTTCCTCTCCTTGTCCCGCCAACTGTTGTATTTATTGCCCTGCCTGCTGTTGCTGCCTCATTGGTGGGGACTGAATGGCATTTGGCTCAGTATGCCTGTATCCGATCTTTTAGCATTTATCACAGCCTGCCTGATGCTGGCACATCATATTAAAAAATTAAACAAGATCACAGAAGTATGATATTTAATGCAGAAAACATTCTCTTGATAGGTTCTATCCTATTGTTCGTAAGTATTGTAGTGAGCAAGACCGGCTACCGGTTCGGAATCCCTACGTTACTTGTTTTTTTATTGGTCGGCATGCTGTTCGGAAGCGACGGCCTGGGACTCCAATTCCATGATGCGGGCGAGGCACAGTTCATCGGCATGATGGCCCTTAGCATCATTCTGTTCTCAGGGGGTATGGATACCAAATATTCGGATATCAAGCCTGTATTGCCACAAGGCATACTGCTTTCCACCTTCGGCGTGTTGCTTACTACTATTTTCACCGGATTCTTTATTTATTGGATTTCCGGGTTCTCGAATGTCAGCATTACCATGTCCCTGATGACGGCCATGTTGCTGGCGGCTACCATGTCCTCTACGGACTCTGCTTCCGTGTTCAATATCCTGCGCTCGCAAAGCATGAACCTGAAACATAACCTCCGCCCGATGCTGGAACTGGAAAGCGGAAGTAATGACCCTATGGCGTATATGCTTACTATCGTCCTGATACAATTCATCACATCGGCAGGCATGGGGGCAGACGATATTCTGATTTCATTCCTGATTCAGTTTGCTGTGGGTGGCGCCTCAGGATTCCTGCTGGGAAAACTGGCGGTAGTAATCATCAACAAGATTGACTTGAAGAACCAGTCGCTCTATCCTATCTTGCTGCTGAGCTTTATTTTCTTCACATTCACCATGACCGACCTGTGTAAAGGAAACGGCTATCTGGCTGTCTATATAGCAGGAATGATGGTGGGTAACGCACGCATTGTAAACCGTAAGGAGATCGCTACTTTTATGAACGGCATGACCTGGCTCTTCCAAATTATCATGTTCCTGAGCCTGGGATTGCTGGTGAATCCCCATGAAATGTTGTCCATCGCCATACCGGCAACCTTGATCGGCATTTTCATGATTGTACTCGCCCGCCCGCTCAGTGTCCTGCTCTGTCTTCTTCCCTTTAAAAAGATGAACATCAGCTCACGGCTGTTTATTTCCTGGGTGGGATTACGCGGAGCAGTACCTATCATATTCGCCACTTATCCGGTAGTGGCTGATGTGCCGGGATCTACCCAGATTTTCAATATCGTATTTTTCATTACCATATTGTCTTTAGTGGTTCAAGGAACGACCATTTCATGGATGGCCAAATTACTCCATCTGGATACACCACTGGAAAAAACAGGAAATGATTTCGGAGTAGAGATACCGGAGGAAATCAATACAGACCTCCGCGATATCGTACTGACGGAGGAAATGCTGGCAAAGGGAGACAGGCTGATGGATATGAATCTGCCTAAAGGTATGCTGGTGATGCTGGTAAAAAGGGGGAACGAATTCATGATCCCCAATGGCTCTCTGCAACTGCATGCCGGTGACAAACTGCTGATTATCTCGGAAAGCAAAACGAAATAAAAAATTTGCCCATGTGCCCACGTGCTGCGCTATGGTCCCGCATGGCAATTGGCACATGGGCAAATTCGCACATTATTCAACTGAGCAACAGCATGATATTCAATGCGGAGACAATCACCGCAATGGTATAAAGCACGAATGAACTCCACCGGGAGTTGGCATATTTGCCCATCACCCGTTTGGAAGAGGTCAGTCCTACTTGCAGGAACACCGTGAAAGGCAGCTGGATACTCAGAATCATCTGAGAGATGATAAGTCCGTAAAAGGGATTCTCAATAAAGAAAATAAGAACCAATGCTATCCCCAAAGAAATCAAAATACCTACCTTGGAGTGAATATCCTTGATATGATAAGACTCACCGAAAATACCCGCAAAGATAGAACCTGCCGCCATGCCACTGGTTATGGTGGAGGAAATCCCCGCCATCAGCAATGCCAGGGCAAAAATGATTCCGGCATGGCTACCCAGCAATGGGTCAAGCAACGATTTCGCCTGCTGCAACTCTTCCACCGGAGTCCGGGTACGGAAGAAAGTAGCGGCTGCCAGTAAGATCATGGCACTATTGATAGCCCATCCCACAATCATGGAGAACAAAGTATCATAGAACTCATATTTCAATACTTTACGAATGGAACTCTCGTCCTGCTTGTTGTACTCGTGGCTCTGTATCACCTCTGAATGCAAGAAAAGATTATGCGGCATAACCACTGCCCCAAGCACACTCATGATAATCAGCATACTGCCTTGGGGTATGTCGGGAACCACCCAGGAACGGACCGCCACAGGCCAGTCAATATCTACCAAAAACAACTCATACAGAAACGAAAGGCCGATTACGGATACAAAAGCAATGATGGCTCTTTCTATCTTTTTATATGAATTGGAAAAAAGCATAATGACGACAAACATCGTAGTAAGAACAGATCCCCAGGCTATGGGAATTCCTAAAAGCATCTGCAAGGCAATGGCTCCTCCCAATATCTCCGCCAGCGAAGTGGATATGGAGGCCAGTACCGCGCTGCCCAAAATGGGACGGGATATCCACTTGGGACAATACTGCGTGGCTGCTTCACTCAGGCACAATCCCGTCACAATGCCCAGGTGGGCCACATTGTGCTGCAACACAATCAACATAATGGTAGACAGGGTCACCACCCACAACAACGCGTAACCAAATTCGGAACCGGCTGCAAAATTCGAGGCCCAGTTTCCCGGATCAATAAAACCTACAGTAACCAGTAATCCGGGACCAATATATTTAAAGAAATCAAGACCACCCAGATAACGCTTGTGGTCCGTACGTTTTAATTCATCTATAATGCGAGACATGTTTTACTTTTTTTGTTTGCACAAACTTACTAATAAAAAACAAAAATCCATTTGCTTTGTTCAAACTTATAGTTTACTTTCGCTTCAAAATACCGATTTATAATGAAAAGAGAAACAGTTATAATAGCGGCCCTAGGCATCCTTACTTTGGCAGGATGTAATAATAACCACCGTTCACAAGTCCGTAAATTCAAACAGACAGTCGAAAAGACCAACCGGTCCTGCCCCACACGTATGAACGAAACGATTACACTGGACAGCACCCGTTATAATGAGAAAGATAATAGTGTGAGCTATTTCTACAGTGTTGCAGGAGAACTGGACAACGCCACTTATATGAACACCCATTATGCCGCCTTTAAACAAGCCCTGCAGAATGCAGTAGACAACTCGGTGGAAATGGAAGAATACCGGAAATTCGGTACTTCCATCCGCTATATCTATTATTCGGGATCAAGTAAAAAGCAACTGGCTGCATTCTCCTTCAATTCCCCCAAATAGATTCCGTTTCAGCCCATCCGGATGCATGATACCACGCTATGGAAGACTTGAAATAATTGTTCCAAAGCAAATATTTGGGAGTAGTGAATGAATTAGGGATATACATACCCATTCCACTGTAGTTATCCCCATCTATTCTGTACAAGGATGAGGTGGGATCATGAGTATAATCTGTATAAATGACCGTCTTCTTTAATTGTTGCGTAAAATCGTCTGGAGCCATTCCTCCACACAATTTTTCAATAAACTGTAACATATCATAGGCATATCCTTTGAAGTTGCTGCTGCCTTTGCCATATTGCTGCAAATCAGCTATATCCACGTTCTTCAGGCTATCCTGATTGGACAAAATCACACTTCTGACCGCTTCCGCCAAACCTTCCATCTGATTGCAATCCACTGCCGAAATGGTTCCCCAACCATTATAGTTATAATAATCTATATAATCTTTACAGATTGGCTTCAAATACTCCTTGATCGCATTTTCATACAAATAAGGCATCACACTTGCATAAGGAAATCCGGCTGCCGGTATATCAAGTACAGAAGCGATGCAATATTTGGCAGCATCCTTCAGCTCATAATACACTTCGGCACACCCCATCATACACGCATCAAACAAGACAAAATCAAACTTTTGAGGATTTACCGTACGCAGCACTTCCGCCAATTCCGGTATCAACGCTGTGTCACTGGAATACCGGCCGCCATCTTGACCTATAGAACGGGTGCCGGTAATAGTGGGCAACCATCCTGAACCGTGAGAACCAAAGATTATTCCATAACTTTCCGACGGATAAACACTCATCATATCACCTATCACTGTCTGCATGACGGTTTTCTCCGTCGATGTCTGAGGGGGATATTTTTTTCTGATATTGCCAATACTTATCAAGTCGTGAACCGACATGTCCTGATCCGCGATCATCGCATTGACCGCTTCTTTGGACATACTGTTGATCCCCCCTTGACCATTAGTCACATATTCAACGATACAAGGCTCCGGCCAACTGATATCCGAAGCCTCACCATCCCAATATACCAACAAAGCAGCCGAATCCTTCATAGCCTGAAGCCCCTGCATCATCGTCCGAATATTATTACGCAAATTGGAATTCAAGCTGTTATCCGCCCAAAAGAAAGCCAGGACCGTTCTTCCGGCATGTTGCTGAGGAATCACGATTGTTTCCTTCTCGCAAGAGAAGAAAAAGCAGGCTGTTAAAAATATAAATAGAATCTTTTTCATAAGAAAAGGATCACTCTTCCGGTTTCTTGAACTTGAATGCATTGGGGTTCACTTCGCGAATCAGCAAGGTCTTTCCTTTTTGATACTTGATCTTCATCTTATTGATGGTCTTCTGCAGTTTCTTTCTGCTGTTCGAGAAATAAACAAAGCAAGTGCGGTTCGTCAGCCCTTCCTCGTTTTCCAAATAATTTTTCAGCTGATAACTGTATTGTGAGCGCTCCGGCAACATCTTATTCTTATCCAGCCTTACACTGTCCAGCAATTGGATTTCCGTGAAATAAACCAATGAATCTGTAAACGATGCGGATACACCTACTATATAAACGGATTTACCTTTACTTCCTTTCAATGAGAATGCCGAGCATACCATCAGTACCAATAATAAAGAGCACAGAATCTTTATGGATTTCATAATTCTAATTTTATAATTTTATTAGAGGACAAAAATAGTTATTTACGGACAAATACGAAAAAGTAATAGATTAATTAACTATAATAATTTGCTGATGTGCCCATTACCATGTGGCACATAGCGCAGCCAATGGGCATTATTGGTATATTATGAACAAAAGCACAAGACGGGAGTAACCTTCCATCTTGTGCTTTGTTTTCTTTTCGGAAACCGAATCTTTCTTACCCTAAATAAGACTTAAGCAGCTTGCTACGCGAATTTTGTCTCAATCTTCTAATGGCTTTCTCTTTAATCTGGCGTACGCGCTCACGAGTGAGGCCGAATTTATCGCCGATTTCTTCCAACGTCATTTCCTGCGTATTAATACCGAAAAACATCTGGATAATATCCTTCTCCCTTTCGGTCAGCGTAGAGAGTGCTCTATCAATTTCCCTCGCAAGTGACTCATTAACCAAGGAACGGTCTGCCATAGGCGAGTCGTCGTTCACAAGCACATCCAACAAACTGTTGTCTTCTCCTTCCACAAAAGGAGCGTCTACAGAAATGTGGCGTCCTGAAACCTTCAACGTGTCCGAGATTTTGTCTACAGGTATTTCTAGTTCATCGGCCAGTTCTTCCGGAGAAGGACGACGCTCGTTTTCCTGTTCGAATTTAGAGAAGGCTTTGCTGATCTTGTTCAACGAGCCTACCTGATTCAACGGCAAACGGACAATACGTGACTGTTCTGCCAATGCCTGGAGAATAGACTGACGAATCCACCATACGGCGTAACTGATAAACTTGAAGCCTCGGGTCTCATCGAACTTTTCAGCTGCTTTAATCAATCCCAGGTTGCCTTCATTAATCAAGTCAGGAAGACTTAACCCCTGATTTTGATACTGCTTGGCTACAGACACGACGAAACGCAAGTTGGCACGTGTCAGTTTTTCCAATGCTACCCGGTCGCCTTTACGGATACGCTGAGCGAGCTCTACCTCTTCCTCTACAGTAATCAGGTCTTCACGGCCTATTTCCTGTAAATACTTATCCAGAGATGCGCTCTCTCGGTTAGTGATACTTTTGGTAATCTTTAATTGTCTCATTCTCTATAAAACAAATTTGGGATGCAAATTTACAACATTAAATGGAATACATCCATTTTTGTTTGAAAAATATTAGCTAATAAATCAAAAAAGACTATCTTTGTCCTTCTTTTCCTAAATATTTTGCGAAAATAGGGTTATATCTTTCTCTTTATTGATCTTATCAGCTTACTTAATAGAGATTATTCCATGATATAGCGTAAGGATGGATCCTGTCAACAGCTCTTATCTTATCGTGAAACAGAATTGATTTATGTCCTCCGTTTTCCGGCCGGACGGGAACGCAAACACCTATGACGCAAATTAATAGTTACACGACTCTACTATCGGATAAAAACATACTAAAAATCAAACTTGTGTTCCCATCATCCCCGAAATTCCGTTTACAATGCTTCTTTCCAGCATATCAATCCTGTTTGATTATAAAATCAGGATGCACGGAAGTGTCCCTTACCGTGCATCCTCTAAACTTTACCTATTGAAACTTTCTACCTTAAAAATATCCTTATTCCTGTATCAAATCTACTGCATAGTTCGCACGTTTACCTGACGGGAACATACCGCTCAAGAACAATACCTGATCCGGTGACTGGGTAGCAGCTTTCAGCACATCTTCCAAATCATTTACTGATTTGACAGGTTGTCCATTTGCCTTCAGGATGATGAAGCCTTTACGGATACCGGCAGCTTTCATTTTACCGTCTGTCACACCTGTGACTTCCACACCATATCCCAAGTTCAATTGTCTCTTCAATTCCTGAGGAACTTCACGGAACGCTGCGCCCAAGATATCCATGCCCGCACTCTTCACCACTTTCGTTGTTCCCTGTGCATTTTTCAAAGTCATCTCGATATCCTTTTCTTTCTTGTCACGCAACACCTTGACGGTTACTTTGTCACCCGGACGGTGTTTAGCCAACCCTTCCTGCAACTCTGCAAAGTTCTTCACACGTTTTCCGTCAATACCGATAATGACATCGTCCACTTCCAAGTTACCAGCCGCAGAACCTCCATCAATCACCTCAGCTATCAGCACACCATCGGTAGCACCCAGTTCCTTCACTTTCTTCTTGATTTCTTCCGGCATCATCTGCTGGTCATCATTAATCGGAGTACCCTTGATACCCAATACCGCACGCTGAACGGTTCCGTATTCTTTCAAATCGGCTATTACCTTTTTCATAATACTGGTAGGGATGGCAAAACCGTATCCGGAATAAGCTCCTGTCGGTGAATAAAGCACCGAGTTGATACCTACCAACTCTCCTTTTGCATTGACCAATGCCCCACCACTGTTACCTTGGTTAATAGCTGCATCCGTCTGGATGAATGACTCCACACCTTGATTATATACGCCCAAAGAACGTGCCTTGGCACTCACAATACCGGCGGTTACTGTAGATGTCATATTAAACGGATTACCTACAGCCAATACCCACTCGCCCACTTTCAAAGCCTCCGAATCGCCTACGGGAATAGTGGGAAGTTCATCCGCTTCAATTTTAACCAACGCTAAATCCGTGCTGGGATCTGTGCCGATTACACGTCCTTTATATTCACGTCCGTCATTCAGTTTGACACTGATCACATCAGCATTATCAATTACATGGTTATTCGTTACAATATATCCATCTTTCGAGATGATCACTCCGGAACCGAATCCCACTCTTTCAGGAGTCTGCACCTGACGCTGCTGACCGCCGCCTCTGCCATTCCCAAAAATATCACCAAAGAAATCATAGAACGGATCACGAACGGTAACTGTCTGAGTTTTTGATTCTTGAGTTGACTTTATATGAACTACTGCATGCACTGAATTTTCCGCTGCCTGAGTCAAATCCACCGGTTGCATTTGGGTGGCGTCCAGAGCGGCAAGTCTTGTATTCGGATTTTGTTGGAACACATCATTAAAGGCCACGCTTTTGTTTGGCTCGGGTTTCAACATAGAATAAGTCGTTACTCCTGCTACACCTGCGCTGACTGCTACAATTGCTGCTGCGCCTAGTACCATTTTAGTTGCTTGTTTCATAACTTAATATCTATTAATTTGTTAATTTCAAGTTTGGTTTAACATTTCTGACGCTAATGTAATGACAAATATTGTACGGTTGTACCGTTTGTCAGAGATTTTTTTCCTCTTTTAACACAGATAGATAAGCACTTAACAGGGGTTAACCGCAGAATCTGCCAAATTTGCATTCATTATCAATAGCTGACAGACAGCAAGATGACACAGGATACAACTTGCCTCATAGATAGTTATGTCTTGCAGGAAATACTTGCCTCCCGCTGGAATACATCCATATACACCCCTATAAAAGGGCATGTCCGTGACCGGTCTTTCTAACTTTACTTTTTCAACTGGTTCAATACCCTTCTCGCACTATCCGAAAGAACAACAACAGCTCCTGCCAAAATAGCAGTATCTTTAATGACCAGACGGCCGGCGCCCGTCAGCAGAGGGAACCCCTGTTCGCCACTTCCCAAATCGGGGACCCACACCTCAGGCGTTGTCACAAGGAAAGACAAAGTGCCCAGTGTCATGACAATAGCCAGTCCGGCCCCTACCAAACCGATTTTTGGAGAGAAGATACCTAAAAACGTCAAGATACCGATTCCCATAATCAAAATACCCAATCCATGAGAAAACCCATAAGTATTGTTCTCTTCATGCCACTGGTGCTTCGCTTCATCGAATTCGCCTTCTTTCAGCTTATATTCTTTATATTCAGGAGCGTCCTTGGTATAAAAGAAACTCATAAAGGGACTGTTCGCCACAAAAGGCACAATTCCTTCGGCTTCATAATTCCAGAATTTCAGACCGCCAATCCATACAAAAATTACAAGGATTGCCACACGGATAAGATTGATACCCAGTTTTTGGGCAGATGCTGCTATTGTTAAAAACGCAACAAACAGAGATTTTAATTTTGTCATCATTGCTTTCATTATTAAAAGATTTAACTTCCTGGTGCAAAGGTCGGCAGTTTTCCCTCTCCAGTAAATGGCAATTCCCCCATATAGGTTGGCAATTATTCCCGTTTCTCTCTTTTCCGGTATTCCGAAAGGCTCTCCTTGTTCATTTTCTTAAAGAACCGGCTAAATGTAGCCAAATCCTCAAATCCCAGAATCTCACTGATTTCCTTCGCACTCTTGCCCGTATAAAGCAACAGGCGCTTGGCTTCCGCATCCACGCGTTCATGAATGACACGCAAAGGAGAAGAAAGCCTGTAAAGGGAAAAGAGATTGGAAATGGTCTTGGGAGAACGACACAACATATCAGCATAATCCTGCACTTGCTTCTTCTCCTTAAAATGACTGTCAACCAGCACATAAAACTGACGAATCACATCAAACGTGTTCTCACGCCCCGGGTCTACATCAAACATTTCACGGGCTATGCGGGTACAAGTGATAATGAAACGTTTCAGAATAATACGCAACATTTCTTCCTGCAAGTTGTCTTGTATTTCACACTCCCCTCTGAAAATATCGACAATACTGTCAAGACGGGCCGACTGGGAAGGCGAAAGCTTCAAACGCATGACACGGGAAGAACCGTTAAACAGGAATCCGTTACAAGACACCTCGCTGTCATGCCCGTAAATACAATAAAAGTTACTATTGAATAGAAAAGTGAGGTATTCACCGTCCACTCCCCTTATCTGCACATGATGCAAAGGAGTGAGCGAAATCATTTCCTCTTTTTCCAGATGCATCACCACATGATCCACTTCCACATCCAGCGTTCCATGCCGCACCCATATAAATTTATAAAGACTCCCGTCACGTTGCAAAAAGGAGTTTTCATGGAAACAGGAAGTCATTGCTATATTTCCATTCAATTTAGTACTTAAGTGATATTCCATAACTACCTTAAAATAAGATAAGGGGATAAATATAAAGCTATTTCTTCAGATATAAAAGAGATAACGCAAAAGATATTTCTCATCCTCCCTCTTTTCCTGCCTTTCACCGGCATTTTAAATCATTGCCATATAAGTTGGCCAAAGTTCCCGTTTAAAATGTTCACACCTGGACATACAGGAAGTTCCCCACTTCAGTGCGTTTCTTTTAATATTTGTTAAACATTTATTTTTCTTCGTCCACTCCCTGATTTAATAGTACATTTGTTTCATCACAAGCATCAGAGCGATATATTTAAAGAAGAGTAGAAAACAATAATGGATAAAAATCGTAGGAGAATCCGTATAGGCTATATTCAATGGCTGCTGATATATACCTATATATGTACCATCTTCTCATTCACCTGTGAAGCTGCCAATGCACAGGATCGTACCGGGAACGAAGAATATGTGCTGATTTTAAACAGCTATAACGAATCTTCTCCATGGAGCAACAGCATTACCACCCCCATTGTCCATAAACTAGCCGGAACCAAAAATATAGACGCCTACATAGAACATCTGAATTTATTCATGGTAGGCGATTCTGCTAAAATAGAAAAGTTTTCAGAAACACTTTCCTCAAGATATGGCTCCACCCCTCCCCGTCTATTGGTATTTGTAGGAAGCATGAGTCTGATTTTCAGAGAAGAGATACAAGCTTTATGGGGTACCGTACCTACTATTGTCTGCGGGGCAGACCCCTATGTGTATCCTGAAATATTCTACAGGCAGAGAGATACAGTCACTCCCAAAGAAAAGACACACATGAGCGAACTGGCCCAAGAATACAATTTCACCTACATGCATACCCCTATCTATCTGGAAGAAAGTGTGGAACTGATGCTGCAAATGATTCCCGGCATGAAAAGACTCATCTTTTTGGGAGACGGGATTTATCCCAATCCCGAATATGACCAACGACTGCGGGAATTGATCCAAACAAAATATCCGCAACTGGAATATAAATACATCTCTTCACGCACCAATACTCTGCACCAGTTATATAATGCTGTACGTAAGGCAGACAAGACTACAGGCATTCTGGTATCCACTTGGTTCACCGAATCCTTCACCTCGGACAGCTTTCTGATAAACGCTTACAGAAGCATTTCCAGCATCTCCGCCCCTCTTTTCACCATCCGCTATGCAGGTATGGACGACGGAGGTATGGTAGGAGGATACATGTACAATGAACAAGCCTTCACCAAGCAATTATTGAAAACAATTGACGACATCCTCGGTGGAAAAAGAGCCAGTGACATTCCTTTCTATGAGCCTCAGGAAGCACACCCCACCTTCAACTATACCAGACTCATAAATAAAGGGCTCGACCCCAAGCGATGCCCCGATGACACCATTTTCTATGACAAGCCTGTCCACTTTCTGAACAAATACAAATGGTTTATCCTGATTGTGCTCATGGCCTTCGCACTGATGGCTGTAACACAACAAAAACGCATTCAGATGCTGAAAGTCCTGAGACGAGCCCAACAAAATGAAATAGAAACAAACGCACAATATATCAACCTGGTGGATAATATGCCGATTCTTTACATGAAGGAACAAGTAATATGGGATAAAGAAGGAAATATTATAGACAGCATTTATCAGGATGTCAACCGTTATTTCGAACGATGTTTTTTTAAAAAATCCGATATAATAGGGAAAAGGGCCTCCGAAATCTTTCCCGAATCTTTACCGGAATTCACCCATTTCATGAGTATCACCTTGAAAGAAAAGAAATCGATCACATTCCCATATTATTTTAAAACCGTCAACACCTTCTATGATGTTGTCCTGAATTGCTCCACTGAACCGGATATGGTCGATGTGTTCTGCATGGACAGCACCGAGTTGCACAATGCACAGCAAATGCTAAGCGCCACGAACCATAAACTTTCCATGGCACTGGAAGTAGCCAACATTGTACCTTGGAAATGGAACTTGAAAGACCATACCATCTTGTGCGACCTTAACCGCCCCATTGCCATGGCAGCCATGCCGGGCAGCATCAGCGAAGATCAGTTGAGCGTATCGGACAAACAATATTTCGCCAAAATTATCAAAGAAGACCGTCCACGCGTGATACAGGCCTACCGCGACCTGGCAGACGGAAAAATAGAGAAAGTGAAAGAAGAGTACCGTGTACTGGCCAATGATGGAAAACATTGGAAAATAGACTGGGTAGAAGCACAAGCAGCCGTAGAAACAAGAGACAAAAACGGAAAGCCGCTGACTTTAGTCGGTTCCTCACTGATTATCAACGAACGGAAAACAATGGAAAACGAACTGCTTTCAGCCAAGGACCGCGCGGAAGAATCCAACCGGCTGAAGTCCGCTTTCCTTGCCAATATGAGCCACGAAATACGCACTCCGCTAAATGCTATCATCGGTTTCTCAAACATCCTTGCTACTGCAGAAGAGGAACAGGAAAAGCAGGAATATATCAATATCATTGAAAGTAACAATACGTTACTGCTGCAATTAATCAGCGACATACTGGACTTATCAAAAATAGAGGCCGGCACACTGGATTTCAGTTATTCCAACGTGGAACTGAATGATATCCTTTCCGAAATAGAAAGCGTGGTCCGTTACCGGACGGAAACCAGCGGCATTCAACTGATTGCACACAAAGGACTCCCCTCTTGCCCCATAAAGACAGAAAAGAACCGCCTGATGCAAGTTTTGAATAATTTGCTGAACAACGCCAGCAAGTTTACCTCACAAGGAAGCATCACCTTCGGCTACGAACTATGCGGCAGAGAACTTTATTTCTATGTTAAAGATACCGGTTGCGGCATTCCAGCCGACAAAGTGAACTCCATATTCGGACGTTTCGTCAAACTGAACTCTTTTGTACAGGGTACAGGACTGGGATTATCCATTTGCCAGACGATTGTAGAGCACATGGGAGGACGCATCGGCGTAGAATCTGAAGAAGGAAAAGGATCCACTTTCTGGTTCACCATTCCCTACCAGCCCGCTGATACGGATAACAAAAAGGAAGACAAACATCAGCCCATCTCCGTGCAGAAAGACAAGCTGACCATTCTGATCGCCGAAGACAATGAGAGTAATTACCGGCTGTTCCAATCTATCTTGAAACGAGAATATAACCTGGTTCATGCTTGGGATGGAAAAGAGGCGGTCAATTTGTATAAGCTCCATAATCCTCAGATAATTCTGATGGATATCAATATGCCGGTGATGGATGGCTATGAGGCCACCCGGGAAATACGAAAGCTATCCTTGGATGTGCCTATCATCGCCGTTACCGCTTTTGCCTATGCCAGTGATGAACAACGGGTTATGGAAAATGGCTTCGACGGCTATATGGCCAAGCCCATCAGCGCCCCACAACTGAGACAACAGATTGCTGCCATATTACAGAAACGCATTATCTTATTATAACCTCCGCTTTTTCCATTATACCCGGCTGAAATCCGATGTAGAAACCGGTTTGAATCCGCAACTATAAACAAGAAAACAACCGAAAGCGCCACAAGGATGGAGAATTAAAGATGATTATAACATAAATGCAGAGTTAATTCATCGCTTCAGCTCCATTAAGTCTTTTTTTCAGTACCATTAAAGCATTTCTTACGGTTACCTTTTACAGACTACGACAGTAGTCCGTATGTTTCACTACGGCAGACCGTACAGTCCACTGTAGCAGACTGTACGGTCCACTGCCGAAGACTATAGTAACAGTCCGCACAAAAAGACTTAACAGTCCGCATGACAAGGCCTGATATACCCGACAAAAAGTATTAATCCCCCATACCTAAAAAAACTCCCCCTTGCTCACCTTCACAGGCTATGCAAGAGGGAGATTCTACACTAACTCTTAACCTAATAAATAAACGACAAAATCATTCTTTATATCTTAAGGCTCCGGCTGGCAGTTTCTCACCTTTCTCACCAAAGCTCTTCAATGCGTTTTCCGATTCAATGGTTACTTTACTTTCATCCAACATTCTCCGGTCAAGGCCGAACACGTCTATAAAGAAATCATAAACCGCATTCCGCTTGTTCGGACCGAAATCATGACGTTCTTGCGGCAAATGTACATTGCTCACCTTGTCCGTCGCACCATAAAAACCGTAGATGCGTTGCAAGTAAGGATATTCCAAACGAGGAACCGTGGCTGTCCAGTCTCCTCCGTCGGAAACCACCAGCATGGGACGCGGAGCAAACAGGGCGGCCAGTTCCGCATTGCAAGTTCCTCCACCTGCCAGCTGGATGGGCTTGCCACTTTCACACGGGCAACCGCCATCAAAGTGAGAAGCCAGACTGACCACAGGGGCAGCAGCTGTAAAACGGTCGTCCAAAACGGTAAGCAACACCGTCTGCGTTCCTCCGCCGGAACCACCGTTCACGCCGATGCGTGCAGGATCTATATCTTTACGGTTTGCCAGCATATCATCCAGTATCAACAATCCGTTCATAGCCTGAATGGTGTGCGCATCACTGGTATGGTGCGCTTCCGCACCCACCTGCAAGGCGGATTCACCCCATCCATACAAGTCATAATCCACACAAATAGCCCCCATACGCGCCAATGTAGCCATACGTTGCTGTTGGTCCTTCCGGTAACGTCCCTGTCCAAAATGGCCATTGGGGCAAATAATAAGTGCATGTTTACCTTTGGAACGCGGTGCATAAACCGAACCGCAAACATAAAGCCCCGGCAAGGTCTCCAATGCAAAATTCTGCACGGTATATCCATCGAATTTCCGTACTTTCGAGAGAATAGGCTTTGCATCCTTCACTGTTCCTTTCAGCATATCATCCAATCCCAGACGTTGGCGCACTTCCTTTCGGAGTATCTCCCTGCGCTGTTCCCACTGATCTTTATCAGTATACAAGCCACTAAGATATGACAACATTTTTTCTCCATCAACATCCGTGCGGCGTGCATACTCGTATGGTTTCAACTTGTACACGGTATCACTTTGCTTCACGAATTTATAATCGAAAGGAGAAAGCACATTAGTCAGGGTTTCTTCCAATGAATAGGGACGGATACGGAAATCGGCATACGGAAGGATACGCCCCACCGTATCAATATCATACTTCAAGCGGACCTGGAAACGGGCGGCAACGTCATTCAACACATCGGATAACGGACGTGCGAACCGGGTCTCATAAGTTTGTGCAGACACAGCGGAAAAAGAGAGTGCCGCCATGCACAAAAGCATCTGTTTTTTCATCGGGCAGTCTATTTTATTTCTTTACCATCCACATACACATCATCCAGCACCAAGTCCTTACAATCTTCAAAGACACAGCGTTGCTTGGCATTCTGAATATACACATCACGCATCACAATACCGGTAATAGGCGCTTCGGGCAGGCCCACCACCATAATGGGGGTATTCACATCACGGACCGTCACACCCGAAACATAGATGTTACGAAATTCCGGAGTGCGGTCACTCTTCGGTTCGGCAGGCATCTTGCTATATTTCAGATTGAGAACAATAGCTTCTTTCTTGATATTACTCATCACAATATTGCTTACACGGATATCCTCCACAATGCCTCCGCGGCCACGAGTGGATTTCAGACGAATCCCTCGGTCTGTACCATCAAAGACACAATTGCTGATGGTCACTTTCTTCACTCCCCCACTCATCTCGCTGCCGATAACCACACCACCGTGTCCGCTCAACATGGTGCAATTGGTAATGGTGATATTCTCGCAAGGAACACCCAGTTTACGCGCTTGCAAGTCACGTCCGGATTTGATGGTGATGCAGTCATCGCCTACCGAAATGTGGCAGTCGCTGATGTGTACATTCTTACAAGACTCGGGGTTGATGCCATCCGTGTTGGGGGAAGGCACATTGTGGATGGTAATGCCTTTAATGGTCACATTGTCGCAAAATTCAGGATTTACAGTCCAGAAGGGAGAGTTGATAATCTTCACGCCCTCTACCCGTACATTCTTACAACGGATGGGATGTATGAAAGGAGGACGGAAAAAGCGACGGTCCAGTGTGCCATGCCAGTCTTCATTGGTTTCAGCGTAAAGGGCTTTCAGGTCGTTTTCCTTCTCGAACATGGGCTGGTACTTGTTGATGTTTCTCTTGCCGTTATCTCTAAGGTCTACCAGTACACGGAAAAATTCAGTCCACCATGCCTTACCCTGTCCATCCAGAGTTCCTTCTCCCTTGATGGTAATATTTTCTGCATCCACGGCGTAAATCAACGGTTGGAAACTTTTCATCATGATTCCCTCGTGACGCACTTCCACATAAGGGAGGAAGTCGTCAAAGTTCTCCGAGAATTTCAAGGTGGCTCCTGCTTCCAATTCTAATGTAATATTACTTTTCATGTGGATGGAACCGGTGAGATAAGTTCCTGCGGGGAAAAAGAGTGTTCCGCCACCATTGGCATTCAAGCGGTCGATGGTAGAATTAATCAATGTCGTGTTTAATTTCCGGCCTTGTATATCGGCACCGGCTTGCTGCATATCCACACGCTCGGCATGCAGAAAAGACAAACTGCAAACACATAACAACAGACTTAAAAAGGTACGTTTATTCATATCGTTCATTAATTGATTTTAGTTTTACCAAACACCCCCAGGGGGCTTTTCCTATGAAAGCTGCGTTTATTTCTTAAAAGAATAAGTTCCGCTTTCCACTATCTTCGGCTCTTTCTCATCGGGAAGGAATACGCGTGCCGTACACCCTACAGGTATCGTTACTTTCAATGTAAAGACTCCATTCTCGCATGTCCAGTCTACCGCGACTTTTCCGTACAAGGTTTTGGTAGAGGCACGGACGTATGTCAAATCGCCTACCGGACGGGGACGTATTTCTATTTCCTTCATTCCCGGTTTTCCCTCAACGGTGCGGATACCCGCCAGCGAGTTGAAGAACCATTCGTCAATCTGTCCCATCATAAAGTGATTCCACGAAGAACCTTGTCGCGGATCCCATTGCTCGGTCAGCGTGGTAGCTCCAAATTTCAGTTGGAAACCATACCCCGGGGCCTCTTCATGGTTATGCATGGTGTACATCAGCTCATTCAGTCCGTTACGGGCTAGTGTCTGGAACAAATAACGATTTCCCACATCACCAGTAGTCAGCCGGTTACCATGACGTTTTATATCCGCTACCAAGTTATCAAGTACCGCCTGTTTATCTTCGGCAGGAACCATTCCGAGAAACAACGGCAGGGCATTACTGCACTGACTTCCCGTACCATACTGACGAGTATCCTTATGATAAAACTCCCGATGGAATGCTTTATTAATTTCTTCACCCAAATGAGTGTAATATGCTACATCATACCTATTATCCAGCATACGTGCCGCCTCCACCAAATAGCGAACAACCATATAATAATGGGCGGTAGCTACTAAAGGAACAGGCGTATTACGAGAAAATCCGGCCCGGAAATCTCCATAATCATACCAATCGCCCAGTCCGAAAGAAACGATTCCATCATTGGCACGAGTAGTCATATAATCAATGTAACGACGCATTCCGTTATAGTATTTTCTAATCAATGAATCATCCCCATACGTCTCATAATACATGAAAGGCAATACCACAAAGGTACATCCCCATTCGGGAGATTCGGCAAAAGCATCCATACCGGGACCCTCGAACACCACATATTCCGGAGCAGTGGTAGGAACCGCGCCGTTGGCATGCTGTGCATCGGCTATGTTCTGAAGAGTCTGAGGAACAAAGCCTGTCAAGTCATAATTGTAAAGCAAACCGGGACCACACAAATGATCTTGTTCCAACCAACCCAGTTTCTCGCGATGAGGACAATCGGTAAACACGGACTGCATATTACTTCGCACCGCCTTCTCTATCAGCCGATGGGCCTCATTGAATATACGATTGGAACATTGGAATGTGGATACCTTAGGAGCCGAATTATAAACAAAGCACGATTGTATCTTCTGGATCACCGGAAGATGCAAGGTGTTTTTTTGCCCTTTCAGCACAGCGCCTTCCACCTGAATATACCGGAAACCATAATAAGAAAAACGAGGATGCCAAGTTTCCACTCCTTCCCCTTTCAGGATATATTCATAATAATGTTGTCTGCCGGTCTGACGCTGATTGCAAGCTCCTTCGTCCGTCAGGGATTCGGATACAAGCAGAGTTATTTTCTGCCCTTTCTTTCCACGGACGGTAATTTCGGGGAAACCGGCCAGGTTCTGTCCCATATCCAGCACAAAGGCAGACGGATCTACTGTCCGTTTGGTTGACTTGCAGGCAGCTGTTATCTGTTCAGCGGTGAGCTTGGTCACTTCCCGGATATCATAACGCTCCATAATCTTCACCGGTTGCGCTATCTGCGGACGAAGCACCCCTTTGGGGGCTTCCTGAATCACGACAGGACGCCAATCCTGCTCTTTAAAACCGAACATGTTCCAGCCTTTCTGCTCACGGCGGGCGTCATAATCTTCTCCGCCATAGATGCAATTGAACAGTACGGGACTGAAATCGTACTTCCAGTCCTTTCCGGAAACAATCGTTTCACTGGTTCCGTCTTCATAGTTCACCACCATCCGGAAACGAAGCGTGGGAGCGCCGAAACTGATTTGCAGTTTACGATAGCGGCCGCCTTGCACATTGTAAAATCCATTTCCCAGCAGGACTCCGATAGCGTTACCGCCTTTCTTCACTTGCGAGGTGACATCATAAGTATTATAATAGACACTTTTGTCATAGTCGCTCCAAAGGGGGGCAAATTCGCTGTCTCCCACTTTTTCTCCATTCAGCGAAAATTCATAAAAGCCCAAGCCACATACATACGCTGTGGCGTCTTTCACTTTCTTTGCCACATGGAACTCGCGACGCAGATAAATACTTTTCTTTGCCAAAGTATCCACAGCAGCCCAGGCGGCCTTTGCCTCAGGCTTTTTCAGTTCACTGCCATGATATTTCCGGCCTTCGGGTATGCGGGCATCCTTACGGGTAATGGCCCCAATCCATTCACTGCCGGCGAAAGCTGCTTCGGAAGTCAGGATACTGAAATCAGAAGGCGCACTCCATGCCGAAGGCGTATCAGCCTCATCCCAGACACGGACACGCCAAGTATAATGCCTGTCCTTCTCCAAGGCCGCATCCGCACAGGAAACCAACTGGCTTCGAGCGGATTTTACTTTGCCGCTGTTCCAGACTACTTTTCCTGCCCATACATCCCGAACCTCTATCTCATAAGCAGTCTGCCGCGTGCCATTTTCCGGCGAACTCATCTGCCATCCCAAACGAGGGGCATCAGAGATAGTCACTCTTCCTTCGCGCATCTCACACGTCAGGCGGGTAATAGTTATGTCTTTCGCCTGCACGGAGAAAGACATAACTAACAAAGCGGCTATTAAGAATTTTCTGTAATTCATTTTTCTTTCAACAGTCTATTTATTATCTTAAGACATCCCCTTTATTCAAAATTATAGCACATTCTCACAAAGAACACGGGTCAATGTATCGGCATGTCCTACTTCCTTTCCATCCACATAGATATGCAGACCTTTTCCACGCTGGTAACGGCTGCCGTCTTTATCCCACAAAATAGTGAGGTTACGGCCATGATACAACACATTATCCAAACAGAAATAATCCCATTTTCCTTCGGGAATCAACGGATTCACCTCCACTGTGTTATCCATGCGCGGACGGAGTCCTATCAAACCGGTAATCATCAAATCATTAAAAGTAGAATGATTGTAATAACGGCTGCGTTCCTGATCCCCTTTCAACCAATAACCGGTTACCTCATCCAGATACTCGCCGATGTAGGGACGCCCACGATGATGTTGCGACTCCACATAGCGTTCCATTTGATGGAAATACACGCTGTCTGTCAATACAGTCTGAGGATAATTATTCATGAAATTGGCCATTGCGGTCAAAGTCTGTGCAGATGCAAACGGCCAGATAGCCCCATCCCATTCACACTTACCTACGCCATGCGTACGGAACTCAGGATGACGGCGCTCGGCAGTGGTAAGTCCGTAAGGTGCGGAAAAACCTTTCTCGTCCATCACTTCCTTCCATGCCACATCGTATTGGGAAGAAGCATCCGGCAAATTGAAATACCAAGGGATATAGCCGATAGCCTCGCGTACTTCGGCGGACGCATCTCCACGCATCGTTTCAAAGAAATGATGGTCTGTGTTCCACAACTTATCCTGTACCAACGTTTTAATGGAGTCGGCTTTCAATCCATATTTCATGGCCATGCCCTCATCTCCTGTCATGATGCCGATAAGAGAGAGCGCTTTGGCGTTGCCATACATATAACTGTTGATAGTAGGACGGGCATATTGTTTACGACGACCTCCACTGATAGATTCCTCCATGCCATCCTGCACATCTCCCTGCCAGTAAAGTCCATTGGACAGGCGGTTTGTCTTTTCCCAACGGGCATATTCCGCTTCCAAATCCTTTACCATATCCAACAAGAATTCCTTGTTTCCATCGACCATGTAACGTCCCAGTACCGCATCCGCATTCCACGAGCTGAACTTGGTCATTTTGGCCATCGGGCCTCCTTCGTTACCCCGATACCAAGTATGGATAATCTGATTCAAGTATTCCGGATTACGCAACCAGCGGCTCTCATAAATATGATGACCGATGGCACAAGCTATCAGATTGTATTTATCGGCATACGAACGGTTTACCAAGAATTCGGTCATACCATAGCCCACCGGAGTTTCCTTGATGTGTTTGCGCAGCGTCCACCAACGATAATAATACATTTCCTCAAAGTTCTTTTGAGAGCACTCGAAAAGAGGTATGTTTTCTTCCATCCATTGAGATGCGCGGACATTGGGAACAGCCTGGGCTATATTCTCATCCTCCATGCTGTTGAAATAATCCACGTAGGGCTTGAAATCCTTATATTTCAAGAAAGCCGCACCGGCATCCTTATCGGCAGAAGTCGTCTTGAAATTGGCTATACGATAGGTGCACAAAGGTTCTTGCTCACCTGCATTCGGCAGAATGCCATACCAGTCTGCCGGGGTATCCACCGTAGGATAAGTCCGTTGCGCTCCGGTGCGGAACATCACTCTTTCAATGGCCGGAACGGGAGCAAAGAACATACGTTGTCCTGCTTTCTTTCCATCCACGTAAACGGTTACCATACGGTTAGCAACAGAGAGTTCCACTTCTACCTTATACGTCTTGCCCGGTTCATACTTCAACAAATTACCAAACCGCGCACCTCCTTTGGTACGGAAAAGTCCGTCGGAAGTCAATTCCAGACGGGAACAGGCAATACCGTTTTCATCTAGGAATTCTATTTGCAAAAGGCCCTTATCGTTCTGCTCCGCCATCAGTTCGAAAGAAACTTTAAGCTCTTTTGTAGCAGGTATCTTACGCTCCACACGGGCATAATCGAACAAATCCTTATCTTGCAGCACCAACCATTTTCCATCCAATGATACGGGAGCCCACTGCAAAGAATACAAATTCCAGTCGGTCAGTTCATTCAAATCTTTATAGTTGGCAAAATTATCGTCAGCATGTGCACTGGCATGTGCGCGGACGGGCACAGGGATATGAGAAACCCACATGTCCTCCTTGTTCACACTGTAAGTCACCCACAAATCACCATCGGGAGGAGTTCCGTTACCTTCCTGAATACCCCGTACATACTGAGGCCCGAATGATTTATAATTACCTCCGTAACGCATCGGTGTAATTTCGCCATGCACCAAATTCAAGGTCGTATATTCCAGCCCGTCCTTACTGAGCGAGATAGCCAGCGGCCAACGGAACTCGGAAGGATTATACACCGTGGCGTATGTACCGTCACTCAAACGCTGCCCCCAAATCTTCGCATTACTGTTAACAAACCCTTTCGCACGTTCCACCGGTTGCGCCCACGTATTCCCACCATCCTCGCTGATGGAAGTCAGGGCATGTTTCCACAAGCTTACCAAACGACCGTCGGGCAAAGTATAGTCACAATACGCTTTGTATTCTTTGTGTAAAGGAATCAACGGGTCATTACGGTCAGCTTCCTCCACCCACTGCATACGGTAACGAGGATTGTCCAGAATCTCCTGACAGGCTTTTACGAATTCCTTGTCTTTGCTGCGTTTAAAATAAGGATAGGATGTATTCTTTTCATTAAACGCATGGTTATAGTAAATGAAATAAATGGGACCGAACGAACCGTCTTTCTTAATCTCGCGAACCACACGGCCTATTCCGTTCCCGTCATTCGGGTCATCTTTCTTGTCCAGAGCTACGCCATAGTTTCCCATAGCTATCAATCTACCGCTTTTTGATACATAGAAGCCTACACGCTGATGCATGATGGCATCCAGATCTTTCGCCTTGTCTGTGCGTCCGGGCTTGGTATAGCCATCGGGAACCCGGTAGATAGGGAAAAGAGTCACCGGATTTGTCCAGTGGTATCCATCTTTTGAAGTCATCAGGAAAGTCTGTGAGGGAGGAATATGCTCGTCTGATGGATCGGAAAGATAATGCATATAGAATTGTCCGTTCCAATAAGCCAACATGGACTGATGATTGTATGTCCATCCATTGCCGTTATCGGGTGCAGGATGTTCCCGGTTGGCACGCATCACCTGAATATTGTGTACTCCTACCACAGGTGATAATTGTCCGTCATGATAGGTAGGGTTAGACAGCTCTGTGCCTGTATAGTGTACTCTATCTTGAGCCGACACCGAAAGTGCCAGCGAACAGGCTGCTGCAAAGGTAAAAAGTTGTTTCAGTTCCATTTATTTACTTCTATGTTGTTTTTCCATCTATTAAAATGAGGTTTCTCTTCAGCTTGATTGGCCTGCAAACAAGCAAAGCTCTACAAAATTACGAATTTCTTCGTTTCCCGATAAAAGCTCCGGGCTTTAAAAAAAGACGAAAGCACAAAGCAAATGTACTCTATAAAATAATGCTATTTATAAAAAACGTCTTTTTGTTAAGGAATTTGCATAAAAGAAGCTTTTTTACTATCTTAGCAGCATGAAGTTAACAGTTTGATAACTTTTCTACGAGAAATATGTTATTTATAGTATTCACTTTTTTAACAACCGTTTGCTTATGAAACAAAAGAATAAGATGTTATCCACCCATGGCATTAAAACACTATTCGAAACCCGATTAACCCAACTCACTTCATTGGCTTCAGAAAGCCAGGATGAAACAGCTTTCAAAAACAAGCTGAACGATTATCTATTATCCGGTCCTATTTACAATCCTGCTGCCGCAAGGCAAATTAAAAGACTGATAGATAACGATGGAAAAACCATTTACGAAGCCTCTACAGAACAGGAGATTAAAATAGAAACCATCTCACTGCTTTGGAAGTTTTTAACGAATAGTATCATCAATGAAGAGATTTCCGTTGATTTATGGATTGACCTGTATCACCAGTTTGACCGGCTTTATCACGAAGAGGAGGAACTACCTGATGAAAAACAAGTGCAACAATGGATGAAACGCTGGCCCAGCGGACTGAATGAGGATGTCCGGGCTATCCGCCGACAAAACAAAGAGCGTATTATCTCCCTTCTTATCCAGAAAATAGAAAACAGACACGCGCCCTCCAGTCGCTATCTTTTTCCCGAAGGAAGCACGGAAGAGGACAAACGCCAGCTGGTCTGCCAATGGTGGAACGAAGCCCGTTTTCATCTGGCAATGGCCATAAAAAGCCCTACCGAACTGAACCGAATGCTAGGCAACTCCCTATCCGAAGAGACCTTGCAGCTTTATCACAAAGCACGCAAGAAAGGAATGCCTGTCTTTATCACCCCTTACTATCTGTCTTTGTTGAATCCTACGGGGAAAGGATATGATGATACAGCCATACGAAGCTATATTCTGTACTCTCCCCAACTGGTGGAAACATACGGTAACATCCACGCATGGGAAAAAGAAGATGCTGTGGAGGACGGAAAGCCTAACGCTGCAGGATGGCTGCTGCCGGACGGACACAACATTCACCGCCGTTATCCCGATGTGGCCATTCTTATCCCCGACTCGATGGGACGTGCATGCGGCGGCCTGTGTGCATCCTGCCAGCGCATGTACGACTTCCAAAGTGAACGTCTGAACTTCAACTTCGAGGAATTGAAACCGAAAGAGAGCTGGGACAAGAGGTTGAGAAAACTGATGGAATATTTCGAGAACGACACTCAGCTCAGGGATATCCTGATTACGGGAGGCGATGCATTGATGAGCCAGAACAAGACCTTGCGCAATATATTGGAAGCCGTCTACAAAATGGCTGTCCGCAAACGAAACGCAAACCTGCAACGCGCCGAAGGAGAGAAATATGCGGAACTGCAACGAGTACGCCTGGGCAGCCGGCTCCCGGTATATCTGCCCATGCGAATCAATGACGAACTATTGGATATCTTACGTGAGTTCAAAGAAAAGGCATCTGCCGTAGGGGTCAGACAATTTCTGATTCAAACGCATTTCCAGACTCCACTGGAAGTAACACCCGAAGCGCGTGAAGCTATCCGCAAGATACTGGCAGCCGGGTGGACTATCACCAACCAGCTAGTATATAATGTGGCGGCTTCCCGTCGCGGACATACCGCCAAGCTGCGCAAAGTATTGAACGGATTGGGTGTATTGTGTTACTACACTTTCTCGGTAAAAGGTTTTGAAGAGAACTATGCGGTATTCACACCGAACAGCCGTTCCTTACAGGAGAAAGAAGAGGAAAAAAGATGGGGAAAACTTTCCGCAGAGCAAGAAAAGGAGTTTTTGAACCTGTTGAGAAACAGTAAAGACCGTGCGGCAGCCGTACAGCGTTTCTGCACCTTCCATCAGATTCCTTTCGTAGCAACAGACCGCAGCGTACTGAACCTGCCGGGTATAGGCAAGAGCATGACTTTCGTAACTATCGGTATGACAAAAGAGGGAAAACGGATACTGGAATTTGACCATGACCCAACCCGCCAGCATAGTCCGATTATTCATCAGATGGAAAAAATATACATCAAGGAAAACAAGTCTATCTGGCAATATATGCTGCAATTGCAGGAAATGGGCGAGAAGAAAGAAGAATATGCCAGTCTGTGGAAATATATGGAAGGAGAAACAGAACACCGCTTCCCCTTATATAATTATCCCGATCCGGGATTCCGGATTACAGAAAAGTATAGTCACTTGTCAGTAGTTGGTAATAAATCAATCTGTTAATTTGTCAATGTGACAATGTGCTAATGTGCCATGCGGAACAAAGCGTACCCCATTGACATATTAGCACATTGACAAATCAGCAGATTATTCAATTCGTAATCTTGATCCCCACAAAATACGTTCTAGGCTGTGTAGGCCCATAGAAATAACCCGAGTCACGATAACCACCTTTGTCCAAATCCTTTTGGAAAGCATTAAAAATATTCTGTACTCCACCGTTTAACTGCAATTTGATATGGTCATTCAATACAAATGTGTAATTCAGTTTCACATTCAAATCAAAGAAATCAGGAGTATGCACCATTTCATCTTTAGCGATATATTGTCCTATATATTCCTCGGGCAACTCTGTCGGTGCGAAATGCGGCACATGCATCCGGCCTGTGTACACACCGGACAAGGAGCAGTCGAAATTCTTGAACGGAGCAGATGTCAATGTGAAATAACCGTAATAGTCAGGAGTACGGGGCATCCGCTTCACCGGCGCTACCTCAGGATTCTCACTCCATGCCTCCAGCTCGGTATATTCGCTGCGCTGCACCGTGAAGCCCACCTGTAAAGCCGCATCACGTCCATGTGCAATCTTTCCGTCCAGATTCACGCCATACACACGTGCCCCGTTACCGTTGCGACGCTCCTTCACCTTGTTACCGTTCTCGTCATGGCCCATATCCTCCAGAACAAACACGTCATCCAATCCGGTATAGAACCCTTCCAATAACAAATTGGTCTGGAAATGACCGATATTCGCCGTCCAGTCAATGGAGCCGCTGATGCTGTTGGAATGCTCCGGTTTCAGCCCTTCCGCCAACTTGATAAGCACGCCCTCACCTCCTACTGCGGTAACATGCAAATCCTCATCGTATGCCTGCGGCGCACGGAAACCGGTAGACCAGGTAATACGTGCCTGTAGTTTGTCACTCGGTTTGTAGAGCAGGTTCAGACGGGGGCTGAAGATAGGATTGTCAATCAGGTTATGGTCATCCAGACGGAACCCGGCCAGGAATACAAACTGATTCATTTTCCATTCGTTCTGCACAAAAGCGCTGGCAATACGCACATCCTGTTTCATATCACGGTGATAACCGGTCATAACATCGTGCAGGGAGTTGTTCTGATACTCCAACCCGGCGGTAAAAGTAGCAGGAGAGAATAAAACTTTCTCAAAATTACCCACATACATGCCACCTGCCACCCAAGTCAGGTCTTTCGTCTTTCCGTATGCATTCGCATCCTGTTGCGCACCATAATAACTGTTACGGTCGGTATGCTGGATGGAAGAATAGAAAGAAAGCTTATGCTTGTATTCTTTCCAAAACAGATCATAACTCAATCCGCCACTATTGATGACATGCTTGGTCTGTTCGGTGATATCCGTTTCGTGCGGCTGCAAATCAAATTTATTCCCTCCGCGACGGAACTCATTCGTGGTATGATATTCCAGACTGATACGGCTGAACTGCGTAGGACGGTAATAGGTACGCAGCCCGAACGTATTCATGTTCAGCTTTCCCAACTCCGAGAAACCGTCCCCGTCCGCATCATACGGATTACGGTTCCGATAAGACTGATACAAAGCGATGCCATATGTATTGTCTTTTGACACCAAAGAGGCGTTGGCTCCCATATACTGTTCCCACACCTTGCCGTTCATATTGGACATTGTTGAAGAAACTTGAAATGAATTGTTGATGGGGTCTTTCGTGATGATATTGATGGTTCCGCCCACTGCATTAGCACCAAACAAGGCCGACCCTCCTCCGCGGACAACCTCTACACGCTCTATCATATTCACCGGAATCTGCTCCAAGCCATATACACCGGACAGAGCACTGACTACCGGACGGCTATTGATAAGAATTTGCGAATAAGGTCCTTCCAGCCCATTGATACGTACTTGAGGGAAGCCGCAGTTCTGGCAGTTGTTCTCCACACGCAGCCCCGACTGGTAATTCAAGGATTTAGCCAAATCGGTAGAGTTCACCGATTCGAACAGCTTGGCATTCATCACATTGACTACCACCGGAGCCACCTTGCGACTTGTCTCATTGCGATTGGCCGATACAACCACCTCGTCCGTCATAATACTTTCATCACTCATCAAAAAATGAACATCTACCGTGAAGTCGTTACTGACGGTCACTTTCTTTTCCTGTGTCTCATAGCCCAGTAGCTGAACCCTCAATGTGTACTTTCCTGCCGGAACCTTCTTGAAACGGAACTCACCGTCCTCGTTACTCACCGTACCCTGCCCGGTTTCCACAATCAATATGGCAGCATACGGAAGGCTGTTCTCCGTGCCTTTTTCCACTACATGACCTGAAATCACATTGCCTTCCTTCACAGGATTTACATCTTCTGCATACGCATTGATACCCGCACCCATCACCATGAGCACGAGTAACAGAATATATTGTTTCATCTATTTTTTTTCTATTACTAAAATGTTTCGGTTTATTCAATAAAGAATGTGTGTAGCCCTATGGCAAAAACACATTCCCATCTGTTAAAGGGATTGCCCGAATGTATTCCATCAACAGATATACCTTTGTTTCAGCAATGAAAAGGAGGAGCGCGCAAATGGATACATTGCGCGCAAAGCGCTTTCGCGCGGAAAGTATTTATCTTATATTCCAAAACATACAACAAAGGACGGAATACAGTCATCTCGGCCTGAACCTCGGCCTCCAAAGTATGAATAGTGCTCAGATGAGCAATAGAAATAACCTGTCCTGTGGTATGCGTATGGTGTTTGCCGGACGAAGGATGAGAGTGCACAATCATCACCCCGTTCACAATATGAACGTGGGTAAACAAGGTGATGCTTACCTGATACGTTAAAAACAGCGTCAGCAGTAATAACGGGGCTATTATGTACCTTCTCTTGCTCAACTATTATTTCTTTTCCTCGCCAAACAGCAATTGATAGTCTTTTTTTGCGGCAGGCACAGTCCATTCCTCCGGAATAAACTTCCACTGGTGCATGGCATGAGGATGCAGCACTTTTTCCTGCTCAATATATTGCATCAGATAATAACGCAAATCCTTATCGGTTGCAAAAATAATACGTTTTGCCAAATCTTCCTTGGAAATTCCTGCTCCAAGGGTCAATAAATCTCCGCCACCGTTCCCACGGTAAGAATTCAAAGCCACTTTATAAACCTTATCCATACTGAAGGGAGTCCCGTCCGACATGCTTTGAATCGTGATTTTCTCTCCTGCCGGCTTGGTCACGTCCACCGTATAATTAATACCTGCGGCAGAATCAAAGTTAAAGCTGAAATTCTTGAAATTAGCACGCTTTCCCTCCTCTACCGGCTCCTTGAAAAGCATCAGGTGGTCCTCGGGACTCTTCATCTGATTAGTCCAGATGGCGTATGCCATTTCCAGGAAATCTTTAATTTCCTTGCCCGAGAGTTCCATCACATACAGCATGTTCTCGTACTTGTACAAATTAAACATATCACTCACATAGATGTCTCCTTCTTTAATCTCTGCCCGGAAGGACAACGGAGCACAGAAGGACACTTCAGCACCCGAAATTTCCAATTGCAACTGATGAATCAGGTCTATGAAAGGAGAAGAACCGAAATAAGCATCCTTCGCTGTGATGGTACGTGAAATAGTACCGATTTTACGGGATACGAAGTCATTTACAGCCTTATATTGAGGAGCGAATTTATCCATAAACTCCTGGCTGACAGGATACTTGTTCATATCCGCCAATCTGCCCTCCACCGACTTCGCCACCACTTTCCCGTCTTTCTTTGTTACGGTCAGGGTCACATCCGAAACCACATTGGCATTGTTTGCCGGATCAATGACCAACACACTGTCTCCTGCCACATTCTGCACCTTTACACATTCCCTTGTATGGTCGTGCCCCATCAGCACCACATCAAAGCCCGGGACCCGTTTGGCAACATCCATAGAGGCATCTTCCACCACCTGTCCCAACACGTTGCCCGACTTTCCGGCATGAAACAATCCCACAATGACATCGGGGTTCTCTTTTTCCTTTATAATCTTCACCCACTTACGTGCGCAGGGCTCCATTTCCTCAAAATGCAGGCCACTCCATAACTTCTCCGGCAACCATGAAGGAATGGCCGGAGTAATCATACCCAGAACCGCTATCCTCACTCCGTCACGCTCCAACACCTCGTAGGGTTTCAGATAAGGTTTTCCGGTGGCATTGTCTATAATGTTAGCCCCCAGTACCGGAAAATCGCACTGTTTTATCCAACGGTCGTACACCGCATGCCCGGTCTCTACGTCATGATTACCCATATTGCCTACCACACATCCCATATAATTCATCATATCCGCCGCCACATGGGTAGACACGGTATCCATAAAATTATAATAGTAAGCTGTAGGCTGACCTTGCAGGATATCCCCATTATCCATCAACAGGCAATTATCCCCATATTTCTCACGCTGCTCTTTCACAAAGGAATGAACACGGGCAAGACTTCCACTCCATTCTTTCCGTTCGATAAAGTTATACGGAAAGAAATTCCCGTGCACATCACTGGTTTCTATAATCTTGATAACCACTTCTTTCTGATTATTGGATGCAGACACCTGCATACCCGCCCACAACAGCAGGGCGCTGATACATATTCTATATTTCATATCTCTATTCTTTTTCTTTTTTAGTTAAAGGATGCGTGAATACAAACCGGGCGCCTTCGGTATAATCCTTGTCCACCCATATCTTACCTCCCAAATTCTCGACTATCAGCCTGCTGATGGCCAATCCCAGCCCTGTACCTTGGGAATATTCATTCAATTTCTCGAAACGTTCAAAAACCCTGTCGCTCTTATCGGACGGAATACCGCAACCGGTATCCGACACAGACAATTCCAACTGTTGATGCTGTTTGTCTATGGCAATCGCCAATTTAATAGAACCGGACGGGGTAAATTTAGCGGCATTGGACAACAAATTAATCAATACTTGCTTCAGGCGCTGGGCATCCGTCTTGATAACCAGCGAAGCTACAGGAGTTTCGAACAGAAACAAAGCGCTGGTCTTGCGTCCATACTCCGCTGTAGACAAAGCCGTCTGACACAACTCTACTACATCACATTCCTCCCATACGAATTTTATTTTTCCGGATTCCATGCGCGAGATGTCCAGAATATCATTTATGAGGTGCAACAACAAATCGGAATTCTTCTGAATGATATCACAATACTGCGCCTTCTCGGCAGGAGAGGAATCATCACTGACCAACACGCTGGAAAATCCCACAATAGCATTCAACGGAGTGCGTATCTCGTGGCTCATATTGGCCAGAAAAGCTGTCTTCAGCCTGTTGGATTCTTCCGCTTTCTCCTTGGCTACCAACAACTCCTCGCCAGACACTTCCAGATGATGTTTCAAGTGGTTGATACGGATAATATAATATATGGCTATCAAGAAACAGACTATCAGGAACATGAACGCCGAAACAACCCCTATGACCCAATATTTATACTGCTCATAAAGCGAAGGAGTCTTGTTCACCAACACCGCTCCCTGAGGAAGATTCAATGAATCCAATTTGAATTCATGCAAACGCTTTATATCAAAAGTATAGTTTCCGGGAATAGTCACCAAGTCCACCCCTTCTCTATCTCCTTTATCCAAAAAATCATAAGTAACCGCGCCTATATTCTTTCCTACCGCATGGTATTCGGGAGTATATCCTCCCAATGCCCAATGTCCCAATCCCACAGATGCGATAGTAAACACAGGCAGGGTAGGATTCGCATCACGCAGCATATAAGTCGTATTACCAATAACATAACTCTCCGTACAGTCCACACGCCATGTTCCCAACAATACACACGTATTTTGAGGCAATCTGCGCATCCTTTCACTCACTTCCATAAAGGTTTCCGTACGACCGTCCAGCCAAATCGTCTCTAAATCAGGGTACTTCTCCATCTCCTTTTTAACCAAGGCTTGCATAGACAGCCCGCCATAGGTATTATCCGATATAAATGCCACACGGCGCATATCAGGATAAAAGCGACGCATCAACTCTATGTTTTTATCGACATCATATTCATATACATAACCGGCAACAATATTATAATCGCCGAAATCCGTATAAATATTCTTACTTTCAGGTTCCCATACCCGTGTGTCGATACTATCATCAGGCAATACCAGTCCGTTGACACTGACCATACCACAGATGGACGGAGTCTTTTTAGCTATCTCCGTGTCTTGTGAAATATAAGCCGACCATGCCTCCTGCCCCAGCAATATAACCAGTGACGGACGGTTTTTCCCTTTATACTTACCAAGGATGGAGGCCATACGCGATTTCCACAGATAAGCCTCGGACAAATTCTTGCAGTTCATACTCTCTATGATCGGAGTATACTTGCCGCCACGCTGTCGGTATTCATCCATAAAAGCAGACAGGTTGTCAGAAATACTACGAGTTTCGGGGTTATAAGAAGTGACAATAAGGATAGGCCCTTCCAGAGTTGTTTCCGCCTTCACAGGACACAGAGCAACTACAGGAAGCAGCAGGACTAATAGCATAAAAAACCTGAATATGATTGCCAATCCCCTCATTTCCTTTAGAATAATTTCTAAAAATTCGCTGCAAAGATAATAAAATAAAAACAGAACACAACCAATTGGCATGTATTTTGTTTCCCTTAAAGCAGATGAAATTTAACAAATATATAATATGGCTTACATAGACTATTACAAAGTATTGGGAGTGGACAAAAGCGCCACCCAAGATGATATCAAGAAGGCTTTCCGTAAGCTGGCCCGCAAATACCATCCTGACCTGAATCCGAATGACCCTGGGGCCAAAGATAAGTTTCAGGAGATAAATGAAGCCAACGAAGTACTGAGTGACCCGGAAAAACGTAAGAAATACGACGAATACGGTGAACACTGGAAACATGCCGACGAATTTGAAAAACAAAAGCAACAATATGGAGGAGCCGGTGGATTCGGAGGATTTGGTGGAGCCGGAAGCGGATTCGGTACGGACGGTAACGGCAGTTACTGGTATTCCGGCAATGGAGGAGAAGAATTCAGCGGTGCACATTTCGGTGGCAGCACAGGTGGCTTCTCTGATTTCTTTGAAGAACTGTTCGGACATCGTGGCGGTGCAAACGGCGGACGAAGTGCCGGATTCCGTGGACAGGACTATAATGCTGAATTACAACTTTCATTGCGTGAAGCCGCCGAAACACACAAACAAGTGCTTAATGTAAACGGAAAGAACATACGTATCACTGTTCCGGCAGGTATAGCCAACGGACAGACTATCAAATTGCGTGGTCATGGTGCACCGGGAGTAAACGGTGGTCCTGCAGGCGATCTGTACATCACCTTTATCATTCCAGACGATCCTGTATTCAAACGTCTGGGGAATGATTTATATATCAATGCTCCGCTTAGCCTCTACACCGCCGTACTGGGTGGTGAAGAAACCGTGGACACACTGAACGGCAAGGTAAAACTGAAAGTAAAACCTGAAACCCAGAACGGAACCAAAGTCCGTTTGAAAGGCAAAGGCTTTCCTGTTTACAAGGAAGAAGGCAAATTTGGCGATCTGATAGTAACTTATAATGTCACCATTCCTAGCAACCTTACCGAACATCAGAAAGAGTTGTTCCGCCAATTAAAAGATAGTAGCAATTAAAAAAAGAGAAGGATTATGCAGAGCGATTTAATTATTATCAACGATTTTTGCGACCGTTGCCACGTGGACCCGTCGTTCATTACGGAACTGGAAGAAGACGGACTGATCGAAGTCCGGGTGATTGACGAGGAACGCTACCTCCCCGCATCCCAACTAGCGGAGCTGGAGCGTTACACGCATTTATATTATGACTTATCCATCAATATTGCAGGAATCGACGCCATCCACCACATGCTGGAACGTATAGAACTTTTGCAACAGGAAGTGCGTTCATTGAGAAACGAATTGGGATTCTACCGCTAAATTCCGTGTCCGGAGAGGGAAAGTGAAAACAGCACCCACTTCTCTTTCCGGCACAGTTCATTTATTTTAAATATTCTTCCTGTTTTTACCGTTGTTTCTATACAATAAGCAGGAGTGCCGAACCAAGCATCACTGATTTTCTCCTCTTTATTATATATACCAAGAAAAAGTAATGGGCTGTTCCGCTCTTTCTTTGTTTTTTCATTTATTTTCTTACTTTTTTCCGCTTTATTATCCTACGTTTAACCTAAAATCGCTATCTTTGTAAACTTAAAAGCAGCCGGCCGGTCTGCCGCTGACGCCGCAAAGCGAAAGAGGAAAGTCCGGGCAACGCAGAGCATCCTACTTCCTAACAGAAAGCCATCTGCGAAGGTGGAGTAACGTAGAAGAAAACAACCGCCACAATTCCTACGGGAAACGGGGTAAGGGTGAGAAGGTGGGGTAAGAGCCCACCAGCCGCATGGTGACATGACGGGCTGTACGTCTTAGGAGTTGTAAGGTCATGTAAACCGACATTATGAGGGTTGCTCGCCCCACGTCGGAGGGTAGACCGCTAGAGCCTGTTGGTGACAACAGGCGTAGATAAATGGCAGGCACTTCGCCGCAAGGCGAGGAACAGAACCCGGCTTACAGGCCGGCTGCTTTTTTTCATATATCCTAATAAAGAGCTTATGAGTACCATGAACAAGGAAAAACTGAAAGGTCTGCAATCGTTTCTCAAAGATGATATATGGCGAGTGACAGAAGACGAGGTTAGCAAATCCCGAGGAATACTCTATAATGCAATAAAAATCGCCACTCTTTCTATTCGTGAGTTCACTCAGGGACGTATTTTGAATAAAGCATCCGCACTGACATACAGCACCCTGCTTTCTATCATTCCCATTCTGGCCATTCTATTCGCCATCGCACGTGGATTTGGTTTCTCCAACCTGCTGGAAACCCAGTTCCGTAGCGGTCTTGAAGGACAGAGTGCGGCTGCCGAAACCATTCTCGGCCTGATTGACTCTTATCTGGTGCACGCCAAAAGCGGGGTTTTTATCGGAGTGGGTCTGGTAATGTTGTTCTGGACCATTTTGAGCCTAACCTATAACATAGAACGTACCTTCAATTATATATGGCAAGTGAAGAAACCCCGTACGCTGTATCGCAAAATGACGGATTATTTCTCCATCCTGCTCTTGTTACCCCTACTTATCGTACTTTCCAGTGGTCTTACCATCTTTATGTCCACCATGGTGAAAAACATGGAGGACTTCGTATTACTGGCACCCCTGATGAAATTTCTGGTACGCCTGGTTCCTTTCATCCTGACTTGGGCCATGTTCACGGGGCTGTTCGTCTTTATGCCCAATACTAAAGTGAAACTGAAATATGCCATCATTCCGGGTATCATCGCAGGCACTGCCTTTCAGGCTTTTCAATACTTGTATATCGGCAGTCAGATATGGGTATCAAGATACAATGCAATCTATGGTAGTTTCGCCGCTATTCCAATGTTCTTGTTATGGGCGCAAATTTCATGGGGAATCTGCCTGTATGGCGCAGAGCTTTGCTATGTGGCACAGAATCTTCGCAACTACAGCTTCAGCAAAGAGACGGCAAATATCAGCCGCCGTTATCACGACTTTCTGTGCATCCTCATCATGTCTCTGATATGCAAACGATTTGAAACGGAAGAGACTCCTTATACCGCCGAGACACTCAGCGACGAACATAAAATCCCGATAAGACTCACTAAGAAAATCCTATACGAACTACAGGACATGCACATGGTTTACGAAACTTCTATGGACGGTGACGATGAAAGCATAGGCTATTTGCCGTCAGTAGATATCAACCGGATGAACGTGGCTATGCTGCTGAACAGACTGGACATAGCCGGAACAGAAGCCTTCAAAATAGACCGGGAACGATATAGCGGTCCTTGGGAGGCATTGACCAATGCCCGCGAAGAATATTATAAAAGCACCAGTAAGATATTGCTAAAAGATTTATAATTCTGATATTTGTTTTACCACAGATTGCACAGATTCTTTTTTTGTTCAAAAGCCGATGCGGATAATTCCGGATTTCCACAAAGAACCTTTTTTTCATCTTTAACAATCATCTGTGCAACCTGCGGTGAAAGAATCAGGAGAACTGCATCATGCGGCTTAAATATTTGCCGATGATATCAAACTCTATATTCACAATGCTTCCCACTTTAAAAGTATGGAAATTGGTATGTTCGTAAGTATAAGGAATAATGGCAACCTGGAAAGTATCCTCCGTAGGGTTACAAACGGTCAGACTCACACCGTTCACCGTAACCGAGCCTTTGTCCACCGTGATGTAACCGCGCTTCGCCATTTCCTTGTCAAACGCATATCTGAAAGTAAAATACCAGCTCCCTTCAGCATCCTTTATATCCATACATTCGGCAGTCTGATCCACATGCCCTTGCACAATATGACCGTCCAGCCGCCCGTTCATCATCATGCTGCGTTCCACATTCACTTTATCTCCCACTTTCAACAAGCCGATGTTGGAACGCTCTATCGTTTCTTTCATGGCGGTAACCGTGTACGTGCCACCCTGCAAACTGACAACAGTCAGGCACACGCCGTTATGAGAGATACTCTGGTCTATTTTCAGTTCGTCCACAAACGAACATTTCAAGGTGAGGTGCAGATTTTCCTGCTCCTTTACAATACGCACCACCTCCGCATATTCTTCTACAATCCCTGAGAACATAAGTTTTAGTCTTTAATTAAGTTTCGAGAACAAAGATAGAACAAAAAACACAAATATTCGAAACTTACCGACTATTAATGATAAATGACCGGCAATTCGTCACTAACTTACCTTTTTTACATATTCAGAACAAAAATAGACTGTCCAATTCTTTTTTATTATATATTTGCACTTTATACTTTGCAAACTTATTAAAAACAAACCATGGACAGCACAAAGATTGTTGGTGAAAAAATAAAATCACTACGTGAAACAAAAGAAATCAGTGTAGCCGAACTGGCCGTACGCTCAGGCCTTGCCGAAGAACAAATAGAACGAATAGAGAATAATGTAGATCTTCCTTCATTGGCTCCCCTCATCAAAATAGCCCGTGCGTTAGGGGTACGTCTGGGCACTTTTCTGGACGACCAGGAAGAACAAGGAGCAGTAATCTGCCGGAAACAAGAGAGTGAGGATACCATCAGTTTCTCGAACAATGCAATGGACCTGCGTACACATATGCGCTACCACTCACTGTCAAAATCAAAAGCGGACAGGCATATGGAACCATTCATCGTGGACGTAGAACCGACAGAGGAAACCCACTTTTCGCTCTCCTCGCATGAAGGCGAAGAGTTTATCTATGTCATGGAAGGCACCATCGAAGTATGCCATGGTAAAAAATGCCATCTGATCAAAGCCGGAGACAGTATTTATTATGATTCTATTGTTCCGCACCACGTACACGGATATCAAGGACAAGCCGCCAAAATATTGGCCGTTATCTATACCCCTATTTGATTTATGATGGAATTAAGCACAAGAACCCTTGGTGACTGGCTTGAACATTGGGCCCTCACCACCCCCAATAAAGAATATATCGTATATTCCGACCGTAATCTGCGCTTCACCTGGAAACAATTTAACGAACGTGTAGACCACATGGCCAAAGGACTGCTAGCCATCGGCGTGAAGCGGGGAACCCATGTAGGAATCTGGGCGGGTAATGTGCCCGACTGGCTGACCTTTCTGTACGCTTGCGCCAAAATCGGTGCCGTGGCCGTAACAGTAAATACCAACTACAAACAGGCAGAACTGGAATACCTCTGCCAGAACTCGGACATGCACACGCTGTGTATCGTAAACGGAGACCGTGGCAATGACGACTATGTAAATATGGTCTACGCCATGCTGCCCGAACTAAAGACCAGCCAGCGCGGATATCTGAAGAGCAAACGCTTCCCCTGCATGAAGAACGTGATTTACATCGGCCCCGAGAAATACCGGGGTATGTACAACACCGCCGAGATTCTGCTTCTGGGATGCAACATAGACGATGACGAGCTGCTGGAAGCGAAAGCGAAGGTGGACTGCCACGACACAGTGAACATGCAGTACACTTCGGGCACGACCGGTTTCCCCAAAGGAGTCATGCTCACCCATTACAACATCAGCAATAACGGTTTCCTGACGGGCGAGCACATGAAATTCACTTCCGATGACAAACTATGTGTCTGCGTACCCCTGTTCCATTGCTTCGGAGTGGTGTTAGCCACCATGAACTGCCTTACACACGGGTGTACGCAGGTAATGGTGGAACGCTTTGACCCACTGCTGGTACTTGCCTCCGTCCACAAGGAACGCTGCACGGCCTTATACGGGGTTCCTACCATGTTCATTGCCGAGCTGAACCATCCCATGTTTGATATGTTCGATATGTCCAGTCTGCGTACCGGCATTATGGCAGGCTCACTCTGTCCGGTAGAACTGATGAAACGTGTAGAAGAGAAAATGTTTATGAAGGTCACCAGTGTATACGGGCTTACAGAAGCTTCTCCCGGCATGACAGCCTCCCGCATCGACGATTCGTTTGATGTACGCTGCAACACAGTGGGCCGTGATTTCGAGTTTACGGAAGTAAAAGTGATCGATCCGGAAACAGGCGAAGAATGTCCCATAGGCGTACAAGGCGAGATGTGCAACAAAGGGTATAACACCATGAAGGGGTATTACAAAAACCCCGAAGCAACCGCCGAAGTGATAGACCGGAACGGCTTTCTCCACTCAGGGGATTTGGGAGTGAAAGACGAAGAAGGTAATTATCGTATCACAGGAAGAATAAAAGACATGATTATCCGTGGCGGAGAGAATATCTATCCACGGGAAATAGAAGAGTTCCTGTATCAGATGGAAGGAATAAAAGATGTACAGGTAGCCGGTATCCCCTCCAAGAAATACGGAGAAGCGGTAGGCGCATTCATCATCTTGCACGAAGGGGTGGAAATGAACGAATTCGATGTACGTGACTTTTGCGATGGCAAGATAGCCCGTTACAAAATTCCTAAATATATCTTCTTTGTTGATGAGTTCCCTATGACGGGCAGCGGAAAGATACAGAAATTCAAGTTAAAGGATGTGGGATTGGAGTTATGCCGGAAGCAAGGCATCGAGATTATTTAATTCAGCCTTCTCCTTGCATTAAAGAGCAGAATTAAGTTACACAGTCACGGAGAGGAATACATTGCACGGATTCTTCTCTGTGGTTCTGTATTGGGTATCGGAACCGGACAGCAGATGTAAGCCTCACGTTATTCCATAAAAAAAGGAGCAACGCCTTGCTCCAACCTTTTGTTAACCTTAAATCTAATACTATGAAAAACACACATACAAATATACGCACTTTCCTGCTATCTGCAAATTTAAGGAAGCGTTAAGGAGAAATTATAGTATTGTTTAATAAAAGCAACAAATCCTTTAACATTTCAAGTTAATGCGAATGGTTTCTTTTAACAAAACAAAAAGGCTGTCCCGTAAGGAACAACCTTTCTATATTTTTTATAGTAGACGCTTCTACTTCAGATGCAACTACTTCTCTCAAGCCGATTGCAATCTTCAACCTTTAATCTAATACTATGAAAAACACATTTATATAACACGGCGGCAACAAGAATTGTTCAACCGCAAGTCATTAATAAATGTTTAAATCCCTAACTATACCTTTTCTTCCTTTGGCAAGACCGAATGCCAAGGAATTCCGTCTACAGTAGAAAGGTCCTTGCCAGACTCTATCAAACCACTGATTACATAATCTCTGGCAGTAGGATTCTGGAACGGATACAATCCAAACTCGGGAAGAACAGAAACAAAATGCTCCATGATTTCCGCCTGGATAGATTCATAACTAGGCCAGTTCTTATTGGCCGAGAAACAATAAATTTGTACAGGCAGACCATTCTCCGTAGGAGCCAACGTGCGTACCATCAGCAACAGGTCCTTACTGATAAAAGGATGGCGCTTCAGATAGAGAGTCATATAAGCACGAAGCAGCCCTACATTCGTATCAATGGTTCCATTTACCAATCCGGCCGGATTGTCAGTATTCGCTACCTTTCCTTCGGCCGCCTGTTTCTGCTTTTCTGTGATAAAGTCGGCCAAATCAGCATCAAACTTCTTCATTTTCTCCAAAAATTCAGGAGTACAGGGTTGTATGTAATCCAGTTTCAACGCATACTCGCGCATAATACGCCGTCCGCCCGATTCAGTCATCCCACGCCAATTGATAAATGAACCGGAAACTAATGAATAAGGAGGTATAGTGACAATAGTATTATCGAAATTCTGAACCTTCACAATGTTCAGAGTGATATCCATCACCACCCCATTCACATTATTCTGAGGCATCTCAATCCAATCGCCGATATGCACCATATCATTCTCGGAAAGCAGCACCCCCGCCACAAAGCCAAGGATGGTATCTTTGAAAATCAACATCAGCACGGCAGCAAAAGCACCCAGTCCGGTAATCAGATTGAGAGGCGACTTATTAATCAATATAGAAATGATGACAATGATGGCAATACACGAAAAAATCACTTGAAAGATTTGTATGAAACCTTTCATCGGACGATTCTGTAACTGCTCCTTGTTCATCAGCACATTACCCACCGAATTTAACACGGCATTGACCGAAAACAACAAAGCGATAAAGAAATAAATCCAAGTGATTTTTTCACTGGCAGTAAACCAAGTAGAACGATAATCGAACGCAAACGGCAACAAAGCGGATATAATAAGCGGCGGAATGACCGCAGACATTTTCCGCAAAGCATTGTATTCTATCAGCGAACTTAAAAAACTGATATTTTTATATTTCAACACCTTCCGTGTGAAACGCACAGATAAATAATGAAATACAGCTCCTACAGCAAAAGCAATAACTACAATCAGGATCAAGAAAATAATCTCATCCAGTTCATTCAACCTATCGCGCGGGATGCCTATCCATGATAGAAAACTCTTAATCCAAGTCAATAAAATTCGGGCAAATTCATTTGTATTCATAATTATCGTCTTTTTTACTTATAGAACCATCTATAAAAACATTTGTTTAGCTGAGGGATGAAAAATCCTTCCCAGTCTGTCCGAAAACAGTTTCCTGCTTTCCTTTTACTCTGTCATTCCAGCGTAACAAGACTTTCTCAAGGAATCGGCGAAGTGAACCAAGAAGTCAAACAAATCTATTTATTGAATATACCATCTTTCGCACTGGCTGTAGACGGCACCCCAACATAACCTCCCAAATTACAATTAGAAACCCCAATTGTCTTCGTATTCGAAAAACTAAGACCTATCCCTGCTTTATCCACATCCACGTTATCAAAAGTCACATTATAAATAGGCTTTGCCTCTGTACCTTGAAGCACCAATGCAGCTACATTCACCTTTTTGCATTTCAAATCCTTTACATAAATATCATGCACCTCAGTAAAATGATGGTTATCCATCCCCTCGCCTGCATACATGGAAGTTACATAAAAAAGATCCTCCACTTCACCAAACTCACAATTATTCACATAAATATCACGAATAAAACCTCCGCGGTCCGGATTCGTCTTGATAAAAATACCTCGTTTACAATAGCCTCCGTAAGTGCAATTCTCTACGAAAACATGCTGTATTCCCGATGACATCTCACTGCCCAACACCACACCATGAAGCCCTTTGAACTTACAGTTACGAATAATAATATTTTCCGAAGGACAACTGGTTTTCCATCCGTCATTATCCCGTCCGCATTTAATGGCCACATTGTCATCTCCATTATTAAATTCAATATTTTCAATCAGCAAATTACGGGTGTACTCAGGGTCGATGCCATCATTGTTGACCAATTTTGCATCATAACGTATGCCACGGCAGATAATATTCTCCGATTTCAGTAAATGAATACACCAGAAAGGCGCATTCGTAATAAACACATCCTCAATTGTAATATTCTTACAATCAAAGAATTGCACCAGATGCGGACGCAACCAATACCCCTCACCGAAGTTCCGTTCGGCTACCGGCACTTCTTTATGATTCATTTCACGACTAAGCTGCTGCCCTATCTTCTGCTTACTTTTCCAAGTGGCAAAAGTAGTCCCCGCATTTCCATCTATCACTCCTTTGCCGATGATGGAAACATTTTCCAACTGATATCCATAAATAAAAGGACTGTAATTCTGAAGGAAAGTTCCTTCCCAACTGGTTTTCACCAGAGGGAGATAAAAAGCCGGTTCAGATGAAAATTTCAAGGTCGCCCCTTCCTGAAGTTCCAAACATACATTACTTACAAAATGAATAGGACCATTCAAAAGATATTCCCCTGCGGGAACCACAATATGTGCTCCTCCCATATGGGCAGCACGCTTCATCGCTTTATCAAATGCAGGTTTACAATCTTTTTTCCCATCTCCTTTCGCACCAAACGAAATAAGTGAAATCTGCTTTTTCGGACGAACGGCTCCTGTAATTTGTGCTAAAATAGCATCACGTTTGGCTGTACGGAGCACATCGTCAATAGCCAAACAAGGATGAAAAGCCCATAGTGCCCATATTATCACCAATAGGCTTTTGTACTTTTGTGTTGTCATAGTCGGTAGTTGTTTTATTTATGATTTTCAGACAAGCCTGACAAAGAAAATGTTCTTTCCTTGGGGCATCCGGACCAAAAGTACAAATATATTCTGATGTAAAAGAGGAAAATATGACGAATGAGTGGGATTTTTTGTTCAGAAAAGAAGAAAGTTCCGTTTTTAAGGGATAGTAGAAATTTAACGGGAACTACTTCTTATTTTCCGGTTCATACCTTTCTTTAGATTCAGTATATACATCTTCTGCATGCAAAAAGGGTTAACATGACTTTTTAACCGGTTCAATCTTTCCGCTGCCGTGAAGCCCAAAGGAAGAAGAAACTGAGAAAAAGTAACAACCCGCCAGCGGAATTAAACAACAATGTATTGCATCCGTCCCTGTTGCATAAGCCTTTTCTCTTTCCAGGTTAAACCTTTTTATACGGATTATTCTATCTCCATAGCCCTTGGAGTTATCTCCATAAGCTTTGGAGTTATCTCCAAAGGCTATGGAGTTAACTCCAAAGGCTTGCGGAGATAGAACAAGCAGGAAGAAAACCCTTAACTATCCAATGGGAAAGGTTTAGAGATATGGACAAGATCTTTTCCATAGCCCTGCTTTTAGATGAATCCTTTTTAAATATTTCCATAAAAAAAAGCTGTACCCCCGAAAGAGATACAGTTTCTTTATGTGATTCCGTTGCGATTCGAACGCAAGACCCACGCCTTAGAAGGGCTACAAGTACAATCACTTTTTATAACTGATTTACAAGCAATTATCACGCATGTCAAAAAAAATGCCGACAAACCCTTTGACAAACCCTAAATTGTCGTTGGTTATCGCATTGCGATTAATATTTTAATTCACGGCAAAATTAAAGAGGAAAAAGACAATATGAACGCCTTCCCCCTCTTTAATTACAGTTATTTAACCAAACAAGAAATATCCTCGTTATTCTCAACTTATCAGGATATAACAGAAGTCATTTTTATATCAACATTAATGCTTCTTGTATCCCGGCTTCCAGTGCTTCCTCGTAGGTGACATATACTTTATAGCCATTCCCTTTGTTTATTTCGTTCTCCATCCAGTCGCTTTCTTCTGTTGGAACATTGAAATCACAAAAAGAAAGCTTCCATCTTTTTCCAATAACAGGTTCTACATATACATACACACCTCTTATTTCACGCAGCCATTTCTGGGCGATGGATTGAGTAGGACAAGAATAGAATGATTTAGGAAGATCATTATTGGTTCGATATACGGTTTCCATTAGCTTGCCGTTATCGTTAATGATATCTTTGCAAAATTCATTAAATCCTTTCTCTTTTAGAATCTTCGCTGTTTTTAAAGTTACAAGTTCTTCGGTCATAACTATTTCTTATTTAATTCATTCAACACTTTCTGTACTAATTCATAACGTGGTAATTGCCAATCCTTCGCAATATCATCTATTTTATCGTCATAATGATTGTCGTAAACATACTGATTAAGGTTATCTATAAATCCATCATCGTCAAGTCCTTCATCGCAATCATCAAACATATCAAGTTCACAGGCTAACTTGGAACATTCACAGTGGGATACCCAGTCATCAACACGACCGTCATAAACATTGGTCTGTCTGTTGTATTTTTCTCCAACGGAAATTACTCCACCGCAAAAATTGCACCTGTGCTCTTTACGAGCGACAGGAGTTTTATCTCTTAACACTTTCATAGTTATTCTCCTTTCTTCTTTTCACATTCTTCACACTCTTCACAATGCAACTTATAAGCATGGGCAAACATTCGTAGAGTAACAGGCTCAAAGTTAAAATCCGCCTGTTTCCCTTCTATAACAACAGAAACACACAATTGTCCATCGCAAAAGTCAATATACGCTTCACCACCTCCATTTCCTTTAATGGAAAGTGTTTGTGTCTGTACGCTATTCATTATTCACCTCCTTTAATCTTTTAATTAGTGCATCAGCGCAATTAACCGCATATTTAGCGATTGCATCAGAATTACCCCCACAGTCATCTGCTACAACAGCCTTAATAATATCTTTCGCTAATTCGTACCTACGTTGTTCCCAATCAATTACTAAATTCCCAACATTCAAAAAATCAAGTTCGCATTCTCTGAAAACCATATTATCGCACACATATAGGTTATCTCCGCTATGTTGCGCGTTGATATTTACTTTGGGAATTACATCTACCAAAACTCCTGTTGATTTTATTCTTGCTTTCATTATTCCTCCTTAATTATTCGCTCATTTATAATAAACTCTCCATGAATATCAATGGGAAGCATATTGGAAACACTCGCATGATAAGTCTTACCGTCCATTGCCTTACATAGTGGATGTATTTCTTTAGGCATAGGGGCAGGACATTTTTTACAATGTCTTATCATTTCAAAATGTCTGTTTTCCTTATTGCCACAACATTCACAATGAATTGGATAGTAAAAATAAGTACGTTCCAACTGGGTTTCTTTTCCACATATTTCGCATCTGCCCCATTCTATTGAATTACACATGATTGTTCCTCCTTCTCTGTTTTAATATCTGTTACTTTACCACGACTGACAAAACAGAAACAACCCATCACATTGCATAGATATGTTTCATGCCTCATCTCACACTCATCGCATTCCTTACGCAATGAACATTTACTGCAACCAAAATTTATAGTGAACGCATCAATCATTTCATGCAGCACTCCATCAATTATTATTCCGTTTTTTACTTCCATAATTATTTTCTCCTATGCGTTTTACGGTTTTTATTCTTCTTCCTGCGTTTCGCAATCTGCTTGTTTGTACACCTATCATCTTTTGGGCGATATTTTTTCATTTTGGGTGCATCACACGGTTCTAAAGGAGAAATATCACTATATGGATTATAAATCTCATAACAAGTATTTTCATTCCAAAAAATTTCGTTCTGCATATTTTAATCTCCTTTCTCTTTAATCCGTTCAAGTACATCCTTGTTGGCTTCTAGTATATCATCAAAAGAAGGGATAGGCATCCACATGTCACACTCGTAGTCGTTCCAATCCTCAAATTCAAATCCTCCGTCTGTCGCAACGTATGGCGATCTCCCAGGTGAAACAACGATATAGCCACTAACAATCGCTCCATTTGATACCATTCTGCAAAGGACAAGCTTATTTGGCTCAGGCAACCGTTCCTTAACACTTATCCAAGGAGATTGCTTGGATTGCCATTCGGCTCCTTGAATAAAATTTATCTCTCCAAATTTTGCCAAATCTTTACCAAACAAAGTTCTGTCAACTGTCCTATGATTAAATAGGATATTTTCACTTGCTGCTGCTTCTACTGTCTGTTTCATATCTTTCTTATTACCAGTCTCCACCATCATTTAATACGCCATCAATAGTAGTTACACTATTTTCAATGTTGCTGCCTCCATATTGCGTAAATTCCGGTGTAGGATTATAGTCTGTATCTCCATGCATCATTACATGAAGTGAACCACTGGCTGAATACAGCCAAAGGCGTTTACCGTCCTTTTCCCACTTTTTTGCAAGTCGTTTCAAAGAGTCAATTAACTTATCTTCTTCGGGAGTACATTCTATCCCAGCTTCTGTTTGATATTTGCTCATATCTATATTTGATTTGAATTATTTTTTCCGTTGAATTTTCTTTGCCATCTGTCGCAACTGTCTGGCCTTATCTAGCGAACGTATGCCTCTACAATTGTCTTCAATTATTAAGGCCGCTTCTTTTAACAGTCTGAGCAATCGTACTGTATCTGTCTTACATATTTCCATTATTCGCTTGCTATAATAATTACCACCTTGTTCTTGACATCAAACCTGTAAACAGGTAATGGTACGGATGTTCGGACATATTCCTTATTTTCAGATTTCATATAATATCGGGAAAATTCCACAGAAGCCTCTTCTCTGTTCACCGCTATTATCGAGATATAGTTATCTTCGTCTATTTTAAAGCGATAATAATCCATGCCTGCTTGTTTTATAATATCATTGGCCTCCCTGTACCTAGATATGCTCAACCGGCTGAATGGGAGCGAATGAAGTGATATCATCTGATCAATAGCTAACTTTGTACTGTCATACAGGTTTATCCCGTCTTCAGGTATTGTATAAATCTGCAAATTCAAGCTGTCGGCCTGTTTATCCGCACCTATAAGAAGATTATTAATCCAACGACTGATATTGACGCCTTTTGCTTTCTGCCTCTCTATCATCTGCGCCACATCCGGAGTCGGTCTAAAATTGATTATTTCTGCCATATATTAAATGTATTACGATTATTACATAACACAAATTAATATGACAACTGTAATACAATGGTTATCCAATTTCCAAAATATACACCAATATTGTCAGTCTTCATGCCCTTCCTCTCCTTCTTCATCGGCAGTCGGATCAGGCAAGTTTCTGTACCTTGCATTGAGCTGGGCTATCTTCTGCTCCGCTGAAAGATCTCGTTTTGCGTTTTCTTTAAAGTCTACGGACGAAAGAGACGGCATGGCATATTTGATAATTCGGGAAACAGCAAGCACTTTATCACTAGGATCATCAATAGCCTCTATTATCTCTCCCATACTCTCAATAAACGGAGCCAGTTGCTCCATAAGCTTGTTTCGATAATGACGGACAGTCCTATATCCTTTTTTAACTCCCCCCACCTTTGGATGTCCTATTGTAAATTTACCATTTTCATCATGAAGAGGCTTTGTGTTTTCCTTAGTGCAAAGATGCAATAATTCCGGACGGGCAAACATGGTAATCCCATTGTCAAGTTCCACGCATATATTATCGTCCGACTCAACTTTGACAACCGTGCCTTTCCATGAGGTTCCATCAAGAGCCACCTTGTCCCCTTCCTTATACAATATACTTCCGTCTTGCATTATATCAACATGATACAAATGTAACTGATTACTTTTGATATTAAATAATAAAGTGCAATTTACGATTTATGGGACTTTTATCCAGTGTTCTAGGCGGCAATAAAGCCTATAAGGAATCAATCAAAGATCTTCAAAAGGCGAAGGATCTTGAAATGAACTATTATCAGGAACAGGCTTACGCTGATCCTCTTCAGGACAGTGCGAATCAGGCGGCTCTGCGTCAAGCCAGAGAACTGCTGATGGCAAACAACAAACGGACAGCAGGAAGCGCCGCTGTAACAGGTGCTACAGATGAGAGCGTTGCCTTGCAGAAGCAGGGAGCCAACCAGTCACTTGAAAATATTACGGCCGGAATAGCCTCAACCGCCACTGCCAAAAAAGATCAGGCCATGAAAAATTATCTGGATGCAAACCGATCATATACGGAGGCTATCAATAATGTGAAACAACAACAGGCCCAACAGGAATCATCGGCATTAGGAGGTCTTCTCAATACAGGTATAACGGCTGCGGCCACTGTTTTCGGTGGCCCCATAGGCGGTGCTGTAGCCAGTCAAATCACTAAAAAGAAATAGCAGGTATGGCAGTTACGGACAGATATACCAATTATCAAAAAAGAAAAGAAGCTGCCGGCATTGTCAATCCGGAGGAAGAGCGGCAGATCCATGATGAGTCTGTGGCGAGACAAGCTGAGGAAAACGCACGGGAACAGTTGCCGTTACGTCCCACGGTGGCTGTTCAAAAACCTGCGACGAGTGTGTCTACAGTCAATACCGTTCAAGAACGGGAAAATGCGGACAAGCTTCCCGTCCAGCTTCCTGGTACAGAAAAGCCGTGGCAGGAAATGAGCGCACAAGAAGCCTATGCGGCTCATCCCCAGCTGTCACCGGCCGCATACCTGTCAGGAGTGGCTTCTTATCGCAAGAAAAAAGGACAAGAGGGATTATCTTACACCGAACTTGCGGAAGCCCTGAGAGGACGGGACCCGTTACAAAGCGAGGAGGACAGAATTAATGCCGAAAGACGTTTACGTGCCGCCGAGAGTATCAATGCTGTAGGAAGTGTTCTGGCCAATCTGGTGAATGTGGTAAGAACACGAAGAGGCAATCCGTCAATGAATCTTTCAGGAGCCGGACGTGAAGGCCAAGCACGTATTGACAGAATACGCCAATACAGGGACAATCTGTCACGTCAGAATTATCAGGACTATATCGGAGCGATCGCACGTGACAGGGCCGAGCAGGCGAGAATAGAATTGAATCAGGCAAAACAAAAACAATTTTATGACAAGCTTGACCACGATGCCGCGCAGAAAGAACTGGAACGCCAATTCAAAATAGACTATTCTCTTCTTTCACAGGGACAAAAAGAAAAGCTGGAATCCATAAAAGATAAACACAGACGCGGGCAAATTTCTCTATCCAAAGCGTTAGAACTAAAAAATAGAATTACAACTGAATCAAGAAAAGAACAATTCATAGATGTTCCGTCAAGAGATGGCAGGACATCAAAGCGATATAGTCAGAAAGAAAATGGCAACAATTGGATTACTACTGCCTATAAAGACGTTCTAGAAATGACAGGAGGAGATAACAGCCCCTATAAAGTAAAAAAAGAATCCGGATTTTATGGTAGTGGAAGCACTACCCCTACAAATCAAGAGATGTACGAATCTATTTCCAAGTATGCAGCCGAGAACAAAAGAAAATCGCTTTTACCTAACGGAGAGAAAAGAACAGGAAAACTTTTACCGCAATAATAAAAAAAATTAATATATGCCAAAGCCCAAAAGAGAAATTCTATACGATAATCTCATTCAGTCAGGAAGAGTCTCAGAATATGAGATAGGTACATTAGACCAGTTCAGAAATGCTATAAAAGACAAAAGGACTGCCGATGAATTTTATAATAATCTGATAGATTTTGGCTTGTCAGAAGATGAGATAGGTACTGCTGATGATTTTTACAAAAGTATAGCAAGTGATTTTGAGGTTAATCCGCAGCAGGAACCTCAAGCATCTGTATCACGAAAACCATTCCTGAATACCGGTTTGCCGTCTGACGAAGTCCTGAGCTCATTTAAAGCAGGTACACAACAAACATCCTACTCACCGGTTACTTCTGAAAGCACACAACTTACGGAGCAACAAGTGTCAACCCCTCAGAAATCTATCGAAGAAGAAACCATTCATACAATGGAGCCTCAGTCGAAACAGTCAAGACAATCCGTGTTACAAATGGGGCTTCCGGAAGATGAGGCCATGAAATTATTTAAGGCAGATACACAAATATTAGCCTACGCGCCCAAAGAAGAGGTGGAAAACATCTGGAATGATGAACTAAAAGAAATTGTAGATAATTTGATATCCTCCACCCGTGAGCAAGGAAGGAAAGAATTAGAAGAATACAATAGGAAGGTCTATGGCGACAAAAGCTGGTTTAATTTTAGCGGCTCCGCCGGGCAAGGGAGGCAGCAGAATGACATCTACGCAAAGGCAACAGACATGCGACATGTAATAGACGGTGTTTCCCAATACCTTGACAGCAAAAAAGGAGTAGAAGCAGGACAAGGAACAGCTCAAAGCATACATGAAGGGAATGATATTCGCAACAAGCTTATGCAAAAGGTATATGATTACCTTGTGCAAAAAAATACGCCTAAAGGAACGGCAGAATACATACTAAGAAGTGCTTTTGAAAATTCGACTTTGGGAAATATACTAGGTCTTTCAAACGGGAAAAGTGCTGTACAACGTCAGATTGAGATGCAAGGGACACAGAACTATGATGCAACCGGACTAGAAAAATTTGCCGGGACTGCTGCCGGAATTGCTATGGACCTGCCTGTCATGTCTGTAACCGGAGGTATAGGAGGCACGGTCGGAAAGGCCGTTTCACGTCCTATCATTAACAATCTTGCAAAACGATACATGCTATCTGGGATCAGTGAAGAAGCGGCCAAAGGAATCGCTTCGCGCGTCATCCAACAAAGTGGACTACGGTGGGGAATACGCACAGCATCCGAAGCAGCGAATTTTGCCGCATTGGAAGGGGCCGGGAGTGCAGCTTCCCAGTTATATGCTACAGACAACATCGACGCATGGAAAGTAATTGAAGCGTCCGGTAAAGGAGCGGCCACTGGCGCGGTTATGGGGCTGTTCGGGATTGTTCCAGAAAAGACACAATCGTTAATCAGCAAAGGCCTTGGGAAAAAGACAGGCAAGGCATTCGGCTATGGAACCTCATTGGGAGGACGTACAGCCATTCTCGCCGGAAGTTCCGTCATGGGTCAGTACATGGAGAATCCGGATTTCAATATCAATGATGTAGACTGGACAGACGAATTAGTTCACGCGGGTCTTATGAATATCGGATTTGACATATTGGGAGTCGTTAAAGGCTACTCGGCCAAGAGGCGTATGAAAGGCATTGACTTGTCAGATATAAACCTGTCAAAGGAAAATATACACCAACTTAACCAAGCAGGTATAAAAGGAAATAACGCAAAGGAAATAACAGAATCTATACTACAGCTCCGGGATGCTAACGAACTCCGTAAATCTCCAGAGCAGACGGAAGGGCTTGCTGACAACACATGGGCGGAAGTTTCACAGGAGATGGCATTCAAGAAAGAACAGTCCGCCATTGGCCAGCTTCTCGCAGATCCTAACATTGATTTGGCTACCAAAGCGAAAGTCGGATATATCATTACTGGGAACTATTTCAAGCTCTCTCCTTCAACCAATGTCAGTGACGTAGAAGAAACCCAAGACGGACAATTTAAGGTTGACATATTCAATGCTTCAGGACAGACCAATGAATCAAGATACTTTAACTCGCGCGGAAAGGCTGAGAATTACAGATACGACACGATGAATCAGGTGAAACCCAATCAAGTCAGTGCGCTTGAAGAAATGATGGAAAATGCCAGCAAAATGTCATCCGCAATCCGCATGTTCGACATGTTCGCACAACAATTCGGCATCTCACGCGAGCAGGTTGGAGAAATATACGCACGAGGAAAAAACGGCTATCAGTTTAAACAAACAGGTGAAGAACAGGCGAAACGTTTGTATAGGATGCTTGACAATACCCTGAAAGATATTACATCCACCGAAGACTATCACTATAGTACATCCAAACTAAGAGGAAGAATGGACGAAGGATATGGCAAGGAATCAGGATGGATGGACAAAGTTTTGAAGAAAAAATACAATTCACTGACAGAAGAAGAACGCCGCGCATACGATGAATATGTAGAAAATATGCAGAATATCCTACAAGGCGAAAAAAAGGAACAGGCATTAGATGAAGGTACAGGCAATTATCAAGAAACAGTACCTGTAGAGCAAGACGTTCTTCCAGTTGCCGGAACAAACGAGATGCAAGAAATTCCAACAAATGTACCGACCGGTTACAGTCGCGGTGAAGCCATTTTCAAGAAGCATAATCCACAGGAAATGCGTGGCGTAATTGTACGTGAACGTATTTCAAAGGAACGGCTTATGCAGACAGGCATGACGGAACAGGATATTGAATCGTTAATCATGGCTTCGGAAAAGCAACGTTCGCAAGCGTTGAGTCAGATGGATATCAACATCCGACGACTGGCAGAAGACTATTTGGAACAACGCGATGCTGCTGACGGACTAAACGATGCACTGGACGAAGTTCATGTACCCGAAGTACAGGCGGCGCAGCAGAAAGTACAATCTATGTCCCCCAATGGCAATGTAGTCGTTGTGGAACTTGGAAAATACGGTGACAAAAATCACGAAGTAGGGATTATTGTAAACGGTATGGATGCGGAAGGGAATTATACTTCTCCTGAAAGACAAGTCATTGTTATACCACTGGAAACTGTCAATGGAAAACCTGACTTTAACAGCTTTGATGAAAACAACGCTATCTCAATGATCCCCTCCAATGTCTATTCCCCGTCATTCCTTGAACAGAACGTAGTACTCAATGACATGCTGACAGACTACCAAAATGACGCCATGATTCTTGACGCTCCCGAAATTGTTCCCGGACAAACTTATACGCTTGCAACGGGTAGTGGAGAGACGTTCAATGTGGCTGTATTGGGCAAACATCCCAGTGGAAAATGGACTGTGCAGGAAGAAGGACAGTCAGCACCAGAACTGATTTCCCATGAAGATCTGTCAGAAATGATCGGTAATGCAGAAGCGATTCCCTACATGCTTGAATACGCGGAAGCTGATAAAAGATTCTCTTTGGAACAGGAGCAGACCACCAAAGAAATTGAACGTCAACAAAAGAAAGCCGAGAAAGAAGCACAACGTATTGTCAAAGAACAGGAGCGCATTGCCGCCAAGCAGACGGCGGAAGAAGAGCAAAAGCGCATAGCCGAAGAAATAAAAAAACCAATCAACCGTCTTGCTAGATATCCTGAAGGGCATAAACGCGCCGGTATGCCTGATTATGAGAACAGCGATCCGGACGATGTACGTGCCTATTTAGTGGATCTGTTAGGTATAAACGATGCGGTTAAAAGCATACGAAATCAGATTGAAGCATTACGAGAAGAAGAAAAGAAACAGACTGAGAAATTACAGAATGACCAAACAGAAGTAGCGAACAGTGTACTGGGACCCGATGAAATGATTGCCGCCCGTGAATTTTTAGAAGAAGAAAAAGAAGTATTAAACTCCACACGGAAAAGCCTTTCTTTCTGGAATAATTTGCTCGAAATTACGGGTGGCAAATCATCCGAACAAGTTCAAAGTATAGTAAACAAGGCAGAAGCTGCACAGAAATCGCAACACTCAAAGCAGAATGTATATAAGCCCAGTAAAGAATATACCGACGCACAAAAACTAATGAAGGACAGCAAGAACGCATTGGACATCTTGTCAGACCTCAATCCACATACCTCCGAAGAGCTGGCTGCCATTATTCTTTCCGCTGGTGACATCAGACTCACCCCTGAAAGTCTGAAGAAAGAAAGCGGCTATAGTAATTCAGATCTCTCTGGATTTATTGGTCTGATATCCAAAGATGGCATGTCTGTACGTGAAGCTGGCGACAGACTGATGCAGATAGACCGTGAAGGAGAATTGAACATACTTGACCAATACGACCCCAATGCCGGTCTGAACGCCATTATCGGTGCATTATCCGAATCACGCACCATGGGAAATCTGAATCGTATGGTTGAACGTAACCGAATAGCACAAGCTAAACAATTATACAAAGAGGAAGAAGCAGCCATAATGCAAGAAATGGATAATGCCTCATGGGAAGAATACGGCATGAGCTATGAGGATTTGCAAAAATTACAAGATGCTATTACAGCATCTATGGAACAAATGCCACATTTGGTGGAAGAATTTAAAAAATCGGATGAATACATCGAATTTATCAATACATTTGTAGAAACCAAAGGAACCATAGACAATGGAAAAGAAAGAAATGACCGAACTAGCTTATCAGAGAGTACAGATGAAATTACGGATGATGAGTCACAAAGAGATAATCGCCCTTCTCCCAGAAGCGAAGAAGGCTATGACCGAGATAGAGAAAAAGTTTCTGAAACGCAATCTGGCGAACGGAGCAGACGGACAAAGGGAAGCATTGAGGGTAATCAGCAGTTATCTGATGAAACAGGAAATGGAGAAACTGAAAGCGGAGCAGGAGAAATAAAACCCGAAGGCAAGAAGAATGACACGGCTGCTCTTCAAAGCGAACTTTCCATTCACAAAGCTAATATTTTATCTGGCACTAAACAAAATACAACACAAGACCATATTGCGGAAGCGCGCGAAATGGTCGACACCTCCCCTACAGAAGCACAGAAGGAGGCCGGCAACTACAAGAAAGGTCATGTCAAGATTGACGGGTACGATGTAACCATTGAGAATCCCAAAGGCTCTGTCCGTAGCGGAAGGGATGCCAACGGACAGGAATGGAGCATTACCATGAACAACGACTACGGCTATATCCGTGGCACGAAAGCCGTGGACGGTGACCATATAGATATATTCCTGTCTGACAATCCATCCGAAGGAAATGTGTTTGTCGTAGACCAACTCAATGAAAAAGGTGAATTTGACGAAAGTAAGGTGATGTACGGTTTTCCGTCTATGGATGAGGCACGTTCCTCTTATCTTGCAAACTATTCTCCTGGTTGGGAAAACCGAATAGGTACCATTACAGAAGTAACGAAGGAAGAGTTCAATAAATGGATTGATTCTTCAGTAAAGAAGACCAAGCCTTTTTCCGAGTACAAGAGCGTAAAACTTGAAATTGTACAGAAAGAAAATGCTGACAAAAAATATTCCGTAGAAAAGAGACATCATGCCAAAAAGAATACCGATATTTACGCTGTGAAATTTGAAGAACGGTATGACCGGGAAAAATTTTTAGAACTGAAAGGCAGGGTAAAGGAATTTGGAGGATATTATTCCTCTTTCGGCAAGGGCGGATTCATATTCAACAACGTGGATGATGCTCGCAAATTCGGTGATACTATTACTAATCAAATAACAGCAGAAAACAATGGAAACGAACGAAAGTCTATGGAGAGCCAAGCGTTCTATACAGAGGGCAAGGCAGACGAACTTAGAGACCAAGCAGGCATTGAGGAAACGATTGCAGAGGCTGGAACAGGAAGAAAAAGCGGAAGCGATATATATAGCCGACCTAGAGAAACAAGTGATGGAGAAAGTGCAGAACAACTAATCACCATCAGACACGGGTACCAAAAAGGTGATAAAGTGATGTATAAAGGCGAACAGGCCATTATATATGACTTTGAACCAAACGGACTTCCTATTTTAAATACAGGATTGGCACCAGTCATTTACGAGTTAGGGAACTGGGATGATATTTCTCCTATCAAAGAGGAACCTGTCACTATAAAGGAGGTAATAGAAATAGCTGTTGCTAATACTCCGAAAAAGAAATTGGAGAAGGCAAAGCGGCAATCGACCGAGCGTAAGAATAGACGAAATACATACAGAAAAGAGATAGGCGATTTATTTGCAAAAGCTGACGATTTGGACAAGGAATTGGACAAATTGGAAAAGCAAGTAGATGAAAAGTATACTCCGAAATGGGAATATTCCGTCACTGTGGATAAAGAGACAGGTTATACGACTCTGAACCGTGATGATGTGAACGGACCTATCCCTATTGGTGACGGACCTATCCCTATTGGTGACGGGCGTTTCAACTATTCGGCAAACAGTCCACAAGAAATGCTGGATATCCTTCGTAACCCCCAAAATGGGATGCAGGAAGTTCTTGACGCTGTCGGTGTGACGCTTGAAAATAAAATAAAGAAGCGCGAAACAGATCGCAACCGAACTGAAATAAATGAGCTAATAAAAGATACAGAAAATGGAAGACGAATTGAAACAACGGATAGAAGCCTACGAGAAGAAAGTAGGCAAGAAATTAAAGGAACTGAACGAGGAAGAAACGATAGAAGCGTGCATGGAGATCATGTCTCTGACAAGAACGGAAGCGGAAGAGTATCTGAACCAAGTGGCAGCGAGCAGCCTGTTGTAACGCAAAACCGCAACAACTTTTTGTACGGAAACAGACATCTTGAACTGCCTGCTGGAGAAATAGGAAAACTGAAAGGTAACATTGAAGCGATACGTACCCTAAAGGAACTGGAAGAAAGTGGAGAGATGGCTACTCCAGAACAGAAAGAGAAGCTGTTGAAATTTGTGGGATGGGGAGGTTTGGCCGAATCGCTTAATGATACAGAGTATCGGGAATGGAAAAGATATCAGGATATCACCTATTGGAACGGTGAACAAGGCAATACACCATGGGGGAAAAAGTATGGTTCCCATTATGAGGCTTTACGCCCTCTCCTAACAGATGAAGAGTTCGGTTCCGCACAAGCTTCCACACTGAGCAGCCACTACACTCCCGAAACGGTTATCCGCAATATGTGGAGCGCATTGGAATATCTAGGCTTTAAAGGTGGAAAAATACTGGAACCTGCCATGGGTGTAGGAAATATCATCGGATTTATGCCGGAAAAAATAAGCCGCAGAAGCCGTATCTCTGGTTATGAACTAGACAGCATACCAGGACGAATAGCGAAGCAACTTTATCCAGACGCAAACATCAAGATTGCAGGCTATGAAACAGAGTTCCACCCCAATACCAAAGACGCCATAGTCACCAATGTACCGTTTGGTCAGATAGCACCGATAGACCCGGCACTGGACAAGACATTACGCAACAAGTTGAAAGGGGCTTATAATCTCCACAATTACTTTATTGTAAAAGGCCTGCTGGAACTGAAACCAGGTGGCGTTGGTGTGTTTATCACTTCATCCGCCACCATGGACGGAAGAAACAGCAAGGCACGCGAATATATATCAGGTTTGGAGGTAGACCTTATCGGAGCAATCAGGTTGCCCAACAACACATTTAAAGCCAATGCGGGTACGGAAGTAACGGCAGACATTCTGTTTTTCCGGAAACGGTTGCCAGGAGAAGCGTCTAATGGTGTAAACTTTGTTACACTTGGGCAAATTGGTACAGGGACTTACGAAGTCCCATCCAAAATAAAGGGTGAATATGAAGAAGTGGAAATTCCTCTGTTGGTCAATGAATATTTCGTCACACATCCCGAAATGATGCTGGGTACGGTAATGACCGCCCACGATGCAGGAAGCGGCGGACTATATGGCGGAGATAGCCAAACATTGGTAGCTCGACCGGGAAGCACGCTTGATATGGAACTAGCAGATGCGGTAACCAAACTTCCCGAAAACATTCTTGAAGAGACTAGAAATATGATTGCCGAAACGGAATCCAATAACGACAAACCCAAACTACCTCGTAAGAGAACAGGGGAGTTAAGCGTAAAAAACGGAAAAGTCTATGTGTTCGATGAAGAAACAACAAGCGAAGTGGCGGCAGGTACGTTCAAACACAACAAAAAAGAGCATACCTATGCCGACGCAACCAAAGATTACCTGCAATTAAAAAACACTTTGAAAGAATTGATACGTCAGGAACGTGAAAAAGCTGAGGATCCTGCCACACTCCGCAAAGAATTGAATGACCAATATGATACTTTTGTGGAAAAATACGGAAGACTAAACGGTAACAAGAATCTGAACGTCATCCTAGAAGAAGATTATGAACGTTTTCTTCCACAAGCACTGGAGAACATAAGAATATCCATAGATCCAAGTACCGGGAAAAGAAACAAAGTTATTGAAAAAAACACAAAAGGCATCTTGTCCATTCGTGTCAGCCAACCCATGACAGAGCCTCTAAAAGCGGAAAACCTACAGGATGCCATCGACATCAGTCAAGCATATCACGGACGTATAGATCTGGACTATATCAGCCACATGTTGAATATACCTACAGAAGAGGCCCGTGAACGCATTCTACAAGGAAGACAGGCTTTTGAAGATCCTGTCACCGGTGTTTTAATCGACAGGGACGCTTACTTGAGCGGAAACATACGGGATAAACTGGAACAGGCACGAAATGCGGCTCTACAAGATTCCAAGTTTGATACCAACGTATCCGAATTGGAAGCATCCATGCCCGAAACCATTCCGTTTATTGATATCTCATACAAGATTGGAACACCATGGATTCCAGTAGAGGTATATGCAGATTTTGCATCCGAAGTGTTAGGCATTTCGAATGTATCGGTACGTTATGTGCAAGCTGTGGATGAATTCATGCTTTCGGGAGGTCATGTCAGTGACTTTACCAAAGCAAATGACTACAACACTCCGGCAAGAAGCGTTCTGGATCTGTTCAATGATGCCATAAATCTACGTAAGCCTACCATATATCGTCAAATAGGCAAAGACAATCGTGTGAAAGATGAAGATGCTACCCGTGAAGCCGTACAACGGATTATGGATATGAACGATGCTTTTGTACGTTACATACAAGAAAAGGCAAATATTCATTCCCGACTACAGAACATCTACAATGACCGGTACAACAATTATCGTTTACGTGAATATCGTGAGCCTCAATTCAAGAGTACGGACGGAAAGATACATTACCCTGGAGCAAACAAAGACATAACCTTACGCACCCATCAGATAAAAGCGGTACAACGCAGTTTGCAAGGAAGCACACTGCTTGCCCATCAAGTAGGTACAGGAAAGACATTTACCATGATCACTACCGCCATGGAGATGCGCCGATTAGGACTGGCAAAGAAACCCATGATAGTGGTACAAAATGCTACTTTGCAAGATTTCGCATCGGACTTTATGAAACTTTACCCTAGTGCAAGAATTCTAGTACCAGGCGAGGAAGAACGCAGCGCATCACAACGCAAACGCCTGTTCAACCTAATAGCTACGGGAGACTTTGATGCTATCATCATACCACAGAGTTTCCTTGCATTCATTCCGGATGATCCCGGGCGAAAGGCAGCGTTGATACAGCAGCGTGTAGACGAAATTATAGCAGCAGCTAATGAATTGGAGGTAGAAGACAAACAATTGGCAAACCGCTTGCGCCGTGAAGCAAAAAACCTCTCATTATCTCTACAAGTCAATAAAGAAGAAGGAGCAGGAACAAAGAAAAAGAAAACCAATGTAAAGCAACAGGCCAAAAAGGCTGAAAGCACATTATCCAGAGAGTCGCGCAAATTGGACCGCCGCACGGATGACGTGCTCACCTTTGAACAAATGGGTGTGGATGCTCTCTTTATTGATGAGGCCCATAACTTCAAAAAGATCGGTTTTTCCACCAAGATGCAAAACGTAAAAGGAATTGATACCGGATTTTCCGAACGTGCCAATTCCCTTCTGCTGAAATCAACATTTGTACAGGAACGCAACGGAGGGCGTAATGTGATTTTAGCTACAGGAACCCCCATTACAAACACTATGGCCGAAGTATGGACAATGATGCGATTTGTAGCCCCTGAAATATTGGAGGATTATAACATCAAGACATTTGACGAATTCGCAGCCACTTTCGGACAGGTGGAGCCTTCATTGGAGTTTACCAGTACAGGAAACTTCAAAATAGCTGACCGTTTCAAGAGCTATGTGAATGTACCTGAACTGGTGAAGGCCTTTCGCAGCCATGCTGATGTGGTACTGACTACAGATGTTCCTGAATTCAAGCAGTCCAAAAGCATTCCACAATTGAAGAATGGCCGAATGACCAACCATGTTATTCAAAAATCAGAAAAATTACAGGAAGTGATGGATGTACTGATAGAGGTGTTGAAGGAGGATGAAAACAAGCATGGAAAAGATAAGACGCCCGGACTTCCTCTTGTAGTGTTTCAAAAAGCCAAACAGGCAGCTATAGACTTGCGTCTTATCAATCCGTCATTTCCTGACGATCCTGAATCAAAAACCAACAAAGTGGTTTCCGAAGTGAAGCGCATCTACCAAGAAAGCACATCTGACAAAGGAGTCCAGATGATTTTCTGTGACAGTTACCAAAGTCCAGCAAACGAGCCAACTATTGATTTGTTCGGTTATGAGGAAGACGTTCCACAGTTCAACCTGTACAGAGACATCAAAGAGAAACTCATCAAGGAAGGAATCCCCAAAGATCAGATTGTTATAGTCAGTGAGATTACGAATGCCGACCGTAAAAAAGCTGTATTCCAAAAGGCCCGTGATGGTGAGATAAGGGTACTTATAGGAGGTACGGAAAAAATGGGTGTAGGAGTAAATGTACAAGACAGAATGATAGCACTCCATCACATGGATGCTCCCATACGTCCCATGGACTTCGAGCAGCGTAACGGACGAATCCTGCGACAAGGCAACATGTATGCAGCCAAAGGAATGCCTGTGGAAATACTTACTTATGGTGTGGAAGGCACATTGGACGCCACCGCATACGACCGTCTGCGCATCAAGCAGAATTTTATCAACCAGATGATGAAAGGCAATGTGAACGGACGCGTGATGGAAGATGAGGACAGTGAGGATCCCAGTGGAAAGACATTCAATCAAATGGCAGCGGAACTATCTGGAGACCAGACCGCACAAATGCTATTCATAGCGGAAAATAACGTAAAGAAACTGGAGGGATTGAAACGAAGCCATGAAATAAAGAAAATGTACGCACGCACTGAAATACCAGTACTGAACACCAGCATTGCGGTATTGAAGTCCTCATTGGATAAAGCGATACGAATTTCCAAGCAAATTGCCGAAAAGTTTCCGAATGGCATCGAACGAATATCAGCTAACGGACATTCTTATTCCGACAAGTTGGCCACAGCACTTGCCGACATAGCTGGTAAATATGAAGAAGAATATACTCTGAACAGGAACACTCCTCCTGTAAGCATAAGACTGAACAAAGATGCGGCCGAACTAGTTCTTTATCACGATAACGGACAATTGAAATATTCACTCTATGCTGGAAAAGATATAATAACAGAAGGTAAGGATATAAATACATTCTCTGGTATATGGATTAGCGTAAATAGTTCCATTTCCTCAATAGGGAAAAAAGTTTCATCTGTAAAAGATGAAATCGCCCAAAAAGAGAATCGTCTGAAAGGTATGGAATCCACATTAGAGAAACCTTTCGACAAGGAACAGGAATTAAAGGAAGCCCGTGGAAAAGTTTCCACACTCAAGCGAGAATTGGAAGAAAAGGCTAGAAAAAATGCAGAAAAAGTTCCCACATCCCAAAATACTGATGAGAACCTAAAATTATCCCTGCTAAAGAAAAACAATCCGAATCCTTTGCAAGAAGAGATGGCAGGAGATAGTTACGAAAATTTGGACCGTCTGGAAACTGCTACCGATGCCATGCATAAAATAGCCGTGAATGCCCCCCATCCGGCAATAGCAATGAATGGTCAAGATATTTTAAATGCCATGCCACAACTGGACAACCTGCAAATGGCCAAAGTAATCAACACATCACGCAAAAAGGATGTGTTGGCCATGTACGTTCCATGGAGTAAACAGATTGTGCTGTTACCCAATCACGGTACAGAAAAAGAAATACGTGACGCGAACTGGCATGAATCGTTCCACTATGCCATAGATATGGTTATCCTCTACAATACAGAAGGAAGGATGTTACTAGAACGTGCCTCAAACGATGTAAACGAACTGGACCCGGAATTATCCAAATGGGTGGATGAAAACTATAGTTCCAATCATTCGGAGGAGAAAGTAGCACACCTGCTTGAAAGTGTAATTTCATGGATGGAAGACCATGGAAAGACAAGCTCCCTATCATCTGGACTTGACTTTGGCAACCAGTATGTTAACTTGAACGAAATAGCTAACAAAATTATTAACTTTTTAACTCATAATGAAAATGATAATAACAACAAAAATTATGAACGAGATACGCAAGCAAAACACGGAGAAAATCAAAAATGGAAAGATGAAGATTACTCCCCAGCTCTATTCGGAGAACCGAAAAAGGGAGAAGAGCTAAAATTTGCTCTGCGCGGAAAGCCACGCCGCAAGGATGGTGAGAGTATGCTTTCCTACAGCAAACGTATGAAAGAATGGCAAGCGGAAAAAGAAGAAGCCGAGCGTACCCGTTCCGTAGAAGGAGAAAAAGGAGTTGATTCCATTAATGAAGAACTTGAAAACCTTTCCATGGAGATGATGTCATACCCTCATCCGAAACGCAAGCTGGATAACAAAGGGAATCCAGCGGAAACAGATGAAGCATTTGACAACCGTGTACGAGAATGGGAAAACTGGTACAATACCCGTGGCCGAGAAATAAGAGATCGGATGAACGAACTTCACGCACAGGCGGAGGCCGAGAAAACAGAAGCCCGTGACGAAGAGATAAAAACGGTGGACGAACAGTTACGTGAAGGAAAAACATCAGAGAACAAAGCTCCGGAAGGATTCTCACCTGATGCCCCAGACAATGTGAACAACTTCACCAAAGAAGAAATGCGCGAGATACGCAAGTCCTTCCAAAAAAGAATGACCGATATGAAAATATCTTTATCGAAAAACCAGATAAGAAAAGATATTCATCAAGAAATTATTGAACGCAGAAGATATATCGAAAGCAGCAATCTGGAAGATGCTTTCTTTGTGGACAGGCTAAGAGAAATGACCAAAGGAAACAAACAAATGCTGAAAAACGTGATAGATTATATCGAAGCTCCTGCCATTGAACGGATGAACGCGGAACAAGAAAAAAATTACAACAAGCTGACAGCGGAAGCCAATATTTTTAAAGAGCAATCAGAAAAGACGCACAACCAATTTATTTCTATAGCCCGCGAATGGGACGAACTGGAAAACAAACCCAACCGGACTGATGAAGATGAGTTTCAGTTAAAAAGGAAACGTTTCATGTATGACAAGTTGCAACAAAAATACTTACGAGAAAAGAAACAGTATGAAAATACACTTCGCGAAGCGGAATCCAACAAACCCAATCCGATACAGGCATTTGATACAGAAAATGCTTCGCCGGAATTGAAAGCATTGGCCAAGGAAGTAGCCGACTGGTTTGAGGAAGTGTATAACCTGATGTCAGAAGAAGGTGTGCTTTACAACGCCCCACAAATACAAAATTATGTTACTCATATCTGGGACTGGAAACGAAGTCCAGCAAACGCACAAGAAAAATACACCAACTATATGAATACAATCCGTATGCGCTCACCATTTACCTGGCATCGTGTAATACCTAGTTATGCAGCCGGGAAGGCTATGGGTATGGTCCCCAAATATGAAGATATAACTGGAATCATATTGGAATATGGTCATTTCGCTACAGAAACCATAGCCAATCATCGCTTCATAGAGTTTTTGAAAAATTTCAAAGTTTTTGTTCCAGGCGGCAGAGACAATATGCCAATGGATATGGATATCATTGTACCTGATTCGGTAAAAGACACAAGTTATTCACGCATGGACCATACTGCATTAGATGGATATAAAGTACTGAACAGTATTCAAAAATACATTACTCCCGTTTTAGGTGATCAACGTATTTTAAATCCGAAACATTACAGTGAATTCACAAACAAATTAATAAATGGAATCTGGGTAACAAGCGGACTGATGAAAAAAATTGCTTTATCCTTCTCCTTCTTCCACCATGGAGCATTAACAGAAACAGCTATTGCCATGCTAAAACCATGGGGAGCCGCCAAGGTTATAGGTAAAAACTTGATATGGGACGTGATTACCAAAGGTAACATTCCAGCTATGAATGACAAAGAAGCTGCCCGTGATGCAGTGAAACATCTTGTATCCTTAGGAGCAAGCAATGATTATGTAACAGCCGATGTAAATAATCTGACTGCAAAGTTGAAGAAGCTTACAAAAGACAAAAACATTCCTATAGTCCAACAGGCAGCTTCTCTACTTGACTTTTTGAACAGAGGGAGCGACAAAATATTATGGGATACCATCCATGACGGTTACAAAATTGCCTCATTCGCCAAAATGGCCAAAGAAGTACGAAGCAAAGCTGAAGCAAAAGGGTGGACGCTAGAACAGACAGAAAAAGCATTGGATGAATGCGGACATTTAATAAATGACACATTTGGAGGTTTGCATTTTGACATACTAGGCTTTTCCCCTAAGAGCGTACGAATCATGCGTGCGTTACTCCTGTCTCCCGACTGGACGTTAGCTACTATCCGACAAGCATTGTCACCTTTAGGATTCGGGCAACTATATGCAGACAATGGATTTTGGAAAAACCTTGTATCCAACGAACCAGAAGCTAAGACCCGGAAGAAATATGGACGCGATTTTTGGATTACAGCAGGCATATTCTTCTATGCACTAATGAATGCCTTAAACGCTTACTTCCGTGTTAAAGACGAAGAGGAGCAAAGACAAATGGCGGATGAAAGACGTAAGACAGATCCTGAATATAAATCATCCTATGAACTGGCCTATCCTGATGGTATGAAATGGTACGACTATACTATGCCAGGAAACACAATAGGTCAACAGACCCATCTGTTCACTGGACGATACAGCGACGGCACAGAAAGTTACGCCCGTTGGGGAAAACAATTCCGTGAACTACCCGAACTTTTCTTCGGACGGGACGGTCTAAGTTTTCCCGGCCCCATGATTGACAAAATGAGTGGAAAGGCAAATCCATTATTAGCTACAACTTTTGAATTTATAAGTGGTTATTCTCTTAGCGGATGGGAAAATAAATACATGAAGGACAAAAAAGGATGGGAACGCGAGGCAGGACGCATGTATTTTCTAGCAAGCAAACTTCTCCCTTATTCCATTCCAACACAAGAAGACAAGGATTTTATGTTCCTCGATTTAGTAATGCCTTCATCCAAAGGATTCACTCCAAGCAAGGCTATCAATTATTTTGAAAAAGGAATTGAAAGCGGGGATTTTAACTATGTAGCCAAAGTTTACAATGCCTGTGTGATGAACGAGCTACAGCCGGAAAAGTACTTCAAAGTAGCTAAAGCCAAGATAGAGGCAGAAGCCAAGGCTAATCAACTGGAAGGTATCGAAACTTTTCAGGATGCTACCAAGGCATTTGACGAGGCTACAAATATAAAAGATCGCAAACGGTTGCTACGCTATATGGAGCAACAATTAGGAGCACAGGACTATTATGCCATCAGCCAAGAAGAAATTGTGAAAAAAGCCCAGGACATTATAAATGGTGAAATGCCTGACACTTCCAATAGTGACCGTTACATTGAGCAAGCTACTTCGGAAGATATCACTGAAGATTTCCGAATGAAAAAGAATGCTACCGGACTAAAAGCTTATTATCAAGATTATGCGGAACTTGCAGGCAGTAATCCGGATGCGGCAAAGCGTATGCTTACAGAGAAAGGGAAATTCATTCAAGGTTATCGACTAACCACTACTTTCCGTTCCCGTATCAATAAATTGAAAAAGATGCTGGGAAAAGATCAGGATGAAAAAATTATGAGTGAAATCCGAAAGACAAGAAAAAAATACTTTGAAGAAATGGATAAACTGGAGTAAGAATTTTCGTCAACAGAAAACTTAAAGACAGGATTTGCCATCATATTATATACAGCAAATCCTATCTTTATATCTTGCACCTATTATAAATTTGCAAGCCATTTCTTTCCAGACTTGGTGTGTGACCAAATAACCAATGCGGAACCTATGACGCTAGTTATTAAAAAAATCGTTGTCAATGCATCCATATTATTTCTTATTTTAAAATTCTATTTGCAAAATTTGCCAATATATAGGTAGAGAAAATACCCAATATGATTGTAACCCAATTCATCTTGTTTGGTTCATTGGTAAATAAGGGAGTTATACCACCTAAAACCAAAGCGGCAAATACCAACTTGGACAAATCGAAGAAATATCCGGCCAGTCTTTCACGTCTGGTTTTATCCTTTTCCTTCACTTCCTTCTTTTCTTCCTGTTGCTTGATGAAATTTCCCATTCTGCATACTTTTTATGCAAAGCTATAAAAAAAGTTGGCAATCACAATGTAAACGCCAACTTTTATAACTGATTTTATCACTTTCCTCCTTTGCTCAAAGTCATGGGAGCATGACATCCTCCCCGCTCCCACTCCTTGGCAAGCATCTCACGCAATATCCTGTTCTCCTCCAGCACCATAAGAACCAGTTTCTTCATTTCACCAAGATCTTATTGTTTATAATGAATCTTATTATTTCAACATACCTTCATCTTCCCAAGAATCCAATGATATAAACAAGCCACAACATACGAAAGAATAAATGAAATGACAGCTATTACTACCATACTAAAAGTTTCCAACTTATACAAATAATAAAAAGTACAACTAAAGACCAGTATATGCACCAAGTACCATTCATAAGAAATCTTATTAGTAAACATAAATAAGCCATTAATAGGTTTTATATGTAATTTATATATAATCAACAACGCAAACAAATATCCAATCATAGAAGGAATATCATTATATAATTTCCAAATGCCTCCTTTTATTCCAGCAAATCCTGTAAGAGCAACACATATTATACAGACAGGTACTAATATATTAAAATTCAACGAATTGACTATTTTAGCATTAAGTTTATAGCATTTAGCTAAATACATACCTAAAACAAATTCCCAAAGATATTGTAAAAAGAAACTATTCCATACACGCACATCGCTTTTCCCAAGCATCGCTACAATAGTAGTCCATAACAGACTTATCAGCAAAGCATAAATCACCCCCGTAGATTTATTAAATAGTTTCAACAACAAAGGCCATAACAAATAAAACTGAATTATTGTTGAAACAAACCACATCTGCAATCCAAAAGAACTTTCCAAATCATTGAAAAACATTTTAAAAAGGAATACATGACTAAGTACTTGGAGAAGTTTATCCGATGAGGTATTATAAAAAGGAATCAGAGCACTTATCAATATAATTATTATGTACGGCAAATAAACTTTCAAAAAACGTCGTTTCAAAAATTGAATATAAGTAAGCGGTCTGTTTAAATATGATAAATAAAGTCCAAATCCACTACATAAGATGAATACATGTACTCCTGCCCCACCAAAAGATGAAGCAGCCATTAAGAACGGACTTATCGGAAAACTTTGCAACAAATGCATTAACACAATGGTAAAAATAGAGAATCCTCGCAAAAAATCAATAACTTCTAATCTTTGTAGCATAACAGTAATTTATTTAATTCAACTTTTCAATAGCTCGGGAGAGGCTAATCAAACCAATCACATTATTCAGATTCTTTATATATGGTATAACAAACATATATCCAGCTAGGGAAGTAATATTTCATCCCATAGAAAACAAGAAAAAGACTCATAGTTTTCATGTATCTTAAACATCTATCCATCCCACAGCATTTGTCGCAAAAAAGGAAACCGAAACAATGAAGCTATAACCAACCTTTTCATATACTTTATATTTTTTGCACAAAAATACGCATATAATTGTAATTTACAATGTAAATCTCAAGATTTTACATTACCGATTGTTTTTAATAAGATTGTTTTATATCTTTGTATACCTTTGTTATACCTGATTACTAATCATTATTGAACAGGAAGGGCGGCAATCTGGGAAAGACAGCCGCCCTTGTCACATATTGGATAAACATACACAAGACCAACCAGTGTGAAAACAAAAAAAAGACGGTCCGAAACTATATCGGAACCGTCCAAATCCTGATGCACATCGCTATGTGCGATGCAAAGATACAAAATTCCATGCAAATATTTTACATTCATGAACAAATCGCTATATTTGTCTCATCTTTAAATTTTAACACTATGAAGCAATCAATATTACTTACATTCATAATCCTATTCTTAGGTTCATGTGTCAGCAAAAGCAAATATGAAGATTTAGAAATGGAGAATTACAACCTTAGAGAAGAAGTGGACAGACTAAAAAACAAGAATACTGACCTGAACTCTACGATTCTGAACATGTCCCTACAAATAGAAGAACTACAGGAAAGGATTGAAAACGATATTAAATATGCCTCACAGGCTAGAAACGCTATAGAATCCGCAGAATCATCTTTATTTTTAGGGTTTGATAGAATATTTTGGGAATCGGAACTTGACAATGCCAAATCTTGCATGTCTTATATAAAATATGGCTATTAATTTATATAATATGGGAACAATCGAAAGGACACGGGTAATACGCCCTTCTTCAAGAAAAGATAAATCCACCTATAAAGTCGATATTGAAAGACGACAAGAAAAAGACAGTCTTCACCTAACAGTTACTCACGAAAATGACTGCAATTTCAGAAAAGAATATTATTTTTCCGCAAATCAACTATCAGGAAAAAAGTCCATCCACTTCAAATGGAACGGAAATGATATTGTTTGGACCGATGGAATTGTACCGATTCGAATTGTTAAATAAAAAACGATATAGAAAGTTTCATTTTCATGGAATAATGAAACTAGCTTTTCGCTATATTTGCATTATCAATGCTTTCTTTATCGTCCATATATGTCAATGACGTTAAACTTATGACTATAACTCTTTAAAAAAGAATGCCAATGGCAAGACTTATAAAGAGACTACAGTAGTATTTCTATCGCTGCGATACTATCTGTAGGTCTTTAAAGAAAAGAGCAGCGACTTTTTACTCTAAAAACAAGTGGTGGATAAATCCTGCAATCAAATATATAACCCGAAAGGCATTATAGTTTGTGCGCGAGCATCAGGAAGAAATAGCATAGTGGTTCGAACAATGTTACTAACGATTTTTAGGGTGACAATATGAGGTAGGTAATTAGGGAGGGTGGAGGGGCCTCCCTTTTTTGAAGGGGAAAAATAGTATTAAAAACAATTACCAATATCCCAAGGATACTCCTCTCTGATAAACAAGTTTACCTACTAAAGTGTACCCTATAGTAGTAAAATGAGTTCCATCCATTAGTAATTGAGGAGGACATTTACCTTGGTTTATAAATTCAGTGTCTTCTTGAGTAGGCTCCAACCCAGCATCTACCAACCCTTGTTCCACCATATATTTTCTTAGATTAATATATCTAAGTCCAAATGCTTTTTGCATGGCTTCTTCTTGCGTTTTTCTGCTATTTAAATCTCCTGTATGCAGCCCTATAATTATATTTTTTTTAGTAGCAGCATAATTTATAGCCATATTATGGTAATCTACCAGTTGCTCTGGAGTGAAGCTACCTCCAACAGCAAGTCCATTAGTTCCCATCCATATAACAAGAACATCACTATCAACGCCAGTTCTCAAAGCTGTTGATACTACACTATTAGCTGGTATAGTAACAGGAGTACTTTGAGGCGTCACAAGACTCATCATATATCTACCATTATTATCATTATATGATGTACCAGTAAATAAGAGATTACATGGAACATTGTTAACCATTACAGGAGTTATTAAGCCCCTAGTAATATCTTTAAAGGCCCATCTCTGTAATGGAAGAGAATTGTTAGGAGTAAGAGCAGATATTATACCACTATCACCCAGTGTTCCTATCTGAACACCAGAACCATCTGCAGGAAGTACTATTTGATTTTTATTTAATAATACGTTAGAACCTTGTCTTCCAAGTATCATCTCTATAGAATCAGCATCATACCCTCCATTTATAATTTTCCAATTGTTTCCTAAAGCAGAATTAAGAACCTCAGGATATGAAGTTGTTACTCCACTTTGGTATCCTACTGTTAATGAGTCACCCAAACAAGTGATATACTTAACATTTCTGTTTGTATAAACTGTATCTAACCTTTCCACAAAAACCTTCCCGGCATTAGGAAATTCTCTATAATTTACTACAAGAAATGTTGCATTATCTTGAGTAATTTCAATCTCTGATTGAAACAGAGATGACACCATTGGACCTGTTTCTAATACATTTTTAGAATTATCTGTTATATAATAAGGTCTTGCAGCCTGCCATCCATAAGTACTGATTCTAAATTTATCTCCTTTCTTACACGGAATGCAAGTATTGAGAATATTCAAATTTGGATTACTCCACGTGTTTATAAAACCAACGGTTGGATTGACCTCCCAATATCCCTTATTAAAATCATCTATAGTATAAAATGGCTTATCATCAAGCACTCTAATATATTTATCAGGAATTGTGCCATCAGCATTATTCACTATGATATACCCATCTTCAGGCATCTTATAATACGTTGCTCTTCTATTATCATCATTAGGCTCTGAATAAATCACATTTCTATCTCTGTCTAATACTATCAATGGAATACCTCTGGAAAAGCCACAGGATTTAGAATATATAGCTGTGTCTTTCTTGGCTTCAAACAGTATAGTAGAAATTTCTCCCGGAATATTATGTCTACAAAATAAGGTCTTACCATTTTCAAGAATAAAGTAATAATCTTTCAAAAAACAATTAGAGGTTAGTATAGTCTGCAATTCTACACCTTTTTCTACAAAAAGATTTTCTGTATTTTTTATTTTGAGCAAAAAGAATAATGTATTAACATTATTTTGATTATGATTTACTATCAAATAACCATCTTCTTCCATTTCTATAATAAATGAATCTTTTACAGCTTCAGATTCTTCTAATATATTCAAATCAGTAGATGTTTTAAACCAGTTTTTTGCATTACCCTCCCCATTATTCTGCAAATAGAACTTATCACCTGTTTTACACTTTATTATTGAAGAATATAAAGGAATATTAGGATTTGACCTGGAAAAAACAGCTTTACCATCCACATTTTCCCAATAATATCTTTCTAAATCACTAATAGTAAGTACATGAGAATTAATAGCATTCAAATTTCCTGTTACAGAAATGTCAAAATCAGTTGTAATCTTGACCCAATTCCCTGCTTTATTCCATTCCGAATTTGTTATTTCATTATTTGCAATAAATTTCCAAGTTTCATACCTATCAGTTGATTTAGAAATAAACCTAATTTCAGAACCATGCCTCCTAATACTTGTTGGAATATTATATATTGCATCACTTAATGTAAACTTATTTGTTCCATCTATATTAGTATGATACAGTGAAATATCATAAGGTATATTAAATGATATAGTTTTTTGACTAACAACCTCTGTTTCGCTATCCCCCAGTTCCTGCACCACACCGGCATTGATGGACTGGAACGGACCGTGATCCACCCATCCGCCGGCATTATAAATATTCAGGTGGTAGATGGGCTTGGTATGTTCGGTATCATCGTCCGCATAGGTAGGTCCCACCATAATCATATCACCCTGCTTAGGATTAGGATATTGTGATTTATCTGTTACATAGGCTTTAATAGACAAACTGTTTGTAACTTCTCCGCTAAGATCTGACCATGTTTTGTTATCCCGCGATATCTGGAATTTGTTATCCTGAAAACGGAAATAAGCTGCAATGTAATCCGAGCACACCTCCCATGTCTCGTTATCATAGGAGAAGTGAAGCTTGTTATCTATCGTTTTGAGCCACGGGGTAAGTCCGTTATCCCCTTTGGGCCCCAAAGCAGCTATGCCGGTATCCTCACCGTTAATCACCCATGTGCCTTTTACCGATACGGAAATATCTCCAGAGAGTGTTAGTTCGTCCACACGTACCCAGTTGACATCAAGCCCCCAGTGAAAGTTGTCCCTCTGTGCATCATTCACACATTTCTCGGTTATGGCATTCCCCTGCATATCCACGTATGATATGATGATCCCCTTACGCCTCATTTCTTTCGGAACAATATTTCTCGTACGTCCCGCTGTACCCTGATACTGCACATAAATATTGTTATACTGTGCCAGTATCGCTTCCAACGACGCGCCGGTTCTTCCGTCATGTACCGCCTGTATCACTGTACGAGGATAGAAAGGGAATCTTCTTCCCAACATTTCATCAAGCTTGTCCATCTGCCTGATACTTGCATACTTGCTGTTGCAGCAAGAATCTTGTATGTTGTTATCTTCCATGATGTTTTTTAAAAAAGTTATAGAATTAACATTTATTCCAGACCATCCCCAGTCAACGGAGAAAATCCTTCTGCCAGACATCTTCTCTTTAAGGCATCACGATATGATTTCATTGCCGACAGTTGCCAACGCTGAAGTATTTGTTTATGCACTTCCATTTTAGAAAACACTGGAGATTCATTGATGAATTTCTCCAACTTTTCTACCCGGTCATTAAGTTGCTTATACTCTTCTAGCATTCTTATTTGATATCCTTGTAACATGGCTTTTATTTTAATTATCGTTATTATACTGTCGCCCCAGTAGCGTCAACCCACTCATTATTACCTTTATAATATATAGGTTTCGACAATGTACTATCAAAATATTGAAATCCTACTAAAACATTAGTAGGTCTATTAGAAGTAATTCCTGAATCAAACCAAGTCCCTGATAAAACAATTCTATCAACATTTAGATTTATGACTTTAGTTTTATTTCCAATTATAGTTCCATTTCCAATAGTACCTCCAATAAAATTAAGCACGCTATTATCAGGAACAGTAAGAGTTTTTCCTTCTAAATCTATATATCTGATAATATTATATATAGTATTACTTTTAATAAAATCATTTAATTTACTTGCGAAAACAACCTTTGTCACTAAAGTTCCGTCAGGATTTAACCAATCAGACTTAGACCAAGTTAATATATTTCCAAACGTATCATAGGTTTTTATCCCAATTAAAGTATCAGGCAAAGTAAGTATATCCGAGGTAATAAATTCAGCATCAACAGCCTCTACCGGATATGGATCTGTATTTTTAGGGAACCACTCATAAGTGTTAAGAGTAGCCCATTTGGTATCTCTCACTATCAATTTGCCATATTTTGAAGAAACTTTAATCCAAATGTCTAATGTATAAGAAACAGGGTCAAATATCCATCTTATATTTAAAAAAGAATCATTGCCAGTATCGTATCTATCAGATAGTATATACAATTTATTATCTACATATAGCAAAGAATATTCGGTTAATATCCTATATGTCGAATATAAAAAACGAAAACCGCTTGTCGGAACTTTAGTTATCTTAATGTATTCATAAGATTCCGGAGAATCAGAAATTGCATTATTAAACCTTATAATCCCCAAATTAATATCATAAGTATTATCTGCAACTTTCCCATAAATTCCCTTCTTATCCTTACAAAAATCTTTACTCAAATCCGTCGGAATAATATTAGTTTCATAACTGTTTCCATAACCTGTATTATTTTTATATATTTCAATTATAGGGTAATCAATTGCCAAGTTTATAGCGGATTTACTTGTATTTGCTAATTCCCATCTTAATTTACACTGTGAATCCTTCGGATCCGGTATTATATCGTATAAATATTTAATAGATTCTATTGATACTAACCCGTTTTGGAACATATCGGTTTTCAGAGTATAATCTATGTTGTCAACATTTACTATTAATTTATATCTTCCAACTTCATACAAGGGCGTATCTACGACTGCTAATGACGGATTAACTATAAAAGTTAAATACTGATGTATAACAGTATATTGTGTGATAAAAGTTGTAACATCCAAATCAAAAGAAACCGCTTTACCAGCACCAACTGTAACATACATTCTTTCTCCCCTAGATACATTTTCTGAATGAATGTTGTTTTTAACAAAATCCTCAGGAAGATTATGGCATTTAGTTATATTCGCTCCATTAAATATTATATTATTAAAAGCTGAAAAATTGCTTAACACATAAGGAGTATCTTCTCCTGGTTCATCATGCGTATTTATATTTATATAATTACCTTTAACAGCATAAGCTGGGCTTCCTACAGAATATAGATAATGAGATACATAACTATTTAAAAAGCCTGTGGTTGAAGTAAATATTAATATACTATTACTACACTTCAAAACGGCATTAGCACATAATATTGAGGATTGTTTATCTCTTTGATACCCATTAGCATTCAGAACAGCTTGAATATAATTATCATGTCCTCCCACATAAATACCATTTGCACAATTTTGTTGAATATCCAAGCCTGTTACATTGCAATAACTGCCACTTACATAAACTGCGTATTTACTTCTAGGAGTAACAGCATCATATTTATATCTCCAGGCTTTATTGGCAACAAAAACTTTACAATTAGACATTCTTGAATTTTGAGATAAATAAATACCTCCTTGTTGACAACTCCCAACCGTACTATTATGAATAGAATTATCAGTTCCTTCCATAAAAAAAGCATAGTCACCGCATGCGTAATATGAGATAGAATCTATTATTCTACATTCTCTATAAGTCCTTTCAATACTTACAGCTCTATACCCATGCTCAAAATGGCAGTTTTCTACATATATTTTAGCGTCCCACTCATCCGTATCCCCATTGACACTTTGCCTAAAACCTATACCATTATAGTAATCCCCCAATATAAAAGAAAGCCCTCTAAATAGAACTTTCACAGCTTTTTCAGAGTAAAAAATATAAGGAAGGGTATTCGCATTTGGTAAATCATTTACATCAAACTCCTTAGTAGTTGGAGATTTTATGATAGTTTTACCTTTTTCTCCAAACAAAGTAATATTACTTCTTACCTGAATCGTATTACCTATAAAATAAATTCCATTGTTTAATTTAACAATATCAAAATTATTAATGGTATCCTGTATAGATTCAGTACAATCATGTACTCCATCTGGAAGTGCCCCAAACCACTCAGGACAAGCTGCCGCCACATCCCAGCTACCATTTATTGTTATAGCACCAAATATCTTTTCCAATCCTGCTTCAATTTTGGTATTGTCGCCAACGACAGTACCATTACTAAATCCCCCTCCTTGAAAATCTAAAGTGCATTTTGACGGAATAGTGATAGTTTTCCCCTCCAAATCATAATCATACTGTATGACATAAATCGTATCAGACCAACATATCATGGACTGGGTCAGAATATTTCGCCCTGCCACAAGATTCTTGCGCAGATAACATCTTCCCTTCCCTGAGTAATTATTCGGATCATACCTTTTATTAGCCAGTTTCAGTTGACCGTGAACCGATGTAATATCCTCATCATCCGCAAAATTGGTTATGCTCTTGTTACCGATAAGCTGTTTGGTGGATTCACTAAGCATCTCGGGCGTTATCATCCCGTCCATCACGGTAGGAGGATTATCAATGAACATATCATTGAATGTATCCTCAATGTGACGTCTGACAGCTTTGCGTGTAAGATAAGTGTCCGGTATACGGTTGCCGTTCTCATCCGCTATAGCCCTATCAGCCACCATCTCCGGTGCTTCCATCTTCTCAATGAATACCTCTTCAGCATGAATCTCATTACGCTCCGCCTCTAAATCAATCTTCCACCAGCTTTTCTTGTCTTTCCAAAGCGAAGCAGAATTTCCCTTAAAATACCATGTTTCAGCCTGATTGGTGTAAGCAGAAACAAACGTGACCTTCATGCCGGGTATTCTGTATTCCTCCGGTACAAGCGCTATGGCATCTTCAAAAGTAAACACATTGCTCTTCTTTACAACAAAAGGGGCCTTGGACGTGCTTCGTTGTGCTACAAACGACGTTTTTGTGTACCCCGGCATGTTGACACGATCACAGGGTCTGTATTTCTTCCCTTCAACATAATCAGGAAATGCACTGAAATATCTCTGTTCCTTCCAATCATGTGAGAATATCCGGGTATCTTGGGTATGATTACGGCTTACATTATATTCAGTCAGCAGATTATAATCGAAGATGCTCACCTTATCGACTGTGAGATCATAAGTTCCCAGAACACCGCTCAAATCATTCCATCCGGCCCGATATCCTTTAGGAACAAATCCTTCAACATAGTAGAAGTACGGCTTTGTTTTCTTCACACTGCCGACAAGTGCCCATGACGGTTGTTCCATCTTGTCCGGCAACGCTTCAGAAGTTGCCACATGACCTATATAATTGACATCGTTCAACGTTTCCATTTTAGGGACTTCGGCTCTGTCCGCCTTATAAGGAATAAGCCCCAGCAATGCATTAATCTGATCAGGCGTATAATGAATATTTTCATGATATTCATTCGGATGAGGATCACATGCATGATAAGGATGAAAGCAAGAATCAAATCTTTCCATATAAATATATTTTTTATTATTCAAAGATAAGCAAGAGCTTCACAATGAAATGTATATAATAAAAGGAACTCAGACTTTCACAAGCCCGAGCCCCTAAAACCTTAAACTAATACCTATGTGCTATTTTATTTGAGCGCAAAGTTATCTTCTTCCATAATGACTTTAAATTCCAGCAACGAGAAATAACACGAATCCTGTCACTAACCAGCAGACGATGATAATAATTCTGCCATTCTATCATTTTCTCCTTTCTTTCCCCGTCCTGACAGGAAGGTAAGCCGTTCTTGCTTTTCGTGTAATAAAAGCACATCTCTTTCAACTGCCCTCGGTTCATTCGCATACGAAACCTTCCCCGATGAAGAAGATATTTATAACTGTCCCACCTGTCCTTATAATAATCATAAGTGATAGAGATGAGCTTCTGTTGTGCAGGATCCCATATGACAAAATAACGCCTTCCGTCCTGTTTATTCTTTTCCTCAGCCTCTTCTATCGCCTTTTTCAATAACAAGCTGGACTTCCACAGACTTGCGATCCTGCGTTTCCGCACAAGGCTTTTTATCGCCTTCAAAAACAACTTAATTTTTCCCATAATGTTACTAATTTTTATATAATATAGCCTCCGCACCCGTCGCCGACCTGTTGAGGCGTTTCATGTTATTCATTTTCTCTTCCATAGTGGGCAACACCCTCACCGGATATCTGTCCCATTCAAAACGGCTCACGTATAATCCTATTGCCCTGCTCATTACCCGATCATCATGCTTCCCCGCAAGCGCGCCGTATTTGCCGTTCGGATATTTCATGTACCATCCCAATTCCTTTATCATTCCGGTTTCACGCTCTATCCACAGTTTGTCACGCACACACTGTTCCATATACTTAATAATGGCCACTTTTGTATTACGGTTGGTATTGAATCCCCATCTGGTTTCTTTCTGGCTCCTTTTTTCCAACTCGCTCCGATTATGCGCATATACATTATCATAAAGAGGGATCAGAATGGGAAAGAACAATTCGCTGACGTTGTCCGTGTCTACATCATTAAGCTTACTGTACGCCGTGTTGTTCTCGACAATGAGCAGAGCATTGTTATAGAATGACGCAATCTGCGCACATTTGATCGCAAGCAGGTCCGGATCTGTATGCCCGTACCATTCCGCCACCACACGCGGTCCAGCGTCCTCATTGAGCACTCCGCTATCGGCCATCATATCCGCGCGGTCCAGCACAGTAATCACAGAGTAATCACTCGTCCTATATTTCCCCCCGATATCAACTGACACAAAGTAGCGGTTTTCCAACCTCCATGTCTTGTCTGGCATCTCCCATATTTTCAATTCCCCTCCCTTACGCCTGAACAGTTTCAGCCCTTCGACAGCCTGTTCACCTTTCGGGGATTTTCCGGAAATATCCCCCTGGAATACCGGCTCACGGCAGAACCTTCTGAGTTGTTCTACCTTGTAAATGTCAAATACAAGCTGCCCGGAATACTTGAATGCCTCCACCGGATCGGACGGATACTCCTGCTGCATGTCCTGTATGTCCGCATACTCCTTCATCTTCTGCCTGTACCAGTAGATGCCTTGCAATGTCGCTCCAATAGTCCACAGCCAGTACATATAGTCCCAGTTTCCGGACTTATCGTTACGCCTTTCTATCAGGGTACAGGCCCATTCCAGCATATCTTCCGGATCGAGACGGTATTCCTCTATCTCCCACCATGCGACAAACAACGGCTCGAATGCGGACAGTCTCTCCCCATGATCATCCGTTCCATTGGCACGATCCCATTCATCCTTGTAGAAATTCTGCCCGTTCGGCGTGCTTTCATACACAATCATCGTATACGGTTTGTACAGGATTCCCGAACAGGATGATTTCACCTGTTTTTGCGGATCCATCTTTTCCGTCTGAGGCCAAAACGCCACCTCCGTACAATGCGCCATGGCCGAATCACCACCACGGGCACCCTCCGGATTCATCGCAGTTGCCGTCTTGATTTTGCAGTTCCGGGAAGGTATAAGGCTTATGTTGGAAGTTCCTCCTCCCTTGATCTTCGGAAGAGAGCCGTCAAACTCCACCCCTTCTTCATAAAAAAGGAATTCAGGAAGTTGGGTTATAAGCTTGACATACATATCCTTAACTTCAGCCGCACTGTCCCCTTGATGTCCGACAATGATGCTGTTCCAGCTCTTCACATGCATTATCTGTATCCATGACATGTATATCTGTGTGCATGTGGATCCCCCCCACTGGCGGGCCTTCAACAATATGACACGGATAGGCTTGCCGGCACGGCGCATCCTTTCAAACGTCTCAGCCAGCTTTACCTGCGCCGGACGTAGCAGGAAAGGCACATCCTCCCCTCCTTCTTTGTTTTTGATACGCGCATACGCATAACAATAGAAATAAAAGTCGTATTTGGCCCAGTAACGGAGAAACTCCTGAATGACAGTATTACGAAGATCCTCATTATATTCCCCGTATGTCTGCCAGCAGAACTCCTCTATACTTCCGGCAAGATCCAGTTTATAGATAAAACCGGTGGAGAACATCTCGATAGGAAGGAAAACAGATGAATTTATAAAATCATCCAGATATATCCTCTTCCGTTTTCCGGGAGCGTTCTCCCCTGTCAACGGGTTGTAGGACTTGAACAGTTCCGCTTCCCGTTCACGGTTCCTGCGGATCATCTCCTCCGCATTCCTTATGACAATAGCTGAGAAAAGAGTTTCTATATGGTTTATTTTAATGTTCTTTGCCATCCAACCTCCAGTTTACGCAATATCCATCCGGCCGCCAGCATAGCCGCATGATATCCACCCGCAATATGCGGCAGAAAGAAACCGAGAGCGGTTATGGCAAACAGCCTATTACGCCTTCCCCCATCCATGGAGGACAGGCACAAGCCCGTATAATAGTAGATAATGACACTCCATCCGATCACAGGACTGCCGGAAGGAATAAAAAATGATATTCCGACAGCGAACATCCATGCGACCAGCGTCCGTGCAGGGGTTATCACCTTCCATAGAAAAGCCCATGCCATCCCGTTCAGAAGATAATGAAGCCATCCGGAATGTCCGAACATATAAAGCCAGTGACTTCCTGACAGGAATTCATGATACGGCAATAACACGGCCATGCACAAGTAAAGCCCCATGGAATATCTCATTTTCATAGCGGTACACCTATTTCATTCCAGCTTTCCACAAAATATGCTGTATGCGGTCAGGACTTATCCCGAATGAATCGGAAGGCCTCTCTATCGCAAGTCTTACGATAAGACGGAGATTCGCTTCCGATTTCTTTTTCATGATATCAAGGCAACAACGGATCAGACTGGAATACATTTCATATTTATACAGACTGCAATCAGGTATATTGCCTTCGGTCAGATATCTGTATAAGATCACGTAAGCCCGGTCCTCACTGACATAATGCTGCTTCGCCTTCATGCCCGCAATCTCCTTGCATATATCCTTGTAGTAGGAGAACGCACAGGTCTTTTTCAATTCGATGAATGTACGTACAATCTCCTTGTTCCTTATCAATTGTATTTCGCTGATATTTCCCTTGTGCTTCATGTGACCTCCTGTTTAAATGATAGCGAATGTACTTCCTGTAGATTGCATTATATCAATCCGGCTTGAACAAATACTGCTAAATTTGTCAGTATAAGACAACAATGACATATCATGGAAGAAAAAAAAGAAAGAAAATCATGGAGAGACATTGTTTCATCCAGAAAACCGGACCTCGACCTTGAGGACGACCTCGCTGTCGGCGAGTTCCTTGATGACTCTTTCAGACGCTATGACGACAGTGAATCACAGAGAGAGAACCTCAACAAGGTTCTTGCGGAAGATTCAAGAGCCGCCGGCATCCTGACCGGTCTGGCAAGCGGCATGGATGAGAACGGTGAACCGTTCTCTCTTGTGGAATATCTGATAACCAATTACGGGGATGATATCAGGGAAGCTGCAACAACGGAAGAGGCCATCAAAAAAGCAAAAGAGAAAGAAGCTGCCCGGATAAAGGAGGCGGCCGATGAGGAAAAAAGAAAAAGAGATGCGGAAGAGAAGCTGCGCAAAACAGATGAGGCACTGACAGAAGCTGTGCGGCAGGTCAATGTTGATGAGGCGAATGTAGTTTCCATGTTGGAATGGCTGTACGGAACACAGGATACAGACGGTATCATTCATAAAATTATCCGGCACGAACTGGATGCGGAAGACTGGAAAAGAATCATCCATGCCTTCAATATGGACATGGAAATAGAAACCGCCCGAGAGGAAGGACGTAAACAGGGACGTACCGCACGTCCGGGAGCTATACACAGGAATCTTGCGGAAAAAGCTCCGACGGACCTTGGAGGAGGCGGGAACGGAGGAGGTGAGGAAAAAGTGGAGGATCCTACCCTACAACGTTATAAAGACATGAAGAGACGTATTTAATCGTCTATTGCTTTCAGGCTCATATCACAACTTTTATTTATAAATTTAAAAACAAATCGAGAACAATGAAAAAGTTAAAATCAACATTCAAATTTTTCTTTTCCGTATTGCTCATGTTCCTTGCCGGAGCGACCGGGGGAGGTTATGCATGTGCCGCCGATGCTTCGGACGGAGGCTCAGTCCAGGATCTAGGGGATGGCGGAAAGGTAGTAGGCGGGGAAAGTTCCGTAACAAAGAACGAGAAAATCATGGACGCGGAATGGTACGTGAAGCAGATCGACAAGACAATTGTCGAGATGAAGTTTACCGGCACGCCTATTGATCAGATTCTGCGCCATGGGGCGACAAACAAATCGGACAGCATCGTAATCAAGTACTACAGTGTCGGACAGCGTCCGCTACGGGCTACCCTTGCCAAGCAGCTTGAAGCCATGACTACCGAGACTCCGAAAGCGATAGAACTGGAGGATAATAACATTGTGGGCGCAATGGATACGCTTCTTGTCCTGAACGCTGACGGAACGTTTGTTTCCGGTTACAAATCCGGTACCGATGAAGTGGATCCTGAACACCCATTGATGCTGCGCGTGCACGCAATCAACAGTGAGACCAACCTTCCGCTTGTCTATGCCGTAAACGGAAAACAATCAAACAATAAGAACCCTTATCTTATTCCGACCCTTGCAAAGGGTACCGTCCTTCTAAGAATGGGGCGCGCTGCCGCTGAAAAGGATGTGTCTACAGGAAGGTATTACCAGCTTCCATCACCGGACGAACAATATTGCCAGCGTTTTATCATGCAGGTAGAGCAGACTATCTATGACCGGTTGAGTAAGACCGAGGTGGAATGGTCATTCACACGTGTGGAACGGATGGCAATGGAAGACATGCGTATCGGTATGGAAGCCTCCGGACTGTTCGGAATCAAGAGCAAACATGCGGTGAACGGACAAGGCAATGTATATACTTGTGAAGGTATCTGGTACCGCGCCGGAAAAGACCTTGAAATCGGACATTGGGAAAAAGTGCTTGACTCTGCCGGAAATCCTGTGGTGGAAGAAGGAAAATATGTGCAGCAATATGTAATCTCGGAGGATGAGCTTGTAGACCTTGTAGGACGCATCATTGAAGGTGCCGGTAATGGAAGCCGAACAAAACTTGTGTTTGTTGACAATACTATCTATGCAGCATTATGCAAGATCAAAACCAACAACCGCACACGCATCTTCGAACCGGAACGTGACTACAACAAATGGAGACTTGACTTCCAGTCATTCGAAAGCATGGGAACAAAACTTCTGTTTTACCGCCATGACCTGTTCAACGCTTGGGGATTCAACGGAAGAGGCTTCTCTCTCGATCCTGAATATCTTGACAAATGGGTATTCCAAAACTGGGAGCGTAGCACATACAACCTGAAGGAACTGTTCATCAGTAACAGTGACGCTGTTGTCATGCAAGAGTTCTCCTGCTGGACGCTCGGATTCCCAGATGCCCACGCGCGTCTGTCCATTCCGGAATATGTTGAGATTCCGGTCCCTGAATCCCAGGCTGCATAATAGAACTTAATCATCATCAGAGGTGGAGAAATCCACCTCATCATTATTATAAATGTATGAAGAAACTTTATAAATTTGTTGCGAACTCCTCATTGTCATTCGCTGTCATTCACTGCGGACGGATGATGTACATCAACTTCTCCGCCTTTTTCCGTGGCAAATCAACCTATCATACAACGGATAGAGAACTGGCAGAGAAAATCAGGGCGCACAAGTGGTACCGGGAAGGACGCATTACCGAAACAATAGAAGAAGATGAAGATGTAATACATGACGAAAATGACGTAAATTCCGTATTACAGAAAACAGAGGTAAAACAGAGATATAGCATCCTTGGAAAACGGATGTGCACCTATATTCCTCCGGCATCTTCCAACCAGGAAGAAAAAGAATCCGAAAGTGCAGAACCGACCAAAGAAAAAGGCATTCAAGAAGACAGAGACATACAAGAGGATATTGAAAATGTGACCTCATTCCTTGAAGCGAAGGATTTTTTTGAGGTCAGATTCAAAGTACCGCGCTCGCAATGTGGAAATAAGGAGGCTCTGTCCTCATTATGCAAAGAACACGGCATACAATTTCCCAATTATCCATTAGACTAAGCCTCATGATACCTGTCAAAGATATACTAAAGACTTTACGCACAATCATCAATGAGAGTGCGACAGAAGAAGACAGTTTCACGATTGAGACCGATGAGGCATTAAAAGAGTTCATCAGACTCGCGCTACTCGCACTGATGAATGACGAAGGGGTGATGGCCGAAGCTTCGGAAATGACAGATTCATCCTCAATCTCATTTGAGAAACGTCCTGACGGTTTGTTTTTTGCCTACATAAAAATACCTGCGGACTATATCAGGCTTGTCAGTGTGAACCTGACTGGGTGGAGATATCCGGTCACTATGTTATATCCGGACAATTCGCCACTATACAGCGCACAATATTCATCAGCTCCCGGTGTAGGTAATGGTCCCTCAATACCGGTAGCATTCATCACCAACGATACCATGAGGTCAATCATTGCCCATGCAGTAAAAGAACAGGGGGGATACAGTCTCAGGTATATTCCAACTCCTTCAATCTCAGAAAACGGAGAAATCAACCTTCATAACAAATATGCAGGAGCATTGGCATATTATGCAGCCGGTCTCTATCATATTTCAATAAATGAAAATACCGGTGCGGAATCTGAATTTGCAATAGCTAGATCCTTGATACGTTCACACACTCCTGAATCTTCTACAAGTAATACAGAATAATTGTGATTTGCTTTCAATTTCGTATCTTTGCGGAAATCAAAAACAAAATCATTATGAAAAATGCAAAAACACATGAAGCTTACTCAGAGGAAGAATTAAGGGAAATGGTGGAATGGTTTAATACGAGAGAATTACCTAAAACATTGCAAATCAACAAATCCTCATTTTCTCCCGACCTCCCTCTGACAGTAGAAAGCCTTATAATGCAGGCAGAACAGAATCTTGGGAATTACAAGATGGCAGGTTCTTTCCGGCTTCTGAAGGAAATACGGGAAAAACTGGAATCATAGTGCTTATCAAAAACAGACGGTTCGGTTTTTGATAAGCACAAACCGTCTGTTACAAAGAATCAGACCATTGCATTCTTGCAATACACATAATCCCAAATCTTTGTTGTGTCCCCCCAGTCCTGATCCTCAAAATAGAACTTATGAGCACCTTTAATGATCTGTTCATCATTATAAACTGTGCAAAGATCGGAATAAAAGGCATTGAACGCTACATACTTGTCCCATTTCGTAGTTCCAGCCGGAAATCCCATCATCCGGGTACTTGCCTCTATCTGTTCCGCCGTCCAGTGCGCACCCTCACATTTCTTTCCATCCCTATCAATGTACCTCATCATGCCGACATCAAACATCGCAAAAGCTTCATTGTAATGATTACCATACATGATTCCATGTTGCTCACGCATAAATTTCCAGTACAGTTCCGGATGTTCTTCCTTCACAAGGCACAGAAGCTCGCTCATGCTTTCCGCACTGCGCATCATGACCTTGTCACTTGTCAGACCCGCCCTTTTCGCATCGTCCAACATTTCTTTGAATGTATACTTCATAATCAATCTGTTTTATCTTCGTTATCACTCAAACCGGCAAGTTGGATTGTATTTCTGTCCTGCATCATGGAATCAAGACTTCTCCTGATAAAAGCGTTTTCTTTCTCGATTTTCCTTGTCCGGATAAAAATCTGGTCAAGAATGCACGGAATCATATCCACCTCACCATTTGCCAGCAACTGGCATTTGCTGCAATCACCTATACATTTGCCTTCCACTCTCATAATCAACCCTTTCTCAAGTTATTAATCAATGTTCCACCTCTTACAGACAACAACGATTTGACACCGCCTGTCTTGACCATATTGAACAGCTCAAACAGATCATCACGATGTTTTTTGAAAAACGGATACATGCTGATAATCGTCCGGCTGGTCAAAGCCCGCGTATTAGACAATTCGTTGAATGCGGTCTGAACAGCTTCCTTCTGCTCGTCGTTCTCGCAATCCACCACAATATATAATTTCCTTAATGCCATAATCAATCAGGTATTTTATCAAAATCTATTTCTTCCTGCGGTTGAGGCGGTACCGGACGCTGCCCATACATGTTATCATTGGCCTGCTCCACTTTTTTCCCAGTGAACAGACCGGCAACGAATGTCAAAGCCGGAACGCCGTATTCAACCACCTTAGGATGTTCTTCTATATAATTAGCAATCTTGGTAGCCATTGACAGGTATTTATCGACACCCTGTGGTTCCGGCTCTATTTTAAGAGGGATACCCATGTTCTTGGCGAAGATGTCTGCAAATTCATTGGCTTTCTGCGCTGCCTCCAGCGGATCCGCATGTTTTTCCTCAGTCATATACATAAGCATGTAACTGAACGCTTCCGCACGTGTCGTAAACTTCAACTCTGTCTGCGGTTTCTTTGACTGAAACATGGACACCCCCATCTCTTATTTCTTTTTGGCAGGTTTATCCTCTACCGGAATTTCCGAACAGGATATGCCTTGCAGCATCTGCATCGCACTTCCCATAATACCGTTGATGGCTTCCGTATCATTGTAAACTTCCGGCAAATCGGCCTCTCCTATTATATAGGCTTCAATATCTCTAGCTTTTGCGACAATATCCTTTTGAGGACTACCAGTGCCGAGCAACTCAACAGCCTGTCTTACCGCAAACTCCCTAATTTCTATTCTTGATTTAAACATAGTCCAGCTTTTATACGATTAATAATAAATGAGGGTGGAGTCCCCACCCTCACGAAATCAATTGCGGCAAGTTTCATCCACCGTAACATTGGTACTGGCCAAGTTATATGTAGACGTCTGTCGGAACTCACGGTTTCCACAACCGCCACAACCTCCGTTTCTGCCACGGCCACAGCCACAACCGTCATTGTAGAAGACCTCCTTGTTCAACTGGAACAGCTGCTCACCGAAATTGGCCTTCATGTCGCCCACTCCCTGAACGGTAGCGGAAATTGCACCGTTAGCAGCATACAACTGCTGCCCAGCCCAACGAACATCAGGTTCCATACAGTTAACACGTCCTGTCAGATTAGCCAACCCTACTGCAAATTGTACTTTTTCATTACAGTTATTATGCCAACTGTACACGAAGAAGGCAATAACAATCACAGCAGCGATAACCCAGATAGCAGCGGTAGCGCCCCATCCCTTTTTGTGTTCGCACTCCAACTCACGCATTGCGGCGTATTCCTGGATGCTCATTCCTGTTACATTATCCATAATTATGATTTTACATATCACGGTCAATATTGACCGCAAAGGCAAATTACGGAATAAGTTACTTGCAGATAAAATATTTATTTTCCAGTTTGTTTACTATTTCTTTCCAATTGTTTTCCACAATCCATACCCTTTGTTTTTTAGCATTACGCCGCATCGAGCCGACAGCCTGTTTGGTTCTGTTAGTCAATGACGCTATCTCCGTGTCAGAGAAAATCTTGGCTAAATAACGCACAAGAAGATATCTGGCATTCGCACACTCTTCTTTATTGCTATGTATAATACCTGTTTCAGATATTCCCGTCACTGAAGCGACAACCTGCAATACATCCTTATATATTTCATCACTTTTCATATAATCACTGTTTGGATAAACAAAATACGTCGGAAAATTGTTAAGCAGTCTGGGACCGCAAAACAATTCTTGTTCCGACGTATTGTTTCTCCTTAGCGACTTCTACCTGATAAGGAGCGTGCGGTCCTTTTCTTACAATCCGGACCGCCGAAGATTTTTGTTATAACGAAAGACTGAATTGAAAAAAATACAATCTATAAATTACGGGCACCTCCTTTCTTTCTTAACCATCTGACAATCATCATAGATACAAGCAATATATTCATTATCATAGACCATCCACCTATCTCTATTTTTGTTTTTTGCCACCAGTTTAATTTTTTCTCCACCTCTACAATCTTAGGTACTTCGATTCGCTTGGTTACCGTCATATAATGAGGTACAGTTACTATAAGTACCGAATTTGGCCATATTCCCAGCGAATGTTGCAATATTCCACCTGAATATCTAGCCCAGCTGTACGCATAAGGGTTGGAAAGAAAAGATACAGTGTCACGTGTCGCAGTACTATCTTTGTATGGAACCAGTCTTTCTGTTATGGTGGTATCATGTACTTCCACTGTTTCCGTTGTCTTGATCTCCACAGGAACATATCTGGTTTTACACGAAAAGACAAGTAAAAGTACTATCGCTACCGCAATCCATATATAGATTCTTTGTCTCATAAACTTAACATTTGTTTTCTATTGGCACCGTCAGCCCGATAACTGACGTGTACCCATGCAAAATTGCTTTCATCAATCAATTGGTCATAAGGCAGGTTCTTGCGGATAAACTCAAACAGCAACTTGTTCTGTTGACGGTCGCCAGTATCAATATCGGCAGCTTCCCCTTTCATGTGCTGAGAAGACTTACTTCCCTTGACGGCCGCATTAAGTTCCGGACAGCGATAAGCACTGTTTACTGTTATAGGCTTTCCCCACCACTCACGTAATGGATCAAGCACATTATCTACCAAGGCAGTCAGAGCAGTCACATGCTCCAGTCTGCATCTGTTGTTAATTCCAAGCCGGTCTGCTGTATTTGACCGGCATAATTCCGCAATTGTAAAATACTTCATTTCTTATCCTCCTTTTTTGTTTTCGTTGTCAAACAATATCTGAGCCATGATCTTGGCAATATCATCCTTATTCTCAATAATCACACTCATTGTCTTCTCAGCCTTGCGCAACTCCACTTTTTCCCATGATTTTTCACGAACTGATTTAAACTCACAGAAAATGCAGTAACCCGTCCAAATCATTGAAAAAACAGGAAAGGGGATAACCACACAGCATAACAGATCAATGAAGCACAACTCTATAAATGGAGTGAAATACTTCTTCGCCTTGACGGCTGTTTTCTTATACCCCGTGGATGTTCTTGCCTCTCCTCGTTGCTTGGCTTTCATTACTCCTGTGATAAGATCCACTAACATCGCCCCCATTGTAGCCGCAATACACAAGGCTATAAGCACAATATGTATCATCATGTGCTCGTTGATAAAATTGTAAATTACATCTCTCATTGCTTTATTATTTATACTAACTTTTAATACTTACAACCACCAGTCTAATTGTTGTATAATCCATCATTATAAGAAATATTAAAATTTCCAATCACTACTTACGACATCATCTGTTGCGCTGCCTGCTGCTCCTGTAACTGCTTCTCATATCTTTCCAGTACCGCTATAATCTTACTGGAGTTCGGGAAATTACCGGCTTCCAATGCCGCCTTGAACGGTATAAGCCCCTTCTCAGCCTGTGCCATTAAAAGCTGGTTTGTCAATGCCCTATATACCGGGCTGTCGCTATCCTCGCTAATTGAGATATCAATGTCAATATCATACATTGTATCCATATTATAGGGAATGGATTCACCGGCGACATTGACCGCTTTCGGACCTGTATAGAAACATTGCATCACCTTTACTACCTTATATGCCACTTCAGTAAGAAATGAGTTGAATGTATTTATAAGATCCAGTATGGATGATGAGGCCTGTGCGGCCTTTGCCTGATAAAGCACACCGCTCTCGGAACTTCCCGATTTACCTTGTAGTGCCGCCTGAACTCCTGACACGTCCTCCACCATGGAGCGTGACAGTTGTATGATATAATCGAATCCTCCCGGGATAGATGATGCGGTCTTTGTATCAGGGGCATTGCCAGATCTTTTGCTTGTATATAATATTACACCGTTACTCTTCACATACTGCTCCGCTATATCCTCTATACTCATGTTGTCAGACAAGGACTGTTCATCTATCATCAACACACCCTTGGCCGCATTACGAATATAAAAATCAAGGGCTACCATGTAGTAATTGAAATATTCCTGAGACGGGATAATTTCAGATATGAACGGATGAAATTCTCCGTCAATATAAGGATATGGTTTGAACACAAACGGATGGAAAGATTCGGATCCATTCCAATACGGACTTTGTCCTTCCTCCAGCACAAATCCGTCCGGGGAAAGATAACGGTAATACCAATACGTCTCGATTCTCCGTTCATAAGTGATCAGATTCTCAGCCGCATATTTATCCGGATCCATGAATGTAACGGGAGCCCCGTCCGTATCTAGCATGGGGGATCCATCAGGATTACGTTTTATATTAAGTTCAAGACGGCTACGGTTTATTTCCTTAATGCTCTCTTTCTGATCATAAGGAACAAAATAAGGCTCACTCTCCAAGGGATCATTACAAAACCAGGCCTTCCGCCTCTCCTTCGTCCATAATTCAATAACACGGCATTTTCCGAACTCCGAAGGATAGTAGAAATCGGTAGATTCAATCTGTGACGTGCGTGTGTCACGGCTGAACTGCGAGGCGATATATTCATTATCAAGACAATGGTTATATATCTCCTTCAACTTTATATCATCAGAATCCGAATGTGAGAACAAAGCAAGCACCTCGGAGAAGTCAAGATCATGAAGGAGACCACAAAACCGTATGTCTGCAAGATTGAAATCAAGACTGTCGGGAAAGAATACAAAGTTCGGATTCACATAATCAGTGAACACGTCCAGTTTTCCACGACGATAAGCCCATGAAATTTTATATATAGGCAGACCGGATATAAGATATTCCTCAAAAGTACGCGCATCCAGTTCTGAACGCCTGTTGAGCTTCATGTTCTGCCGGAGTAAGGCTGACATAATGTCCGCATATTCCTTCTCCTCCGGATCAACAGCATTGCATACCGGCGCGGTATCGTTCATTCTGAACTGCCCTTGTACGACCCGTTTGATCTTACCCAATATGTTGGTCTGCAATGCAGGTATACCCTTCTCCTTAAGATATTGCTCCTTCGTTATATGCCGCCCGTTGTAAACAATCTGCCTCTCATACTGTTTTCCGTAGGCATACGATTTGCATTCGGCACGCATCTTTCTGAAAGGAGCAAGACGGCAATATGCATTATAGGCTACATGCAGCCATCTCTCGGCCCGCCGCTGTCCGTCGAATTTTCGATGCCCGTAAAGCAAGGAGTCAGATATTTGTTCGTTATCGCGCATGTTCATTATTCTTTTACGACAAAAATAGCTTAATAAGAACTGGACGAATGTATATAATGCAGTCAGCATTATATCAAAGCAGATACGGCAGATGAGATTATATTTGTACTATTAATCGTTTTTTATATGGAAAAGAAAACAATATGTGTGGATTTTGACGGAGTCATAGCACAATACGACGGATTTAAAGATAATGACATCTTCGGTGATCCGATTGATGGTGTACAAAGTGCCATGGAAGTCCTAAAAAAGAAAGGATTCACAATCATCATTTTCACAACACGCACCGCCAGTTCCAAATTAAAGAAATACCTGAATGACAATCACATCACTTATGATTACATAAACGAAAACCCGGATCAGCCTAAAGGCAGCAATTCCGGAAAGCCCATAGCCGACATATATTTAGACGACCGTGCCATCTGCTTCAAGGGGAACTGGAAATACGCACTCGAATCCATCGCTTCCTTCATTCCATGGAACTCACAGAAGATAGATGAGAAGAAAGAATTTGAAAAAGCATTTGACAATTATAAGAAAATGACCAAAGAATATGCACTTTGCAACAGTTAAGACTTATGAAAACATCCATAAACAAACCGGAAATATTCAAATATGTCATTGCGCTTACAGCCCGGGCAGGAAAAGCCGGCGGTAATTATCCAGATATAGCAGCAACAGAAGACAATGAAGCTGTACTGGATCTTTATCTTACCGCCGCAGTAAATGAAGCGGAAGGCGAGCTTCGGCGCAAGATTAAAGACAGTAATGATATAAACATGACCTCTTCCGGGAATGAAATTATCATTGAATTCAAAAACTTCATACGCATGGATGAAGGTATCACGGACATGATACGCACGGCAATGAGATTGTATGCTTCACATTATCTTGCAGCCGCATGGCTGGAGCCTACAACGGATAAAGAACTTTGTGAAGGATACAGGACCAGTGCATCCGGATACTTGAAAAAAATAGCATCCGCCCTAAACCAACGATCAGAATTCATCGTACCAGAAGCCGACTACGAACAGCGCAATAATAATGACTATGAGTTGCAACAGAGCCAGTCCGGAAATGCTGACTACGAACAGCGCAATAACAATGACTATGAGTTGCAACAGAGCCAGTCCGGAAATGCTGACTACGAACAGCGCAATA